>Ga0315273_10001699_pt1 | contig 25307 bp, 40 predicted proteins | sample YL17G02_0_MG_FD_205753 | JGI IMG/M metagenome (GOLD analysis project Ga0315273, IMG submission 205753) | Sediment microbial communities from Yellowstone Lake, YNP, Wyoming, USA - YL17G02_0 | ecosystem: Environmental > Aquatic > Freshwater > Lake > Sediment | place: USA: Wyoming | collected... | reverse complement strand
CACCCCAACCAAATAAATCATCAAACGGCCACATCATATCACCCCGGAGTAGAAAGCAAATGCAATCGACAGCGAGATTAAACCAATCATTAACGCCCATTTCTTCGGGAATTGAGGTATATTAATCAATCCGGCTGCTGAAACTATGAACGACACTCCAATTCCAGTACAAGCGATTATCGGCATATAATCTAGGGTTTTTGGTTCCTGGTCTGGTGCATCGTCTGGTATGTAACCGCCACCATCATCACCTATCGGCGTTATTATCGTGTCATTTACAACTGGTTGAATAATTGTTTCATCAGCAACTCCAGGTTGCGCCAGTATTTGTTTCCAAGCGGCACTAACTTGATATTGTGTTATTAGCCCGGATGTTACCCAAATAGTCAAGAAAGAAGTTAAACCAGTTGAGCCAGTGAGGTTCTTTTCATATGTCGCGTTCAATTTCTGGTGGTGGAATTGGAAATTATAGATTGGAGAAGATGCGTTCCCGCCGATTAACGTTACCTTCATGTAATTCGGAGAACCAGGGTTAAGATAATCCGGAGTAATAATCTCGGTCAATCCAGAAAACTGCAATAAAAAAGCAATCCAGATTATGGCGACAACCAGTATCAAAATGTTCTTTTTCATGCAATCCAGCCCCCAAATGCTATCCACATACCAGCGAATGTCAAGCCAGTTCCTATGATGAATCGGTATAATGCCGGTATGACTGACCAAATCTTCGGCTTATTCACCAGCATCAGAGTTCCAACTAAGAATACGATTAATCCAATTATGAAATACTGCGTTGCGCCGTTAATGGCTGGTGCGTATTTTACTATCAATTCATACACTGTTTTACCTCAAGGTGTTGTTAGTACGACATCTACACCCGTTGCCGTAACCACTAGATTGTTTCCACCCATTACCATGTTGATTGTAAGGGTTGTTGTGCCATGATAAGCGGAATTCCCAGCATAAAGCGTTTGAACGTCACAAACCAGTGTCCAGACACTTCCGCCCAAATCCTCACCGCAAATTAACACATTTGAACCTGTTGCACCATAAGAAACCCTATCAAATACTGTTTTTGCCGAGCCAGTGTTATTGAGCAGGGTTGTTGGCGGTGTCGTTATCGTTACAACAGAACCAGCGACAGGATTTAACGTGTTGTAAAATATCAGGGTTGCTGTGGAATACGATGTTGGCAGCCTCTTTCCTGACATCGTTGTGAACCCTTTTAATTGTGTCCCTGGAGCCAAATCGCTTGGCGGTGTCACAGTGTAACGTGTGCTAAATTCAATGCTGTATAAAGCGTTTGGATTGACCGCAAACAGGGTGCTTGTTATTGTGGTTAATTGATTGCCGCTAGTTGGGTCTATTGAAATTATTTCGGATTCCCCGGTATCAACCTCTGTTAGAATTATGCTCACTACCGGAACGGGTGCGCCTGGTTCAATGTTGAAAGCTGGAGATATATACATCGACCCGATTATTAAGGCTGAAACTACTCCGAGGACTAACGCGATTGTTGTCAATTTTGGTATTTTAAACATCTTTACACCCAACCCAAGGTTAGCACCGTGTATATTATTCCGAATATACCAATCAGTATTATTATCCACTTGTAGTTTCCAAAGACTTGGAAAATAAATCCAACAGCAATCAAACCGATTGATACCAGAAGGATTATTATGGGCGTTAAATCAGATGTAATATCATCACCCACATCAACGTTTATACTTCCATCCCTCGTTAATGGGACTACCGATGTGCCTGTCATTCCAGCAGCAGAAAATCTAGTTGTTTCTGTCAGAGTAGTGTATCCGGACTTCTTGACGGTTGCCATCTGTGATGTTGGCGATACTGTAAATGTAACACTTCCATCGTCGCCAGTTGTTTTTGTTTCGCCATTTACAGTGACAGATGCGCCTGGCAAAAGTTCACCGGAATAAGATGTGTCTTTAACAATTATAATCCACTCACAACTTCTTGCTGGCGGGTCTGTTATTGGTGGTTCTATTATTGGTTCTTCACCAGGCTTCGTCATAATAACAACTATCGATTTCAATGTGTCACTTTCACTAAACGTTACTGTTGTTTCTTCAGTGATGAAACCTGATTTAGTTATTGTTATTTTATACGTGCCAGAAGGGACGTTCATTATAAATCCGGCTTTTCCAGTTAAATCCGTGTATGTTGTTGGTGCTCCAGTGTTTGTAACCATAGCACCGCCTACAGGTGCTTCGGAAATATCTTTTACATAAACAGTAAGCCCTTTAACTGGCGGTTGAGTAGATTGTTTTACTACTATTTCACCACCATGAGCCAGTGTGTAATCAGGTAGTGGATAATATGCCCAATAATAGTCCAAACCGTATTCCGTGAAGTGCCCCATTTCTGACTCAAATATTAGCGTGGCTTTTACCGTAATTCCTTTCAAACCCCAAGCACTATCTGGTATAGATACTGCTGCAATATGTGTTGTTGTTACCTCTTTAATAGGATCATTATTTTTTATTGTTGGTGGTGTGTTTAAAGTCATGAATTTCTCAAAATATACTCCACCTTCCAATGGCGTACATATTACACGCAAATAGCAGCCAGTTGAACGTATTTCGACGATACCGAGGCTACCGTTTGAGGGAATTTCTACTTTTACAGTTGATTCTGATGTTATTGTTAAAACGTTTGTTTTGTCTATAATTATACTATTAATTTTACCAGTGCACATTCCTATATCTGTTTCATCATCTTGACCTGGTCTAAAAATTATTCTGTTCGTAATTGGGGTTGTTGATAAAAGCATCGGCGACAGATATGTTAAACATAGTGCGATAAGCACAACTACTGCAATGGTTTTTATGTTTTTAATCACTCACAACCCCCCAGTTCCTTGGAAGAAAGCGAGTACCAATCCAGCAATCACAATCAACATGGATATTATCGCCTTGATTTCTGGCGGCAACGGTGCTTTAATCATGATTGCCACTGCAATCCCTATGGTTATTAGCAATATCAAAGCAACCCACATATCAACCACAAACGGGTATGTTGGTTTTGAATCCCCTTCCCCACCATCATCATCGGGGTCCACAATGTTGATTACATCCATTGATTTCCATTGCCCATTAGATGCCCTTCCCGCTTGGTCAATCGCGTTAATCTTCACTGAAAGCATATCCCCGCGCCCATCGGTTATGGTGAAAGTAAATTGTAGGTTTCCGTCTGGTGCTTGATAGTCAATTCCGTTTATGATGTATTCGCTCTGGAAATCAGTACCAGGCAATGTGCCAGGGAATCCCCAATATACGTAAACACGGAAATACGCGATAGGGGATTGTGTTGTTGGGTTTGGTGTCGCTTTGGCATTAACCATTACTGTTGAACCTGATTTATAATCTGTATTCCATGTAAGGTCTGACATTGTAGGCGCGAGTTCTGCTTTGTCAATCGTGAAGAATGTTGTTTTACTACTCATCCAAAGCGGATTGTATAGTTCGATATATACCTCATTATCCGCGCCTTCAACAAACCATCCAATAGGAACGGTGAACTCAACATATTTCTCGAAATAGTCTTGACCTGTGAAACCATACGCTGAATACGTGACCTTTTTACTTGGATTGTTTAATGGGTAAATATAAACATCCCAGCCCTGTTCATGTGTGCAACCAGTCTTAAGGTAGAACTTGGCATTTTTACCCTCTTCTATAACGTCGCCAATAGCACCACCCATTCTTACAATTCCATCACCAGATGTAAGGTATGCTCCATCTTTTGACATCATTTTAGATTCGCCGGTGCTGTAATCCTCAACCCAACCCCAAAATGTGTTATGGAATAATTTGAAACTGCACTCTAGGAATACTTCTATTTCCCCAAAATTAGCCCCGGGGACTTTATAACTACCAGAGTTCAGATTTAATGGAACCCAAACGTTTTCGCGTGTAATGTCGTAATCCTTTGAAACCTCATAAAATCCTGTTGCGGGAAATCTGGCGACTTCACCGCCATTTATTTTCAGAATATATCTATACTCAAAGAGGTTTTCCCTATCCAAATATCCATCAATGCTCTGCCCGTACCAGGCATCGCTGGTGTAATAGATTGAAAATACCCCTGTCCACGCTATCAATTCTGATTTCACCGAGCCATCTGTTGCCTTCCATGCAGTAGCGTATTTATGGTCTGGTTCGTCCACTAATCTAACATCGCCCTTTACTGTTACCCAACCAGAACTGACCTGAACAACTTCTGTATCCACTGAAAAATTCGGATTGAAAAGACTGAGAGGTAAAGAGGCCCCCATCAATACGCCAACGGCTAAGACTGAAAGAATAACAATCACAATCGGTTTTTTTAGGATTGCGATTATTGGGGCTAATATTGCCATGCTCATGGTACTACCCCCAGCACTCCGAGTATTTGATTGCCGTAGAAGTATATCAGAATGGCAGACAATATCAACGCCCCGAATACACCTAATTTCATTCTAGGGTCAGGTATTGGAACTTTCCAAAGGACAAATACCCCAATCAATATTAGCACAGCTGCAGCCGCGATATTCGGCATGAAAAGGACGGCAAGTCCGCCCATTATAGCGAATATGATTACTATTATAATAACGACCATCAAAACAAATGGGTTCATCAGCAATCCTTCTACTATTCCATTGCAATCCTTCGCTAATCTTTCCATTCTTTTCATTAAATCACGCTCCAATCATCGGACTCCCGATGCCGATTATTACTAGATTCCATGCCGCATGAACTCCAATCACCGCTGGAATGCCGTATGTCCTTGCTGTCCAGAGGAATACTATTCCCATGAAGAACGCAAATGCTAGTGAGGCCATCATTCCACCGTATGCCGCGAAATGGAATATTGCAAAGATTGCCTGTGACACTATGTAAATTATGTAAATTCTCTTGCTTGACTTGGCGAATGTAAGACTTAGCCAGAGTGGTATAATTCCCACAAATATAATTGACTCCGCTGGGGCGACCAGAATCAGCGTGTACACGATTGCCGACCTTGCCTGAATCGCATCCACCGACCCCACTTCGAGCCATCCTTGCATTACTATGAATAATAGGCTGACGAATGCCAGCATGAAGCCGAGCAACAAGTAAGTTAACTGGACACCCAGCGAGAAATATGAAACCGACCAACCAGCCTTTCTCAAATAATCGGATAGCGGATCCTTGCGACCCTTCATCGAACCTTCTAACATCTCCCATGAGATTGGTTTTCCATTGCTCAATTTGGTCATGCTTATCATGTACACCATCAACGCCGCTGGAACCAGCATATAGATTATTGCAGCTGTTGTCGAGATGCCATAAAGGTATTCCCCATTTATTATGAGGATGAACTGAAACACAATCACTAATACAAAGAAGTTCCGGCTGGATAGTAGTAAACTTACCGGTTCCGTTAGTTCCTGAGTTTCGTCCATACATTCTAAATCTCCACATATCTATTTAAGGTTAATTCAACCTAATAAAAGGTAAAGAGAGGGGGCGGTTAAGCCCCCATTTTGGAGTAGAGTATCAATCCTTAGGTGTTTGTGTTGTGGACGAACTCGATGGTCACTGGAACGCCAGAAGCCATCAGGGTGACGGTATAGCTACCGACCAGTGGGAGAGCAACGATGGCGTTCACGTTGCTGAGTATTCTTACAGTGTACGTGTCTGCCCTCATCAGCGAGGCTCTTGGTTGCATGATGCTGTCCAGTGTGATTGTGACGGCAGAGTTTGTATAGTTTACTCTGTAATCGCCAGAAACGGCTTTTGCTATTCCATCATATGTTGTGGACGTTGTAACGTTTGTAGCTGTTCCTACATCGGTTATCTGACTGATTATGTAGGCATCATTTACGTTTGTGTCTGCCCTCGTGGTTGTAACTGTCAGGTTGCACCAGCCGGTTATGTTTCCAACCGGGAATGGGGTGCCAACACCATGAACATCGGTGTTTACAAGCACCTTGAAGTAATAGTCAGACATCTTGATTATGTGTGTGCCGGTTGCGCCGGTTGGACCTACTACATTGACGTTAAAAGTTCCCTGTCCTTCTGGCACGAGAGTTCCTTCGGGAGTTGTTGGGGTTGTTGCCCACCAGCCGAGTGAAACGGTTGCTATGAGTAGCGAAACAACAGCGGCAACTTTCATTGCCTTCAGTTGCCCATTTGACAATCCAAGTCCAATCATTTTCCAGCCTATTGCACCGGCAATTAGGCCAATCACTATCCATATTGTGGCCGAGAGGCCAAATGTGAAGTCATACATTTTTTTCATCTCCTATATTTTTCTGTCTTACTGATTTTTAAGTTGTTAATCATTTTAGAGTTATGGGGAAATTGTACCGAAGGATATATATAATTTGGGGAAAACATGATTTTGTGTTTTAAGTTAGGCAACCTTTATATAGTTTGTAGCGAATTAGTTTGTTGATGAAAAACGAAGATGCCCAGAATATTGGAGTTACTTATTGCGTTAATCAAGCCCGAAAAATATTGCACTCTAATGGCAATCGAGGCCCGATAGATTATGATTTATTCAGGGAGAGAGTTGTAAGAAAGGTTGCTGGCAAAACATTAGCAACATGGTCAAATATAATCGGTACTGGCAACTGTCAATTAGTTTGGCGTAATAGAAATCTTAGTTCTGTCGATTGCCGAGTTGATAAGACTGATTTTAACGATATGTGGAAGATTCACAGATTCATTTCTGGACACGGTCCTTGTGCAGCTGTCGGAATCGGACAGATTGAAACCATTGCTGGAATGCGCCGCATGGGTATTGACGATGCCGATAAGTATATTGATATTCTGGACTCCCTGGACAATCACCCGCCAGAATCGTTGAAATGCTATGCTAAGAGAATCGGAGATATTGCGAAGGGGATTGAGTAAATGAACCTAACACAAGAAGAATGGCAGAAAATCAAGGCACAAGCGAAAGAGATTCCAGAACACAAGCTAAGTCTTTCCCAGAGATTCAAATTATACCTGAAAGTAAAAAAGATTCTGGCAATTATATTCATGTTCTCGTTGCTGATACCGAGCATGATGGTATTTGCTCAAGAAGTGCCAGTCGTCCCAACCACACAAGTATGGGTTGTAATTCCCACAAGAGATGTGTATTGGATAGGCGAGGAAATAACTGGTGCAATAAACGGTTCGGTAAACACAACGGTATTGATTGAGTTGCGACCTATTTTTAATGGTACTGTCCTCAACGCAACATACCAGAGTTACACACAAACCAATGCCAACGGGTCGATTACATTCTCAATACGAAAGATTGATGACCCTGGCGATTATCGCCTTCAAATCCTCGTCAATCAGATGGTTGTTTGCTTTGTGGACGTACGATATGATTATGATGCTCAACGCTGGAATGAGATTCAATTCGAGAAACAGGAATATATCAACCAGCAAAACGCAGATGCCATGATGAATAGGACGTTGGCAGATGGGTATTTGAAGCAAGAGAATGATAATACGTTTTTGTTTCTTATTGTGGTCGTAATAGCATTCGCTGTATATGTCATTTGCACTATTGAGTTACAACTTAATTATCATATATATAAACGCAAAAAAGCCTGTAAAAGACCGAACCGGGTTGCCGGATGGTTACTACACGACACTAACCAAGAGTTTTTTCACCAAGCTGGTGGAATAATCTTTGATAAACCGCCAGTTCTCCCATCTAAAATTAATGGTGAAGATTTAACTTGGTCTGGTTTGGTTGGTAAAAATACAAGAGAAATAATCCATTCGTTTGACTTGAGAATGAAGAATCGTAAGACACCAGTCAGAAAGACAGCCCCACAAGGCACGAAGTCCAAATTCTTCCGAAAGAGGGAGCGTAAGGAAATTATCAAGGCAAACACACCAGTAGTTCCAGTCAAGGCAGAGAAACCCGTTAAAAGTAAACCCATTGAATCAGGAATTGATGGTGTAAAAATAATACCCCTTGAAGAAAAGGTTTCCCCAGTTCTAGTAGATGAAAAAGGAGAGTGAATGTATGGCAGAACTAAAAAGAACACTAAAAATCAATATGTGGAAAATATTATTGGTAGTAGGGTTTATCGCATGGATAGTCCTCATGTTTTTTGACAGAACGCAACTAGCACCAGGTGGTCTTTTTACTGGTTTTTGGTATCAGGTCGGTGTACATATGATTATTGCGATTTTCTGTTCAACAATATTTATTTTCGTTGCCCAGATTCGTTCCGCAAAAACGGTATGTTGCCAGGGTTCAGATACTTGGGATCCTGCTGAGTGGCATGAAATACCGCCTGAAACTGTTGAAGGTAAAATAATTACACCGCGCTTATTGATTCGTGCGGTTGGCGGTTTCAAGGCAATGGGCGTGTATGTCGGGGGTAAAGGCGCGAAGGGTTGGGATATTGTTATTGATTGGGGTGGAATATGGTTCAGAAGGGGCGCAAACCTCGTGTTGAACACCGACACCAGGGAAACATACATTGGCGAATTTGAGCATCAGGAAGTCTATAATATCATTGATAAATTGAATACCTATCTTCTTGGAATACCTGGCATGATTTCTATTGCCCATGATACACCGATTTATGTGTATGCCGTTCCAGCTGAATACCCTGGACTTGATGAGGATATTGTAAATCATATCGCTGATGTTCGGGATATTGAAAAACACTTTTCCGCGAGATTGGCGAAGCACAAGGCAACGATTCTTGACCTTCAAATGACTATAGGAAAACTCAGAGGCGCAAACAACAGCACCCAAGTATTCCAGACCGCATTAAGACCGAAAGGAGTTGAAAACGATGGAACAACCCCGCCGAATACCCAATAATACAGACAACACAGACGGACAGCATGTCGATAGAGTATATTCCGAAATAACAGAGTTGTATATCGCTGAGCGAATGCCCGAAGGGCAACAAGATATATTCGCCAGAATAGACCATAAGTTAGAATTGATAAAAAAATACTATCGAGATATTCATTCGTGTTACCCAGACGGTGATAAACGAGTAATTGAGGCTGAAAGGCTACATCGTGAATTTCTCGGTTTGGAATTGGAAGATGTTGTTAGTTTGCCAGAAATAATCGATGAAAGAAATCAGCACATGCTTACGATAGATTCGAGTGAGAAAACTATGAGAGTAGTTCCAGATTTCGCACTGACAACAACTATGAAACAACTTGACGATGCTGTTCAATTAAAACTTCTTTTACGACTTGGCAAGATTGCATCCCAGATGGCAAACCTGTTATCATCAGAGGTTGATTTGCATAAGGATTACACCGAGAAGGGAGAAACAGCAGGGAAGGTAAAGGCGAGGTATAATGTCTGATATTGATAGGCATCAGGAAAGAGCGTTAGACAAAGCGCACAGCATCAAGTCCGAGCAATTAGCCAGGGCATTTGAAAAGCAACTGCCAACAGCTAAAAGAAACTGGGAGAAAATGATGGAATTTACTATGAAATTCTCTGTCGATGAAAAGCAGAGGGTTTCACATCTCCAGAACATTCAGGATTTCAAGCTGAAAGGATATTACCCCGAAGAAGTGTTATCGAAGGATTCGAACCCATCAGACGAAAGACCTATCACATATTCAGACGATTGGGAAGTATGGATAAGAAATCAATACGCAATCAAAATGTCACAAAACACAAGCATATCCGAGGTTGGCGGGGCGCAACTGGCAGACATTGATGCTGATTTGAGGCGTTCCCTCATGGCACAAGGCATATTTGTTCTTGGAATGAAAGGCGGGAAAACCGCAGTTGTCAGGGGTGAGATGGGTTCCGGCAAAACTGATTTCGTGCTTCAAGAGATTGTTTTGAACATCTACCAAAAGCCCAGGGTCCAGATTGTAACCAATATTTGCATAGATGATTTCAATGGTATGAAAGGATTGCCGGATAATGTCAAATACGCCGCCACGATTCCACAGGCATTGAGATACATTCTGGTGCATTGCCTTAAGAAATTTGATTACCTCGATGAGGCCAAGAACGATAAGGATTACATCAAGCGAGAAGAAGATTTGAAGAAGAATCCGTTTCTCACTATTTGGGTAGTTGATGAGGCTGGAATATCCAACTCAAAGCATGATGCCATGAGCAAGGCCTGGAAAGTATTAAGAAACCTTGTCAAGCTATCCAGAAAGATGAAGGCCATGAAGATTGCCATATTCCAATTCGATGAAGCCCCTGACGATATTGTGAGAAGTGCCACTCATAACTTTTACAAACCGGGAACTGACCATATCGACATGGTAACATTCTCAGTTAAGAATAAGGTTCCTGAATTAACCCTTTCAGGCGTTCTTGGTTGGGAACAACGCAAGGAGCTCGGTATGCCTTACATCGGTTATGATACTGATGATACGGCTGGAATGTCCTTGGATGACTTTGACACTCAGGCCGCCTTGGATTACATCAATGCAATCGGCAACGGTGCGCCTCTCGGTTCCAGAGCGCAGTTCACCCGGTTCATTGAGTATCTTGACATTCTGGAGAATAAGGGCGCATCATTCAGCGACCCAGAGGCTGGTTGGTATTTCCTATATCGTGTCAGGTATCATGCCTTGCAGGAGTATGACTACTACACCAAACAGGCCAAGATTGCCACAAGAGGGCAACGCAAGAAGGAACTACAAGAAGATGCCAAACAAGCGTTGATGTATTCCAGATGGGTGTTCTTGTGCAAGATTGGAAAGTATATGATGCCGAATGAAGCATTCTCAGAAAAGATTATTAAGAATCGTTTTGATAAAATTAAAGAGAGATTCCCCAATATCGAGAGTGAAGTTATGTTGCCTGATAATATTCTACCCGGGCCTGTGAAAGAGAGTCCTAAATATATAGATGATAATAACTCTATAGAGTTATTAGACGAAGATGAAGAAGATATAGAGGGCGAAAGTTAAAATATATATGGCAAAGTTTTTTAGTCCGCCGTCTTAGCACTCCAAGATATTACTATTCTCTAAATTAAAGAGTTTAGATTTAGATTCAATCAACCGCATCACGAAACGGGGTGTAATTCGGGCAACTCTTGCATACATACGCCTGAGGACTGAACACGAACTGACCGGAATCCTTGCAGATGTCCAGGTAGATGCAAGCTGGGCGGGTCATAACATCACATCGTGTAGTATTGCAAGAATGTGTATTTTGTAATCCCTATCCATAGAATCACAACCTCGACCTCGCTGAATAGTGACTCCGCGCCATGCCGTCAATCTTATCCTCGCGCTCCCGTACCAGTCTATCCTCATTGGCCGCCTCTGCCTCGGCGGTGTCGTTGGGATTGATTGAACGGTAAGTTCCCTTGCATCCTGGAACCAGGCAACGGCTACCATCGGGCATGATGCCGCTAACGCAGCCGCATTCGTCACATTTGGTTTGCATGATTTCACCATCCCTTCTCTTTCAGCAACCGCGCCCGATCTACCGTTTCCGCCTGAGAGGAATATTCAACCATATTTACAATGCTATTCGGACCACAACCCCGATTCACAACTTCTGAAACTATAAGTTCTTCCTTATCAAAACAAAAATTATATCCGAGACCAATTGGGTGTATATGCGCACCAGTAGCAATATGCCCATTACCCTCACGAATTTTCCGGTGATGCTCTGTTACTTTTGTTATTATTTGACTTAACTTAGTGCCAAACCGCGTGAATTGTATATGACAATTCGGGCATAAATATACCACTGCTTTGGGAAATATGTAAATGTCTGCAGTAAAAATTCTCTCGCCAAGTGCCTTTCTACAATCGGCCTCGGTTACGTTTATCTTCAGCCATTCGCCGTCTTTATTTCTCAATAATACTCGCTCACGCCCATGTGGGTGATGTTTCTCAGTGTAAAGGCCATAACCGCATATTTCACAGGGTTCGTATTTCTCCGGCATCAAACCAACCCCATTGCTTTATCATAGGCATTGTGCCGATCCTCCGGCGCGAATCTGATGTAAGTCCGGGCTGTTGTCGGTGACATGTTCAGAGTGTCACATATAACGGGCAACGGCATCCCTCCTTTGTAGAGCTCCACCGCTAGAGTGTGACGCAGAGACAGGGGACTTAGGTTGAATATGCCGATATCTTCGCCGAGTTCACGGATCAACCGGTTCCCGTATGCCGTGGACCTTTTGTATTTGGATTTCCGGCCTCGAACCTCTCTGATGAACTTTTCAACGTCAAAATCTATACTTGGGTGTCGCGGGGCCGTCGTATATGCCTTTGCGCCCCTTTTCTTTGGACGGTCCCAAATGAATATCTCGCGCTTGTTGTCATCAAGGCCTTCATGTAGATTGTATTCTTTTATTTTGATATCGTCGGAATAGTCGAAAGGAAATATTACCCTCGGATGAAAGCCGATATACCTCAATAGAATGTATGTTTTCAACGTGTCACCCTGGACTTCTCGCGCTTTTCCTTCTAATTTTAGCAACTCCGGCGCGGCACGGGGCAGTTTGGTGATGTCCTTTCCTTTGTTCGGCAACGACCCACCTTATACCCTTGGCGCAATCTGTTTATCTTTCATGGCATTCAAATAATTTCGGATGACTTCCTGCGTTTTCTTGAATTCTTCTTCGTTCACCTCAAAACTTTTCAATTTCGCATCTTCAATTTTTATTTTGAGTTTCAAAAGCCGTATTTCTTGCTGCGTCATTATTTCTTGTTTCCGAGACTGAATGTCTGCCATCAAGTTCTTCCGTTTTTGTTCGCTGAGCACCATATCCCTCATTTCGTCGTCAAATTCTTCTTTATCCATGTTGTCACCTGTAAGGTTCTATTTAGAGCCTAACACCAGATAAGGCGAACAAGTATAAATATGTTTGGGTTGTGCCTAAAATTAATACTAACCTTACACTATTATTCACTACACTAATTTTCTGCTTTTTTGAGAAATAATTGAAAATTCAATCTTTGATGCAACGCCCGATCCCCTGCAGAATGTCAGAAGTCCTTGCTTGTGTTTTATCGCTTGAACACGCGGATCGCTGAAAATCCCCTATGGAAACGCCCAACAATCCAGGACTTTCGTGTAAACCGTGGGTGAATCGTTCTATGAATGTGCCTTTACGGAAGTTGGGCTGAGAGTTTGCCCTTCAGATAGATACCATACCCCCCACATAGTGCCTAAGATTGCGTGCGAACATAAACCAGTTATGCGCGGAAGCATTAATTATGCGCGAACGCATTATTTCCGCAAATCAAATCTATCCCGTAGCCAATTACCCATCTTTTCATTTGTGATTTTGCTTGCCTCAATGGGTATAAATGATATTTTATGCAAACAATCTCTTAAAAAAATACATTCGTGGGATTCTTCTTTGCACCATGGACAATCCCCTATTCTCTGTGTTATATCGCAATACATTAAATTACCTCGATTCCTTCTGGGTATTTTTCAATTAATGATTTTCCTTGCTTACTATATGGACCCTTTACGCGAACCCCACCATATTCCTTTTCAAATTCGTTCACGGATGCGCTTCCCAGCCCTTTGCCACGCGAACTTGCATCAACATTCACATCAACGATTGTTGGTTTCCCGTTAATTTTTCTCCATAACAGCCCAGCATCACCATCTTTTGTTTTGTATTCTTTGGTTACTATATTATTTGAGTTTGGCGATTCCGGCCCAACCCTTTTTGTTTTTACAATCAATATCCTTCCTGCTTTTCCGTCTGTGGATTCTGTTAAAATTGATTTATAAAATATAAGATTATTAGTTTTTTCATAATAGATTTCGTGAATATTTTCGTTTTCTTTAATAATTTTTTCTTCACCTACCCCAAACAATACTTGCCCAGAACCAGGTGACGAACGCACCCAATCAAGCGACCCTTCGCCAAGCGTTTCTTTTTCTGATGATTTTAATCCTTCTTTAATTCTACGTTCATTAATATTATCTGTTTTCACCGTTTGTTTTGCTTTAGCACCGTAATTCTTTCCAAGATATTCCTCATGCACTTGGCGCACCTTACCGCCATTCCATTCAGAGTGAACGCGATAATAGTATGGCCCATAGCCGTTTATCATCTTTGCTCTGACGTATGACATGAGGATAGATAAGGATTAGGCACTATATAAAGATTACTTCCGGGCAATCCGTCTAACCCGGCGGTCTGCGGGACCGGGGCGCATAGCATTGCTAGAAGTAACATAGATACTTGTGTTGTTATAACCGTAACTATGTAATTCCCCCCAAATTTTTTTTGGAATACAGATGAGAATACAGATGAAATACAGATTTATTCATAAAAATCAAGTGTAAATATCGGTTGTCTGGCTAGTGTAGTTTTTATCCGTAATCAATTCTTGCATACAGATCTTTTAAAATCGGTGGCTATATTTTCTAAATGACTTTTTTCTCGTATGTGCGCATACACGAGTGCATCTGTATGCTACACGTATGCCAGTATGCATATTCATCTGTATTCTATCTGTATTCTATCTGTATTCTATCTGTAAACCATCTGTAAACCATCTGTAAACCGTCTGTATTCCTACGGAGTGTTACTTTTTTGGAAAAGACGAATAAAAAGGTTTAAATAATCACCATCCGTTGTATCTTTGCCTTCAAATTTGAAGGATGTGTAAGTAGGTCTGTAAGTATGAAAAAAGAAGATGTTGGCCGTAGAGCCGTAATCATAATGTCGGACAATTCAACTGTATTGGGTACTATAACAGAGATAGACCCAGTAACAAACATTTTCAGACTAATGGATGATAGACATACCGAGTTTCAATTCAACGAATCTATGGTGATCGTCAAATTCAAATCGGGGGCTTGAAAATGTCGATTGAAATCCCTTTACGAGTAAAATTGTTTGGCGTTTCCGACACAAACGCAATAAAATATTTCATCCCTTCCAAAAATGGTGAAACACTAACAAAGGAAATCAACACCCAGAAATTAACTGATGATGTTTTGATGTGCAACCGATTCATAGCCCCTGTAATCAATCAGCACGATAGGGAACAAATGAATTTCAAGACAACAATCTATTGTTACAGAAACGGAGTTTATAAACCAATCGGTGTTGAGATTATTAAGAAATTTTGTTACGATGCATTAAAACAATGTGTTGAAAAACCACATTTTGATAAAATAATAGATTACATAACAACATATAACAGAATACCCGAAGAAAAAGTAAACAAACAAGGAATAATAACACTGACCGACTGTAATTATGACTTTACGCTAGGGGATATAATACCACACACCCCTGAAATTTTTAACACTTTCTGTATTCCTGTCAAATGGAACGGTATAAAGTCTGACACAAAACCGTTTGATGATTTTCTTGAAAAGGTATTGCTTCCAGAGGAAATTGAAGCAATGTGGGAATTGATTGGGTATTGTATGGCATACAAGGATATGAGTATAAGAGAATTGTTTATATTCTATGGCTCGCAAACTGCTTGCGGTAAGACTGTTTGCGCTAATGTAATCACAGCATTGCTTGGTTCTGACAATACAAACAATGCCACTCTTTCTGATTTGGTGAAAAAACAGTTTAGCGGGTCAATGATAGTGGGGAAAATGATTAACGTATGCCCAGAGGAACCACCCGGTAAACTTCCAACTAGCAGAATAAAATCGTGGACAGGGCAGGATCGTACAAACTCCGAGAAAAAAGGAGAGAATGAGTGCGCAAACTTTACAACTGTAAAATTCATAGTGCTGTCTAACCATTTACCAGAGTTCCAAACAGATGAGGAAAGCATATTTAATCGTATAAACGTACTCCATTTCCCCCACTCTTTCAAAACAGTTGAAGATAAAAAACTTACCGAATCACTCACATCACCAGAGGTACTTTCTGGAATAGCTAAGAGGGCGGTAAAGGCATATCAAAACCTAATAAAGCGCGGTAGATTCTCAAACTGGAAACCAGAGGAAAAGAGAGAAAGAATCATTAACACCGTTTCAAACTCCCTCCGTGTGTTTGCCGATATATACTGCGTAAATGGCGATTATGAGGACACTTTAACAAAGCATGAGTTTCACAACAAGTATGCTAATTGGTGCGAGAGAATAGGCCGGGAGGCACACATACGGTCAAAGATAGATTGTGGTAAGGCACTTCCAAAGATGGTACACTATATAGACGATAGACAGCGTTCCATATATGATAATGACGGTGGAAAGAGTACAGAAAGAGTTTGGGCATTTGTAAAATGGCGTGATGAACTCGAAGCTGAAGAAGAAACTAGGGAACTTATGCAGAGCATGGGTAAGGTATATGTTGCCCCGTCTGTGAATAAAGATACTCCAAGTGGGGCAGAACAGAAAAAATTAGATGTAGGAAAATCACAGCAAGAAAAAATTATGAGCATAAGAAATACATTATTGGTAAATAAGAACGGAATAACCATATCCGAGTTAAAAGCGACTACCGGAATACCAGAAATAGAACCTATAATAAAGAAACTCGGACAGACAGGGCAGATTGAAGTAACTGGCGAAATAGTCAAATGGGTGTAATATTATGACAACAAAGAACAAAGTTATGAGTTTGGAAATGCACAAGCAACTCGGAATGGAACTGAAAATATTGGATGAACGTTGGAACATAATTTTTTCAGATGAGAATAATACCGGGCTGACTAAGAAACAAATAAGGCAAAAAGTAGATCGAACCATCAGATACAAAAGAAATCTATCTAAATTACGTTGCTTTATGGATGATTTGGTTTTTCAAGAATACCCAGATGAAGCACACACTGGAATATATTATGGTGAACGTCCAGAGGACTTTGAGGAAGTGCCTAAATGATAGCAACCGCATTAATCCTGGGTGGCGTGTGCTTGGCAATGATTGCAGGGGCATGGGGCATGATATTCACCGTGAAGCATCTTTTCTGGGTGCTGATGGAAGGATTGACGAAGCCGGTAAGGAAGGAAGGTGACTGAATGCAAACCTTCCTCAGCACAACCCAAGAGCATCACAACGCAACCGATTGGCTTAAGATTGTCGATGCCAACCCGGAGAGGTTCGGGATTTCGATGGAACACATCAAGCGCATCAACAGGCGGGTAAATGATTTGCTGGCAACTGATGATAAGGCGAGGGTGAAACGGGAGCAGAAAGAGATTGGAACGGAGGACTTGGAATGAAAACAATCAGAGTGAAGTTGGTAGTGTCTAAATCGGGAATGTGCGAGATTGCGCCGCTGGACGATGCGAGGGCGGGGTTCTACAAGGATTTGGAGGCGGTTGAATGAATCGGGAGATAAAATTGCAATTAATATATGATAGAACCGGTGAATTATCAACACCGATGCCCCATGGTGTTAAAGCAACACCAAACCCATATATATTTACAATTAGCACTGGCGACCTTCAAGGGGTGCTGACAAAATTATCATGGGGTGTGAATAATAAATACTGGAAACTTAGAGTAATAAGGGAATTTACAGGGCTTCACGATAAGAACGGCAAGGAAATTTACGAGGGGGATATAATTATTTCCCACGGTTATATTCGTCATGCCGGCGGCAAAGAGGACAAACCGCCATATAAGTTTGAAGTTACTTTTGACGAATGTTGTGACCACGACGGCAACGGAACCCTCGGGTGGAACCTTGACCCGTATGAATTGGATTATGAAGTAATCGGCAACATCTACGAGAACCCTGAACTACTGGAGGCGGTTGAATGAGGCAACACAAGCATGACTGGCGCAAAGTTGCAGGAACATATTCAGCGGAACAGGGATTGGTATGCATCAGAAAACGATGCTTGATATGCGGTGAAGAAAAGGAATTGTTTGGTGATTGAATGAGCGACTGCCCGAGAGGTCTGAACCTGCGCTTTCACCCATGCCTGGATTGTGCCAGGGCGGGGCTAGACCATAATTGCATGAACAAGAGAAGGAAGGGTGATGCCTAATGCAATGCCCCTGTTGCGGTGAGGAAACCTGCGAGAAGGTCTGCCCGAAGTGCCATGCGTGTGCCAGTTGCGGGGGTGCTTGAATGGCGCAAATGGTTTTCACACAAGAAGGGCATTTGTCTGATAGGACAAAAACATCTATTGAAAGAATACAAATGTTTGTTCCAAGGGATAAACCATATTATCTGGCTTTCAGCGGTGGAAAGGATAGTATAGTAATAAAAGACCTATGCGAAAAGGCTGGCGTTTCGTTTGAAACACATCACAATTTAACTGGAATAGACCCTCCGGATTTATATCGCTATATGAAAAAAGAACACACGGATGTGATATATCATAGGCCGGGCGAAGCATATTTTCAGTTGATAAAAATAAATGGGTTGCCTTCGAGATGGACACGATGGTGCTGTTCTGTTTTCAAAGAAGGCGGGGGTAACGGTAGGACTGTGATTACTGGCGTAAGATGGTCAGAGAGCAACGCTCGTAGTAAAAGACAAGAAATAGAATTTGACAGGTACGGTTCACAAAGCAAGGACGCAATAAAAAATAGACTTACATTCGAGAATGAAGGGGACGACGAAAAACGGCGTATGATTGAGGCTTGCCAGACGAAAGGAAAACACATATTGAACCCCATAATAGATTGGACAGATAAAGACGTTTGGGCGTATATTAAAAAGAATGAACTCCCATATTGTGAACTTTATGATTGCGGGTTTGATAGAATTGGTTGTGTTGGTTGTCCGTTGGCATCACCTAAAAACAGGTTGAAAGCATTTGAAAGATACCCACAATTTGAGAGGGCTTACATCAGAAGTATAGACCACATATTAAATCATTACTTGCCTGAACACGGATGGAAACATGATTATGTCGATGCTAAAGACTGTTTTGATGATTGGGTTCAAAATGGTATGTCTTCCCGTTTAACTAAATGCAGGGGTGCTTGAATGCGCCACTATCTCGATTACACCAGTCAAACAGAAACAAATCACAGTCAATGGTTGTATGTCAATCTGGCGACATGGATTAGAATGCAAGATGAAGGTGCTTGAATGCCATGCCCTCGCTGCCAATCGACTGATGTGGTGAGTATCGGCCAGTTCAGCCCGGATGATTCAGAGGCGTGGAAGTGCCTCGATTGTGAGAAGGAGTGGAAAGCATGAAACCAGAATGGAATACCTTATGGGCGTGTGCAAGACCAATGGGTCAATATCGTGGAATATATCCAGGTAAGTTCATCGAAAGATTGAATGCAATAATTCCGATGAAAGATAAATTAACACTTCACCAGTTCGGTGGAACAACCAAGCAAGATATTTCCAATCACACTGTCGATATTAATCCAGAAATGAAACCGACATACCTAACTGATGCAAGGGACTTGAAACTTATACTCAATAACACTTACGATATTGTTCTTGCGGATCCGCCTTATGATAGTGAAAACATCAATTATTCAGAGAAACTTTACGGATGTAAACCAGTTAAACCATATTCATTCGTTAAAGAGGGGGTAAGGGTGCTGAAACCAGGCGGTTATTATTGCATACTTCATCAACTTGTTTACAAGAAACCAGATGGTTGCGAGAGGGTTGGGGTGATTGCCATAACAACTGGGCCGAACATGAGAATCAGAGTATTAAATATATTCCAGAAATCACTTCAAACCAAGTTAGGTGATTGAATGAACCTCACGGACTACTACATGACCGCGCCACTCTACGAGCCGCCCCACATCGAGCAGAGGGAGTTCGGCATCATTAGGAAGGGGCAGATGATGTGGAGGCATCATTCATTCAAGGACATGGGCAAACTTCGAGGATTCTTAATCCAGCATCAACCGCATCATGTCTATTTCTCATCTGCAAGGTATGAACACCCGTCAGCAAGACCGCCAGATGGAGAACCGATAATGATTGGCAAGGGTTGGTTGGGTGCGGATTTAGTCTTTGATATTGACAATGACCATCTGCCCGATAAATCACTTGGAAACGCAGCGTTCCATGCCATGCACCTCATTGAGGTTCTCAAGGATAACTTTGCGTTCAAGGATATGATGCTTGTTTTTTCAGGGTCAAGAGGCTATCACGTTCATGTTCGGGATGGGTGCATTCAATCATTCAATTCATTATGCCGAAGGGAGGTTGCAGACTATTTCATGGAATACTTCCCGAATGGAATGGAGAACCCTCGGTATGTCGGGATAGATGCGCCTGTTACCATTGACACGGCGAGGTTGATAAGGTTGCCAGGGTCGATACATGGCAAGACGAATCAGCCATGCAGAATCATCAGGGCGGTGGCGTGAATGAATAAACCAAAGAAGGTACTGAATCTCTATGCCGGAATCGGCGGGAATCGGAAACTATGGACTGACGTTGAGGTTACGGCGGTGGAACTGAACCCCGAAATTGCTAAGATTTACCAGGATTTCTTCCCCGATGATAAAGTGATAGTTGCCGATGCCCATCAGTATCTTTTAGACCATTATGCAGATGGTTGGGATTTCATATGGTCAAGCCCGCCGTGCCCAAGTCATTCCGGCGTTAATTTCTTTCTCAACGCACAGGGGTGTATTCGATACCCAGATATGATGCTTTGGCAAGAAATAATCTTTTTAACGCATTTTTGTAAAACTAATTGGGTTGTTGAGAATGTGGAAACTTATTACGAACCTATCATACCACCATATAACGCTGACAGACACTTCTTTTGGTCTAATTTTGTAATACAACCCTGGACGGATAGGAAATCAAAAGCGATAAGTATTTTGAATACTAGAGAATCCACAAGAAGAAAATCAGACGAAATCATAAGTACATTGCAGGATTTACACGGGTTTGATTTGACAAAATTTGATTATCCAGACAAGAGAAAGATTTTAGCAAACTGCGTCAAACCAGAACTCGGCCTTCACATCTTCAACATGGCGTTCAAGCACAGGCAATCAACCCTGGGGATGGAATGATGGACAAATACCCATACTGGTGTCCAACGTGCTTCCTCAAATTCCCAGATGCCTGCGCCAGGTGCGTGCCGAACAGGCCGTCTAATTACGTGGGCAATGATGCGGAGGCATAGAATGGCGATAACATTGGAACAGAAACTGGAGTGTCTAACTGGAGAGGAATACGATGCCATCGAGGGATTGGTAGATATTATCTTAAGGAATCGCAAGGATGTCAAATCATTCTCGGATGGCAATGATGCGCTGGACTTGGAGTAATTAACCAAACAAAGTATTATATATGATATACGATATGTAGGTTTGATACTATGACAACCAACAACCAAACCCAATCCGGCGGGATGACCGGGAATGTGAGCGAGGAAAAAGAAAATCAAGTGTGTCAAATAAAATTTTCGAGACAAGCGATACCAGCGGAAATAATAATCGAGAATGAAACACAGAAAAACGAGATTCTGGGGTGGGTGGAAAATCACCGTTATGTCCGTTGGGTTGATTGGGTCAGAGGTGCCCAGTACGGGGAACCATACACATTCGAACAATGGAAAGCAGAATACATGGAGTGAAGTGAATGACAATCGAAATCAAGAAACTGGAATGCAGGAAATGCGGACACAAATGGATACCAAGGAAAGCGGACATACGGAAATGTCCACGTTGCCAGAGCAAGGATTGGCAGGGAAAGAAGGAGTGATTGGAATGGATATGAGAATTATGGGTACGGTCATTGGAAAGGAATTGAAAACAGAAGAAATGAATGGGTTTCTTTCGGGTTTAGCAGATAGCAATCAATCCGTCACGCTAACATGGATACGGGAAAACGTGGCGACGGATTCAGACGGAAATATACTTTGGAAGTGAATCACATGGAAACGAAAATCTACAAGGACGGGAAGGAAGTAGGAACGGAAATATCGAATGAATCGCAGAGCTCGATTAAAATCACAAGGAACGCCAAGGGGGAAATGACATGGGAGTGTAAAGTTTACGCGGACGACCCTGAAACACTCAAGGCGAAACTGGATGACTATCTGGAAATCGCCAAGGCCAGGGTGGTTTAGATGGACAAAAGCGAATCCATAATCAAATTAAGCGAGGCACTTGTTGAAGCTCAATCAAAAATGCCATCGGTGAAAATGAACAAAATTAATCCATTCCTCAAGAATCATTATGCAGATCTGGGCGCAATCATCGAAACTGCGCAACCAATCTTAGCCAAGAATGGCCTCGGAATAAGTCAGCATTGCTCAACAAACGGCGATAAGGTTGGCGTTGAAACAATCCTTATACACAAATCGGGAGAGTGGATTTCTTCCAAGATGGAACTCTCGTTGGGTGAGGAAAAGGGCAAATCAAACGCTCAGGTGGCAGGTTCAATCATCACTTACATACGGAGATACTCATTGGCCGCAATCTTGGGAATGTACTCAGATGAGGATTCCGATGGGGATACTGACAAGGCAACCCATGACACTTCACATAAACCAATCAAAACCCCACAGAAAGCCCCCAAACAAGCGATTAGCGAGGCATCACCTGAAAGGGCAACCGATACCACACTGAAGGAGATACCCCCTCAAATCGCCACGGTAACGCTGTTTAGCGGGGATATAATCGGGGAAACACCCTTTGCCACGATTGAGGCGATTCGGAAGGATGCGATGGAAAGGAATCTCGGAAGCAAGGTAACGCATATTGCCGACGCCGTTGTGCCTAACTTCTCATCCTCAGATATGGATTGGGAGGACATCAACGATAAGGACATGATTGAGATAATATTCAGGCTGACTGGCGTGAGAATGGAGGCTGACGATTAACTCTTCCCCACTTGACCGGATGCTTGAGGCACTAGGCCGCTTCGGGCATCTGGTTTATTTTTTGTGGGAGAATGATTGGAGGGATTGGAATATGACAGGCGAAATAGAAATGAAATTATACGTTTGGAAAGGATTCGCACCAGATTATACTTATGGGCTGGCATTTGCGATAGCCCCCGATGAGAAAAAAGCGAGAGAATCAATAGAAATAACGTTAGGATATTCTCCCTCGGATTGGGGTTCCTTACACGTTCATACGTTGAATCGAAGGATAGCGTATGCTGTGGCTGGCGGTGGTTAAGCATGAAAACAATAAAATTCAGCCGATGCCCGATAGGAAAGCACAGGGGCGAGAGATGGCCGAAACTGGCTAGGATTGATGTGAGCAAGCCGATAATACTCGATATGATGTGTATTGTTAAAGACCCTTTTGATATGGGGAAACTTCTTGAGTTTTGGGCTTCGGATATGTTTCCAGACACTTCGCTTAATGATATATTGTCTTTGATGGAGCGTTTTTATGGAATCGAGAAACCCGCATTAATAATTCTTTATTTTACACAAGGTAACGTAATGATAACAACCGCCAGGGCATACGAGTGGCGCAAGCACAAGTATTATCTCGATTGCATTGGTCAAGAGTTTATGGTTGTGGAACCCGATTCTGGCGACTATCCAGAGGATTGCATCAAGCAGGACAACCAAGGATACTGCGATGCCAGGGGCAAGCTGATGATAATCCCATGCCGGAAGCGGTCATGCCCGGACTATCTGCCACCGCAGAGGCCGGAGGAATCGGAAGGGAGGGATTGAATGAAACCGAAAGACATTGAATGCCCATATTGTGGGGCTGAACAAAATATAGACCACGATGACGGAACCGGGTATGCAGAGGATGAAATACATCAACAACATTGTACGAAATGCGAAAAGTATTTTGCATTCACCACAATGGTGAGTTACAGTTACGATGTTGCAAAAGCCGATTGCCTCAACGATGGAGAGCATAAATGGGAAGCAACTTACACATATCCCCTTCATGCTACAAAGATGGTTTGCATTCAATGCGGAGAAAGGCGAACCCCGTCTGAGGGGGAATGGATTGAAATAAAGAAGAAAGATAAAGAGAAGGGCGGTGATGCGTGATGATAAAATGTAACTCGTGCAAGAAATCAACAGCGTGTGCAATAAAAGATAAAGTAGATGTAATGGAAAATTCCTTTTGCGGTAGAACGGAAGGCGTAATAATAGGGGTGGTAGATTGTCCGTACCATCAATGTAAATTATGTGATGGAATCGGGAAATATAGAGTACACGATGGAACAAATTTCTACGGGGATTCACATAATCATACTTATGATTGTGATTGTAAAAAAGAGGGAAGGTGATGCGTGATGAAGGTATATGACAATAGTGCAAATTATGTGATACATAAGAACAAGCCTCTTGTAATTTATGGGGTGGGTTATCGAGAAAAAGGCGAACCTAAAAACAAAGACATTTTTCTCACATGGCAGACACAATCCTTATCAACGGCAATGAAGATTATTTCTGACCTAAAAACAAGAAAGGTATATACGGGAATAGATTGGTGTGGAATTGTATTAGTTAAGCAATCAATGGAACTGGTCGAAACAATAAAGGAAGGTGATGCGTGATGGCACAATATCAATGCCCGTGTTGTGGATATTTTATGACAACCGAAAGACAGTACGGTTACAATTTGCCCGAAGATATGCCACTGGAAACATTTTGTAAACGATGCGGTTTTGAAACCGTAAGAGAAGGGCGGTGAGCGAATGAGAACAAGAAAGGAAATCGAAAAGGAAACAGCAATGGGAAGTCAGCGCACGATAGTCGAACTATTGCTGGACATTCGAGAATTACTCATTGGTATTGAGAAGCAGGGATGATTATCATGAAACTCGTTGAAATCATCGTCGATGTGCATGAGAAGGAAAGCGACTTGTTTGAGGACATCTGCCAGAGGAACATCGGGGAATGCCGAGAGGAAGCCCTGAAAAGTGGCGATGTTGCGGTGATATGTGGCGGGTATCGGATAGGCTGGGAACTCAAGAGAAATCAAGATTACACCAACTCATTACAATCAGGGAGGCTTAACAACCAGTTGATAGAACTCACCCGAACCTATGATTTCCCGATCCTTGTGGTTGAAGCGTGGCATCCTTACATCGGAGATAATCCATCAGAATCGGAAATCGCCAGAAAGGTTGCAGTCCATGAGAAATCAATCCGGACACTCAATAGAAGGGTTTGCACGTATGAGACCCCGGACCAGGCGAGAACCATTGACTTGTTTGAGGATGCCGTCAAAGCCATTCAATCTAACAAGTTTCAGTATCTACGGAGAAAGATTGTCATAATCGACATAGACCCAAGAATCGAACTCTTGGCTAGGATGCCTAATGTTGGGGTTACGAGGGCGACCGAGTTGCTGGAACTCTTTGGCACGCCGGAGAATGCGTTTGCTAACATTGATTCATGGGTAGAGGTGAACGGAATCACCGATGGCAGGCTGGCAGAGATAAAGAGGATATGGTCAGAGGAGGCATCCAAACCATGCTAGTCGTTCATGTCGATTATCGGGA
>Ga0315273_10001698_pt1 | contig 25311 bp, 14 predicted proteins | sample YL17G02_0_MG_FD_205753 | JGI IMG/M metagenome (GOLD analysis project Ga0315273, IMG submission 205753) | Sediment microbial communities from Yellowstone Lake, YNP, Wyoming, USA - YL17G02_0 | ecosystem: Environmental > Aquatic > Freshwater > Lake > Sediment | place: USA: Wyoming | collected... | reverse complement strand
GCCAAGCGCGGGGTGAACAGCGGGCCGGTGTGCGCGATCAGCACGCTGGAGCCGAGTCCGGCCTTCGAACACCGCGGCACGCATATCATCCGGCGAATACGGCCTTGCGGCGTGCTCTACCAGTATCGGATTCATCCCGATGTGGGATGGATGTACGCCCGCATCCAGACTTGGTTTCCCCTCAATATCCAGGTGGGGTTGAATGGACGGGAATGGCTGGCCCGGCAGATGGACAAGGAAGGGTTGAAGTACCGGCAGCAGGGCAACTGCTTCGTCTGGATCGAGGATTATGAGCAGGCGCAGAAGCTGATGAACCGGCAGTTGGAGATGAACTGGGCCGGACTGCTGAACGGTTTGGCCGGGCAGTTGAATCCGGTTCACGAAAGCATCTTCGAACCGTATCCGGTCAGCTACTACTGGACGTGCCATCAATCCGAGTGGGCCACCGACATCGTGTTCCGCGAGGCGGATTTCCTGAAGCGTCTCATGCCACTGCTGGTGCGGCACGGCATGCTCGATTTCTCCAGCCCCGACGTGATGCGCTACCTCGGCAGGCGGGTGAATCAGTCGGGGGCGATCCCGGCCAACTTCAACGGGACGCTGGAAACCGATTTCAAACGGCGTCAGGAAGGCGAGCGCGTCAAATACCGGATGAATGGCAACTCCGCCAAGTTTTACGGCAAGGCCTACAGCGAGTTCGGCAGCGTGTTCCGGGGAGGGGAAACCACTCTCAACACGGTAAAGGATTTTCGCGCCTACCGGGCGAAAAAAGGAGGGCCGGAGGAGGACCTCCGGTGGCGGCCGATGCGGAAAGGAATCGCCGGCCTGCATCGCCGAGCCGAAGTATCCCAGAAAGCCAATGAGCGATCAACGGGTTTCGCAACCGGGACTTACAGGCGCTACTGCACGCCACTCCGGCCGGCATCAGCCGAAAGCTCCGCATGCTCCGGGCACACGGGCTGATTCAAAAGATGTCCCACACCCACCGCTATCACGTCACCGCAACCGGGCGCACCATCCTGGTCGCGGTGCTCACAACAGCCAGCACCACCGTCCATCAACTGAATCAACTCCCGAAGGCGGCATGAGAATATCGTCGCGGCGCGCAAAGAAACAAAGATTTAGTAGTTCAGCCTTCAGGCTGTGGGTGTGGCATGGTCTTCAGGCCGTGGGAAACCCGGGGTTCCAGTGAGGTATAAGGGAAGATCGTCATGCGCGTGGCTTTGGTGAACACGAACCGGATGCAGCCTCCGATAGCGCCGATTGGCTTGGACTACCTGGCCGAAGCGCTGAACGCGGCGGGACACGGTGTCGAACTGCTGGACCTGGCGTGGGAAGACGACCCGCACTCGGCTATCCTCCGATTCCTGGGCGGCGCCGATTTCGGCCTGATCGGCGTCACGTTGCGCAACACGGACGACTGCGGCTTCACCAGCCGCCAGTCGTTCCTGCCCGAGTTCGCGAACCTGCTGGAGACCATCCGCGGGCGCACCGGCGCTCCGATTGTTCTGGGCGGCGTCGGATTCTCGGTCATGCCCGGGCGAATCCTGTCTCAATCGAAGGCCGATTTCGGCGTATGGGGCGAAGGGGAGTTCGTGCTGCCCGAACTGGCAACCAGATTGGAGCGGAAACAGGAGTGGCGCGACCTGCCCAACCTGCTCTGGCGCCGCGACGGGGCGTGGCAACGGAACCCGCCGTCCACATGGCCCCTGGCCGGCCTTCCCGCGATGAGCCGGAGATGGGTGGACAATCGGCGCTATTTCCGCCACGGCGGCCAGGCGGGGTTTGAAACCAAGCGTGGTTGTCCCGGCCGTTGCGTCTATTGCGCCGACCCCGTGGCTAAGGGAACCCGCACGCGGACCCGGCCGCCCGGCGCGGTGGCGGACGAACTCGAGAGGCTTCTCGAACAGGGCATCGATCACTTCCACACCTGCGACGGCGAGTTCAACCTGCCGCCGTGGCACGCCACCCAGGTGTGCCGGGAGATCGTGCGCCGAGGCACTGGCGGCAAGATGCGCTGGTACGCCTACTGCTCGCCGGCTCCGTTCTCGCGCGAGCTTGCCCGGGCCATGCGCGCGGCCGGGTGCGCGGGGATCAACTTCGGCGCCGACAGCGGCGACCGGAACATGCTGAGACGCCTGGGCCGGAGTTTCACGCCGGCCGACATCCTGGACGCCGCCCGCCGGGCGAAAGAGGCGGGCATGGCCGTGATGCTCGATCTGCTGCTTGGCTCGCCGGGGGAGACCAGGGAAAGTCTGGTCCGGACCGTGGAACTGATGAAGCGGGCGGATGCGGACCGGGTCGGCGTTTCCGTGGGCGTGCGGGTTTACCCGGGGACCCAGCTCTCCAGGCAGCTTCCCGCGGGTGGCGAGGAGTTGTTCGAGCCGTTCTTCTTTCTCGAACCCCAGGTCGCCCCTTTCGTGTTCGAGCTACTAGACACGCTCATCGGGGACGACCGGCGTTTTCTTTTCTTCGATCCATCCCGGCCCGACCGGAACTACAACTACAACGCCAACCAGCGGCTCATCCAGGCCATCGGGCAAGGATTCCGAGGCGCGTACTGGGACATCCTGCGAAGGTGCGAGTAGCGCCTCGACCGGGCCTGGCGCGTTTGGTCTAGCGGCGGCCCGCGCGCTTCTCTCGATATTCTCAGGGCCTGGGTTCCTATTATGCCAGTCAACCGCACGCCGCGGCGTCTCGGACTGTTGGGGACGGTGGAGCGCGTCGCCCAGTAGCACTATAACCATGACATCGAACCGGCGCTGGCTGGACCTTGCGATCGTGGCCGGCTATATGGCCCTTCTGGCGGGCATCGGGATGCGCTTTTCGCGGCGCCAGACGAGCACGGAGACGTATTTTGTCGCCAAACGCCCGGCGCCCTCCTGGGCCATGGGCCTCTCGCTGCTGGCCACGCTGATCAGCAGCGTCACCTTTGTCGCCTACCCCGGCTCGGCATACGGAAAAGACTGGTCCCTGCTGGTCCCCGGCTTCATGGTGGTCGCCGTGCTCGCCCTGGTGGGCGCCCTGATCATTCCGTTCTACCGCGAAGCCGCCGGCATGAGCGCCTACGAGTATTTCGGCCGGCGCTTTGGCCGCCCAACCCGCGTGTACAGCTCCGTCGCCTTCACACTGACCCACTTCTCCAAAATGGGATTCGTGGTCTGGGTGGGCGTAGCCGTCTGTCTGGGCTATCTGCTGTTCCTGCCCCCGGGCGGTCCTTCCGCGGTGTTTCGCATCGCGGCCGAAGGCAACAAATTCAGCCTGGGCAGCATGACGCCGGATTTTTCGAAGCCCACCATACCCGTCCTGATCGTCTACGGCTTCTTCTGGTACTTGCAGCGCTACGTAGCCGACCAGACCTTGGTGCAGCGCTACCTGGTGGCGAAGTCCGACCGCGGCGCGCTGAAAGGCGTAGCGCTCGGCGCGGGCCTGTGCGTGCCTGTCTGGACGCTCTTCATGCCGATCGGGACCTGCACCTGGGCCTTCTACAAGCTCACTGGCGAAAAGCTGCCGGATTACATCTCGAAGGCCGACCAGGTATTCCCTTACTTCCTGGCCACGCACCTGCCCATCGGCATGGCGGGACTGTTCATGGCCTCCCTGACGGGGGCGGCGATGTCCATGCTGGCGAGCGATCTGAATTCCCTCGCCATGGTCGGCGTGGAGGACTTCTACCGGCTGCTGCGCCCGGGATCGACGGACCGGCAGCGCTTGCGACTGGGCAAGCTGATCGTGGCGATTTTCGGGGTGCTGGCCGCAAGGGCGTGGCCGCGGGCATCGCGGCGTGCTGGATCTTCACCGCGTGGGCGACGCTCACGCTCGGGAGCAAGCGCTGGGTCGACCTGGGGCGGTTCAATTTCCCCTGGCACGACTACCTGATCGGCGCGTGCGGCCACGTGATTCTACTGACGGCCGGATATCTGGCCAGCCTGCTCATGCCGGATGGCTCGACGGTGGATGAGCGCCTGAAGAACGCCACGTTGTGGCGCTGGTTGCACGAACGCCGCCTGCACGGAACGCAGGCGGCAGCGGCCGGTCCTCCCTCGTAAGCGGCGCGATAGATCGCCTCGGCGGCCGGCGGGCAGACCGGGCGGGTGCGGCGTCCCTTCGGCAATCCAATCCCGAACACCCGGAGACGCTCATGCTACATTGCACGGCGTCCCGGGCCGGTGCGGTGATCCGCAGCGCTGCCGGGCATCGCGGTTTGCCGCTGTGGTCCGCAAGCGAGACCCCCGCCGGCAGGCCCACCGCCACCAGCAGACGCCCCGTGGCGCAGGCGCTTTCGCCTGCGTCCGACAGCGGCGGCAATGCCGTCGTTGAGCGCGCGGCGCACTGCTCGCCGGCCGGCGTGTTCCGGATCACCCTGGTTCGAACTTCCGGACGCCTGACGACGCCTGTTGCGCCGCAAGCGGCTTCAGGGGGGCGCTGTCCGGCAAGCTGGGATGCCGTGTGGGACGTGGCCGCCAATGGGCGGGAAGTTCCCCAATCTGGCCGGCCTCTTGTCTTTCTACTTCGAGCCGATATGTGATTCGTGGTGTATTTCGGCCGCTTGGGCTTGAAGGGCGGAGAAGCTATGCGAAATCCGATCATGAGGCGAGAGAAGCACACAAGGGGTCGGGCGAAAGCCTCCTGGCCGCTTTTCGCGCAGATCGGAGCGGTGCTGATCGCCGGGGCGCTGTTTGCCTGGTGGATGGCGGCGCGGGCTGACCGCGAGCTGCGCGCCGGCCTGCTCCAGCAGGCGCGGCTGGTGGCGCAGGCGCTGAACCTGGTCCAGGTCAAGGCGCTGACGGGCACGGAGGCCGACCTCGCGTCTCCGGCCTACCAGCAGATCAAGGAGCAGTTATCTCGCATCAAGCAGGCCAGCGAGAGGTGCCGGTTCATCTATTTGCAGGGCCGTAAGGCCGACGGCGCGATGTTTTTCTTCGTGGACAACGAGCCGCCTAGTTCCCCGGACTACTCCCCGCCCGGGCAGGTCTATGACGAGGCATCGGAAGGATTTCGACGGATATACGATACCAGGACCGCGATCGTCGAAGGTCCGGTCACCGACCGCTGGGGCGCCTGGGTCTCGGCGAAAATCCCGCTGACCGACCCGCAAACCGGCGTCGTGATCGCCGTGCTGGGCATGGACACTGGCGCCCGCACCTGGAAATGGGACGTCGCCGCCCGAGCGGCCCTGCCCGTAGGCTCGATGCTGGTGCTATTGATCGGCGTGGCCGCCGCCCTGGCCGCCGTCCGTCGCGTTGACGCCTCCCCCAAGCCGGTCCTGCGGCGTCTGTTGCCTCCTCTGACGGCCATGGTGATCCTGCTGATGGCGGGCGCGGGGGCGCTCCTGTGGCAACAGCATCGGCAGCGGCTGGCCGCGGACATCGCCGCCCAGATCGCCACGGTCAGCCGCGAATTGCGAGTGGACCTGGATAACCAGGCCGCCGGCCTGGCCGCGGCCGCGCAGTCCATCGCCGCCGACGCCACTGTGCAAAAGGCCCTGCGCGAGGGCGACGCCGCCGGCCTGCTGACCACCTGGCGGCCTGTTTTCGAGACGCTGCACCGGGAGAACCACCTCACGCATTTCTCCTTTTTCGATGCCAACCGCGTGTGTCTGCTGCGAGTCCACAAGCCGGAGAGACGCGGCGACCGCTTCGACCGTTTCACGGCCCTGGAGGCTGAACGCACCGGCAAGACCGCTTCCGGCATCGAACTGGGGGCGCTGGGCGCCTTCACCCTGCGGGTCAGGCAGCCAGTCTTCGAAGGCGGCGCGCTTGCCGGTTACGTGGTGCTGGGCAAGGAGATCGAGGACGTGCTGCAGGCGCGGCGCGACCGCGCCGGCCTGGAACTGGCCGTGGTCATCCGCAAGGAGCATCTGAACCGGCGGGCCTGGGAAGACGGCATGCGCCTGCTGGGGCGGCAGGCCGACTGGGACCGCCTGCCCCGAAGCATCGTGAGCTACGCCTCCCAGGGCAGCCTGCCCGACGCCTTCGCGTCCTGGGCCGGCCCGGCGGCGGGCGAGCACGCCCACCGCGAAACGGACCGCGAGATTGCCGCCGGCGGGAAGGACTGGCGGGTGGCCGCCATACCCCTGCCGGACGCCTCGGGCAAAGATGTCGGCGACCTGCTGGTCATGCGCGACATCACCGCCGATAAAGCGGACTTCGCGCGCCTGCTGGGCCTGGCCGGGACCGCCGGCGGGGTGCTCCTGGCGCTCCTGCTGGCAGTTGTCTATATCTTGCTCCGCCGCACCGACGCGGGCATCCGCGCCCAGCAGGCGAACCTGCGCGAGAGCGAAGAGCACCTGTCGGCCACACTGCGATCTATCGGCGACGGGGTGATCAGCACGGACGCCGCAGGCCAGGTCGCAAGTCTCAATTCCGTGGCCGAGCGCCTGACCGGGTGGACCACGGGCGAGGCGAAGGGCCGGCCCATCGCCGAGGTCTTCCGCATCATCCACGCGAAGACCCGCGCCAGGGCGGAAAATCCGGTCGAGCGGGCGCTCCGCGAGGGCGTCGTCGTGGAGCTGGCCAACCATACCGCGCTCATCGCCCGCGACGGCGCGGAATACCAGATCGCCGACAGTTGCGCGCCCATCCACGACGCGGCCGGCGTCGTCATCGGGGCCGTGCTCGTCTTCCGCGATGTGACCGGGGAGTATCGCCGGCGCGAGCAGTTGCGCGAGAGCGAGGCCCGGTTCAACGAATTGGCAGAGCAGAGCGGCACTGTCGCCTGGGAAGTGGACGCCCAGGGTCTCTACACTTATGTCAGCCATGTGTCCGAGGCCGTTTGGGGCTACCGCCCGGACGAACTGGTGGGCCGGATGCATTTCTACGACCTGCATCCCGAAGAAGGACGCGAGGCGTTCAAGAAAGCCGCCTTGGCGGCCTTCGAGCGGAAGGAACCGTTCCAGAATCTGGATAACGCCGCACAAGCCAAGGATGGCCGCCAGGTGTGGGTCTCCACCAACGGCATCCCCCTCCTGAATGCCGACGGAACCCTGCGGGGCTACCGCGGCAGCGACACCGACATCACCGAGCGCAAGCGGGCGGAGGAGGCGTTGCGGGAGAGCGAAAACCAGTATCGCGAATTGTTCGAATCGTCATCTGACGCGCTTTTCCTGATCGCCACCGATACGGGCCAGATCATCGAAGCCAACAACATGGCGTCGGCGCTATATGGCTACGACCGGGATGAGTTGCTCACCAAGAAGAGCACGGACATGTCGGCAGAACCTGAGGACACGCGCCAACGCATCCAAGAGGCGCAGACAAAACCAGGTCAGGTCTTCAAAATCCCACTGCGCCTTCATCGCAAGAAAGACGGAACCGTCTTTCCTGTCGATATCACCGCTCGGTCTCTTATCAGGGAAGGACAGACGGTCCTCTTCGTTTCCTCCCGCGACATGACCGAGCGCAAGCGGGCGGAGGATGCGCTGCGCGAGAGCGAAGCGCGGCACCGCCTGCTGTTCGATGGCTCGCGGGACGCCATGATGACCCTGGCCCCGCCTTCGTGGAAGTTCACCTCGGGCAATCCGGCGGCATTGGAGATGTTCGGGGCCAGGGATGCGGCCCAGTTCACCGCGCTGGGGCCGTGGGATGTATCCCCCGAACGGCAGCCCGGCGGCAGCCCCTCGGCCGGCAAGGCCCGGGAAGCGATCGAGGCGGCCCTGCGCGAGGGTTCCCGCTTCTTCGAGTGGACGCACCGGCGGCTGGACGGCGCGGATTTCCCCGCCACCGTGCTGTTCACCAGGATCGAGATGGCCGGCCAGGCGTTTCTTCAGGCCACCGTGCGCGACATCACCGCCCAGAAGCGGGCCGAGGCGACTCTGCGCGAGAGCGAAACCAACTTCCGCACCTTCTTCGAGACCATCGGCGACCTGATCGTGGTGGCCACGCCCGAGGGCCGGATTCTGTTCGCCAACCAGGCCCTCGAAGGCAGGCTGGGCTACAGCACCGAAGAACTCGCGGCCATGCATCTGCCGGATGTGCATCCGGCGGACAAGCGCCGGGAAGCCGGGGAGATCATCGCCGCCATATCGCGAGGCGAGCGGGAAAGCTGTCCCCTGCCGATGGCGCGCAAGGACGGCGGCCTGGTGCCTGTCGAGACCCGCGTCTGGTTGGGCCGGTGGAACGGCGCGGATTGCATCTTCCGCGTCAGCCAGGACCTGAGCGTGGAGCAGGAAGCGCAGCAGCGTTTCGAGCACCTGTTCCGCAACAACCCCGCGCTGATGGCGCTCTCCACCCTGCCGGACCCGTGGTTCTCCGATGTCAACGACGCCTTCCTGAAGGCGCTCGGCTATTCCCGCGGCGAGGTGATCGGCAAGACCGCCGCCGAGCTTGGCCTGTTCCCGGACCCGGAGCAGCAAAAGGCGGCGCGGGACGGGTTGCAGGCCGAGGGACGCATCGTCAACCTCGAAGTGCAGCTCCGAGGCAAGGACGGGACGATCCTCGACGGCCTGTTATCGGGCGAGTTGATCGGCAGCCAGGGGAAGCAGTACTTCCTGACCGTTATGATCGACATCACCGGGCGCAAGGCCGCGGAACGGAAGCTGGCGGACGAGCGCCAGCGGCTGTCTCACATCATCGAAGGCACCCATGTCGGCACCTGGGAATGGAATGTCCAAACCGGGGAAACGGTTTTCAATGAGAACTGGGCGCAGTTCATCGGCTATACGCTCGATGAGTTAGCCCCCATCAGCGTCAAGACTTGGGAAGCGCTGACCCATCCCGACGACCTGAAAGAGTCCTTCAGACTGGTGGAGCGGCACTTCGCGGGCGAACTGCCCTACTACGACTGCGAATTCCGGATGAAGCACAAGGACGGCCACTGGGTTTGGGTGCACGACCGCGGCCGGCTCATCAGCCGCACCGGCGACGGCAAGCCGCTGATGATGTTCGGCACCCATGCGGATGTCAGCGAGCGCAAGCGGGCGGAAGAGGCGCTGCGGGAAGAGCGCCGGAAGAAGGAAGCGGTGCTCGCCGACCTGTTCGAGCAGGCGCCGGTGGCGTATCACGAACTCGACCGGGACGGCGTGGTGCGCCGGGTGAACGCCGCCCAGTGCGCTCTGCTGGGATACCAGGCGGATGAGATACTGGGCCGGCAGGCGTGGGACCTGGTCGCCGAGGCCGACCGGGAGGCCAGCCGCGAAGCGGTTCGCGGGAAGCTGTCCGGCGCCGAACCCCTGGCGCTCGTCCGGCGCCGCTACCTGCGGCGCGACGGCGTCGAGTTGCTGCTGGAGATCCACGACCGCCTGGTTCGTGGCGAAACGGGGGAGGTCCGGGGCCTGCGCACCGCTTTTCTCGACGTCACCGAGGCGGCCCAGGCGGAGGAACAAATCCAACGCCAGATGAGCGATTTGGAGGCGGCCCGCGACGCTCAGGAGAAAAACGCCGCCGAACTGGCGCACATGGTCGAGGCACTGGAGGTGGAGAAGGAGCGCGCCGAGGCCGCCAGCATGGCCAAGAGCGAGTTTCTGGCCAACATGAGCCACGAGATCCGCACGCCCATGAACGGCGTGATCGGCATGACCGGGCTCTTGCTGGATACGGAGCTGAACCAGGAGCAGCGGCGCTACGCCGGGATCGTGCGCGCCAGCGGCGAGTCGCTGCTGGGGGTCATCAACGACATCCTCGACTTCTCCAAGATCGAGGCGAAGAAACTCGACCTGGAGACGCTGGACTTCGATCTCGAGAGCATGTTGGACGATTTCGCGGCCACTTTCGCCGTGCGGGCGCACGAGAAAGGGCTGGAGTTGTTCTCGAGCGCCGATCTCGCGGTCCCCACGCTGCTCTGCGGCGACCCGGGCCGTCTGCGCCAGATTCTCACCAACCTGGCGGGCAACGCCGTCAAGTTCACCCAGAAGGGCGAAGTGGCCGTGCGGGTTTCGCTGGAGGAGGAGAAAGAGACCGAGTGCCTGCTGCGCTTTTCGGTGCGCGACACGGGCATCGGCATCCCGGAAGACAAGATCGGCCTGCTCTTCGCGAGGTTCAGCCAGGTGGACGCCTCGACCACCCGCAAGTACGGCGGGACGGGGCTGGGCCTGGCCATCTCGAAACAACTGGCCGAACTGATGGGCGGTGAGGTCGGGGTGAAGAGCGAAGGGGGCAAGGGCTCCCAGTTCTGGTTCACCGCGCGCCTGGGCAAACAGGCCGGTGGGGCGCGGACGGAAAGCCGCCCGCCCGCCGACCTCGGCGGCGTGCGCGCGCTGATCGTGGACGACAACGCCACCAGCCGCGAGATCCTGACCACGCACATGACTTCCTGGGGCATGCGCCCGGCGGAGGCCGGGGACGGCCCCGCGGCTCTGGAGGCCCTGGGCCGGGCGATCGAGGAGAACGACCCCTTCCGGGTCGCCGTGATCGACATGCAGATGCCGGAGATGGACGGCGAGGCCCTGGGCCGCGCCATCAAAGCCGACCGCCGCCTGGCGGACACCCGGATGGTGATGCTGACCTCCCTGGGGACGCGGGGCGACGCCCGGCACTTCGAGGAGATCGGCTTCGCGGCCTATGCGATCAAGCCGATACGGCACCAGGAACTCAAGGGCGTCCTGTCCCTGGCGCTGGCGGAGCGGGGCGGGACCCAGCTAACGCCGCGGCCCATCGTCACGCGCCACGCGGCCCGCGAGACGCTGAACCTGTACGCCGGCCGCAAGGCGCTCATCCTGGTGGCCGAGGACAACATCGTCAACCAGCATGTGGCCCTGGGCATCCTCAAGAAATTCGGCCTGCGTGCCGACGCGGTGGCCAACGGCGCCGAGGCAGTCAAAGCGCTCGAGACCATCCCTTACGACCTGGTGCTGATGGACGTGCAAATGCCGGTGATGGACGGACTGGAGGCCACCAGAGAAATCCGCAATCCGCAATCCAAAGTCGGCAGTCACGCCATTCCCATCATTGCCATGACCGCCCACGCCATGCTGGGCGACCGGGAGCGCTGCATCGAGGCGGGCATGAACGACTATGTGTCCAAACCGGTGTCATTCCAGGCCCTGACCGAGGTTCTGGCGCGCTGGCTGCCGAAGAAGGACGATGAGTCGGGAATGCTGAATGCGGGAGAAACTCCGCCTCCCATTCTTCATTCATCATTACCGGTCGTCTTCGACCGGGCGGGCATGCTGGAGCGCCTCATGAACGATGAGGACCTGGCGCAGGTAGTCATGGAGAGTTTCCTGGACGACATCCCGCGGCAGATCGAGGCGCTGCGGCGCTATCTCGACGCCTGGGACGCACCGGGCGCCGAGCGCCAGGCCCACACCCTCAAGGGCGCCTCGGCCAACGTCGGTGGCGAGGCCCTGCGCGCGCTGGCCTGCGAGATGGAGAAAGCCGGCCAGGCCGGCGACCTGGGCTCTGTTCGAGCCCGCATGGACGACCTGGAGCGCGAGTTTGCCCAACTGAAGGAAGCGATGGCAAACCAACCGTGAACCTGAACCACGAAAAGACGAGAACACCAGGAAGACGCTGATTGTTGAAGACGATTTCACCAGCCGCCCGCTCATGCGGGAGCTCCTGAAGAGTTGCGGCCCGTCCCACGTCGCCGTCAACGGCAAGGAGGCCGCCGAGGCCATGCGCCTGGCCCTGGAGGCCGTCGAGCCCTACGACTTGATCTGCCTGGACATCATGCTGCCCGAGACGGACGGCCAGCAGGCCCTCAAGGAGATCCGGGCTCTGGAGGAGGCCAGGGGAATTATCTCGCCCGATGGGGCGAAGATCGTGATGACCACGGCCTTGGGCGACATGAAAAGCGTGTTCGCCGCATACTCCGGCCTGTGCGATGCGTACCTGACCAAACCCATCCAGAAGGCGAAATTGCTGGAGGAACTGAGCAAGCTGGCGCTCATCGCCTGACGGGTTGAATAGATCCCCGCCCATCCCGATTGCGGGAGCCGAAGACGGATCCGGGGAGGAGATGATGCCGGCAATGCCTGGTGCGGTGACGGAGCTAATTTACGAACAGTATCTCGCCGGACTGATAGCCGGGGATCGCGTCTAGAAAATGGGGACAGTAACAAATAACCCCTTTTCCATTCTTGGCTCACCGTCGCGGCGTTCAGCGTTTTCATGCACTTGGAGTCTCTCAGGCCGCGCCGCCGGGCTAAGAATGCTCTGATTTCCGGAAAAGGGGTTATTTGTTACTGTCCCCATTTATTGCCTTCAGCAGGTCGGGGCCGAACTGAAGGTTGTCGTCGGTGGTGCGAAGGCGCGCGAGCTTTGCGTTGCGCTCGACGCCCAGTTCCATCAGAAAGGCCTGGATCTTGCGCTCTTGGAACAGCGCCTGGTTGACGGTCATCCGGCCCTTGTCGACGGCGCCTTTGCCGAAGCTGTCCCGCGGGCCGCCGGAGGCCTGGAACGAAGCGGTCTTGTCGAGGGCGTCGAAGAAGCGCTGCGCCACCGCGCCGGCCGGCCCCTCGATGTAGTCGCCGGCTTCCTGGTTGTGCAGGGCCAGGAACAGGTCGATGCGGCGGCCCGAATCGATCCAGTCGAACATGCTCTTCTTCATCGCCGCGATCTCGGGCACAACCCGCGCGTCGGCGGTGTCCCAGTTGCGGTTGACGTCGTAGCCGTTGGCGTTGAACCGCACCTGCCCGTTCACCACGCCGTCCGGGTCGGCCATGGGAAAAATCTTCCACACGACGGCGCGGCGAAGTTTCGCCGCCTCGGGCGAATCGGAGACCAGAAAGCGCACCGCGCCGTCGATCACCCAGGACGTGCCCGTCTCCCAGGCGTGCTGGCGCGCCATCAGCCAGACCACTTTCTTGTCGCTGTCGGGCGCGGCGGGGTCGGTGATCGTCACCAGCGGCAACTCCCTGCCATGCACCGTCCTGCCGGCGGATTCCTGTCTCGCCTGCGGGCGTTTTCCGATGTCGCCGAGCAATCTCGCCAGGTGCGCGGTCGTGTAAGGCGGCACGTGGGCGATCCACACGCGCGGGCGCTCGGGCTTGAACCGCACCGTCAGCCGCGCCTGCTTCTCGTCCCACTCGACGTTCTCGTCGGCGAAGTGCTTCCAGGCGCGGTCGTCGTAACTGTAGACCGGCCGCGTGTTGCGCGTCACCGAGTAACTGCCCGGCCGGTAGTTATACTCGCCCGCCAGGTCCGTCAGTTCGATGCGGACGTCCTGCTTGGGAAGGTTGTCCAACCGGAAGTAGTACCAGTTGGCCTGGCGGTTGCGGCCGTCCTGATCGGCCTGCCCTTTCACCGCGCAGCGCAGGTGAACGGGCGAAACGTACTCGACGCGCCCCAGGCTTCCGGCTTCAAACGAAGTGGTGACCGTGATGGCCGCGATGAGCAGCAGCATGGAGAATTCAGGCGCCGCCCGCGACTTCGTCCCAGGTGACGATGCGCTTCTCGTAGATGGCCTTGGTCGCCATGATGGCCTGGATCGTCGAGCGCACCCCCGATTCGGCGCTGTTCAGCGGCGTGCGCTTGCCGCGCACGTTCCCGGCGAACGCTTTCATCGCCATGTAGGTCGAGTCTTCCTTCTCGTCGGGCACGTCCAGCTTGATCGCTCCGCGCTTGTCGCGCGCGATCCAGGTCGCCTGGACCAGGTCGATGGCGCCCCCCGCGCAGAAAACCCGCTCCTGAATTCCGGTGAAGCCCGGAGGGTCGAAGTAGTGGTGGCTGAAGTTGACGCGCTCGCCGCCCGGATACTCGAAGATCAGGTTGTAGTTGTCCATGACGGTGCGGCCGGGCGGCACGTCGATAAACAGGTTGGTGCCGCCGCTGGCCAGCGCGCGCACGGGGTGCGCGCCGATGGCCCAGGTGAACAGGTCCAGGATGTGAATGCCCTGATCGACCACGATATCGCCGTTGTTCTTCTTGTCGAAGTACCACGGGATGTCGCGGGGCAGGTCGCTGCCGTGGCGGATGCCGTGGCACATGAGCACCTTGCCCATGCCGCCCGAGTGGATGAACTTCATCGAGGCGTTGCGCCGGGGATCGTGCCGGAGCTGAAAACCGGCCTGGAAGACGCCTTTGGCGCCGGCCGCGGCGCGCGCCACCATCCTGCAGTCGTCCACCGTCAGCGCCAGCGGTTTCTCGGCGTACAGGTGCTTGCCGACCTCGAGGATGGAGAGGTCGAAATCCTTGTGCGTGAAGTCGGGCGTGGCCAGCACGACGGCGTCGATGTCTTTCTGCTCGTCGAGCATCTTGCGGAAATCGGCCCACTGGCGGGCGCTGCCGCCCGCGTCGGCCACCGCCTTGGCGGCCGCGGCGGCGCGGTCCGGCAGGATGTCGCACACGGCCACCACTCGGACTCCGGCGACGCGCAGCATCTGCTTCAGCAGGGCGGAACCCCGGTTGCCGACGCCCACAAAGGCGACGCGCAGCGTGTCGCTGGGGGTCTGCGCCGGTAGAATGGCCGGCGCGCCGGCAATGGCGGCGGATTTGAGAAAACCGCGGCGGTCTGTCATTGGATGCCTCCCGATCGGTACCTATTCTAGCCCAACCCGGGATCGCTCGCTGGCGAGATACTCGGGCGGAACCAGCAGGGTCAGTGCGTCGTCTACGATCTCGATGGTGGCGGGAAGAGTCCCGGCCCACTCGCCGTCCACCTGCACCGCAACCGGTTCGCCGCCGGACGCCCTCATCTCGATCGAACGCGCGGCGTGGACGCTGGCCCCGCGCATTCGCCCCAGCGTGCCGGTCGCCACGCCCAGCAAGTACTTCAGATACCGCCCCGCCGTCGCGCCCTGCATGAGCACGGTTTCGAAATCCGGCCGCAAAAGGCTTGCGCCGCGCGCGATTTCAAGATCTCCGCCATAGTTGCGCCCGCGGGCCGCCAGCGCGAAACCGCAACGGCAAGTGATGTCGCCGGCCCGAACGTCAAACTCCGCCAGGCGCTTGCCTACCAGCTTGAATGCGATGACCCAGTAAGCGAGCTTGCCCGTTCGCCGCTTGAAGTCGTGGTCCATCGCTTCGATGACGCGGGCGTCCAGACCCGCGCCCGCGAACATCAGGAAGTGCCTGGGCGGAGCGTCCGAGGCCCGAAGCAATCCCAGCGCCAGGCGCACCGGCTCGAATTCGCCAATTCGCCCGGCTACACGCTCGAGCCTCTTGCCGAGCCCGATCTCATGTCCCAGACAGTTGGCCGTTCCCGCCGGAAGCACTGCCAGCGGAGTGGCGGAACCGGCCATTCCATTCAGCGCTTCATTCACCGTGCCGTCGCCGCCGGCGGCCAGAATCAGGTCCGCGCCCCGCTCGATCAACTGGCGGGCGATCTCGCCCGCGGTCCCCGGGCCGGTGGTCGGTTGCGCCTGGACGCCGTGGCCGGCGGCGCGCAAGGCGGCCAGCGCACGTTCCAGGCGTTCCGCGCCGGCGCGCTGGAACGCGCCCGCGCGCGGGTTGTAGATGAGGCGGGCGTTGCGATAGCGCACGATGGGTTTTGTTCCTCAGGGGAAGTACCATCATAATAGACAACCATGCAGGAAGCCCTGATCCGCGAGGCCGAACGGCTGCGCGAAACGCTGCGCCGCCACGAGTATCTTTACTACGTCCTGGACCAGCCGGAGGTGGAAGACGCGGAATACGACGCGCTGATGCGGCGGCTGGCCCAAATCGAGCGCGAGCATCCGGAACTGGCAACCCCCGATTCGCCCACCCAGCGCGTCGGCGGCGCGCCGCGCGAGGGATTCGTCAAAGCCGCCCACAGCGCGCCGATGCTGAGCCTCGACAACGCCCTGAACGAAGGCGAGTTGCGCGAGTTCGACCGCCGCGTGCGGGAGCTGCTGGCGGGCGCCGACTACCGTTACGCCGCCGAACTCAAGCTCGACGGGCTCTCGATGGCGGCGCGCTTCGACAACGGAGTCCTGGTCCAGGCCATTACACGCGGCGATGGGCTCACCGGCGAGGACGTCACCGGGAACGCGCGCACCATCCGGAGCCTGCCATTGCGCGTCCGGGACGACCCCGCTCGCTTTGAGGCGCGCGGCGAAGTGATCATGGGCCGCAAAGCGTTCGAGCGCCTGAATGGCGAACGCGAGCGGCAGGGACTTGCCCGGTACGCGAACCCGCGCAATTCGGCGGCCGGCTCGCTGCGCGTCCTCGAGCCGCGGATTACGGCATCGCGCCAGCTCGACTTCTACCCTTACTTCCTGCTCATCGACGGGCAGCCGGCGTGCGAAAGCCATTGGGAGTCGCTCGAAACGCTCGCGCGAATGGGCTTCAAGGTCAACCCAAACCGCGCGCTCTGCGCCGGTATCGAAGAACTGCTGGCGTTCTGCAAGGAGTGCGAGGCAAAGCGCGACGAGCTGCCTTATGAGATCGACGGCATCGTGGCGAAAATCGATTCCATCCCCCAACAACGCGCGCTGGGCTGGACCGCGAAGGCGCCGCGCTGGGCCATCGCCTTCAAGTTCCCGCCCCGGCAGGTGGAGACGGTGCTCGAGAACATCGAGGTCCAGGTGGGACGCACCGGCGCGCTGACGCCGGTGGCGCACCTTCGGCCGGTGGAAGTCGGCGGCGTCATGGTCTCGCGCGCGACGCTGCACAACCAGGACGAAATCGAGCGGCTCGGCGTGCACATCGGCGACACCGTGGTGATTGAGCGCTCGGGAGACGTCATTCCCAAAGTCGTTCGGGTCTCGGCGCGGGGAGACGGCCGCCGGCCGTTTGAAATGCCGGGGCAATGTCCGGTCTGCGGCGGCGAGGTGGCGCGCGAGGAGGGCGAAGTCGCCACGCGCTGCGTCAACACCAACTGCCCGGCGCGATTGAAAGAGTCGATCCTGCACTTCGCCGCGCGCGGCGTGATGGACATCGACGGCATGGGTGAAGCGCTGGTCGATCAGTTGGTGGATCGGGGCCTGGCCTCGAGCGTGGCCGGCCTGTACCAGTTGACTCCGCTCCACCTGGCGCCGCTCGAGCGCATGGCCGAAAAGTCGGCCAAGAAGGTCTGCGATAACATCGAACGATCGAAGGCCCAGCCGCTGGCGCGGGTGCTGAACGGCCTGGGCATCCCGTTCGTCGGCGAGCGCACGGCGCAGATTCTTGGGCGTACGTTCGGAAGCCTGGACGAGATCGCCAGGGCGGACGCGGAAACGCTACAGCAGGCCGAGGAGGTGGGACCCAAGGTCGCCGGCAGCATCCGCCATTTCTTCGGCGAACCGCGCAACCGCGAGCTGGTCGAGCGATTGCGCGCGGCGGGGCTTCAATTCACCGGTGAGAAGCGGCGGGCCGAAGGCGGGCCGCTGGCCGGACGGACGTTCGTGCTCACTGGAAAGCTTCCTTCGCTGACACGCGAGGAGGCAAAGGCGCGCATCGAGGCCGCTGGCGGAAAGGTGACCGAGTCGGTGAGCAAGAAGACCAACTACGTCGTCGCGGGCGAGGAAGCGGGCTCTAAACTCGAAAAGGCGCGCTCGCTCGATGTCAAGGTGATCGACGAGGCCGGACTGCTGGAGTTGTTGAGCCGCGAATGAACCTGAATTGGAACGTCGATAATAGGTAAGGCCCATGGATTTCGTCGAGCACCTCAAAGCCAGCATCGATATCGTCAAGGTCGTCGGCGAGTACGTGCGCCTCAAGCGTTCCGGGCCGCGCTGGATGGGCCTGTGCCCGTTCCACACGGAGAAGAGCGGGTCGTTCTCGGTTCACGCGACGCACCAGTTCTACTATTGCTTCGGCTGCCAGGCCAAGGGCGACGCGATCAAATTCGTCATGGAGATCGAGCGGCTGAGCTTCTATGAAGCGCTCAAGCTGCTGGCCGAACGCAACGGCATTCCCCTGCCCAAGCGCAGCGAATATTCCGATCCGCAGACCAAGCAGCGGGCGGGAATCTTCGAAATGCACGAATTGGCCGCGCGCATGTTTCGCAACGCGCTGGCGTCGAGCGCGGGCGCCGACGCGCGCGCCTACCTGGCAAAACGAGCGGTTGCGGCGGGCCAGATCGAGGAGTTCGGCCTGGGTTTTGCCGAACGGTCGGGACAGTTTCTGGTCCGGCGTTTCGAGCAGGAGGGATTCAACGCGGAGCAGATGGAGACCTCCGGATTGGTGCTGAAGCGCCAGGAGGGGCCGGGGTTCTTCGATCGTTTTCGCGGCCGGCTGATGTTCCCGATCCAGAACGAATCCGGAAAGATCATCGCCTTCGCCGGCCGCGCGCTGGCGGACGGCGACGAACCGAAGTACCTCAACTCGCCGGAGACGCCCATTTACCACAAGAGCGGCGTGCTCTACAATCTTCACCGGGCCAAGGAAGGAATCCGCAAGCGCGACCGCGCGGTGCTGGTGGAAGGCTACATGGACGTGATCGGCGTCTATTCGGCCGGCGTTCATGAGGTGGTGGCCAGTTGCGGCACGGCGCTGACCAACCTCCAGGTGCGCGCCCTGAAGCGCCACTCCGCCAACCTGGTGGTCAACTTCGACCCCGACGCGGCGGGCGCCAATGCGGCCGAGCGTTCGATTCAGATTCTGCTCGAGGAGGACATTCGAATCCGCATTCTCGAACTGGAGCAGGGGTTGGACCCGGACGACTACGTCAAGCAGCGCGGCGCGGCCGCCTATCAGGAGAAACTCGCCGCGGCGGGCAGCTACTTCCACTGGCTGGCCGACCGCACCCGCGCGCGGCAGGGCGCGACGGTGGAAGGCCAGATGGCGGCTCTCAAGGAACTGCTTCCGGCCATTCACCGCATGTCCGACAAGATCGAGCGCGCGGCGGTGGCCGAGGACGTCGCGCATTATCTGGGCGTCGAACGCGGCATCGTGCTGGACCAGTTCCGCAAGGCGGCTCTGGACCGGCGGGAGCGGACGCCCGGCGCCGAGGCGCGCCTGCCGGTCCCGGCGATGGAGAAGATCCTTCTGAACGCGATTTTGGCTTCGCCCGCGATCCGGCCCGCCATTCTTCCGCGGCTCAAGTCGATGGGCGCGGCCGAGCGCTTCCTCACGCGCGGCATCTTCCAGGTTCTGTTCCTGCTCGAGGAGTCCGGACAGAACATCGGCTTTTCCGAGATCGACGCGCGGCTGGAAGAAGCCGACCGGCAACTCTTGCTGACGGCGGTTCTGGCCGATGAGATGACTGAAGGGGCCGATTTCAGGGAACAGGCCGAAGCGTGTCTCAAGAAACTGGAGGCTTCCGAACGGGAGGGGCGGAGGACCGAGGTCCGCGCCCGGTTGAAGGAAGCCGAACGCGCGGGCGATTTTGCCGAAGCGTTGCGATTGGCCGAGGAGTTGAATCGCCTCGATTCCGGGGGCGCCAAACGCACGGATTCGGGAGCGCCCCGATGAGCCGTCCGGGCGTTGTAGAATTGTGAAGACGCGGTCTGGCAACGGGAGCAGGGGAACCGGGTGGCGACGGACGACAAGTTCGGCCGGCTGAAACAGCTCATGGAAGCTGGAAAGGCCAAGGGGTACGTCCTCTACGACGAGGTTAATGAACTCCTGCCCGACGAGCTGGCGCCTGGTCCGGAATTGGATGAAGTGCTCGCCGATCTGGACGGCGCCGGCGTCGAGATTCTGGATGAACCCAGGCTGGAATTCGACAAGAAAGAAGAAGGCGACGACCTTGCCGACCTCGATTTCGTCCAGGATTTAGGTGATAAAACCAGCGACCCCGTCCGGATGTATTTGCGCGAGATGGGCACCGTTCCGCTGCTGACGCGCGACGGCGAAATCGAGCTCGCCAAGCGTGTCGAGCGCGGCCAGTACGCGGTGGAGAAGGCTCTGTCGCGTTCGCGGATGGTGATCAAGGAGGTTCTGAAGCTGGGTAAGGAAGTAGCCTGCGGCACCGCCCCCGTTCGCGACGTTCTGGTTCTCCCGGACCTGGTAGACGACCAGGGCCTGGAGAACCTCCGGCAGGAATTTCTCGCCACAGTCGGGGAAATCGAGAAGCAATTCCGCAAAGCGCAGCAGTTGCGCCAGAAGATGCTGGCCGTCTCGCGCGGTATGAAGCCCAAACAGCACCGGTCGCTCCGGATGAACCTGGCACGGACCGCGGTTCGGGTCTCGCGTCTGGCCCGAAGCGTCCAACTGGGACCGATGGTCCGGTGCCGCCTGAGGACCCGGCTGCGCGCCGCGGTCGAGGAACTCAGGCCCGTCGAGCGCGAGATCGCACTGGCCCAGCGGCGCTCGGAAGGAGTCTCCGGCAGCGGCGCCGCCCGGGAGTCGCGCAAGGAACTGCGCCTGCTCAGTCAGAAGCTGCAACACCTGGAGGACGACTCGGGCGCTTCGGCCACCGATCTGCGGCGCACTCTGCAAATCGTCGAGCGCGGCGAGCAGGAAGCGGAAACCGCCAAGAAACAACTGATCGAGGCCAACCTGCGCCTGGTGGTCTCCATCGCCAAGCGCTACACCAACCGCGGTCTGCAATTCCTGGATCTGATCCAGGAAGGCAACATCGGCTTGATGAAGGCCGTCGACAAGTTCGACTACCGCCGCGGCTACAAGTTCTCGACCTACGCCACCTGGTGGGTCCGGCAGGCGATCACCCGCGCCATCGCCGACCAGGCCCGCACCATTCGCATCCCGGTGCACATGATCGAAACCATCAACAAGCTGGTGCGGGCGCAGCGCCTGCTGCAACAGGAACTCGGCCGCGAGCCAACCGCCGATGAACTGGCCCGGCGCATGGAACTGCCGGTGAGCAAGGTCCGCAAAGTGCTGCGCGTCGCGCAGGAGCCGATTTCGCTCGAGACGCCGGTGGGCGAAGAGGAAGAGTCCCACCTGGGCGACTTCATCGTCGACCGCCGGGTGACTTCCCCATCCGAGGCGGTGATCAACCTCAATCTGCGCGAGCAGACGGCGGAAGTGCTCAAGACCTTGAGCCCGCGCGAAGAGAAGATCATCAAGATGCGGTTCGGGTTGCAGGACAGCAGCGAGCACACGCTCGAGGAAGTTGGGCTGCACTTCGCCGTCACGCGCGAACGGATCCGGCAAATTGAAGCCAAGGCGTTGCGCAAGTTGCGCCACCCCAGCCGGAGCCACCGCCTGCGGGCGTTCCTCGACGCCACGCTCAAGGAATAGCTCCGTAGCAGCGCTCAATCTCGGCGGCGATCGCCTCCGGCGCCAGGTGCCGCCAGGGCTGGCCCCGCCGAATCCGCTCGCGGATCTGGGTCGCCGAGATCGCGCCCAGGTCCTCCGCCACGGGCAATCGGTGAATCCTGGCCCGAAATTCGGGCGGCGGCTGGTAGCGGCCCTGGCGATCGGCCACCAGCAGTTCGAACTCCTCGAGTTGCCCGGCGACGGCGGCCGGGCGGCCGTAGTCCCAGTTGATCATCCGCTCGGCGGCGTCGCTTCCGCACAGAAACAGGAGACGCACGCCGGGTCCGTAAGCCCGGCGGCAGGCGCGAGCCACGTCCAGAAACAGACCCGTGTCCGTGGATGCGATCGAGAACCGCGGCTCGCCCGCCGCGGCCAGTTCGAGCATCCGCACCCGGTCTTCGAAGCTCGCGCCTTCGTAGGGCTTGTGCGGAAACAGGCGCGGCAGAACGAAGACCACTTCGCCGGCCACCGACAGAGCCGCCGAGGCCAGCGCCAGGTGCGCGAGCGTCGGCGGATTGAACGTCCCGGCCAGCACACCCAGAGCGGAAGCTTGCCCGGCCGCGCGGCGGAAGAACTCCATGGCAACATCCTATACGACCGGGGCTGGCAACGTGGGGCGGGCGGTTAGACGCGGCGACGGCGGCGTGTTAGGCTCTCCGACGTTCGCGACATTTGATATCCTGTAGGCATGCGGCTGGAAGCGGCGATTCTCGTGCTCGCCACGGGCTGTCTGGGAGCCGATGCGGTGGTTACCAGTATCGCCGGGGTTGGCCCCACGCAACGCGACCTCGTCGAGGGACGACCGGCCACCGAGGCCGTGCTTGGCGAGGTACACGCGCTGGCGCTCGACGGCAATGGTGGCCTGCTGGTGGGCGCGCAACGGTTGTTGGTGCGTGTCGACCCGGATGGCGTGGCTCACTCCATCGCGGGCGCCGGGACCATCTGGTTCGCCGATGGCCTCGCCGGCGACAACATCGCAGCGGCGAGCGCTCCGATCGCGTACCTTCGTGGCGTGGCTCGCGCGCCCGACGGGTCGATCTATTTCTCCGACGCCGCACTGCAGACCGTGCGGCGGATCGGTCGGGACGGATTGGTCACGACGGTGCTGCCGTTCTCGGCCGGCTATCTGTCCCCACGCGCGCTCGCCTTCGACGCCGCCGGCAACCTCAACGTCGCGGTGCTCGGCCGGCGCGAGAGCGGCGTTTTACGAGGCGCGATCGTGAAGGTGACGCCGGAGGGACACATTGCCGCGTTGGATCTGCGCAGTCCCGACGGATCGCCCGCGTTTCTCGACCAGCCTGAAGGACTGACCATCGATTTGTCCGGAGCGCTGTACGTGACCGAGTTCGGCGGCCATCGTGTTCGGAAGGTCATCGATGGCGTCATGACCACGCTGGCCGGAACCGGCAGCGGCGGCTTCTCCGGCGACGGCGGACGGGCATCCGAAGCCGAACTGCGCGGCCCCAGCGGCGTCGCCGTGGCCGGCGACGGCGCGGTCTACATCGCCGACACTCTGAACAACCGCATTCGCGTGGTGGCTCCCGGCGGCGCGATCGATACGCTGCGCTGGACAACACCCGCGGGCGATGTTTCTTCTCTGCTGTCCGCTCCCGCTCACATCATCGTCGACCCGGCGACGCACGCTCTCTACGTCGCCGAGTACTTGGGGTATCGAGTCAGAAAAATCGAAGCCGGCACCGTCACGACAGTCGCGGGAAACGGGAAGCGGATGGTGTGGCTTGGCGATGCGGGCGACGGCGGACCGGCACTGCTGGCCCGCCTGTTCAATCCTGAAGGCATCGCCATGTGCGACGGCAGGCTGTACGTGGCCGACACTTCGAACGCGCTCATTCGAATGATCACGCCGGACGGCTGGATCGACTCGGTCGCCGGCAACGGCCAGGTGCAAGGCGCCGCCGGCGACGGAGGTCCGGCGCGGGAGGCATCCATCGGCTTGCCCGCCGCGGTTGCCTGCGACGGTCGCGGGAATGTATACATCGCCGATCGCGGGCGACCGCGGATTCGAAAGGTGGACGCCAGCGGAATCATCACCACGATCCTCGGCGACGGCAGTTTCACCGATCCCGACTTGCGGGAACCGCTCGGGATTGCCGCGGACGCCGCCGGCAACATCTTCGTCACCGACCGTCTCTACGCGCGGGTCCTCAAGGTGATGTCGGACGGGAACCGCACTGTGCTGTGGTCCGGACGTCCGGGCGATTTCCCCCACGCCATCGCACTCGATTCGGAAGGCCGGCCGTATTTCTCGCTGTTCCGCGGGAACGCAGCTACTGTTCAGCGAGTCGAGCCGCGCGGCGGCATCACACTCGTTGCCGGCTCCGGGAGGTGCGAAGAGGATATCTCGAACGCGGACGGCACTCCGGCGACGGGCGTCGGTCTGTGCTTCGTCAACGGATTGGCTTTCGACTCCCAGGATCGGCTCTACGTGAGCACGAACTGGAACATCGCTCGCATCGATTCCGACGGGACCATCCGCTGGATCGCCGGCGCCAGCCAGACCGCGTTCACGGGCACGCTTCCGCTCGGTGACGGCGGACCGGCAGCCACCGCGAACCTGAACGGCGTGTCGTCCATCGCGGTCGACCAGGACGCCATCTACTTTGCGCAAGAATCATCCTACGATCGCGTGCGCAGAATCCCGTTCTAACGCCCGCTACCCGCCGATGCGCATGAACACGCTCGTCGGCCGCACGTCAATTCGCTCCACCCGGTGATCCAGGTAGAGCCCGTCTCATTTACCGGGTTTTCGGCTGTACCGACACCGTGGAAGTCCGCTCGTCGATTCTGAGAGAGTTGCATGTCAGTCCACCTGGCAAACTGGGCAGCGAACGTCACCTTTCAAGTTCTACTTGAGATAGGCAGATTGATAATCACACTTTTTGCCAAAAACCAGTGACTGCGTGTGGCCAAGGCTGTTCGAATGCTGGCTGGCCCGCCCTGCCGGAGGCGGGCGGTGTCCGGGTTAAGGAAAACTACGCGACCTTGGGGCTCAGCTTCCGCAGCAGGGCGATTCCGGCGAGCCCCGCCACCGTCATGACCAGGTAGATGGCCGCTTGCAGCAGCAGTACGATGGCCAGGGCGTCCTCACGATCGACGCCCAGAGGCGCCAGCACCGTGACGGCGGCGAACTGGTAGACGCCGACGTAGCCCGGCGTCGAGGGCACCGCGCTCGACAGTCCCAGCGCGGCGATCAGGAGCATTCCCCGCCCGAAGCCGAGCGGAACCCCCAGCGACGCTCCCACACAGACAGCCATCAGCCCGTCGAGCGGCCAGATGAGAGCGGTCAGCAGCAGAAACTGAAACGCGCGCCAGGGATGGTGGAGCGCTCGAAGGCCCAGCAGAAACTGCCGGGTGAGCGATTGGATCCGCGCGCCGAACGGAAGATGGCCGAGGATCTTCAGGAGCGGCCGCTCCAGGTGCGGCAGCAGGACCAGGCCCGCGATCCCGATTGCGCTCGCCACCCCCAGCACGCGGGCGGTTCGGTGGAGCCACCCCGGCAGGCCCGCCATCACGGCGAGCGCGGTCGAGGCCACCGCCATCAGCGCGGCGGCATCCACCAGGCGCTCGGTGAGCGCCGTGGCCAGGACGTAGCCGAGGCTCAGGGATCCGGCCCACGCGACGGCCGCCGTGCGGATCAATTCTCCCATCCGCGCCGGGAGAACGTTATTGCCCAGATAGCCGGCCGAGATGGCGGAAAAAACCGTGCGCAGCGGCAGCGTCCCCTCGGCGTTCAACAGCACGCGCCAGCGCGCCGCGCGCAATACCAGCGCGACCGCCTGGGCCGCGATGGCCGCCGCGAACCAGCCCGCCCGGGCCGCCTTCAGCCTGGCCCACACCTCGCGCAGATCCATGTTCCGCAGGGTCAACCAGAGCAGCAGGGCAGCCAGCGGAACGGCCACGGCCAGGCCCAGCCAGGTCTTGCGGTCGAATCGAATCCTGGCGCCGGCGATCATCCCGCGCCGCCCGTCAGCCCGCGACCTGTTCGGCCTCGGGACTCCGGGTGAAACTGGCGCGGAGGAAGTCGCGATTCATTCGCGCGATGACGTCCAGCTTGATCTCCTTCGGGCAAGCCGCCTCGCATTCGCCGATGTTGGTGCAATAACCGAACACGTCCCGGCGCGCCTGCGCCACCATTTTGAGCGCGCGGTCCATGCGCTCCGGCTGCCCTTGCGGAAGCGAGCCGAGGTGGGTGATCTTGGCGCCCAGGAACAGCGCGACGGCGGCGTTCGGGCACGAGGCGACGCAGGCGCCGCAGCCGATGCAGGAGGCGGCGTCCATGGAGCGGTCGGCGTCGGGCTTGGGCACCGCAATGGCGTTGCCGTCGGGCGCGCTGCCGGTGGGC
>Ga0315273_10001696_pt1 | contig 25312 bp, 4 predicted proteins | sample YL17G02_0_MG_FD_205753 | JGI IMG/M metagenome (GOLD analysis project Ga0315273, IMG submission 205753) | Sediment microbial communities from Yellowstone Lake, YNP, Wyoming, USA - YL17G02_0 | ecosystem: Environmental > Aquatic > Freshwater > Lake > Sediment | place: USA: Wyoming | collected... | reverse complement strand
GAAAGCGAGACATCGGTATGCTCGAGAAACGTCGTCGCCGGCAGCACGATGTCGGCGAAGAGCGCCGTGTCGGTCAGCACCTGATCGAGAACGACGGTGAACAGACTCTCGCGCGAGAGGCCGGCGAGGACGCGGTTCTGGTCCGGCAATGTCACGGCCGGGTTCGCGTCGTAGACGAAGAGCGCCCGGATCTTGCTTTCGTCCTCGAGCAAGGCCCGGCCGAGTCGGCTCATGTTGATCGTTCGCGTGGCGGGCGCGGGCCCGGTCAGCTTTTCGCGGTCGACGGCATAGGCTGCCGAGGAGGACAGGGCATAGCCACCGCCCTTCACGCCAAACTTTCCGGCCACCGCCGGCAGTGCCAGGATCGCCGCCACCGCCGCCTCGCCATTACGATTGCGCTCGACACCCCAGCCGCAGCGGACGAGCGCCGGCTCTGCCGCCGCGTATGCTTCGGCGACAGTCGCGATGAGCGTCGCCTCGACACCGGAGAGCGTCGCCGCGTGCTCGAGGCTCATACCACGAGCCCGCTCGAGCAGCCGCTCATGGCCCACGGCGCTCGCCGCAAGGAAGCCATGGTCGATCTTCCCCAGCCGCTCCAGATGGCCGATCATCGCCAGGGCGATGGCGCCGTCCATGCCGGGCCGCACCGGCAGATGCCAGTCCACCAAACCCTCGCCCAACGTGCGTCGGGGGTCGACAAGTGCGATGCGGGCGCCGGCCGCCCGCGCACGCTTCAGGTACGGCATCAGGTGGATGTTGCTGTGCTTGGGGTTTGCGCCCCAGATCAGGATGAAGCGCGCCTTCTCGAAGTCGGGGAAGTCGACACTCGGCATCTTGCCGTAAACCGCCTGGGCCACGAGGCCCGTCTGCATGGCGCAGACAGTGCGCGCGAGTTGAGACGCGCCGAGACGCCGGAAGAAGCGCTCGTCCACTACGCCCTGAGTGAGCAGGCCGTTGGAGCCGCCGTAGGCCAACGGCAGGATCGCTTCGGCGCCGTGCGCCGTACGGATCTGGTCGAAGCGCGAGGCGATCGTGCCCAGGGCCTCGTCCCACGACACGCGCTCGAAGCGGCCCTCGCCTTTGGCTCCGACACGGCGCATCGGATGCAACAGTCGATCGGGGCCGGAGACGCGGCGACCGAAGTGGCGGACCTTCGCGCAAATGAAGCCGGCGGTGACGGGGTTGACGTGGCTGCCGTCGATCGAGACGAGCCGGCCGTCCTCGACCTGCACCGACAGGCTGCACCGGTCCGGGCAGTCGAGCGGGCAGACAGTGTGCGCAGCAGTGGCCACTCGAGGACTATACCATTCGAGGTCGGTGCGGTCTGAACGATTACAATTGACGGAACCGATGGTCGCTGGCGAACAGCAGGTTGTCGGGATCGTCGATGTACGGCCAGAGGAAGCGCACGTTCTAAGTCACCTGTTCCTCAACCTCTGCCTCCGGGTACTGCGTGAGATCACCGATCATGAAGGCACTCACGTCGATGTAGACGTTGGGTTTCTTGTAAGTCACCGCGGCCGCGGTGGGCATCGCTGCCTGGCGGCGCGCTTCGCTTGGACTAGCCGCGCGCGATGCGGCGGCGAATGGCGAGGGCGGCGAGGCCGAGACCAACGCCCAGCGCGCTTGCGGGCTCGGGGACGGGAACGGTCTCCCCGGTCTCGAGAATCTGGAACCCGGGCCCGTAGATCTCGATGGGCTGGCTGCCCGGTGCTCCGGCGCCGAGCCAGGCGAAGAGGACCCCGAAGTCGTCGGCGAGGTTCGGCCCGTCGACCAGGGCCTGCGCATCGTAGCGGCCGGGGTCGGGCAGTAGCAGATCGGGCTGGAGCACGATCGCGTCCCAATCCGCGTTGACCTGCGGTGGCGGCGAGCCGAGGTTGCGGTAGGACCCGACGTCGAAGAGGACGCTCAGGCCCTCGCCCTTCGCAAAGGTCCGACCGCTCACCCTGTAGCGGTAGCTCCAGACGTCGAGAGGCCCTGCGTCAGGGATGTCGAAGGCCTCGTAGGTCACAACGACGGCGTTGCTCGGCGCAGCCACAGCAAGGCCCGCCAGCCACGCGCCCAGCACGAGTCCTCCCGTCCCCAGCCAGCTCATTCTTCCGATCCTTCGCACGATCGTCCTCCCCCGAGCCCTGAGTAGAAGTGGTCTCGAGAGCGCCTATGTGTCAGCGAAGAACGCGAGGTTTGCACTGTGCGCAAACCTGCGCAAGATCGTGGTCGTGATCGTCGCGGCAAGTGAGACCTCCACGAAGCGAAGCGTCGCTACGCGGTAACGGCAGAAACCGCGCAGGGCTCGAATCGGCCCACTTAGACGTTGCGAACATCTCCTTAGCCACGAAATCATGCTCCCGGCTCACGGAGGCGAACGATCTAGATGGACATCGACCTGCATCGGGTCCAGCCTTAACGCGTCGTGCCCGCATGACATGAGCGCGCGGCGCGATGGAGCTGCAGCCATGAGTCTCCGTCACTGAAGAGGTTCGGCCTGGCCGCTTTGAGCTCGTGCTCGGGATATTGGCGGCAGGTCCGGCGCGAGGCAGGACGCCAACGGCATCGACAATTGCACCACAGTGCCGAACCCGACGCAGTTGGACGCCGACCACGACGGCTACGGAAGCGCCTGCGGCTCTGATTTCAACGAGGACGATGTGCTGAACTTCGTGGATCTGGCGATCCTCCGGTCCTTCTTCTTGATGCCGCCGTGGCCCTCCGACGTGGAGCGCGCGACGCGCGTTCCATTCGTCTCGAAGGAAGAGCGCCTCGCCTTCATCGAGCGTGCCGTTCGAGGCGAGGAGCGACCCGGCACTGAAGGGGACTGCTGACGTGCGTTGCGTGTCCGCGCTGCTGCGTACGCTCGCACTCTCGTCGCTGCTCCTCGGCTGTAGCGACCTCTTCATTTCCACCCTGCGCGTCTCGATTGCCGACTACGATCTCCTCGGCTCCCAGCGCGTCGATCGCGCTCACTTCGACTTCACCTATCGCGCGCACTGCGTGAACGACGGTCCGCCGGCCGACGCCGTCGTCGCCGTGCTGCAGAGCCGCTCACCCGCCACGACCGTCATCGAGGGCACGCTCCGCTGCGGCCCTGTGGGCACGCGCGCCAGCGTCCCGAGCCTCGACACCTTCACCATCCGGCAGGATCGCAGGACGCCCTTCGATCCTTCCGCGCTCGTCTGGATCGTGGCAACGATCGGGAAGGCCGAATCTCGCGAGACCGACGACGGGCCGACCCGGATCCAGCGTGCCTATCGGGTCTCGGTCACCAATCGGACGGCCGACCCCGACGTCGCCCGCGTGCTCCTCTCGAGCGCGCGCAGCACGGTCGTCGTTACCGATGACCGTGCGGACGTGATCCTCAAGCCCGGTATCACGACCCTGACTTCCGACCTCGTCGAGGTGGTCTACGAACGCGGCGCGCTCTTCGACGCGGCTGCGCTCTCGCTCACGCTCCAGCTTGGCCTCGGGAACACCGAGGCCGTCGCGCTGGTTCAGACACTAGATGGTGTCGGACATCCGCTAACTGGCGTCCAGATCGACGAGCTCGGGCCGAGCGGTCCCCGCACATTCGCAGGGGATGCCGAGAGCGGCGTCGCCACGCTCGGACAGGGCGGCGGAGAGCTCCTGTGGAAGTTTTCGAAGCCCGGCTTCCTGTCCGTGTGGCGCAAGCAGACGGTCTCCGCAGGGAAGGTCACGCTCGTGCCGAGTCCGCGGCTCGCGCAGCGCGTGCCCGAGGGCGCACCGCTCTCCCCGCTGAACGACGCGCTCGTGTCCGACCCCGGAAATCGGCTGCGCATCGCGTTCGCCGCCGGCACGTTCCCGGACGGCGGGGAGGCGAAGCTCACGCCGCTCGACGGCCAGTCGCTGCCCGCGTTCCTTCCCGCGGGCTGGAGCCCGCTCACGGCGTTCTGGCTCGAGCTGCCGTCGGCCCCGGTTGGACCCGCCGGGGCCGAGATCGACCTCGACGATGGCCTCGCCGCTTCGGATCACGCCGCTCTCGTGCGATTCGATCCCGACACCATTCAGTGGCAGGTGCTGGAGACGTTGCATGGCGACGGAGCCGCACGTGTCGCGGCGACGATCCCGGGAGCCGGAGCGTACGCCGTGGTGGTGGCCGATATCGGAGCGGGGGCGCCGGCGACTCCGGTTGCTTTCCAGCCGCTTCCTGCAGGCACGGCCGCACTTCCGGATCCGTCCACGCTCCAGGCGGAGGGCAGCGTCACGCCTGCCTTGAGTCCAGCTAGTCCGATCGCACAGGAGGTGACCGGCGTCGCTGACGTGCGCCTCACCTCGCCGTCGCCGATTCCGAGTGGCTTCGTTCTCGAGGCCGTGCTCGCGGATTCGTACACGATGGCGGACGGACGAACGCTCTCGCTCCCCGGCTACAGCAGCTTCCTCGTCGCCTACCGGCGCCCAGGGACCGGTGACGAGAAGCACGCCTCGCTCCGCTTTCCCCTTCGTCCTCGTCTGCTCTTCGCGGGGGACGTGCTCACCGAGGCGCACGTTCGTGCGCAGGTCCGCGCGGTCTCCGACTTCACCGGTGGCGTGCTTTCGGCACGCGGCGGAACGCTCTCTGCTGCGGGTATCGAGGTGCTGGCCTCAGCCGGTGACCTCGAGGGGACGCGCCCCGCCCGGCTCGATGCGCTCGATGCCAACGGGTTCGCGGCCCTGCTTCCGACGGGGACACAAGCAGCGCTTGCCTTCGAGCTCGCCGTCGATGGCGTGAGCGACGGTCGGAGCCTGCGGGCGAGCTTCGCACCGCAGACACCGAATGCCTTCTTCGTGCTCGCGCGCACGGTGAGCGGGGGCGGGCGAAGCGGGCTCGAGCCCGTGGAGCGGCTCCGCAGCGACGGCGCCGGGATCCTCGCGAGCATCGAGCCCACTCCTGCAACCGATCGCCTTTCGGGCCTCGTTCGCGGTGGGCAATACGTGCTGCTGCGGCTCGCGGCGCCGCAAGGTCTCATCACCGGAACTGCCCGAAGCGGTGGAGCGGGGCCGACGCCGCTCGGAGTCAGCGTTTCGGGCCAGCCCTGGCTGACGCTTCCGGGGGTGGCGGACACGTATCGATTGTTGGCGCCCGCGGGCGCCGTGCAAGCCGTGGCGCGGGAGCTCGCGAGCGGAGACGAGGGGCGCGGTACCGGGGCGCTCATCGACGATACGTCGGTGCTGCGCCTCGATCTCGTGACCGGTCCGACCGGCCCGCGTGTTGCTTCGATCGATCCGGCGGACGCTGCCCGCGACGTCCCCGCCGTCACGCCGATCACCGTACGCTTCAGCGAGCCGCTGGCGCCGGGTAGCTTCGGCCCTGAAGGGCTCGTTCTCCGGGACGCGAACGGCGCCCGCGTCGAGGGTTCGCTCTCTCTCGACCTCTCGCGGACGAACGCAACGTTCCTGCCGACGAATCCGCTCGCCACGCGCACGACCCACACGATCGAGATCGCGGCCGGAATCCAGGATCTCCAGGGTCTCGCGTTGGAGGGAGAGCGGACCTTCGACTTCACGACGGCGTCGCCGGCTGCGCGTGGCGCCGGAGCGGAGCTGGTCGTCTACGAGCCGGGCGCCCAGACCTCCGCCTGCGACGACGTCCCCGGCATCGATCGCAGCAGCAAGGGTTTCGTCTGCATGACGGGAACGCAGGGAACCGCCGACCCCGACGCTCCCGTGGTGCTCGTGAACGACAGCACAGGTACCACCTCCACGGTGCGTTCGAAGCTCGATGGCAGCTTCCAGGGCTTCATCGTGGCCGCGGAGGAAGATCTCGTCTCCGCGACGTTCGTGAACGCGAACCGGACGCAGATCCGCATCCCTGCGAGCCGGCAGCTCTTCGATGACGGCTCGGTCGGCCTCTACAACGCAGGCGGCGTCCTGGAGGCGCAGGACGCGAACGGAACCGTCCAGGTCATCGTGGAAGCGGGCTCGATCCCGACCCGAACGAAGTTCAAGCTCGAGACGGCCACCGTGCCCGAGCTGCTGGAGTCGGCGAAGGGAAACCCGCCGGAAGAAGGCAAGCTGCTCGCTGGCCTGAAGCTCACGGTATCCGGCGATCCGCTCAAGCAATCGGTCGACGTCTCGATCCCCGTCGACCCGACATCACTTCCCATTCCTGAAGGAACGAGGCCGGAAGATGGAGCCTACGCGTTGGGCGTCGTCCGCGAAGTCGACGGCGTCGTCGGCTACCAGATCGTCGATCGGCTGAAGTACGAAGACGGGAAGCTGGTGACGCACTCGTTCCCGTTTCTCGGGCTTCTCGCGTTCGTCGGGGAGTTCGCGGTCCAGGAAGCCGCCGAGCTGGTCGCCACCGCCATCGTCCTCGGCGAAGACCCGATCCCGACCCGCGGAATCGTGGGCACTTGCACTCCCCTTCCCTCTGGGTTCTGCCCTGGCGAGAGCGGACTCGGTGCGATCGTGGTGGGCGATGCCTTCCTGAAACCGCTTCCCGGTGCGCTCGTGTCGGCCACGCGGGTCGGCTCGGGCGGTGCGGACCCGTTCACGGGACGGCCCGGCGGGATTCGCGCGGGAGAGGCCTTCGCTGTCACCGACACGGAGGGTCGCTACGCCCTCAACCTGCCGCTGCGGAAGCGGTCCTTCGGCATCGGCCAGGACGTGTCGTTCGTCCTCACCGCGAGCCATCCGCGCTTCCGCGTCGTCGCGAGCGAGCCGCTCACGTTCACTGATTTCAACCTGTTCAACCCGCTCGTGCCGCGCACTGCCGAGAAGAACATCCCGTTCCGCGTGGGGACCGTCGGGGAGGCGAATCCGGCGAATCGGCGTCCCGTGCTCTCCGTGGGGCACTCGCCCGAGCGCCCTGCGCCCGGACAGCTCGGCTCGCTGCGCGTCTTCGCGTCGCATCCGAAGCAGCTTCCGACGGTAAGCGTGTCCATCCTCCAGGTGGCGTCGCTCGTTCCCGGAGTGACCGTGCTCCCGACCGACATCCAGGTGACTCTCGCCTCCGAAGAGACGCCGGGTGGCACGTCGCGCCGGCAGAAGTACGACATCCAGAGCAGCAAGGCGGCCTTCGCCCGATTCCGGATCGAAGCGAAGGTCGAGGGACTGCAGCCCGCCGTAGCGACCTACGCGATCAACTTCACGGGTGACGCGCTGGCGCCGGCGAACCCGATCACGAACCCCGATCCCAACGACTTGAGCGGCCCGCGCGTGGTGAGAGCGCTTCCGTCGGGTGGCGGAGGGCTCCTGCCCGAAGAGCCGCTGGTGATCCTCTTCAACGAGCCGGTCGACAAAGCCATTCTCGAGGATCCCGCCGCGATCACGCTCTCGGGTCCCAACGTCGGCGATGCGGAGCAGCCCTCGCGCGCGCTCTCGCCCGACCAGCGGGAGCTGACGCTGCGCTTCCCCCGCCTGCTTCCCGGGCGGGACTACACGCTCACGATCGGAACCTCGGTGCGCGACCTGCCCAAGCAGAACCTGACGCCGGGCAACGCGCTCGACCAGGATCCCGGAACGCCGAATGCCCCCGATGCGTACGTGCTCACGTTCGAGTCGGCGCCGGTCCGGACCGGATCAATCCCGATCGAGTCGGGCGGCGGGGCGCTGGTCCGGGGTCGCTACGCGTACGTGCTGGAGCGCGCCGGCGCCTCCGATGGCGCGCTGGTGGTCTTCGACCTGGCGCGCCCCGACTCCCCCGTGCGCAAGGCCGAAGTCTCCGTGCCCGGCTTCCCGCGCGACCTCGCCTTCATCGGACCCTACGACTTCAAGCGCACGACGGACGGTCCCGTGGAAACCGCGACGCTCATCGCCGTCGTGGGCGGCAAGGCCGGCGGCTCCTTCGACGAGGCTGGCAACCTGCTTTCCGGCGGGCAGTACCTGCACATCATCGACGTGACCGATCCCGAGCATCCCTCGCGACTGCTGGGGCGGCAGATCTCACGCTCCCCGTCCTCCGTGGTGAACCGCGTCATCTGGAAGCCGCCGCACCTGGCCTACCTCGAGCTCGGCGCAGACCTGAAGCAGATCGGTGTCGTGAACCTCCAGACGCTCATTCTGGGGTTCTTCTCTTCGCGTGAGCAGTTCCAGCAGTTCCCACTGTTCGGCACCAAGGGGCAGGATACGAACGGAGACGGCGACTTCGTGGACGACGGAGAAGCCTTGCCGCTCCCCCCGAAGGAGCCCGTCGACTTCGCCGGAAAGGTCGACGCGTTTGTCTTGAGTGACACGACGCAGCCGCTCGTCGACTTTCAGTACGAGCCCGGCCGCCGCTACTGCGGCGTCGTGCTCGATGGCGGAAAGCTGATCGCACCGAACGGAATGCCGACCGCGACGGACGTCGCGCCTGCGTACCGGACCCTCGCGTCGGGCGCGCTGAGCCTCCCGCGTGCGTCGGCGTCGTTCGAGTTTTCCGGGCGCCGCGTGAAGCGCCTGTTGACGCTTATTGGTGTCGAAGTAAAGCTCGGCGCAGACCTGGTGATCCTCGATCTCGCGCTGGTGTCGCTCGCGCCGCTGCAGCCGGGCGCGAGCTCCCTAGCCGTTCTCGACATCACCAATCCGAACCGGCCCAAGCTGCTGAACGAGATCGAGCTCCCCGAAGCAGCCGGGATCGTCCAGAGCGTCGATCTGAAGGAAGGCGGGATCCTTCGTCTCGCCACGGCGAACGACATCCTCTTCCTAGACCTCTCCCGCATCACCGAGCCGGCGCCGCCGGCGGGGCAAGCGCCTGCGTTCCTAGGGACCATCGCGGGAGCCGGCGCCGGCAGCCGGAGCACGGACGGTGACCTCGCGGGCGTGAACGTGATCGCCTTCGGCGGACGGAACGAGGTCGTTCAGGCGGCCCCGAAGTTCGAGTTCATGGGCTACACCGAGGAGGGCGCGATCGTCGATCCCTCGACCGTCTCCGGCGAACCGACGCGCGACGCCATCGCTGCGAAGCTGGGTCGCCTTGCGCCGGTCTCCGTCGTCTTCGGCGCGCGTGTGAAGAGCTCGAGCGGCGCGACCTCGAGCCTGTCGCCGCCGCTCGCCGCCGATCACTATCACGTGCTGGTGCGCGCCCCGGGCGGGGACCCGACCGGCGGCCGGACGATCGATCTCACGCTCGAGAGCCTGAACGCCGCCGGCATCCCGCTGAAGAGCCGTGGACCGAGGTTTGCGCCGACGCGAGCCGCGAGCCTCGACGCACTGCAGGCGATCGGAGAGTCGCCACGTAACAAGCTCGACGCGCCAACGCGAGCGCTGAAGGCGTGGCGCGTCTCCGACGATCCGCGCGATCCGGAGCTGTACAACCTGTACCTGTCGCGCCCCTTCGCGATCGTGCATGAGACTCTGACCGTGAAGGAGCTTGCGAGGCTAAAGAGCGAGCTCGATCGCGACGTGCTCTGGGCGGGACACACGCTCCGCGTCTCGATCGACTTCTCGGAGAAGGCCGACCCTGCCATCGGTCCCTTCGCGACCCTGCCCGACGGCACGGGAAAGCAGTTCAAGCCCCGTGCTGCAGCGTTTGCCCTTACCCTGCCGGGCGACGCGATCTCAGGGCCGAATCCGCGTCCCCTGATCGGAGGCCAACGCGCACCGGGAACCCTCGGCGCGGTGGATGCGCTGAACGGACAGGTGGAGCTGGAAGCCACCGACCTGAGCCTTCCGGGCCGGCGATCCCCTCTCCAGTTCACACGCTTCGTGTCGGGACAGGACACATACGAAGGTCCGTTCGGCCGCGGATGGGACTTCACCTTCAACCAACGGCTCGTGGCTCTCGAGCCCCGCCTCTTCCCAGAAGGCCGGAGGTTCCCCGTCGTGGAAGGCGGACCCGGTGCAGGCCAGGTTGCGAACGCACGCGACATCGTTTTCCACGACGGACAGGGCCGCAGCATTCTCTACCGCTTCACGGGAACGAGCCCACCCCCCGAAGTGATCGACGACCCTCTCGTGAAGAGTCTCCGCTGGACGATCGACGCGAAGGCGTTCTACCTCCCTCCGCCGGGCGTGTTCGATCCGCTCTTCCGGTTTGGGGACGGACGCTTCGCGCGCCTCACGCCCAACGGCACGCAGTACTGGTACTCCGGCGACGGCCAGCTCGAGAGCGTCCAGGAGCGATTCGACAAGAACCGCACGACGCTCCACTACGACGAGCGGGGCGAGCTCGTCCGCATCCAGTCCGAGGCGTCCCCCGGGCTCTTCTTCGAGCTCGGCTACTACCGGACAAATGACGACGACTTCGTTCGCAACGCCATCGACGGAAGCGCCCTCGACGAGCCGGGAGCCCCGGCCGAGGTCGCCGGAAAGATCGCGCGGCTGCGGGACTCGACCGGGCGCGACGTCCGGTACTATTACGATCGGTCGGGTCTCCTGCTCGAGCGCGTCGAAAACGCCGACGTACACACGATCTCCCCCGGCGGAGAAACCGGAAGGCAGGTCGTCCGGTACGTCTCGGACATCGACGACTCTTCGACGTCCGGCGGCAACGGTGCCGCGGGTCTCGTGGCCGGAGCCGGGACCGGAACGCCGCTGGTCGCCGCGTCCTTCAATGGAGCGAGCGACGGTGTCGCTTCCAGTGTGACGGGCGCGAACGGAGGCGTGGGCGTCTCGCTAGGGAACCCCAACACGGCCGATGCGGTCGCGGCGGGCGGCGCGACGTCGACGGTCAAGACTCCCGACGCTGCGGACACGAAGTACTCGTTCGGCAAGCAGGGCCTTCCCGAGCACATCGACTACTCGGGGTATCTCGACGCGCCGCATGGAGTCGACATCCATTACAACGCCGACAGTCTCGTCCAGAAGATCACCTACCCGGAAGGGAATACGGTCACCTACGGCTATCCGGGCGCCAGCGCGCCGCTGCGATCGCGTGCAAACGTCGTGTCGACGGCGGGCGATCCGGGACCGCGCCCCGGCACTAAGCTCACTTCCACGGCGGTCTTCGATGAGCGCTTCAACCTGCCGAGCGGCGTCCAGACGGACTTCAATGGAACGTCGGTCACGATCACGCTGCAGCCCGACGCGAAGGAGGTGGCGTCCATCCAGCACGGGACTGCGGGGACGGAGACCTTCTCGTACAACGAGTACGGACAACTCGAATCCGCCACCTCGCTCGACGGCATCACGAGCGGCTCGAAATACCTCCACCCCGACGGCTTTGTGACCGAGACGAGTGAAGGCTCGCTGATCACGACCTACGACTACGCCGGAGCGGCGGGCCCGCGCGGCAATCCGACCACCATCACCCTGCCCAATCCAGCCGGACAGGTGCAGAACACCTGGGACGAGCGCGACCGGCTGGTGTCGAGCGTGCGCGGCGCCTGGTCGGAGCAGCGAGGGCTCGATCAGCAGGGCCGCGTCAAGAAGCTCGTCCGGACACTCGGAAACGGCGCCAACTTTGTCGAGCATCATACGTACGACCAAGTGGGCTTCGAGCTCTCCTCCGCGATCGAGAACGTTGACGTGGGGGGGCAGGCCACGACCCTCTCGACGTCGTACATCCCCGATGCCATGCACCGCCCGTCCCAGATCATCCACCCGGGAGGCCGCACCCAGATCTTCACGTACGACCACATGGGACGCGTGCGGGGCATGAGCTTCGGCGGCTACACGGAGGGCCTCACGTACGACGGGAACGGAAACGTTCTCACCCGCGAAATCGGCGGCGCGAAATGGAGCTACGTCTACGACGGTCACGACCGCCTGGTCGAGAGCGACTCGCCGGAGGGAGAGAGGACGCTCCAGGACTTCTACGGGCGCGGCGAGCTGGCCTCAGAGAGCCACCTCGACACCGACGGCAAGGTCTCCTCCGGACGCACGATCCAGATCGACGACTCCGGGCGGCCCACGCACGTGGACTTTGCGAAAGATGGCGGATCGGCGCCGCTCGACATCCACTACGACAGCGGCGCCCACACGACGGAGCTCGTCAACTCCGAGGGCCACAAGACGAAGCAGTTCTACGACGACGCAGGCCGAATCTTCCGGGAGCAGACGGCCGTACGCGACATGACCGCGACCCTCGACGGGAACGGTCGTGCGGACCCGGTCCAGTTCGACGAGGGACGGTCCTTCGTGCTGCGCCAAGGCCACGACCAATTCGGCCACACGCTGGGAGAGTCGGACGGCATCGGTCCGATCGCGACGTACGTGCCGCGCCTCGATGGCGCCGTCACGGAGATCAAGGACGCCAAGGGACGCGCCACGCGCCAGAAGCTCACTGTCCTTGGAGAACAGACGTCGTGGGAGCCGCCACACGGCGTCGATCGCACGTTCCAGTACGACGACGAGCGTGCCCTCTCCAGCGTGCAGGATGTCGCAGGAGCCGGGATGTCGTGGCTCTTCGACACGACCCGGCGGCTCGCGTCCATCACGGATCGGGCGGGCGGCATCACCAGCTTCGGCGGCTTCGACGGCCGACGACAGCCAGCGACCGCGAACATCCCCGGTGGCACGATGACCCTCAGCCACGACCTGCAGGGCCGCACCACCAGTCGCGAGGTCAAGTTCGGGACGACGGAACGCGACGAGGCCTACACCTGGGACGCACTGCAGCGCATCAAGACGGCCACGTACCAGGATGGCTCCGTCCACCTCGCTTACGATGCGCTCGGACCGCTGCGCGTCGCCTCCTTCGCGGAGCACGGCGCAACGTACGACGTGAAACACGGGATCCGGGGCGACGGTGCCCGGGTCTCGCTCACGTATCCCTCTGGCGTCCAGCTGACGGAAGGGCGAGATCTCGGCGGGCGCCTCGAGACCGTCTTGCCATCCGGCGAGGATCCGGTCGTGCAGAGCACGACGTTCGTTGCGGCGGACCTCGTCGGGAGCCGCACCCTTGGCGCGGGGCTGATCCGCTTCGAGGCCGACTACGACGCGCGGCGGCGGCCGCTCTTCTTCCGCTACGTGCGAATCGCCGACAGCAGGACCCTGGTCGACGTCCGCTACGAGTACGATGCCGTGGACGACGTGGTCGGGCGTCAGTACGTGCACCGGGGAGGGCGCGCCGACCTCTTCTCCTATGACGCCGGGCACCGGCTCGCGGCACACCAGGCCGACGCGCGTCCAGGGATCGGCGGAGAGATCCCGCGCTCTCCGTCCGGGTTCACGGTTCCGCCCGGCGTGAGCGTGCCGTTCGTCGCGGGGCCGTACGGACGCGCGCGGAGCTACGACCCGGGCGGCCTCGATCTGCCCGTGGCCAGTACGGTGCTGCACTCGATCCCGGGCTTCGCGCCTCCGCCCTTCGCCGCTAGCTACGCGGCGCCCGATTCCCAGCTGCAGCTCGCGGAGATCGACGGGTTCCAGAGAGGGACCTCCGACGCGATGGGCTCCACGCAGCGCACGGAGCTGCTCGTCAAGAAGCTCGGATCGTCCGGTGCAACCAAGGTGCCGGCGAGTCTCGAGCACGACGGCACCGGGCAGCTCCTGAGAGTCGAGCGGAGCGACGGCGCCAAGATCGAGAACACGTACCGCTTCAACGGTCTGCGTCACCACCGCAAGGTGGACTGCGCGGCGGCCAACGGCTGCATCTCTTCGGATCGCGGCTACGCCTACGGGGAGGACGGCGAGCTGCTGGAGGAAACCGAACTCGGCTCCGGAGGCGGTCTCGTCGGTCGCTACTACTACGCCGGAAGCGACGTTCCGGTAGCCGCAATGCTGCGAGCGGGCCCCGGCTCCCCGCGCCGGTTCTACTATCTGACCGACGCCTCCGGCTCCGTGCTCGCACTTGTCGACGCGCAGGGGAACGTGGTTGAGCGCACGATCTACGACGCGTTCGGCTACCCGCGGATGGAAGCGCAAGACACTGCGTCGCCGCACGTCGCGCGAATCCTCTCTACGGGCCAGGGGCTGCAGATCGAAATGAGTGAGCCCGTACTGCCGCCGCTCGCGGTCGGCGGCGGCAGCGGCCTGGTCGGCGCTTACGCGCCGCTCGCCGGCGCTATCGCGTTGCGCTCCGGCGCTCAGCCGATCGCGGGCACCGTACGGTACGAGGAAGGGGCGATCGGCTTCGTTCCGGGAACCGTGCTGCGGTTCGAGCCGTCGGTGCTCCCCTTGCCCGCCGATCTCACCCTCGTCCTCCCCGCGGATGGCCTCGTCGATGAATGGGGCAACGGAAATTCCGCCGAGCAGATCCCATTCACGTTCGCCGCGACGCCCGGCACGGAGCTGAAACGCGCCGTCGCGTCCGGAAGCTCCGCACCTGCCCTGCTCCAGCGCAGCTCCGTGGGGTCTCCCTTCGGTTTCCACGGCCAGTACGTCGACGACGAGACGGGTCTGGTCTACATGCGCGCGCGCTTCTACGACCCCTACACGGGGCTCTTCCTCGAGCGCGACCCCGAAGCCTACGGGGACAGCGTCGACAACTACTCCGCATTTGGCCACAACCCGATCTCGCATCGCGATCCAACGGGGCGGGGATTCTTTTCGACGCTCGGCCGCCTGCTCCTCGAGGGTGCAGCCGCCGGCGGGAGCGGGATCGCGGAACGGGGCCTCGCGCGCCTGCTCGAGCGAGAGGCCTTGGAGCGGGCCGCCACGAAGGCTGCGAGTGGCGCATTGTTCGACGCGGAGGGAACGCAGGTTCTGCAGCGGGCTGTCGGTCGCGTGCGCCGAGGCCTCGATCCGCGCCAGGCCGCCCGTGAGGTGGGAGAACGCCAGTACAACGAGGCCGCTGCGACGCTCGAACGGGAGGGCACGCGGCTCGCGGACGACGTGATCGCCGACGTCCTCGACCCGGCCGTCGCGAGGAATACGAGCGAGCAGGTCACGCGGATTCGCGATCTCGCATCCTGGCGCGGACTCGAGAACCGGGTCGTCACGCCCGGGGAGTTCGACTTCTGGGCTCGGAACGTCGCCACCGAAAACAACCTGGAAAGGGGGGCGTTGAAGGTCCTCTCGTTGAAAAACGCCGGACGACAGCTCGAATTCGAGGGCCAGAGCGTGCTCTTCCTCCACAACGAGCTCATCGCCACCGCCCGCGCCGGGCGCGCGGTCGGGGGAGGCCTGGCAGAGGCAGAGCAGAGCGCCTCCGAGACTGTGCTGGCCGAGTACACGCACGAGATTGGCGACTTCACGCTCCGGGAGATCGGGCGCACCAATCCGTGGATCCGAACGACCTATGCCGAGGGCGAAGAGTTTGCGAAGAGGCTGCAGCTCCCCTTCGAGAATGCCTTCATCCGCAGGATCGCGACGGCCGATCGCGCGCTCGCAGAGCGCCTGGCGCCGAGTCTGCGCGGCGGGAGGAGTGCGCTCCCTCCCAGGTCCGCCCCATGAGCGCGTGCGGTCCCAAGACTGTCGCTACGAGGGCGAGAGCCCGCTCTCTCCAAGCGCTGGGGTTGCTCGTTGCACTTCTCGCCCTCCTTTTCGCTGCTCCCGCGCTCGCCGCCTCTCCGCTTCCGACCGCGCTCGACTACCGCATCGTCGGCGCGCAGCTCCGCCCCGCACGTACGAGCATCGACATTCCGAAGAACGTGCCGGGAGCGCTCACCGTGAGCGTCGTCGCAGGCGACGGGACACAGAACGACGCCACCCGCACGATCGCGGCGAACGCCATCGTCGAGGCGACCCTGCGTGGTCCTTCCTTCCCGGCCCGACGTGTGGTCGGCACACCCGGTGGCGATCTCGAGCTCCCGCCCCTGCCGCTCGTCGGCGACTACTCCCTCGACGACATCCGCCTGCTCGATTCGACGACGGGTGCGGTCCGATTGGAGGGCACGCCGCGCAGCGTGCCCATCCGCGTGTTCGACGAGGTCCTCGTCTCGCGCGTTACCTCGCGCGCTCTCTCGCTGGAGGAGATCCAGGAGAAGGGCATCGTCCTCGACGAGAAGAATTTCCGAGCCGTCGAGTTCGAAGTAGGATTCGTCGTCGATGGCCAGACGGTGCCCGTGCGCTTCCCGGTTATCGCGCCGCGCTTCAATGAGAGCACGGAGCTCATTCCGAGAGCAGAGCTCGACGAGCTCCTGGCAAAGGCCGACGCGGCGAACGTGGAGCTCGGCCTCGGCGTGACTTTGCCGCAGCGCCTCGTCGCGACGGGCCTCGATCTCGAGATCAAGGGCATCAACTTCCAATTCGTGGAGCCGGTGGAGAGCGACGGTCTGGGACTGGCCGTTCCTCCGATTCCAGGTCTGCTGGTCATCCCGGGCAAGATCGGGCTCTTGAACCAGTTCTTCTCGGTGCAGCTCTTCACCGAGAACGCAGCGCCGGCGGGCTCGGGCCTCTCGGTGCACGACATTGTTGCCACGCTTGCGTTGCCGCCTGGCCCGGATCAGCGCGCCGGAACCTTCGATGCACCGGGTGACGATCCGCTGCGTTTCGCACGCGTCGGTCCGAACGCCACGATCCAGCCGATCCAGCCGGTCCGCGCCGCGGGGCCCGATGGTCAGCCGGGAACGTCGGACGACATCGGCCGCCTGCAGCCCGGCGACACCGGGCAGGCCGAGTTCCTGGTCGAGGGCCTCGCGGAAGGCCTGCACCTCATGGACATCACCATCGACGGCGTGCTCGACGGGCTCGGTGGACGCGAGCGACGCGTGCGCGGCGTCGCCTCCGGCTCCGTACTCGTCCGCAACCCGAAGTTCTCTCTCGCCTTCGGCCACCCGCGCACGATCCGCAACGGGGAGCCCTACGCGGCGAGCGTGACGGTCCTCAACACGTCGACCACGCCGGCCAACCTCGTGAGCGTGCGCCTCCCGTCGACGAGCCTCTCCGGCGCGGCGTTCGAAGCGGGCCAGGCCGAGACCGTCGAGATCGGCACGATCCTTCCCGGCGAGACGAAGATCGCCAGCTTCAGACTACGTGCCCAGCGGACGGGTTCGATCACGTTCTCGCAGTTCACGAGCGACGGCGACATCGTCGGCCGCTTCCAGCTCCGCATGGGTGTAGACGAGCGGGGTGTCGAGCTGTCCCCGGACGCCATCGGATATCCCGACTTTGTGAACGATCTCACGCGAGCGGCGCCGGACGTGTTCGCTGCCCTCGACCGCTACCTCGGCCAGGCGCTCTCCGTCGCCACAGCGGCGCAGCTTCCGCCGGGAGTGGAGCGGGTGTCGCGCGGCATTCTCAAGCAGCGGGTGGTGGAGATCGCCGAGGCGGGTCAGCGATTACGCTACGGCGATACGGCCGTGCACGTCTTCAGCGATCTGCTGCTGGATCTTCAGGGCGCGCGCGCATCCTCTCCGGGTCTCGATCAGATCCTGCGCGAGACCGACGCCGGCCGGGAGCTGCGCGAGGCGCTTTTCCGCACGCTGCAACAGGCGTCGGGGCGCAGCGCCACGGAGCTCCTCGCCGAGCGCGCCGACGATCTCGCGGGTCGCGGCGAGCCGTGGCTCCTGGCGTCGACACGGCCTTCGGAGGTCGTTCCCTCCCTCGAGCTGAACGGCAAGCGCGCCGAGCTCGGCAAGAGCTTCGTGCAAGGGGCCGCTGGCTACGCAGGGCTCGGGCAGGCCGGCGGCGCGGGACACTGGATCGTGTCGAAGCCCGAGGACGGCACGGCCCTGCGCTTTGACGTCACGTCGGCGACCGCGGTCGCAGAGATCAGCGTGCTCGCGCTCGGAGGCGACGGCCGCGGCAGGCTGCTGCGCTGGACGGTCCAGGCCCCGGCGGCAGGCGCCTGCTTCCGGCACGCCGCAGGCTCGGAGCCGCCGCTGCTCGACGTGGACGAGACCTGCGACGGTGTCGTCGATCGGAGCCTCGTGGCCGCCGTGCAGAACGTGCAGGAACGCGCGCCCCAGATCCTCTCGATCGTGCAGGACACGGACGTCATCACCGGTCGGCCCAATCCTCCATGCAGCGGCACCTACGGCAACTACGGGACGACCGTCGCCGTGCTCTTCTCGAAACCCATGAGCCAGGCGAGCGTGAACGCCCCGGCGGCCTTCCTGTTGGACGATGGAAGCCGCGGAAGCGCCGTACAGATCCAACCGGGCGGCCGCGTGGCTCTCGTGAATCTCGCGCGCGGCATCGGCACGTTCCGCACTCGAACGCTCACCGTTGCGCCCGGCGTCACCGACCCGCGTGGCAACCCGCTCGTCGTCTCCACGCTTCCCATTCACACGACAGCCGCGGATGGCGTCGCCATCCAGGGACGCGTGGTGAAGGGCAACGGCGAGCCGGCGGCCGGCATCCCCGTGACGCTCACCATGTACGACTCGATCTCGACCGGGATCTCCTGCTCACCCTTCACGGTACGCGCCGCGCAGATGACGAGCGGACCCGATGGCTCCTTCTCGTTCGACTTCGTGCTTGCAGGGATCCCGTATTCGATTTCCGCAACCGATACATCCGGTCTCTCCGCCGCCACTGCGAACGCCATCGTCGCGGCATCCAGTGACACCGGGGTGGATCGGGGCCAGCTGCTCGAGCTCGCCCAGCGCGAGGATCTCCGGGACAGCCTCCTGGCGAGCTTTGCCGCTGGAGCGCTGCCGGAGGCGGTCGCTTCGGCCGAAGGCCTCGATCGCGCACTGCTCCGCGACTTCGTCGAGGTGGGATCGTCGCGGATCGGATCCGAGGTTCCCGTGGCGCTTCGCTTCCGGGGTCGCGGAAGCGTCACGGGCACGGTGTTCCTCGCCGACGGGACCACACCCGTTTCCGGCGCCACGGTGAATCTCTTCCCGGATCCGGATTCGCGGGAGCTCGGTCGCGGCGTGTTCTCCGATGCGAACGGACGCTTCGCCTTCCTGGGCGTGCCCTTAGGGAGCTTCACGATCGAGGCGACCAGCGCGGCCGGCCGAACCCGGACCATCGCGGGCAACCTGGCCGCTCCGGGCGACTCCCGGGAGCTCTCGGTGGTCCTGAGCACGACCATCGTGGAGCGATCCGCGATCGAAGGCCGCGTGCTGGAAGGCGGGAGCACCAACGGGCATGCAGCGGCGCGGGTCTTCGTCGGGAAGTTCGTCGATGGCAGGTTCACGAACGTCGTGGCCGCGGTCACGGCGGACGAGGACGGCGCTTTCCGCGCCGACAGCGTGCCGGTCGGCACCTGGGATCTGGTCGCCGCCAGCCTCGACGGACGTCGGCGCGGAGAGCGCACGGACGTCGCCTCCACCGCCGGAGTCGTAAATCGCGTGACGATCACGCTCCAGGGCCGCGGCACTGTGCGAGGTCGCGTCGAGTTCGCCAACGGTCAGCCGGTCGCCAACGCTCTCGTCGGCGGCGGCGAGGCACTCGTCCGCACCGATGCGAATGGGTTCTTCACGCTCACGGGCGTCCCGGCCGGACAGCAGACCATCGAAGCCGGCCTGGAGAAGGATCTCGCGGCTGGGATCGAGTTCACACGGATCGGCAGCGGCGTCCTCGACGTCGTGCCCGGCGTACAGGGTTTCGTCACGGTCCGCTTGAAGCCGGCGGGACGCATTCTTGGCCGCGTCTTCGACGCAGCCGGGACTCCGGTGCCGAACGTGCGCGTCTCGATCCCGCGCCCCCAGGAGAACGGGTTCCTCTGGACGCAAACCGACGCGACCGGCTCCTACTTGTTCGAGAACCTCGGTCTCGACGACTACACCGTGAGCGCCCCGGGGCCGGCCGTCGCGGACACCAACGTGGACCCGATCCTCGACGCGCTGAAGGGAAGCCCGTCGCAAGAGCAGCTCGAGGCTGCGCTGACGAAGACCTTCGAGATCTTCACGGGCAAGAATGATCCGCTCCTGAACGGGGAAGGGACTCGCTTCAGCCCCCTCGACTGGGGCTTCAGCAAGACGGCGCTCCGCTTCGACGGACAGAGCGCCCTCGTGAACGTGCAGTTCCTGCCGCGGGGAACCGTCGCCGGCACCGTGTTGAACGGACAAGGAGTGCCGATCGGCGCCAAAGTGCGGCTCACCGGCGTCGGCCCGACGCCGGTCGGAGACGTGGGCTTCGTGGTGCGAGGAGACGCCAATTCAGACCCCGCGCTGGGGACCTTCGAGTTCAAGGATCAGCTCCTCGCGGGCGACTTCGGCGTGCAGTCGGCCACGCCCTTCTTCCCCGCAACGATCTCCATCCAGGGACGGACGACGCGGATCGAGCTGGACGCGCGAAACCTCGTGCTGCAGTACCCGAGCGAAGCCCTCGTCAACGGGCGGCTTGCGGGAACGGTCGAAGGACCGGACGGGAACCTGGTCGGCGCCGGCGTCAGGGTGAAGATCGACTTCGGCGATCTCGAGATCCGCACCGACGCGAACGGTCGCTTCGATACGCAGATCGACCTGCCCGCTCTCACTCCCGACGGCAGGCGTCGCGGCTACGCAATCGCGGCCGAGGATCCGGTGACGGGGCTTCGCGGACAGGCCCTCGCAACACTCACACCGGGAATGACGACCGAAGCACGCGTCCGCCTGCTTGGAAGAGGATCGCTCACGATCCAGGTCCGGGACGCGCTCGGCGCTCCCGCAGCAAACGCAGACGTGACCGTCAGCCAGGCAACCTTCCCGCAGGGTCGCTTCACCGGTCGCACGGATGTGCACGGAAAGTTGCAGCTCGAAGGTCTGTTCGAAGGCTTCTACGGCGTCACCGCGCGCGTGGTCGTCGGGCCGACCGAGATTCTGGGGAGCGCCGGTGTGGCCGTCCCGCAAAACGGCGCAGCCGACGTTCTGGTGCGGCTCGGTGCGACCGGTACGGTCCGCGGTCGCTTCCTCGCCGCCGATCGATCGACGCCCATCGCCAACGCGCAGGTCTCGCTCGGCGGGCTCGGCTTCGCGGCGACGGACACGAGCGGCGCGTTCCTGGTGGAGGGCATGCCGCTCGGCACGCTGAATATCTTTGCCACCGACCCGGTGAACGGCCGCCTCGGCCTCGCGACCGCGACGCTCTCGCAAGCCGGGCAGGTCGTGGACGTACTCATCGTGGAGCGCGCGACGGGAGAGATCACGGGAGCCGTGATCTCGAGCTTCGGCAACGCCTTCGTGTCGGGCGCCACGGTCGAGCTCCAGCCACTGGATGGAATCTCGCCCGTGCGAACGGCGACGACGGATCCGGGAGGGTTCTTCTCGTTCCCGGGGGTTCCGGCGGGTCCCATCCAGCTCCGCGCCACGGATCCGGTTTCGAAGCTACAGGGCAGCGTGACTGTCACGCTCGGGGAAGGAGTCCTGCGTCTGGCCGTGGACGTTCCACTCCAGTCCCTCACCAGCGTCGTCGTCCACGTGCTCGAATCCGACGGCGTGACGCCCGCGTCGGACGCCAGCGTGACGTTGTCGTTGGGAGGCTCGCGGGCCGGCGACACGGACGCCGACGGCAACGTACGCTTCGGCGAGCTTCCGCTCGGGAACTACGTAATCGGCGCGGTCTCGCGAATCGCGGGTCGCACGCGGAGCGTGGCGCAGAAACGCAGCTCCCTCACGACGCAGGGCGCCTCGCCCGACGTGACGATCGTCCTCGGGGGCGTGGGCCGCGTCACGGGTCGCGTGCTGGCGAGCGATGGCCAGACCCGGCTGGCGGGCCGGCAGGTAACTCTCTCGATCGAGACGGATCTCCTGCGCGAGACACTCGCAGGGGCGAGCGACACGGCGGGAGAGTTCGCGTTCGAGGGCGTGCCCATCGGCGCATTCCGGCTGGTAGCCACCGATGTCGCCCTCGCCGCGAGCGAATCAGGTACGATCCAGAGCGAAGGGAACGCCCCGTCGATCGACCTGGTGCTCGGGCCGAGCGGCACGGTCCTCGGACGTCTGCTGGGTGCGGACGGTACGACGGTCGTTGCCGCAGTCGATGTCACGCTCTTCTACGCGGCGCCCAGCGGTGCGCTCGGTCGCGCTTCCGTCCGAAGCGCAGCGGATGGCGCCTTCCGCTTCGAGTCTGTCCCCGCCGGCCGGGTCTTCCTCGAGGCGCTCGTGCCCGCCCGCAATGGGATCGCGCGACGCTCGCTCGACATCACGTCCAATGGCCAGGTGCTCGATCTCGGTGCCGTGCTCCTCGATGAAGCCGATCCTCGGGTCGTCGCGGTCGTTCCGTTCCCGGGCAGCGACGGCGTCGCGACCGATGTCAGCGTGCACCTCGTCTTCGACGAGGCGCTCGATCCTGATCTGATCGACCCGCGCGGCATCTTCTTGCGGAACGCCAACGGTCCCGTGGATGCAGAGGTAACGCTCGTCACCGAGCCGCAGAGCGGGGAGCTGCGGATCGTCGAGATCCGTCCGCGCTCGCCGCTCCCGAGCGAGACCGATCATCAGGTCATCGTGATCGACGGGGAGCTCCGAGACGCCCTCGGCGCGGTGATCGGCCAGGGCCCTCGCGATCTCGTGGGGCGGCCGCTCACGGCCCCGTTCAGCTACGCGTTCCGTACGCGCGATCAGGACCCACCCGGTCTGCTCTCGCTCACGCCGGCAACACTCTCGACACAGAACGATCCGCGCAGCGTCGTCCGTGTCTCCTTCGACGAGCCGCTCTCGAGCACGGGCGCGGTGATCGAGCTCACCGGGCCGAAGGGTGCCGTCGCCGGACGCGTGGACGTGGGCGTGGGTGGACGCGTGCTGGTCTTCACGCCCTCGGAGCTGCTCGACCCGAATGGAACCTACACGGCACGGGTGCGGAACGTACGCGACGTCGCGGGCAATCTCGCCGAGTCTGATCCCGCATGCGCACCGGATCTCTTCTGCACCACCTTTGCGACGCTCGACACGCTCGGACCCGCGATCGCCGGGCTCGCGCTTGCGGACGGAGCGCTTCCGGTCGCGAACGCCACCGTCCGGGTCGTGGCCACCCTCGCGCAGCCGGAGCCTGGTGTGCGCGTGCGGCTCAGCGCCGATCTCGTGCCGGTGGCCGAGAGTCTGAGCGACGTCGTCACGATTCCCTTCACGCTGCCCCCGAGCGGCAGCATCGTTCTGCGTGCCGTGGCCATCGATCGCTTCGGGAATGAAGGCCCGATCATCGAGCTTCCGGTGACGGTCCTGGCGAACCAGCCGCCGACGGTCTCCTTCCGCCGCATCAACCCCGAGACGGGGCCGGCTCCGACGGGCACGAACGTCGTGGTGGAAGTCACGGGCAGTGACGACGCCGGGCTGCGCGAGCTCAAGGCTGCCGCGAGCGGCGCCTTCGTGCGTCCGCTCGTGACCTCGGCCGGTCCCTCGCTCCTCATCTCCGGCGTCGTTCCGGCGGAGACGCCGGCCGGCCGCAGCGTGCGCATCCTGGCGCAGGCGATCGACAACAGCGGCGCTTCGAGCGGCGAGCAGGCGTTCGAGATTCCGATCTCGGATGCGACACCGCCGAGCGTCGCCACGATCTCGCCGCCGGCAGGCACGCGCGTTCGGCCCGGAGAGGCGTTCGAGGTCGTGGTGCGGGGCCGCGACGCCTTCGGCGCTTCGCGGCTCACGCTCGAGACGAGCGGCGCGCTCGTGCTCTCCACCGCGCAGGTCGTGGAGCCCCCCGCGTCGGAGGCGCTACGGAGCTTCCAGGTCGCAGTGCCCGCGGGTACGCCGGCCGATGCGGAGATCGTCCTCGTAGCGTCCGCCCAGGATGCTGCGGGCAACACCCGCGCGGCCGCGCCAGTGACCGTGCGCGTCGCCGACGTCGTGCCGCCGCAGGTCGTCCTCGTGGACCCGCCCGCTGGGACCGACGGCACGGCGCTCCGGCCCACGCTGCGTGTGCTCTTCTCGGAGCCGATCGCGGCCGGCACCCTCAACGCCGTGAGCGTCGTCTTGCTCCCCGCATCGGGAGTCGCCGTCCCGCTCACGCTGTCGCTCTCGACCGATGGGCTCACGCTCAGCGCGCGGCCGGAGAGCCTGCTGGCTCCCGAGACGAAGCACACGCTCTCGCTCGCCGGTCTGATCACGGATCTCGCTGGCAATGCACTCGCCGGCACTACGAGTGACTTCAAGACCGGCAAGGCAGATACGACGCGGCCGCGCCTGATCGCCCTCGAGCCGGTGGACGGCACACTCGATGCGTCTGCACGGCCGCACCTGCGTGCAACGTTCGACGAGCCCGTCGACCGCGCCTCCTTTGGCGCCGATGGGCTTGCCCTGGCGCGTCTCGACGCGAGCGGCGCCGAGACGAAGGTCTCGACGGCACTCGGCTTCGAGAGCGACGATCATGTGGCGCTCCTCGAGCTCGCGTCCGATCTCGAGGCCGGCGCGCGTTACGCGCTGACGCTCGCCGGAACCGTCACCGACCTCTCGGGCAACGGGGTGACGGACGCCGCCGGCGTGCCCCTCGCAGCCGGGAAGCGGAACGTCTTCAGCGTCGGTGGTTTCGCGCTCACATCGCCCGCCGCAGGAACGCGTACGGTCGAGGGACAGACGCTCACGCTGGCGGCAGTGGCCGCGCCGAGCCTCGGCGTCGATACGGTGACCTTTACGACGAATGGGGTTGAGGTCGCGACGGACGCCTCCGCGCCCTTCACCGCCACATTGACCGTGCCCGGGTTGGCTGCCATCGGCGGTGACCCCGCCCTGCGAGTCGGCGCACGCGGCCTGGTGGCCGGCGTGGCGCGATTCGTAGCGCCGGAGATCACGATCGAAGTGAATGCCGCTTCGGCCGACGCGGACGGCGATGGTCTCACCAACGGCCAGGAGCTCGCCGCTGGCACCGATCCCTTCCGCGCGGATGCGACGGAGGACCCCGATGGCGACGGTCTCACCAACGCGGAAGAGATCGCCCTCGGAACGGCGGTCGGCGCGGCGGATACCGACGGCGACGGACTCTCCGACTTCGAAGAGGTGCGCCACACGGGAACGAACCCGCGCAACGCGGATACCGACGGCGATGGGATCCCCGACGGTCTCGATCTCGCGAGCGGTCCGCGGCTGGTCTTTACCGATCCGGCGGACGGCGCGACGAACGTCTCGGTGCGGCCGCTGGTTCGCGTCTCGTTCGACGAGCCGCTCGATCCGCCGAGCGCGACGGCGGCGCGGGTACGCCTCCTCGATCCGGCTGCCGGGATCGTTCCGACGACATTGGCCTTGGCCGACGGCGGGCACACGCTCGAGCTCCGGCCGGACACGGCCCTCGCGTTCGAGACCCTCTACACGCTCTCGCTAGCCAGCGGGCTCACCGACGATACCGGGAAGCCCGCGACGGAGAACGACGGCTCGGCGCTGCACGATCGGACATTCGCGACCGGGAGCTTCGCGATCACCGCGCCGGCCTCCGGCGATGCGGTGCTGGAGCGAAGCCAGGTGCCGGTCTCGGCGAGCGGCAGCGCCGCGCTCGGGATCGCGTCGGTCGAGTTCCTCGTGAACGGAACCCTCACGAACACCGACGCGGAGGCGCCGTTCGGCTTCACGCTCGACGTACCGCCGATCGCGACCGGAAGCACGCTCACACTCACGGCCGTGGCGCGCGACGCGTCGAATACCGAGCTTGCACGGGCGAGGCTCACGCTCGACGTGGTCGTGGGCCTGCGTGCCGAGCGCCGCCTGCTCGGCGTCGCGCTCGGCGGCACTGGCACGCTCCGCCTGCTGCTGCGCGCGCCGCAGACGATCGATCTCCCGGTGGCGAT
>Ga0315273_10001695_pt1 | contig 25319 bp, 21 predicted proteins | sample YL17G02_0_MG_FD_205753 | JGI IMG/M metagenome (GOLD analysis project Ga0315273, IMG submission 205753) | Sediment microbial communities from Yellowstone Lake, YNP, Wyoming, USA - YL17G02_0 | ecosystem: Environmental > Aquatic > Freshwater > Lake > Sediment | place: USA: Wyoming | collected... | reverse complement strand
GTCCAAATGGCTGACGGCCTCGGTCAACTGCTTAATAAGCTCATTTTTTTCAACGTGGTCGTGCGGCGTGCTTGTATTTTCTGCGGCGAGGAATTCGCCGAGCGGCGGCGCATCTTCGGGCGAACTGTCGATAGAGACAAAGTGTTTTGCACGGGCGCTTTCGAATATGTCGTAGAGCTGATCGATGGTGATATCGAGTTTTTCGGCCAGCTCAGTATCCGTTGGCGTCAAACCGGTGCGGTCGATGATTTCGAGGCTTGCCTGGAGGGTTTCGCGGATTTGTTTGTCAACATTTGCCGGGACGAAGGACCAGTTTCTGAGCTCGTCGAGGATGGCGCCTCTGATTCTGATGTAGGCGTAGGTTTTGAATTCGGCCTGGAAGGAGGGGTCATAGTCTCTTGCGGCCTTGACGAGTCCGAGCGTGCCTGCCGAGACGAGGTCTTCGTAGGACAGGGGGGGCTTGAGGTATGTCACGACGCGCTGAACGACATTATGGACCAGAGGCAACAACTCGGCGATCCGGTCATTATCGATGAGCTGCTGCTTCTGGCCGGCGTACGCCCGCCGGGCGGCGGTTCTAAGCCGCTTCTGGCTTTCTTCGACGAGCGGACATTCGGGGGTATTTTCAGTTTTCGTCGCCACTGTTTTGTTCCTTCTGCTGGCGCATTTGACTTTCCACCATCGCACTGATCAGGATGGCGTTTATGGCCTTCAGCGCGAAGGCGGCTGCGATATAGGTTAGGAGCGCTGCGGTTATCGCTCTTTTGCAGCAGGTGAATGGCGAAAGGCCGCTGAGCCAGGCTATGAAACTGACTGCGAAGAGGCATATAACGGCGATGCTGACGGCGGTTGACCGGATGTTCAGCGGCATAAACGTTTTTTCCTTTCTGTTGCGGCGGTTCTATTCTTCATAAGATTCCTGACTAAAATGCACTGACAAGCTCTGCGTCTCTCGGCTCAGTCTGGGCGGTTTGCGGCCCTTGCCACCCCGGAGGCGGAAGGGCTATAACCTGCACGGGGTCTATTTCGGTTCCGAGGACAATTTCGTCATAAGCAACGATGGGCAGCGGGGGGACCGTTCGGGCGAGCATAGCGGCCAACGAGCTGCGCAATCTTGAGTCGCAGAGCAAAACGATTTTCTCAATACCTTTGTCCATAGCTGTTTTCCAGGCGCGTGCGATTTGTCGGCTTATATCCATTGCCAGGTCCGTCGGCAGGGCGAGGCTAAGCTGTTCGGCATCCTGCTGGAGGGCTGCGCTCATCCGGTGTTCGAGGACCGGTTCGAGCGTTATGGCGGAGATTCTGCCGGTCTGGTTCTTGTACTGCTCCGTGATGGTTCTGGCGAGGGATTTTCTGACCAGCTCGGTAAGGACGTTTGTGTTCTTGGTTTTTGCGGCGTGCTCTGCGAGCGATTCGAGTATGGTGGTAAGCTCACGAATGGGTATCTTGTCGTTGAGGAGATTCCTGAGGACTCGCTGGAGCAATCCGATGGGGACAAGCTCGCCGACGGCTTCTCCGACGAGTGAGGGCTGGGTTTTTCGGAGGCGGTCAACGAGGAGCTGGACGTCTTCTCGCGTCAGCAGCTCGTCGGCGTGCTTTTTGAGCGTTTCCGAGAGGTGGGTGATGAAGACGGATTCGGGGTCGATGATGGTGTACCCATTTAGCTCAGCCTTTTCCTTGTCATTTGGTGCGATCCAGAGAGCGGGCAGCCCGTACACCGGCTCGGCGGTCTTGATTCCGCCGACTTTTTCGCGGACACTGCCGGCGTCCATAGCGAGGAACATATTAGGCTCAAGTCGTCCCTCGGCAACGATGTGGTCGAATATTCGGATTTGGTAGGTTGCCGGTTCGAGGTTGATATTGTCTCTGATGCGGACCAGGGGCATAATGAGGCCGAACTCCTGGGCGAATTTTCTTCGCAGTGCCCCGATGCGGTCGAAGATTGTGCTTTGCTTTCGCGGGTCAACGAGCGCAATTAGCCTGACGCCGACCTGGACGGAGATTCGGTCGAGGTCGAGGAGGTCTTCGACGGGTTGTTTGTCTGTCGGCTGCTGCTGTGGCGGCTGGGTTTTTTGTGGGTGGGGTTCTTCTGATCTGGCAGCCATTCGCCCCGTCAGAGCAGTGCCTGCGGCCAGAAGCAGGAAAGGCACCGGTGGCAGGCCGGGCACGAGGGCCATTGCGGCGATTATGAAGGATGCTACGGTGAGCGGCTCGCTGGCCTTGAGGAATTGTCTGCTGAGGTCCTGGCCGACACTGTGGTTCGAGGAGATTTTTGTAACGAGAAAGCCGGAGCTTATGGAGATAATCATCGAAGGTATCTGGCTGACGAGTCCGTCGCCGATGGAGAGGATGCAATATGTCCTTACGGCGGCGGCAATTGGCAGGCCGCGTGAATATCCCATGGCGATGCCGCCGATGATGTTGATTGCGGTGATGATTATTCCGGCCTTTGCGTCGCCCCGGATGAATTTGCTGGCGCCGTCCATTGCGCCGTAGAATTCGCTTTCCTTGACGATTTTTGCTCTTCTTTCGTTTGCCTGGACCTCGGTGATCATTCCGGCGTTGAGGTCGGCGTCGATGGCCATTTGCTTTCCGGGCATCGCGTCGAGTGTGAATCGCGCGGCAACTTCGCTGATTCTCTCGGCGCCTTTTGTGATAACAATGAATTGTATGACGACAAGTATGAGGAATATAACGAGCCCGACGACGAAGCTGCCGCCCGCGACGAAATCACCGAAGGTCTGTATGATTTTGCCGGCGTTTCCCTGGAGGAGTATGAGCCTGGTGGATGCGACATTTAGAGAGAGTCGAAAGAGCGTTACGAAGAGCAGCAGCGAGGGGAAGGTGGATAATTCGAGGGCTTCTTTCGAGGAGAGGGTTACTATCAGGACGGCAATAGACAGGGAGATGCTGGCGGCGAGGAGTGCGTCGAGCAGCATGGTCGGCAGAGGTATCAGCAGGGTGACGAGGATGGTGACGAGGCCGACAGTCAGGATGACATTGCTTTGCGAGGCAAAGGGGGGCTCGAGCGACCCCATCGGCGCCATTCTCGATTTGTTAGAAACCGCCATTGTTACTATTTCTCCGGAGCGGAATTTTCCTTAGGTTGTCTTAGGCATCTGGCGCGTCGGCGGCAGTTGCTGCTCCTCCGGGGCCGGGCCCGAGAATCTCTTCTATTCTGACAGCGAACCTGTCGTCTATCACCACCACGGTTGCGGTGGCCAGCTTAACGTCTTTGAGATACAGATCCACGGGCGCGCCGACGGGCTTATGGAGCTTGAGCACGGAGCCGGGTCCGAGCTGCAAGAGCCGGCGGACCGATATCTCTGTTTTATCAATGACGGCCGTAACGGGCACGCTCATGTCCAGCAGGACATCGATATTCGCGCCGGCGCCGGGGGCTTCGTTCTCGGCAACTTCCGAAAACTCGACGGCCTGCACCTGCTTTTTGGAGTCGCGCTGTGCGGTTTGTGGCCTTGCCACGGCGGGGCCGCTGTTTTGTTCCTGTTCTGCTTCGACCTTTTCTTCTACGGCTTGAGCTGCTTGTGCCATGTTTCTATTTCCTTTTAGTTATCGAGTTCACGTACTTTGGCATTTGTTTCACCTTGCATTGGCTAAAGTGGCCCCTTCCACCCCGGCGGCGGCCCTTGCCACCGTGGCGGCGGGTTCTGCGATTACGACGGCATACTTGCCGGCTGATTTTGCGAGCCGACCCTTAAAGAGTTCGATCCCTTGGACGATCAATTTGACGGGTTCGCTGACCGGCGCATCGAGCATCAGTATGTCGTTGACGCTAAGACTCATCAGTTCGGCAAAAGTGAGTGTTCCGGAGCCGAGCTGGGTCGTCAGGGAGACGCGCATCTGGTGCAAGTGGCCGATGATTGCTTTTGAGACGTCCTCGGCTGAGAGATTCTCTGTGGTTGTGGCGGTAGTCTTGGCGACAGGCAGCAGCTTATCGCAGGGCATGAGCAGGTAAGCTTGGGTTGGGGCCTGCGAGTCTGCTTGTTTGGCGTTGAAGGTGACTTTGCAGAGCTCCTTTGTGCCTTCGAGGTCAAGAGGGAGCTGGCCGGTAACAATTCCGCCGATTGCGTGGAAATCGTAGTCGTCGTAAGATTCACAGAGGGCCTCGATGAACAGCGATGCGATGTCGAGCAAGAGGGATTTCTCCAGCTGCGACAGACTCCTTGCGGAAGCTTCATCAGGTTTGGCCTCGCCGAGCGATTGAGTCGCCCAGGCCAGCGCTGTTTGATGCGGTATTCCAACGCAGCCCCAGGGCTGGTGTTCTGCGGAGGCGTTGGCTTTTGCCTGGGGGGACGGGGCCGGGCCGGCCCCCCCACGTCCCGCTTGGGACTCCTGGCGGAGGGACCTGGGGCCAAAGAGCAGGTAATAGTCGGGCTGCTCGCCATTTGAGCTATGGCGGAGAAATTCGTCGGCAAAATGCTCTGAGATCGACTCAGTTGTGACGTTGTAATTGCTGCGGTAGAGGCGGGTGAATTTCCCAGCCACCGCCGCGGACACATTTTCTGCGAAGTACTTAAGCTCGTTGAGCTGGCTTCGGCTGAAGTAATGAGGCCGGCGCCAGTCGTACCGGCAGAGGTCGGCGTTTTTTGCGGCATCTTCGCCCGGCTCGAGACGCACGGCGGCGAGCAACTGTCGTATCTTTTCGGCACTCAATTGGGCTGCAACTGCGTTGGTCATTGTACGGCGAATTCCTTAAAGAGGACCTTCTTAATTCTGGGCTTTTGACTGGGGAACAGCTCTTCGTTAAAGGCATCAAGTATTTGTAATTGCATTCGTTTGAGGTTTTTATCTCCCCGGATATCCTCGATGCTCAGGCTTGAGAGATAAATGGTGAGCCAATTTGTCAGGAGGGGCGTTTTTTCTTCGAGGATTTTTGCGGCATCTTTTTGCGAGGCGTCAGGGGTCATTTCGAGGGTCAAGGTGACTCGGGCGTACCGGGTTGCGCCCGGCTCGTTGAGATTTGCGACCACGGGTTCGAGGTCGTGAAACGAGGTTTTTTCGGTCTTTGAGGCCGCATTGTCGGCCTGCGAGGCCGGCTGGGCGGTTTCGTCTTCTTCAGAGGCCTGGGCCGCCCCGGTGATGGAGGAGCCGGTGAGCAACCGGCCGAGCAGGAAACCGCCGCCGGCGCAAAGTAGCACTACAGCGGCGAGGATAACCCAGGGCAAAATGCCTGTCTTGGAGGCTTCCTGCTCTTTTGAGTCTTCCTGTTTCTCTTTGGTTTTTTCATCCGCCATTTTTCCACCTCAAATACAAGCCGGCGATTATCCGACGGGCTGGAGCGATTCTGCCTGCCGGTATCTGCGTATTTTGTCGCGCAGGGTTCGGTCGCTTATTCCAAGGACCCTCGCGGCTTCGGTTCTGTTGCCTTCTGTTTGTCGCAATGTATCGAGAATGGCCTGCTTCTCTATTTCCACGAGCGGTATTCCGCCCAGTGACGCAGCTGCCGGCACGACCATTCCCTCGACCCTTTGACTCGGCTCAGGGCATGCTTGGATCGGGACAGGCCTGGCCGTGGTCTCACGGGCTGGAAGCCCGTGCCACTGTGTGTTTTCCTGCTGCCGGGGCTGGAGCTCATCGAATAGCCATGAGACATCGGCGAGGGAGAGGGTCTGGCCGACGCCTAAGAGCAGCGAGGTCAGGACGACGTTTCGGAGCTGGCGGACGTTGCCGGGCCAGTGGTATTTGGCGAAGATATCCATCATAGCCGGGTCAAGGGCGGTTATGCGGCGCTGGGCTTCGCGGGCGTATAGATTTACGAAATGCCATACGAGGTCCGGGAGGTCCTCGGTTCGCCGGCTCAGAGGACAGATGATCAATCTTACCGCACTTAGGCGATAGTAGAGGTCGCGGCGGAATCGGCCCTGCTCGACTTCGTGGAGGAGGTCTTTGTTGGTAGTGCTTATTATTCGCACGTTGATCTTGATATTGTCGTTTCCGCCGACGCGTTCGAGATTCTGCTGTTCGAGGACCCTGAGGAGCTTGGCCTGGAATCTCATCGGAGTTTCGGTGATTTCGTCGAGGAGGAGGGTTCCTCCGTGGGCCATTTCGAATCGTCCTTTGCGCTGGTTATAGGCCCCGGTGAATGCGCCTTTTTCGTGGCCGAAGAGCTCGCTTTCGAGAAGCGTGTCGCTGAGCGCAGCACAATTGACCCTGATGTAAGGGGCCTGTGCGCGTTTGCTGTTGTGATGGATGAGGTACGAGATCAATTCCTTGCCTGTTCCACTTTCACCGCTGATTAAGACGGGGACGGAAGTGGGCGCTATTCTCTTTGCGAGGGTGACGGTCTGGAGGAGCTTTTTGCTCTTTCCGACAATCTGGTAGAGGCTGTGGATGCCGTGCTCCGCGGACTCGCAGGCCTGGACGGTGTGGTTTGGCAGTAAGGTGTCCAGGATGGCCCGGAGTTTTTGAAGGTCGAGGGGTTTGACGAGGAAGTCGCAACAGCCGGCTCTTACGGCTTTGACCGCGGCGGCGGCGATTTGTTGATGATCTGGCGCATCCTGTCTGCAGGAGTCGGCCATCATAATGACAGGCATTTCAGGCGAGTTCTGTTTGATTCTGTGGAGCAGGTCGAAGGCGTTTTGCGGTTTGGGGGCAAGGCCGTGGCGCTGGCATATTCTGTCGCTGGTGAAGACAAGGTCGTAATCGACTTTGTCGAGGGAGTCTATTGCGGCCTCGGCGCTGTCGGCGATTATTCCGCGGATGCCTTTTTGGGCCAATGTCCTGAGCATAAGTCCGGCGGCCTGTGGGTCGTCGTCCACTATCAGCACGTTTGCAATGAGGCCGGCCCGCCCAATCACCGGCGGGCTAGTTTGCGTGACTTGGTTTTCGTCTGCGCGGGCGCTATCCACCTTTTGCTTGCTCCGTTTGGGGTAGGGATTCTGTCGTTAGGACGTGGTCATTTTCGTTCGTGTAATCTGTTGTCTGCCGCCCGCCACCCCGACTCGCGTCGGAAGACGCGGGGGCAGGTCGATTCTGTTCGATGAGCTTTCTGGGTTCATCCTGGCGGTACCAGCTCAGCAGCATGCTGCGGGCCTTTGCGAGGTCGGCCCACATCGAGCCTGCGTGGTCGTTGCACAGGCGCGAATAGACTTCCATTGCTTTGGGAGGGTCGTCGTTTCGCAGGCAGTTGCCTATCTGAAACAGGATCCAGTCGATTTGGCGGTTCGGGTCGGGCTGGCCCGCCCAAGCACCGGCGGGCTGGTTTGGGTCGGTTCGAAGGAGGACCTGCTGGTAGCATATTGCGGCTTCTTTGAGACGGCCGCTGTGAAAGAGGACTTCTGCGAGCTCAAACGGGTTTTTGATCTGTTCGGGATTCTGCAATTGCTTAGCGAGGATTTTCAGGGTCTCTTCGGACAACATTCCGGGGCGAGGTTCCGGCTTGATTTGCTGCGTTTGGGCGTTTTTCCCGGGCGATGGTTCGCTTGCGGTTTCGTTTGGCTCGACTCGCGTGGGGGATTTGAGGGCAGCGAGAGGTTCGGGGGTTTTGTTACGGGGCTTGAACTCAACGGAGCGGATCATCTCGATTATTCGCCGCAGGTCATCGTTACTGCCGGTATCGTCTTTGCTGTTGGGTACAGTTATTCTGGTCTGCCAGAGTTTGCGTCCAATGTCGGTAGTTGGGCTTTTTGCGATTAGCCAGTTGCGGGCGGGCGGTTTCTCAGCGATTTGCGAGTTAGAGTCTGCGGTCGTGTCGGTTGGGGCTTCGGCCAATGTGGGTGGTGAAGGATTTTTCGGGTCGGGCAGAGCCGGTGAGAGCTTAGCTATGGCCGGGGATCCGTGGAGGCAAAGCAGCAGCCAAGTCAGGCAGAAGGCGCGGAGACAGGCCCTGAAGCCCGCCGTTGCGGGGGCTTCGGATTTGAGGCGGCAGGTTTGCTTTTTGGAGTCGTTATTCGTCTTCATTTTGGGCGGTCCAAAAGGGCCAAAGCCGCTTTGTCGTAGTTTTTCTGCCGGCTGTACGCCGTGGCGAGCATTTGGGCGGCTTCGGTTCTGATTTGCTCGGGCGCGGCTGAATCGAGGAGCTGGGAACAGACGGATATTGCCTGTGAATCCTGGCTGAGCATCAGGCACGTCTGCGCCAGCTTGAGCGAGACCTCGTACGCCAGAGGTCCGGGTGGGACGACGAGGAGAATCTCGGCGAGTTTCTTGTGAGCGAGATCCAGTTGGTTCCTTGCGATATAGCAGTTGGTCAGCTCAAAGGATATTTCAGCCTTTAGCCGGGGGTCGGATGCGTACTCGATCCTGCTGCTGAGCAATGTGACGGCGTTGTCAACCAGGCCCATTTCCCGGAGGACTTTGCCCCGGAGCAATAATATCCTGACCAATTCGGCTTGTGAAAACTGATAGGAGTCAACGTTTTCGAGGAGATCGAGCGCCTGGAGGAATTGTTTCTGAGCGATATACGCATCGGTCAAGGCTGAGATTGTCTCGACGTATTCATTTTTTGGGAGCGGTCCGGCCAGGGCATATTGAAATGCACGGCAGGCCTGCTGAGGTTCGTTGAGATTCAGGTAAGCTTTGCCGAGGAGGAAGCAGGCGGAGCAGACGTCGGGGTTCTTTTTTTCTTGCATGAGGTCGATGTAGTTTGCCAGCCATTCGACGGCGGAATCGTAATCGCCCATTTGATAGTAGCATTTGCCGGCTCCAAAGGCGGCGCTGCATTGTGATTCGGGCGAGAAGCCGAGATAATAGACTTTGCGATAGAGCCTGGCGGCTTCGCCGAGGGTTCCAGCCTTTTCGGTGTATTCGGCGAGATGTACGTAAGCTCTGGTGGCAATTCTGTCGTCGGGATATTGCTCCACGACCTGCTTCAGGTCGTCGGCGGCGCCGGCGTAGTCTCGCATGTGTGGGCTGCTTTTCAATTTGCTCGAGTTGAGCAGGGCGTAGGGCGCCAAGGACGAGGATGGGAAACGATTAGCCGTCAATTTGTATTCTGCTATTGCTTCCGGGATACCGCCTTGTTGGGAGTGCAGAAGGCCGAGTGCGAAATGTGCATTGGCGGCGCGCCGGTCGTCATCGAAACTGAGCAGGAACCTCTGCCATAATGAGATAGTCTCACTGCAAAGCAGAGATATTGATTGCGAGAACGAAGAGGACTCCGCCGGCTGAATAATGGTTACGACGTCGTTCTGATCGATGCGGGCCAGCAGGCCAACCTGTCCGGCGGCGGCGGTGACGACCTGCTGTGCAGTTGCTGCGGGCATATACAGAATGACGGGCCTGTTGTGGGCGGGGTCTGCCGATCCCCCCACGGGGCCTTGGGCCTGCGGGTCCTGAGCGCTGCCGAACGTCCAGGAGATATCGAGGTAGGCGTTTGCGGCGAATCTGGCCAGGAGCTCTTCAATAGGTGCGCCGTTGGCAACGACGGACCAGCAGGTCGAGCCGTCGTCACGGCGAATCTTGCGGATTTGGGGCCGGAGCAGCGCGTCGTTGAGATAATCGGCGCCGGAATTCAAGAGGTCATCGAGCCGGCGGTCATCCAAGCCGAGGAACGGGTCGATCTCGGCGGGGGCTGCCCAGAGCTTCGGCGGAAGGTCTGCGTCGAGGTCGCTGAGCGAAAGGACGTGTTTAGTCAGCGCTTCTGCGATCAGGAAGTGGCAGTTGCTTCGGAGCGACGATTTGACTTTTGCGTCGGTATCGACGACGTCGATGAGGGCCATCGCGCGATAGGCCCTTGTCCGTGCGTTCAAATACTGCTTTTTTTGCATTTCGAGGGAGATGCGATGGTAGTTGGCCATCAGCCTGAGTGCGTTGGAGGTGCTTCTGGCAATTTCATCGAGGAGACGGTCGGCCTCTTCGATCTGTCCTGATTTGGCCCGACAGAGAGCCATCTTCAGGCGAAGCAAATCTCTGTGGCTATTCGCGTCAGTGGGGAGACTCCGATAGAGCTGGTTGCAGGTTGCGTAAGCGTTGTCGTATTCGCCGGCGGCGTAGAAATCCTGAGCGACTTTCAAGGATGTCGGCTGAAGGGATTGAGGCGCAGGCGCCCCGTTAGGGGTCCTTGTGGCAGGCCCCTCCGCTGTGAGTCCGGCGCCAGCCGTCCCCAGGCGGACCTGCACCGGCCCTCCCACGCCAGGCAAGTGGGACGTGGCTTCCTGGCGGGCTGGCTGCTTTTGATCTGCGGGTATGGCATTTTGGGCGGAGGGTTTGGATGATGCGGCGGTGCTGCGCGACGAAGAGGTCAGCAGGGTGCGCAACAGCAGCACCACAATCAGAACAATGCCGGCGACAAGGATCTTCTGGGCGGTTGAGAGGTGCAATCGCGGGATTCGGACTTTGAGGCGTTTGCCTGGGGTTTCCGCGATGGCCGGGGGTTCTACGGTTTGCTCGAGTGATTTGTAGAGATCGTCGTCCGCGACGAAAACCTGCCCTTCCGGGATCTCTTCGAGGGACTGGCCCGCCCAAGCGCTGGCGGGCAGGCCTTCGGGCAGCTCGCTATCCGCGCCAGAGGGTCCGCCGGCAGCCTGGGGCCCGGGGGCTTCCGGCGTGGCGGGAAGGCTCTGGTCGGGAGTCTGTTTTGGCTCTTTTTCCGGCATAACTGTCAGCTTCGTATTCACCGCCCAGCGCCCTTTATATTTAACGCGAGCGTGAGCATTTCGGGTGGCCCTTTCCTGCTGTAGCTGCACAACGCGGGCCTGCACCACTTGTAAGGGGTAGCAATATCTATGCCAGAGTGGGTCGGAGGCGCGGGGGGACGCGGATTTGGCGGCCCAGGGGCGAAAAAAGGTGTTTTTGTGTTTTGAATCACGTCCTTGAACCTGTAGGGAGATGTCAGAATTTTAGACGGTGCGGGGGAATTTCTGACAGGACAATGCTCGATACTCGATGCTCGAGGGGGTCAATATGCGGCGGCGACAGGCTCCCCGTTAGGGGCTCCGGGGGCGGGCGAGGAGAATTGCGGGGCGGGACGTTCCGGGGCGTGCGGCGTCTTTTCGACGATATTGTACTGCTTGACCTTGGCATAGAGAGTGGCCCTGGTGATGCCGAGGAGGGCGGCGGCCCTGGTTTTCTGCCCGCCGGTTTCCTGGAGTGCACGGGAGATAAGCTCGCGTTCGGCCTTTACGAGGGAGTAGTCTCTGATTCCGCCGGCGGCGGAGCCATCGGAGAATTCACAGGGGTCGGTAGGGTCGATAACTATACTGTTAACGCCGATTTTGTCGGTCGTTTCATAAAGAATAGCTCTATCAATGACATTGCGAAGCTCACGGACGTTGCCGGGCCAATGGTATTTCTCAATCGCCTCCAGGGCCAGTTTAGTCAAGGACGTAATCTTGCCGGACTTTTCAGGACAAATGGCGGATGTCTTTAGGAAATATTCGGCGAGAAGGGGGATGTCCTGTTTTCGCCGGGGCGATCCGAGGGGAGCGATGGTGATTGGACTGATGTTGAGGCGATAGTAAAGGTCCCGGCGAAAGCGGTGGGCGTCGATTTCTTTTTTGAGGTTGCGGTTGCTCGATGCAATTATCGTGGCGTCGGATTGAATGTCTTTGATGCCTCCGACTTTACGGAAAGCCTGTTCCTGAAGGACGCGGAGGAGTTTGGCCTGCAGGTCGATGGGTATTTCGCTTATTTCATCGAGGAAGAGAGTGCCGTTGGCGGCCAGCTCGAGCAGACCTGCTTTGTCACGGTCGGCGCCGGTGAAGGAGCCTCTTACGTGGCCGAAGAGCTCACTCTCGAGGAGGTTTGCGGTCAGTGCGGCGCAGTTCACGGCGACAAAGGGTACTTTCGGGTCCGGAGCCCACACGGGGCCTGCGCCAGGGGCCGCTGGCTGGGTGGCGGGGGGGTGTCTTAGAAGATGTATTGCCCTGGCGGCGAGCTCTTTTCCTGTGCCGGTTTCACCGACTATCAGGACTGGATTGCACCGGCTGGCCGCGACGAGCTTGGTCATTTTGAGCGTGTGCCTGATTGCGTCGCTGTGGCCGACCAGACAGACCTGTGCGGCGAAGTCCTCGGCGAAGAAATAGTCAGGAGTCTTCTGGGGGGTATTGCCCCAAGGGCCGCTTGCGCGGACGTTTGACTGCTCTTCGATTCGCTCTGCAATTTCTTTGAGGCGGCTTAGGTCGTTTTTCCCTCGCAGATAGTCATAAGCGCCCATTTTTTCGAGGGCGGCGATCTCGCCGGCGTCTTCGTTGCTACCGATTACCACAATTGGCGCATCGGAGATTTTATCGGCGGTAAGGAGAAATTGTTCAATATGAGGAATGAACCGCCGGTCAAGAAGGATCAGGTCCGGATTGCTCGCCTCGATGAGGTCGGAGGCTTCGGCGATGGTGTCAGCGGTAAACACCTCCCGGCTAACATGGCGAGCCAATTCGTGAATTTCGGCTTGCCTGCTCAGTGCAACGGTTCTGCGTAAACTCATTTGGCCCCAACCATAACATCCAGCCCCTGCCGGGTCTTTGTTGATTGTGTGTTCGCACAGAGAATAATGTCCGGTTAATCGTCCGGGCAGTTGAGACGACTTAAATTTTTTATTGGACGGGCCAATAATGTCACCTTCTTGGGTGTATGGAAGCGTGTCGGTCGTGCGGTCGGCATTTATCGGGCGGAATTCGGCCAATTGCGGAGGTTGCTTGGTGCGGACCGGTTTGCAACAAGGCCGCGTTGCGTCTTATGGGACTTCTCAATGTCACTCAAGCGGCGCACAATCTGTGTTATGGGACTTCGCCATACTGTCCGAGTTGTTAGAGAGGCGGTGCTGCTTCTTATGGGACTGTATGGTGACGCCTAATTGAGCCAAGGGAAGACTTGCTAATGTCACTTGATCGCTCGCGGCTGGAGGCGACAGTGATACCGAGCGCACATCCGGCGCAGCACGGGTTTCCAGTGGCACGGGCTTGAAGCCCGTGAGACCACGGCCAAGCCCCTCGGGCCCCTTGCGGGGATGGCCGTGCCACGAGGACAGATGATCGTGCCGCGAGGACATACGAAGGCGGAGGCGGCAGCATTTTCCGTATGGGCGGAAGTATTGTCCGGGGGGATTGTCCGGTGAGCGCGAGGGGTAGTGGAGTCTTGGGGCGCGCCGGATTTTTCAGGCGCAGATAAGTCATATTGGGGCAAGGTTTTAGATGTCAGTGGTCACAGGGGGTCCTGTGTTGTGGCACGGTGATTGCTGCCGGTAAGTGAGCCGGGTGTGCCGGCTTGTGCGATTTGCATGTGAATGGGTTGACTGTTTTTTATTGGTTTTTACGGGCAGGAAAATTATGAGCACGGCATCAGGGATAAACACGGCAAGTAACATTCAGATGGATTATATGAAGCTTCTGATCACCCAACTGCAGAATCAGAATCCTCTTGAGCCGTTAGATAATAATGAGATGGCTTCTCAATTAGCGCAGTTTTCGCAGCTTCAGCAGCTCGAGTCGATGAACACGAGTTTTTCGGACGTGCTTGCTGGCATTCAGCGTACCTACGCGGCCTCTTTGATAGGGAAGGAGGTTTCATTTGTGGGAGGGGATGGGGCGGAGTCGGGAGAGCTCACGAGCGGCGTGGTGGAGCAGGTTTTCAACAACGTTGAGGGGAAGATTGTATTGGTGGCGGACGGCCAGACTATCAGTCTGGAAGACATCGTATCGGTGAAGAACTGAGATATAGATATTAGTTGAGTGTCAGGATAAGGAGAGACAGAAATGAGTTTTGCACTATCAGCGGGCGTTACGGGGCTTCAGGCCCATCAGAAAATGCTGGATGTAGCGGGCAACAACCTTGCGAATATTACCACGACCGGTTTTAAGTCCAGCCGAATCACTTTTTCGGAGCTGCTGAGCCAGACGATAAAGAAGGCTTCGCAGCCCACCGGCACGGTCGGCGGAACCAATCCGCAGCAGATGGGCAGCGGCGTCGGGATTGCCGGCATATCGCCCAATATGCAGCAGGGCAACATTGTGAACACGGGCAATCCGCTCGACCTGGCGATGGAAGGGGAAGGCTATTTTGTGCTGAGCGACGGCTCGAAAGACGTTTACACTCGTGCCGGGGCATTCGCCGTTGATGCGGACTCGAATCTTATCGATCCTGCGACGGGTTTTCTTGTTCAGCGCATCGGCTCGGTCGGGATAAGCGACGGTTTTCAGACCGCCGGCGACAGCAATCTGAAGCTTCCCTACGATGTGGCGATGGCGGCAAATGCCACGTCTGAGGTAGCGCTGGCGGGCAACTTGAGCTCCGATGCGACATTTGCCACGGCGCAAACACAAAAGCTGTCGTCGAACACGACTTTCGCGACGGGCGGCGGCACGGGGGCGACTGCGAGCACGCTGGTCGGCGATCTGGATCAGTTCGGCGGCTCATTCGGCACGACGGATACGGACGGCAAGCTGTATGTCACCGGTTATCAGCCCGACGGGACGGCGGTGACGGACAGCACGGGTCTGGATGTCGGCGCGACGACGACTTTGGCCAATGTGCTGAGCTATATTGAGAGCCAGTTAGGCTCAGGCAACGTGACGGCGAGCATAACCAACGGCAGAATAGTAGTGACCGACAGCAGCCCGGGTTACAGCAGGTCGGACGTGGCGCTTTCTTATACGGCTTCGAGCGACGGGACGGACTCGTTGACGCTGCCGACCTATTTTGAGCTTGCGAGCGTGGGCGGCGAGGAGGTTAAGAACGTCAACATCACCGTTTTCGATACGCAGGGAGGCAAGCACGTGCTTTCGGGGGCGTTTGTCAGGACCGACACGGCCAATACGTGGGACATGGTGCTCACCTCGATTACCGGCGATGTCAGCGCCATCACGCCCGACAACCGGCGGATACGAGGCATAGAGTTCGATGCAAGCACGGGCACCTACGCGGGTCTGAATTCCACCATTGGCGATACAGCGCAATTTGTCGCGACCTTTGCACACGACACCGCGAATCCTCAAACCATTGCGATGTCCTTAGGTACGGCGGGGCAGCTTAACGGCTTGACCCAGTTCGCCGGGAACTCGACGGCGGTGGCGAGGGAGCAGGACGGCTACGAGGCAGGGAGACTTTCAACGGTCTCGGTGAATAACGAGGGAATAGTCATCGGCGCGTTCTCCAACGGCATCAAGAAGAACATCGCGACAATTCAAATAGGGTTATTCCAGAATACCTCCGGTCTGGAGAGTATCGGGAACGGCTACCTTACTCCTTCGGCCAACTCCGGTGAGGCCGTGGCGACACAGGCAATGACCGGCGGGGCGGGTTCCGTTCACGGGGGGGCACTGGAGAAATCGAACGCGGATGTGGCGAGCGAGTTCGTCAATATGATTCAGGCGCAGAACGGCTTCCAGGCGAATGCGAGGACAATACTAGTTGCGAACGACATACTCAGAGAATTGAGCGGGCTTATCAGGTAGGAACAATGACGACTTTGCCTGCAATTAGTTTCGTTCTCGATGGGGTCTTTGTGGCGCTGACGCCATTGGAGCGTTGGTACGCCCTCCGCAGGTTGACCAGCAACTTCACACTGGATCATCGGATGATTTTTGTGTGCATTGCGGCGTTGATTCTGCTGGTGGGGCTGTTCTTATGGGTGAGCTTTAATCAGGCGAGGCAGGAGCGAAAGAGCACGGGCAGATCGTTTATTGAATATGCCAGGCAGCGAGGTTTGAGCAATCGTGAGTGCCAGCTTCTGGCGATAGTGGCGAATAAAGCGGGGCTGAAGCGGCCGGAGTCGATTTTTACGATGGGCTCGGCTTTTGGGATTGGTGCGGCCAGGGTGCTCGAGGAAGGCATAGGCGGCGAGCGGACGGATGGCGACAGCGAGCTGTCGAAGACGGAGATTTCATTTCTGCGTGAGAAGCTTGGTTTCGGCAAACAACCATCTGCTACGGGAGAATCAGCGGGCGGACCGAAGGTGCTGAGCAGCAGGCAGATTCCGGCGGGCAAGAAGCTCTATGTCACCAGACGAAAGGCTCGTGCTTCAACGGATATTGAGGCAACCGTCAAGAGAAACAGCGATGCGGAGCTTGCCGTCACGCTGACGACGCCGGTGAAGGTCATTTTTGGCGAGACGTGGTGTGTGCGGTACTATTCCGGGGCATCGGTTTGGGAATTTGATACTACGGTGATCAGCTACGACGGCGACACTCTGGTATTGAACCACAGCAATAACGTGCGGTTTGTCAATCGCAGACGTTTTCTGCGTGTTGAGACGCGGCTGCGTTGTTTTGTTGCGCATTTTCCGTTTGCGAGGGTATTCGCTGGGAGCGGCGGCGCGGGGCCGGATGATGGGAGAACAGGACGAGATATGGCGGGAACGTCTTCTGATAAGTGGGGTCCACCTGAATTTGTGGCGGGGGTGGTGACGGAGCTGGCCGGTCCGGGATTGCGAATCGAGTCCGCTTTGGCAGTGGATGTAGGCGAGAGAGTGCTTGTGGTATTCAGCTTGGATGAGGAGGACGCCGATTTGATGCGAGCGGAGGCCGGCGGCCAGCCCGCCGCGGCGGGCAAGGTGTCGGCGGTGAGGGTAGTGGAAGACGTCGGCGAGGTCAGGCACATCAGAGCCGCGGGAAACGGTTTTTCAATAGCGGTTGAATTGACGAGCTTGAAGGACTCGGACGTGGATGAGCTGATTTGCGCGACGAATGCCGCATCGCTTCGAGCAAGCGCCAAAGCCCCCGCGTCGGCCCACCAAGCCCCCAGGGCTCCTGGCGGGGGGGCCGAGCGGCCTGGCGGGCAGGCGCGTGCTTCGGTTGGCGAGCAAGAAGCCGTTGTGGAGTCTTCGGTTGCCCAGGGAGTATGAAATGTCGGATATTGTGTCACAGGTAAGTTCATCCATCAGCGGTCTAAGGCAGGAATTCGACGTCATCGCGCACAATATGGCGAACGTAAGCACCGTTGGCTTTAAGCGCCGCTGCAACACGTTTTCAAAGTCGCTGATGGCTCAGGATGCGGGCACGCAGGCCGAGACGGGCGAGGGGGCGGAGCTGGAGTCGGTGCATGATTTTACACAGGGCGGCTTTGTAGAAAGCGGTGGTCCGCTGGACTTTGCACTGGCGGGGAAGGGCTTTTTTGTGATAGAGACGCCGGAAGGCCAGCTCTATACGCGCAACGGGATGTTTCGGCTGAATCAGAACGGTCAAGTAGTGGATGCAGAGGGAAGGCTTGTGGCGGGCGAATCGGGGCCGATAACGATTCCTCCGAATGTCGCGCTTTCGCAGGTCAGCGTTTCAAGTGAGGGAAGGATAAGCGGGGCGGGGGCGGAGATAGGCAAATTCAGGCTGGCGGATTTCAAGGAGAACGAGAAGGAGCTTTTTATGGCGGGGGCGAGCTGTTTTGCGGCGCCGGCGGATGTGAAGCCGGAAGCTGCGGCAAATGTAGTTGTCAAGCAGGGGTATCAGGAATCATCGAACGTTCATTTAGTTGAGGAACTGGTGGATATGATGATGGTGTCGAGGCTCTACGAGGCGAATATGCAGTTTTTCTCGGCGAAGAGAGACACCTCCAGAAGCATTATTGATGTGGCTATGAGCTGATTTATCCGGTCTGTATTTTTCAGCCGGTAAATTAAGGAGAAGAACAAGATGTTGAGAGCGTTTTCGACGGCGGCGACGGGTATGAGCGCCCAGGAGATGATGGTTAATGTGACCGCCAACAACCTTGCAAATATCAACACGAACGGTTTCAAGCGGAGCCAGATTGACTTTCAGGATTTGCTGTACGTGAAGATCAGGGAGCCGGGCACGGAGGTGTCGTCGGGTATGAAGTCTCCAAGCGGCTTAGACGTGGGCAGCGGAGTCAGGGCGGCATCGACGGTGAAAGTGTTCACTCTGGGCGAGCTTATGACCACGGGCAGAAACTTGGACATAGCCATTACCGGCGACGGCTTTCTTCAAGTGAGCATGCCGGACGGCTCGACAAAGTACACCCGGGACGGGGCATTGCAGCAAGGCCCCAACGGTGAGCTGGTAACGGCTACCGGCTACTACTTAGAGCCGGCCATTACCATCCCGACAGACGCGATAGCCGTCAATATCGGGACGGATGGAGGCGTGAATGTCACGACATCTTCGGGAAGTCAGTCGGTTGTGGGCAATATACAGTTGGCGCGGTTTCCAAACCCGTCGGGCCTATCGAGCGAGGGCGATAATCTTTTGGCTCAGACCGAGGCGAGCGGTTCGCCGCTGACCGGTACGGCGGGAGAGAATGGATTTGGACAGATTCAGGCGGGATTTCTGGAGAAGTCCAATGTGCAAATGATAACCGAGCTTGTGAATTTGATAACGGCCCAGCGTGCGTATGAAACGAACTCACGCGCAATACTGGCCGCCGATGAGATGCTTCGACAGGCAATTCAGATTGCAAGGTTCTAATAGCGGGGCAATGATGAGCAGAACGATCGGTATTATGGCAATTGTGTGTCTTGTGGTTTCGCCGTGCGGCAGGGCCGGCAATGAGCCGCAGGACGATTCGCTGCGAATTCACCTGCCGAGAGAAATTGCGGTTGACAGCAATGTTCCGAGTCTTGGCCAAATCGGCATAATTCAGGGGGAGAAATCTCTCGCCGTCAGGGCGGGCAAGATTGCGATGGGGCGCATTGCTGCGCCGGGCCAGCAGGTCACGATTGACAGGGCGACCGTTTTGAGCAGGCTGGCGAGCAACGGGATTCCTGCGTCGAAAGTCAAACTGACCGGCGCCGAGGAGATAAAGGTGCGTCAACAAGGCCAGACGATCATTGCGGATGAATTTGTGGGTCTGGCTCGGTTGTTTCTGGAGAGGAACCCGCCGGCAAGGTCGATTTGCGAATCTGAGCTGATGCGTGGGCCGGTCGATCTGATTCTTGATGGATCGCGCCAGGACGTAAAACTCTCTCCTCGCCTGCTTCGCAGCAGCGCTCCAAACCAGGTCAGGATTCAAATTGCCGTGGTTTCGGGAGGCAAAGAGATTGCAAGCCGTGAGGTGGGCTTTCGCCTGAAGTTCAACTGCCACAAGGTGGTGACTCTGGTTGAGATACCGGCCGGCGGGGTTGTCAGCCCGGAGAATGTGAAGGTGGAAAAGACGGTGTCGAGCTATCCCGAGCCTGCCGATTGGAGCACACCTTACGGTTTGGTCGCCAGACGCCGGCTGCCGGCGAATACCGTGCTTGGCTCCAATATGATAGGTCCGGTCGAGCCGGCGATAGTGGTCAAGCGTAATCAGAACGTCATTATTCGTATTGCGGCGGGCGGGCTTGTTGTTACTGCGATGGGACAGACGGTGGAAGAAGGCAGCGCCGGGGAATACGTGAGGGTGCGGAACGTGGATTCGCAACGAATAATCCTGGCGAGGGTCAACGAAGACGGAACAGTGGAACCGGTTTTATAGAAGGGAAAACGATGAGAAATAGAATAATGCTGGCAGTTATTGTGATATCTTTCCTGCTCAACTGGAGCGGCTGTGTCCTGGCGGACTCTATATGGGCCAAGAGAGATAACAACACGAGGAGTTTGTACTCAGACGACGTGGCTCGCCGGATAGGCGATATTCTGACGGTGAAGATCACGGAGGCCAGCAAGGTCGATAACAAGGCAAAGAGGGACCTCAAGAAGGAGACCGACAAGTCAACCACGTTTAACGGCGAGCTTGGGATCGACCACATACTGCCGAGCATACCCGGATTTACGATGGCGGCGACATCGAGCAACGAGCTGAAGGGCAAGGCTGATTACAAAGACGAGCGGAGCTTTGTTGATCGCGTTTCGGTGGTTGTTGTGGACATTCTGCCGAACCGGAACCTCGTGATAATGGGGATGCGCGACCGGAACATTTCGGGCGACATACAGAGGATTGAGGTAAGCGGGATAGTCCGGCCGAGCGACATCGAATTCGACAATAGCGTTAAGAGCGAACAGATAGCGAATTTCCGTGTTGTCACGAAGAACTCCGGCGTCGCGGAGCCATACACCAGGCAGGGGTGGCTGGGCAGGCTGTTTGACATACTCTGGCCGTTTTAGGCCCGTTCTTGGCGCTGTGCACCGGGATTTTTTAGAAAGAGTAACGATATGAAGAGCCGTTTGATACTCCTGTTTGTAATGCTGATGAGTCTGACTGAGTGGGGGCGGTGTGAGCGAATAAAGGACATCGTCGATATTCAGGGTGTTCGCAGCAATCCGCTGACGGGGATAGGATTAGTGGTAGGTCTTGCGGATACGGGGGACAAGTCCCTGGCGTCGCAGCAGATACTGACGAACATATTTCGCGATTCCGGCCTGGTTCTTTCTCCGAAGGAGTTCACGGGCGGGAACGTTGCGGTTGTTATGGTGACGGGGGAGCTCGGTCCGTTTGCCCGGGAGGGTTCGCGGATCGATGTTGACGTTTCTTCGATAGGCGATGCAGAGAGTCTTCAGGGGGGGATGCTGCTTCCGACGCCGCTGCGTGGTCTTGATGGGCAGGTATATGCCGAGGCGCACGGTGCGGTGTTTATCGGGGGGTGGTCGGCTGTCGGGAAGCAGGCTTCCATTACCAAGAACCATCCGACGATGGGGCGCATACCGGGCGGGGCGACCGTGGAGAAGGAGGAATTAGCGACGTTTGTGGAGCAGGTTGGAGGAGAAAGATTCATCACTCTTAGTCTTAGGAACACCGATTTCTCGACTGCGGAGCGTATCAGCAAGAGCATCAATAAGACGCACGCCGGCAGCGCCGCGGTGGTTGATGCGGGCACTATCCGGGTCAGAGTGCCTGCTGAGATTGGCGAGGCGGTAGTGGCGGGTTTTATTGACGGGATTACGATGCCGGATGTTAAGGTTGATGTGCCGGCGGTTGTTGTTATCAACGAGCGGACGGGGACGATTGTGGTTGGACAGAACGTCGGCATATCGGAGGTGGCGGTTTCCCAGGGCGGCCTGGTTGTGAAGATCAAAGAGACCGAGACGGTCTCTCAGCCGACGGCGCCGTTCTCCGAGGGCGCGACTACGGAAAAAGTCCCGGAGACACTTATGGGCGTGGAGGAGAAGCAGGGTTATCTGGTTCCCGTGCCGCGGGTTGTCAGTGTGGCGGAGCTGGCCAAGGCGCTTAATGCAATAGGGGCAACACCTGGGGACCTGATAGCGATATTCAACGCCTTGAGAAAGGCAGGCGCCCTTCAGGCCAAGCTGGAGATAATGTAGGAGCGAGCTTATGGACAGTGCCGCCGGTTTGATGCTGACCGAACCCGTACCGATGCCGACCCTGCTGAAAGAGGCAGGATCGGTCGATGCCGGTTTGCAGGCCCCCAGGGCCGCCTGGGCGGCGAAGGAGGTGCAGGCGGCAAAGGATTTCGAGTCGGTCCTGATTACCAAGCTGCTGGACGCAATGAAGAGCACGATCGGGGATTGGGGCATGGAAAGGGACAGCGCCTCCGAACAGATGCAGGGGGTATTCTGGCTGTATCTGGCGCGGGGTATTGCGGATGCCGGCGGCTTTGGAATGTGGAAGGATATATATCAGTCGCTGCAGAATCCGGGGCAGGCGGACAACGTAGCACGGGCTTCCAGCCCGCGAAAACTATTGTCGCACTGGCTTGAAGCCCGTGCGACCACGGCCAAGCCTGTCCCGAGCCGGGTCGAGGGGATGTCCGTGCCACGAGCAGTAGAGCCGGGTGGCCAGGCCACTGGCGGATAGAAGTCTATGGAATCAACGATGGTCGGAATGGAAGACACAATCGATGAGCTGATGGATGTTCTCGATGGGGACATTCGCCACGTGCGCAGAGCTCTGTCTCGACTTGACGAATTGCGAAGCCTGCTTGTCAAAAGGGATCAGGCGGGGCTGGGCAGGCTGCTCGATACTATTCGGGACGAGTCGGACAATTACTCGGCGAATGAATCGAGACGGCAGTCGATACGAACGGAATTTGCCGCCGCGATGGACTGCGGCGTGAGTGATGTGACCCTTTCGCGGCTCGAGGCGGTGCTTCCAGGCGAGAAGAGGATTCAAGTGGCGCAGAGAAGGGCGGAATTGAGGTCGTTGACCGAAAAACTCAAAAAGGAGCATCTGAAGACAACGATGCTGCTTTCGGATTGCGCCAGGTTCAACAGTGAGCTGCTCAGGGGCATCCTTGAGCTTGGAAAAACAGGGGCGATAACGTACAGTTCCGACGGCGCGGCCAAACATCAAAGCGATTCGGTTTTCGTTAGTTTTGAGCTCTGATGACGGGCGCCCGAGCGGGGTAAATAGATGTCGGATTATTCGATAGGCATAAGCGGTTTGATTGCGGCGCAAAAGGCGCTCGACGTAATAGGCAACAATATTGCGAATGCGGCGACGGAAGGCTACCACCGCCAAAGGATAGAGCTGAGCCCTTCAGTGTCTGTGCGCGAAGGCTCTATGATTTTTGGGAGGGGCGTTGACGTCGAAAGTGTTGCGAGGATGATAGACGGGCTTTTAGAGCAGGAGATTCTCAGGCAGCAGTCCTCGCTGAGCCAGGTTGACCGGGAGCTTGTGATGCTGCAAACCGTTGAAAGCGTGTTGGGTGAGCTTTCGACAGAGGACGGGGGGCTGAACGCGGCGATAGACAAATTCTTCACTTCGCTGGCCGATCTGAGCGCGCATCCAGGAGATGTTATTTGGCAGAACCAGCTTGTGAGCGATGCGGACGCGATGGCCGGCCAATTCAGGGCGCTGGGAGATTTTCTGATGAGGCTGGAAACGCAGATTCGGCTTGAGACCGAGAACGTAGTTGACTCCATCAATACGCTTGCAGGCCGGATTGCGGAGCTCAACAGCCGAATCCAGGGCATTGAAGTTGGCGGCGGCTCCGCCAATAACCTGCGCGACGAGAGGGACAAGCTGATATCCGATATGGCCGAGATGGTCGGCACAGAGACACAGGACAGGCCATACGGCGTCGTTGATGTGATTGTTGCGGGGATACCCGTTGTGATGGGCGCTTTCACTGTGGAGCTTGAAGCCGGCCTGGATGAGAACGCCAGGCTGGGAATCTCCATTAAGGACGCCACCACATATTACACCGATATTGCGGGCGGCAAGATTGGCGGATTACTTTCGCTGAAGAATGAGCTTGTGTCCGGTGTTCACGACGACCTGGACTCTCTGGCCGGCGCGATAATACAGCAGATAAATCAATACCACGTTCAGGGAGTCGGCTCGGAGGGGGCGTTTACGGAACTGACCGGCTGGAGGATGACGAGTGAGAATCTGAGCGATCTTGGCTCGTCCGTGACGGACGGGGCGATATATATAAGGGTGACAAATACGAGCACCGGGGCGGTAACACGCAACGCAATAGCTATCGACGCATCGGCGGATTCGCTGACGAGCATAGCGGCGGACATTTCGACGATTACGGGGCTGAGCGCTTCGGTGGTGTCTTCAAAATTGCAGATCTCAGCCGATGCAAACTACACATTCGATTTTCTTCCGGGCGTTCTGCCGACTCCCACGGCAAGCACCCTGACGGGGTCGCCGCCGACGGTATCGGCATCGGGCATTTATGCGGGCACGGCGAACGATACCTTTACGTTCACAGTTTCGGGGACGGGTTCGGTGGGCAACGGCACGCTGCAGCTTGTTGTTACCGACGGGGACGGCGGGGCCGTGGCTGCCCTTGATGTCGGCTCAGGTTATGCGGCGGGCGACAAGCTGGACGTCGGAAACGGGATCAACGTTGCGCTTAGCACGGGGAGCCTGAACGACGGAGAGACTTTTGAAGTGGACGCTTATGCCGATACGGATACGTCGGGCGTGCTGGCGGCGGTCGGGCTGAACACGTTTTTCTCCGGCAACGGGGCAGGCGATATAGCGGTGTGCTCGGACGTGGCGGCTGCGCCGGGGCGAATTGCAGCGTCTCTCGGCCCCGATATGACCGACAACACCAACGCGCTGCGAATGCTGGCGGTAAAAGATGAGGCCATCGGGGACCTGGGGTCCCTGACGTGCGGAGAGTTCTATCGCAGGCTGGCGGCGGAAGTAGGGCAGGAGGTTTCGCTGCGACAAATGCGCCAGAACAACCTCGAACAGCTTGTTCAGAGTCTCAGCAGCCGACAGGGCGACATAAGCGGCGTGGATATCAACGAAGAGGCGGCGCAGTTGTTGGTTTTTGAGCAGATGTTTCAGGCGATGGCGAAGTACATAACCATAATTCAGTCGTCCGTGTCGAGCATAATGGAGATGATATAGGAGGCGTAATTTAGATGAGCGGGACCCTTAACGGCATATACAGTGATCTGAGCTTCGCGCTGCGTCTTCATACCGAGGCGCTTTCTCGGCTGCAGGAACAGGCATCGACCGGCTCGCGGATTAACAGGGCGTCGGACGACCCTCCTGCGGCCTATCGCGTCCTGGGGCTGAACTCACAGCAGAGGTTGCTGGCGGCCTACATGGATAATATAGCGCAGGCGATGAGCACGCTGGAGATTTCCCTGACCGTTATTGACGATATGACATCAGCGCTTGCAGATGCAAAGGTGACTATGTCGCAGATTGTGAGCGGCGTCTATGACGAGGAGGGGCGCAAGAGGACCGCCGAGGCAATCGACGGCACATTGGAGCAGATGGTCTGCCTGGCCAATACGAGACACCTGAACGAGTATCTCTTTGGCGGAGGCGATACCGGCTCGGCGCCTTACGCGGTGACGCGGACAAACGGCAAGATCACCAGTGTGACCTACCAGGGCAGTTCTGAGAACAGGCGGATAGAGGTGGCTGCCGGTGTGCAGTCGTCGGCATTTTACATTGGAGATGAGCTTTTTCGGTCGGACAGCCGGAGCGAGCCTGTTTTTATTGGCGACACGGGCGCCAAGGCCGGCACAGGGACGTCAAGTGTTACAGGAGACGTGTGGCTGACCGTCACAGGCTCGGCGGGCAATTATGACCTTTCCATTGACGACGGGCTGACGACCGTGAACACCGACGGCACAGACACCAACCTGGCTGTAACGGATTCAAGGACCGGGCAGGTCCTGTATGTTGATACGACGGCGATGAGCGGCGCGGGGGTCGATATGGTTCGTGTGCGGGGGACCTACGATATATTCAACACGCTAATCAACATCCGGGACATCTTGAACAATGAGAGGGGGCTTTCCGATGCTCAGCTTGCGGAGGTGCGAAACATCTCTATGGAGTCGCTGGAAGAGCTCAGGAGTCTCTTGACGGAGAAATCCGTCTCAATGGGGACGAGAATAGGATTCCTTGAGGACCTTAATAGCATGGTCGAGAACATGAAATTCGGCACGGAAGACGAGGCGACTATGCTGCAGGAGGCGGACATTGCGCAGATAGCCATCGATATTTCCAAGCGTGATGTTCTGTATCAGATGTCGCTATCGGTGGCGGGCAGGCTTATGTCAATGTCGCTGCTGGATTTTATTGAATAGGCGGCAATGCGACAGGCTGATGCGTGGCACGGC
>Ga0315273_10001692_pt1 | contig 25325 bp, 16 predicted proteins | sample YL17G02_0_MG_FD_205753 | JGI IMG/M metagenome (GOLD analysis project Ga0315273, IMG submission 205753) | Sediment microbial communities from Yellowstone Lake, YNP, Wyoming, USA - YL17G02_0 | ecosystem: Environmental > Aquatic > Freshwater > Lake > Sediment | place: USA: Wyoming | collected... | reverse complement strand
CTACAACAAGACGGGGAAGACGCCCGACGTCATCGAGAAGGTGGCCGACAAGTACCGCGCCAACGACATGCCGGGAGGCTGGATCCTGCCGAACGACGGGTATGGCTGCGGATACGTCGATCTTGATCCGACGGTCCAGGCGCTGCACAAGCGGGGGTTCTACACCGGGCTCTGGACCGAGAAGGGGCTCGAGCGCATTGCCAACGAGGTGAGCGCGCTCGGCTCGCGCGTGATGAAACTCGACGTGGCCTGGGTCGGCAGGGGGTATCAGTTCGCCTTCAACGGCATGCGTGACGCGTACGAAGGCATCGAGAAGAACAGCGCGTCGCGCGGGTTCGTGTGGACCACGTGCGCCTGGGCTGGCGGGCAGCGATACTCGACGATCTGGTCTGGCGACCAGGCGGGCAACTGGGAGTACATCCGCTTCCATATCCCGACCGTCATCGGCGCGGGTCTGTCTGGCTTCAACGCGGCGACGGGCGATGTCGACGGCATTTTCGGCGGGGGCGCGCAAACGCAAGTGCGCGACCTGCAATGGAAGGTGTTCACTCCCGTGTGGATGATCATCAGCGGCTGGTCGAAGCAGACCAACCTGATGAAGCAGCCGTGGATCTTCGGCGAGCCCTATACCACGTACAACCGCAAGTACATGAAGCTCAAGATGCGGCTCACGCCCTACATGTACACGTACACGCGGGAAGCATCTGATACCGGCGTGCCGGCGGTCCGGGCGATGGTGCTCGAGTTCCCGAACGATCCGGTGACCTGGTCGAAACGAACGCAGTACCAGTTCATGAGCGGCGAATGGTTCCTTGTCGCACCCGTCTACGAGGATTCGCCAGTCCGCAACGACATCTACCTGCCGGCCGGCCGCTGGATCGATTACTGGGACGGCCAGGAATTCAACGGCCCCCTTGTCCTGAATGGGTACGCCGCGCCCCTCGACAAACTGCCGCTGTTCGTCAAGGCTGGTGCGATCATCCCGATGTACCCCGAGATGCTGCACGATCGCGAGAAGCCGAAGGACCCGGTGACGCTGGATATCTACCCCTTCGGAAAGACGAGCTTCAACCTCTATGAGGATGACGGTGTGACGCAGGAATACCGCGGCGGCGCATTTGCCAGAACCCTCATCGAGGTGGACGCCCCGAAGTCGCTCGATTCCCCCGGCGGGCAGATGACCGTCGCTGTCGGTGCAGCGAAGGGCAAGTACAAAGACATGCCCGCGAGCCGGTTGTACCTGGTGGACGTCCACGTCGCGTCAAGGCCGGTCAGCGTGAAGTTGGGGAATCGGGTGCTGCCGGTCTTCGAGGCGACCGGCCAGGATCGGACAGCGCGAGAGAAGCTCAGGAGTGATTTCGCGGCTGCGGCCGAGGGATGGTACTTCGACCTCACCGACCGGCGTGGCGTGCTGCACGTCAAAACCAGAGCCCTGCCGCTTGCGGGCGGGTTCACCATCATCGTCAGCATGTAGTTGCGGGCGATCGTGCCGGGGCCTCGCGTGGCCCGGTCGTCGGCCACGCCTCGGCCGTATCGGAGCGACTGCGGGCTTTCGAGTGACGGAAGAGCGCCTTGAGAGGTCTCGATGTCAGGCGCTCGGGTCAGCGGCCGATGGCGAGGCCGTCTTTGCGCGGGTCCGATCCGGCCATCAGCACGCCGGTTGCGGGATCGATGAGGATGCCCTGAAATCCGCCGAACGCACCCTTGCGCTCGATGACGCGGTGCCCTCGAGACGTCAGCCCCTCGCGGGCTTCGCGCGACATCGCCGATTCGAGCGCCACACCATTCCCCATGTGCCTAAATCGCGGCGCCTCCCCCGCCTCCTGCACGTTCATACCGAAGTCAATGATGTTGGCGAGCACCTGCACGTGCCCCTGAGGCTGCATGTCGCCGCCCATCACCCCAAACGACAGCCAGGGCCGGCCATTCCTCATGACCATCGCCGGCACCAGCGTGTGCATCGGCCGCTTGCCCGGCGCGACGCGGTCGGGATGTCCCGCGTCCAGCCTGAATCCCGCGCCTCGATCGTGCAGAACGATACCGGTGTCGCCCGCCACGATGCCCGCCCCGAACGACTCGTAGAGCGATTGGATCAGCGAGATCGTGTTGCCCTGATCGTCTGCAGCCGTCAGGTAAATGGTGTCGCCGCGGTCGCGACCATCCCGGAAGTTGTCGTAGCGTGGAACATCGCTGTCGGCCGCCCCCGGCGTCGCAACCACGCCCGGCGTATAGTCAGCGGCTGCGTGCGCAGGATCAATCTCGCGCCGACGCGTGGCTGCGTACTCCTTCGACAGCAGCATGCGGAGCACGGCCGCTGGGACGGCAGCAGGGTCGGCGAGGTAGGCACCGCGGTCGGCAAATGCGATGCGCTTGGCTTCGACCAGCAGATGCAGGTACGCCGCCGAGTTGTGGCCGAGCGCCTTGAGGTCATAACCCTCGAGGATGTTCAGCATCTCGAGCGCGATGATGCCCTGCGTGTTGGGCGGCATCTCGAAGACGTCGTACCCGCGGTACGACGTCGAGATCGGCGCAACCCAGTCGGCCGTGTGCGCGGCCAGATCCTCGGCGGTCACCAGTCCTCCGCGCCGCTCGAGGTCGGCGGCAATCGCCCGCCCAATCGAGCCCCGATAGAACGCGTCGCGCCCCTCGCGCGCGATGACGTCGAGCGTGACGGCCAGTTGCGGGTTCTTGAAGACCTGGCCCATGCGCGGCGCATGCCCCCCCGGCAGAAACACGCCGGCCGCGGCAGGATCCTTTGCCAGGATCGCCTCCACGTCCTGCCACTGCTGCGCGATGATCTCCGAAACGGCGAACCCGTCCCGCGCGTAACCAATCGCCGGCGCGAGCGCGCTTGCCAGCGTCATGGTGCCGTGACGCTTCAGGAGTTCGTTCCACCCGTCGACCACGCCTGGCACGGTCACGGCCAGTGGACCCCTGTCTGGAACCTCCTTCAGCCCGCGCGCCGCAAAGGCTTCCGGCGTGGCCAGCCGCCCGGCGCGGCCGCTTGAATTGAGTCCTTGTAACGCCTTGGTCTTCCCGTTGTAGACGATGGCAAACAGATCGCCCCCGATCCCGTTCATCGTCGGCTCGACCACGGCGAGAACGGCGGCGGCGGTCACCGCGGCATCAATGGCATTGCCACCGGATTCGAGCACGGCAAGCCCCGCGGCTGAGGCCAGCGGCTGACTGGTGGCAATTACGCCTCGGCGGGCCATGACGACCGACCGCGTCGCATGCGGATTCGACGCAGGCCGGTCGCCCGGAAACTGGGCCTGGCTCGTACTCGTCACGACGGCAAGGATAGCAACAACCAATGCGACGCGCACGGCAGACTCCTTCGCTGGCCTACTTCTTCTTCGTCGCCGACTCGACCAGCGCCTTGAACGCGGCGTCGTCGGTCTTGAAGTCGCGCGCGGCCTGGCCGACGCGCGTGATCCGGATGCTCCGGATCGGATCGCCCTTCTTGATGTCCTGCAACTGGCCCAGCCCAGCGATGATCTTCCCCATCGCGGCGAACTTCTTGTCGAGCCCAGTGTTCTTCGCGAGCGTGATGTAGAAGGCGTTGGGAGCCGATGCGCCCAACACGCCCGCCACGTCGTGCTTCAGTGCGGCGTTTGTGGCCTTGGGCAGGCTCAGCACCGCTACGGTCTTCTGAACCTCGGACGCAATCAGGCCCTGGATCTGGCCCTTCGCCACGTTGATACTGCCAATGGGCGGAATCTCGGGCCCGCCACCACGTCCGCCGCCGCCACGGCCGCCGGCTCCGGCTGCACCACGACCGCCGGGTGCCGGTTTGCCCTCAACGGTGCGGACAAAGTTCGCCACGTGCAGCGGCGCGTTCACGTAGTCGAGCGTCGTCATGAACTGCTTCTGGGTCTCTCCCGCGCCAACGACGATGCTGGCGTACAGCCCGTCGGCCAGATAGACGCCGTCGCGGGTAAGCGGCTTGTCGAGGTTCGCCACGCCGTACGCCACCACGGCCATCATCAGCGCGGATTCCTGCTGATGCTCGGTATAGGGCACCAGTTCGCTGTAGAGGTCGTTTGTCGTGTGCCACGCGTAGTTGTACTGGTAGTTCACGTCCTTGCCATCTGGGCCGGGCCGCGCGGTGGTGGTAGCGAAGCTCAATGTCGGCACGCTCATCATCTCGAACGATGACGAATCAGTGCCTCCAGGACTCGTGGCGTGGGCGCGCGGAAGGCTCTTCTGCAGCTTGAACGGCCACTTCGGGTTGAGACTTGTGAGCGGCGCGGTGATCTTCTCGAAGTCCGCGTACCAGGTTTCCGGCACGTTTGCGCCGGTGACGGCGCTGGGGCTGCCATCACGGTTGATCATCATGACGATCTTTGGCTGCAGCTCGGGGTGTTTCTTCAGCCACGCCTGCGACCCGACCAGCCCATTCTCTTCGGCCGCAAACGCAATGAAGACGATCGAGCGCTTCGGCCTGGCGCCCGCCGCGGCGATCAGGCGCAGCGCCTCCATCCCCGGTGCGAATCCAGACCCGTCGTCAACGCCGCCCGTCGCCGCGCTGAAGCAGTCGAAGTGCCCGCCAATGACGATGTATTCGTCAGGATACGTCGTGCCTTTCAGCGTGGCGACAACGTTGTGGTACTTGATCGGGCCCATCTTGAACCAGTTGCGGATGTCGAACTCGAGGACGACCGGCTCCTTCTTCTCCACGAGCGCCTTGATTTCGTTGTACTGCGTCTCGATGAGCTTGATGTCCGGCAGTACCGGGAGCTTGTCCCACGACGCGGCGTAGCCGTCGAGCATGCTGAGCGGCGGCTCCGAATTGTTGCCCGGTTGCGCGTCCGCGGGCGGCTTGGACGACTGGATGGTCCCGAGCGCGCCTGCGTCGATGAGCGCCTTGGTCAGCGGCGGCATCATGTCGGCATCCAGGTACTCCGGCGACCCGTCGGCGAGCTTTGTGGCGCGGCGGCCGTCGCGGCCGAAGCCGGAATTGCCCCCGATCAGCACCCAGGCGCCCTTGAACGCCGCCTTGTTGGCGCTGATCTCGGCGAGGCCTTCCTGAACGGCCGCGCGTTTCTTATCGGCATTCTCCTTGGTCACCGGTTGGGTGGCTGTCGAGCGGCCGGCCACCGAAAACGGGTCGGCCTTGAGAATGACGACGGACCCTCGCTGGATGCCCTTTGTGCCAGCCGTGAAGCTGGGCGTCCCGAACCGCAGCGCCTTCTCGGTTGGCTTGAGCATCTTGCCGAACCACGGACCGCGGTTGAAGCCGACCGGGATCTCGCCAACTTCTTCGAGTTGCGCGTCGAGCCCGAACTGCTTGAACTGCCACACCGCCCACTGGGTGGCGTCGGTGTACGCGTTGGTGCCGGTTTCGCGTCCCCCAAACCGGTTGCTGGCGTAGTCGTTCCAGGTCATCACCTGGTTGTCCTTTGTGCCAAGCTCGATGATCTTGCGGACAACCGGGTCATCCTGTCCTTGCGCGAATGCCTGGAAGCCGATCGCGGCGCCAGTGCCAATCAACAGACAAATCAGCCATCTCAATGTGCGTGTCTTCATCAATCCTCCGACAGGTGTAGAAACATCACTGCTTCGCGGCCTTCAACCGCACGACCGCTGTTTCGCCCGCGGTCACCGTGAAGAACGTCGCGCGGGATCGCCGTGTCTCGACGGCTTCTGAATCATATGCGGGACCCGTCGTGCCGGTACCGGATTCTCCTGATAGGTGCCCCCACGGCCGCGAATCTGAGCGCAAACTGTGACCGCGAATGCTGGCGGGGCCCAATTTGCCTTTCGGATACAATCTGCCGGGATCTGATTTCACATCGATTGGGCGTCTAGTTTCTGGAGGTGCGACGTGCGGACGCGAACTTCTGGTGTCGCCGCGATCGTGATGACTGCGGCCATCGGCGTCGCGCCCACGGCGCCGACTCCGAAGGACGCGCAACAGCCGGGCGTGTCGTTCCGCAGTGCCATCACGCTGGTGCCTGTCGATGTGCGCGTGATCGACAAGCAGGGCAATCCCGTCACGGACCTGAAGCAGGAGGATTTCACGATCCTCGAGGAAGGGGTCCGACAGAACATCCGGCATTTCTCGTTGCAGGTCCTCGCGCCGGAACAACCCCCGCCAGCAGGTGCGCTCCCGATCCGCAAGGCCGTCACGCCATCCGATGCCGCTCCAAGCCTCACGCCCCAGCATGGCAGGGTGTTTCTGCTCGTCCTGGGCCGCGGCCGCCTGCAGGAACCATCGAAGGCGCTCGACGCGTTGCTTCATTTCGTCCGCGTGCAATTGCTGCCTCAGGACCGCGTGGCGGTCCTGGCCTACGATCGCGCAACGGATTTTACGACCAACCACGACCAGGTCTGGCAACTCATCGAGCGCCTGCGGGACTCTCACGAACGCATCGAGGCACTGCTCGCGCAGCAGTTCGGTGGCCTCGCCGCCGTGTATGGCAGCATGGCCATGCCGCCGGAACTGCAGACAGCGATCGCCGGTGTGTTCAGGGGCGCTGGCGGTCTTGCCTCTCGCCAGCTCATGCCGTCAGAAGTCGCCGACGCGCAGGGCCTGGCCGATGCGACCCGCCGGGCCACCGATGGAGCGATGGACGCCGCCATCCAGAAGGCGGCTGCCGACGCGGGCTTGGACGCCCCGCCGTCCCGTCCCGGCTCGGCCGCCGACCAGACGCTCACCGACCTCCCGTTCGAGGAGTTTGTCGCGCGCAACGCGGGAACCATGCAGGATTTGAGCAAGATCTACACGGGCATCGCGTACATGCGCTTTCTCGAGGGCGAGAAGCATCTGGCGTTCTTCACCGAACGGGGCCTCAACATGCTTCGGGGAGACGATGTCGATCGGATCGCCGAGGTGGCCAACGACGCTCGCGTGGTGATTGACAACTTCCAGACCGGTGGTGTGATGTCCGGCTTTAGCGGCAGCTTCGCTGCCAGGGACCTGCGGTCGCTGTCGGTAGCGACCGGCGGCCAGGCGTCCATCGGAGAATACACGCGCGCCGGCCTCGAACGTATGGATCTGGCCACACGGGCGGGTTACCTTCTCGGCTACTACCCCGCCAGGCCGCTCGGTGACGGCGGCTACCGCAACCTGGTCGTTAGAGTAGACCGCCCTGGCGTCACTGTGCTCTATCGCCATGGTTACTTCGCGCGTCTCTCTCCGCCCGCCTTCGATCGCCGGAAGTTCCTCACCGATAACCGCGTGGTGTCGGCGGCGCTGTACCGCCAGGACATTCGCGACATCGCCATCAAGGTGGACGTGACGCGCATCCCCGGCAAGCGCGGCGTGGCCGACGAGATGGTCGTCGAAGCCAGCATCGACACCGGGCGGATCGCCTTCACACGAGTCGACGGCAAACAGGTCGGTGCGCTGACAGTCGCGGTCTTTTTCGCGGACGCGAAGAAGATGGTGGTTCAAGAGCGTTCGCAGACGATTGATCTGAAGCTGCCTCCGACCTCCTACCAGCGCGTCCAGCGCGAGGGCATCCCCTACCGGCTGCAAATGCCCGTGAAGGACAGCGTGCGGATCGTCAAGATCGTCGTCTACAACTACGAGAAGGACACCATTGGTTCCGCCGAGGTGCTTGTGAAGTAACTCCTTACTTGAAGAGCGGATCCGGGCTGACCGTCATCTTCTTTGTCGCGACCTCCTTGCCGTCCACCGTGAAGGTCACCTTGTAGACGCCGGCGTCAACCATCATGCCGCCGCCGCCGCGGCCACCGCCGCCACCCGCGCCGCCTCGGCCGCCGGCTGCCGGCGCGCCAGCCGCAACGCGGTTCAACGCCCAGAACACCGTCTGCAGGCCCTTCTTGACGCTCGGCCTCAAGGCTTCCGCCGAACTCTGCGAGAGCTCCGCAATCTGGTTGCCCTCCAGGTCCTTGATGGTCACCGTGACGGTCTTCGCGTCGGCCTTCAGGTAGTAGTAGATGTTCTGCCCGACTCGCGGGTTGTCGGCCTTTGCCATCTCGCCGAGCGTGTCACCGCGCCGCTCGAAGCGGTTCCACTTGACTGTGTTCTTGATGTCGAACAGGTACGCGTTCTGCTGGAACAGCTCAGGCTTGAACTCCTTGATCGGCCCGATGTCCACCACGTAGAAGCCGCGGCCGTAGGTGGCAATCGCCATCTCGCGATCGCGCTTCTGGATGGCCATGTCGCGAATAACCGTGTTCGGCGCGCTCGTCGAGAACGCGCTCCACGTTTTGCCCTCATCGATCGTGACGAAGATCCCCTTCTCGGTCCCGAGGTACAGGACGTTGGCGTTCTCTGGATCCTGTTCGACGTCGAAGATGGCGGCGTCCATCCCGCCACTGATGTTGGTCCACGTCTTGCCGAGGTCCTTCGTGACGAACAGCCACGTCTTGTCCTCGCTGTGGGAGCGGTAGCCGCTGAATCCGAGGTACGCCGTGTTCTCGTCGAACGCCGACGCCACCACGCGCTTCACCCAGCGGTCGCACGGGATGAGGTCGCCCTTGACGCCGGATTTCGGCTTGCAGGCTGCGTCGTAGAACTGGTCGGTGATGGACACCCACTTATTGCCACCGTCAGACGTCACCCACACATTGCCATCGTCGGTGCCAGCCCAGAGCAGGCCCGGCTTGCGAGGCGACTCGGACACCGAGTACACCGTCGCCCACTGCAGGTTGGTCTTCTTCGCCTCGTCCAGCTTCGTCTTGTCCGCCTTCGACAGATCGGGGCTGATCCGCACGAAGGTGCCTTGCGCGCCGCGGCTGACCGACTTGTACACGTACTGCGACGCGATGTAGACGATGCCAGGATTGTGTGGCGACAGAACGATCGGCGCGTTCCACTGGTAGCGGAGCGCCGGTTCGCCGGCCGCGACCTGCGCTGGCGTGAGCCGCACCGCGAGCGAGGAGGTCTCACCCGTCTTCAGGTTCATCCGGCTCGACCCGCCGAACTGGCTCTCGTAGTAGATGAATTCGGGATTCCACCAGTCGCGCACGACGTAGAACGCGTCGCCGGTCGGCAGGTAGGTCCAGTCGTTGGCGAACATGCCGTAGCTGTTGCGGTTCTGCGACGGCCCGAGCCAGGCGCCGTTGTCCTGCGTGCCGCCCATGATGTTGTACGGCATCTCGTTGTCCACCGAGACGTCGTAGAACTGCTGGACGTTGATCGTGTTCTTCTGGCTCCAGTGCTCGCCGCCGTCCCAGCTTTCCGACAGGCCGCCGTCGTTGGCGCTGAGGATGTGCTTGCCGTTGAGCGGATCGCTCCACACCGCGCGGTGATCAACGTGCGTCTTGCCGTTGCCGCGGTCCCACTGGGCCACGACGAACGTCTTGCCCGCATCCTTCGAGATGGTCGTGTTCGTGTCGCCGCAGTAGAGCACCTTGTCGTCGGTCTGGTCGACCCAGATGCGCCCGTAGTACCCGCCCTCGGTCTGGTTCACCTGGGCGCTGCCAACCTGGGCGGCGCCGCGCCCGGCTTGCCCCGCCGAAGCCGTTGGCGAAGGGGGGCCGGCCTGCGCGGCAGCGGTCGCTGCCGGTGTCGCCTGTCCGCGCCCCGTTGGCGGCACCGGGGTCGTTGTGACCACCGGAGCGGGCGGCTGCTGTTGAACGTCCAGCGTTTCGTTGGTTTCGTCTTCACGCGCCTGCGCGGCTGCGTCCAACCCGCTCTCATCCGCCTGGGGGACCGGCGGTCCTGCCGGCGCCGCCACCTTGTATTCCGTCATCCGCTTCCAGGTCTTGCCCAGGTCGTCGGTGCGATAGACCATGCCGTTCATCTTGACCGGCGCAATGTTGGCCAGCGCGCCCGAATAGAGGATCTCGAGAACGCTGCGGTTGATGAGCTGGAATCGGCCCTTGGCCTCGGCGGAATCTGCGGCCGCCGCGGGCTTGGCCATCAGCTTGGTCATCTCCGCGATATTGAGCATCAGATCCTTGTCCGACGCGAACAGACGCTTGGCCGCCGCCTGAAGTTTCGCCACGTCCACGCCGCTCTTGGTCACGAAGTCCTTGTCGCCGACCAGCGCGTTGAACTTGGTCACCAGGTCCGCTTCGGTCGCGCCGGTGACAGGCTCGAACTTCGGCGCCAGTGCGGCCAGTTCGGCGTTGATCGTGAATCCCTTGAACTTGTCGATCGTGAATCCTTCGTGGAATAACACCGTGCCCATGGCGCCGCCGCCGAATCCGCCACCACCACCGCCGCGGCCGCCGCCAGCCGCCGCGGCGCGGAAGTTGGCCACGCCGTCGGCTTCGCGGAATCCGACCACGATTTCTTCGTCCAGGCGCGCGTACACGATCTTCGGGTTCTTCTCAAAGATCGTCAGGCCGGTCCGCCCGATCGGCGTACCCTGTGGCGGCAATCCGCCGGCCAGCCGGGTCCACGACTTGCCGCCGTCCGTCGTCTTGAACAGGCCATTGTCGGCGTCGCGATCGTCGTACGTCCACGCACGGCGATAGTGCCTATAGGCCGAAACGATGACGATGTTCGAGTTCTGCGGGTCGATGACGAAGTCGCCGACGCCGCGGTCCTTCATCGGCCCGAGGTTCGTCCACGTCTTGCCGCCATCGATACTCTTGTAGAGGCCGCGCTCGCAGTCCATGTCGTTGCTGTAGAGCTTGCCTTCGGCTGCCGCGTACACGATGTCCGGGTTCTTGGAGTCCACGGCCACCATCGGGATGAAGTAGCTCCTTTCGAGCCCGATGTGCGTCCATGTCTTGCCCGCGTCAGTGGACTTCCACATGCCGTTGCCGTGCGTGCTCGAACGGGCGTGCATCGGCTCCCCGGTTCCCAGATAGAGGATGTTCTGGTTGGACGGAGCAATCGCCATCCATCCCATGCTCTCGGTGCCGTACTTTTCGAAGATCGGCTCGAAGTGGATGCCGCCATCGACGGTCTTCCAGAGGCCGCCGGTGGCGCCCAGCACGTAGTACGTCTGGCTCTGGCCGCGGGGAACGGCAACGCCCGAGATGCGCCCCGAGAACGTCATGGGCCCGGCCCACCGCCAGGTGAACTGGTTGAAGTCGTCGGCCGTGACCGGGCTCTGGGGCGCGTTCTGGGCGGAGTTGAGCGCGCCCAGGATGCAGACCAATGCCGCAAGAGAGATGAAGAAGTACTTCCGAGATGATCTGAACACTGCTCCTCCTTGGTAGGAATCGAAGGACTGAGGGGGGCGCTGCGGTACCGGTCTTGGCCGTGGGTCCGCAGTTCCGAGAGAGCATATCCCAGGAAGGGGGTGTCGGTGGTATCCTCCGTGCCACAGCCCCGCCCCCTGGAGCGCCCACCGTGCATACATGTCGTGGTCCTGGTTTTGGTCGCGTTTGCCCGCTGCCCCTGGCTGCCTTGATCGTGATGTGCGGCTTTCTTCTGCTGATCGCGGCTTGCGGGTCGAACACGCCACCCGCCACGACACCGTCGCCAGCACCTCCGCCTGCGGCAGCCCGACCCGCGACTCCGCCTGCGGTTCCCGTCGCCGCCAAGCCGCCTGCTCAGCCTGTGCCGTCGTCGCCGCCAGCGGCGCAGCCCAGCACGGCGCAGCCCGGCACGGCTTCGCCCTCATCGCCGCCGCCGACGGCCCCCAAGCCGCCCGCTCCCCCGCCACTCCTGGGTCACGTGTCGCGCGCCGACCTCAAGGTGCACGCGCCATGGCAGCCGGTGTTCGCGCAGCCACCCTACACGCCGGACCCGGCGGCCATCGCCACCATCAAGTCGAACGCGCAGGATGTGACCGTGCTGCTCATCATGGCCACCTGGTGCCCGGATAGTAAGCGTGAGTTGCCGCGCTACTTCGCGATCATGGACGCGGCCGGCGTCGCGGATTCGACCTTGACGATGGTCGGGGTCGATCGGACCAAGAAGGACAGTGAAGGGCTCACGGACAAGTGGGCCATCACCCGCGTGCCGACGTTCGTGTTCCTCCGAAAGGGACAGGAGATCGGGCGCGTGATCGAACGCATCCCCGCCGGCAGCACACTTGAAGCAGAAATCGCGAAGGTGTTCGGCGGGAAGTAGTCGCCGAGGCTCTCTTGTTGACATTTTTGCGTATTAAGATTATGAAAATGATAATGTATACGCATAAATGCAGAGCCTCGCTAACCAAGTCTTCAAGCTAGCACCGCCCGGCGGGTTGTTCGATGAGACGGTCATCGGCAACCTGTATCCGGGCAAAAGCCGCGGCGCGCGCGCGCTGATGGTCCACCGTGCGTGCCGGGCAGGCGAAATCCAGCGCCTGAAACCCGGGCTGTTCGTGCTCGGCGCGCCGTATCGGAAGTCCGAGCCGCATCCGTTCGTGGTGGCCGGCGTGTTACACGCCCCATCCCACATCAGCCTTGAGTCCGCATTGGCGTATCACGGCTTGATCCCCGAGGCGGTCTACCAGGTGAGCAGCGTCACCGTTGGACGCAGCCGGGAGTTCGCCACGCCGCTGGGGCTGTTCAGCTTCCGTCGCGTGCCGGCACGCGCGCCACGCGCGGGAGTTGAGGCTGTTGACGTTGCCCGCAACGGATGGGCGTTTGTCGCGTCGCCCCTGCGCGCCATTGCTGACGTTGTCTACCTTCGCAAAGACATCACGTGGACACGCGATGGCATCGGCTTCCTGACCGAGTCGCTCCGCATCGAGGAAGACGATCTGCCGTCGATCCGCTTCGATGCGCTGGATGAGATTCTGGACAGCATTCGAAGCCGGCGTGTGCGGGCATACCTCAAGGGGCTGAAGGGAGCCACCAACCATGCTGGATAGTGTGCTGAGCGCGAGACTTCGCGACTATGCGCCGGCCAATCCGGTCGAACAGGAGAACGTGCTGCAGGAACTCATGCAGCACTACGTCCTGTCGAGCCTCTCGCGCGCGGGCCTGTTCACGGAGGCCCTGTTTCACGGTGGCACCTGCCTGCGCATCGTCTACGCGATGAACCGGTTCTCGGAGGACCTGGACTTTCTGCTCAAGCAACCCAATCCGAACTTCCGGTGGCAGCCCTATCTGGAATCGGTTCGGAACGACTGCGCGCAGGAAGGCATTCCCTTTGAGGTGCTGGATAAATCCCAGGCCGGATCGGCGGTTCAGAAGGCGTTCCTGAAGACCGACTCCATCGGCAAACTCCTCGTGCTGAACCTGCCGTTCGAGCGGCACCGACCCCGCAAGATTCGCATCAAGCTGGAAATCGATATCAATCCCCCTCCGGGCTCCACGTTCACGACGAGCTACATCACGTTTCCGGTGACCGCGGCCATGACGACGCAGTCGTTGGAATCGGGATTCGCGCTGAAATTGCATGCGCTGCTCTGCCGTCCATACGTCAAGGGGCGCGACTGGTACGACCTCGTGTGGTATGTCACACGCAAGACTCGGCCCGATCTCGCGCTGCTCGGTCAGGCCTTGCGGCAGCAGGGGCCGTGGGCCGGACAGCAGCTCGAGATGACGCCGCGTTGGGTGCAGGAGCACATGGAGGCGGTGATCCGGCACATCGATTGGACAGCGGCGCGGGATGACGTCCAGCGCTTCGTTCCGCTGCGCGAACAGGAAGGACTCCGCGCGTGGAGCGTGGACTTCTTCCTCTACCAGTTCGCGCGCATGAACGACGCTGCCGATGTGCGCTGAAGGGCATCCGCCGTCGGCTGCCGGTGTTCCACGGAGACGACCATCGGCGGTTCAGTGTGACAGGCCGTCCTGATATGGGGTTGGCCGCGCGTCAGAACCGGTAGAGCTGCAGCGCCCGGCTCAACACTTCGAACAGATACACCGCGCACACGCTGCCGACGATGGCGGGCTCCAGGGCCCCGCGCCAGGCTGGGGGACGAATTGCCGGCCCGGCGACCCGCGACCGCCGAGCGTGCTGAAGTATCGAAGTCCGGCACCGAGTTCGAGTCCGGGCCGCCCGGACCGCATCAGGTTCGTGGGTCGCAAGCCTCGACAGCAAGTCCATTCCCCGGTCTCCTCTGACTTCATACTCGTTCATGTCGTGACCTCCCCGGGTAATGCGACCGGGAATGCGGCGGTTGACTCAAGCTTCCGATCGAGCATGGCGCGGGCTCGTGACAATCGCTGACGGAGCCCCTCTGGCGTCAATCCGCAAACTGCCGCCGCCTCCGATGGCGTGAGCCCTTCGATTCCTACCAGCAGCAACGCCTCTCGATATGGCACGGGCAGCGCGGAGAGCGTGCGCTCAACGCGACGCTCAAGCTCGCGGGCAGCGGTTTCCTCGAATGGCGACGGCTGCGGCGTACCTGTCGGCCACAGCCCAATCAAGCCGGCGGAACACACGTCCTCGATCGCACGCGATCGGCAGTAGCTGTAGAACAGGTTGCGGGCAACGGTGTAGAGCCATGGCCCGATTCGCGTGTCGGTCTGGAGCCGCTCCGCATGGGCGACCAGGCGCAGCCAGGTTTCATTGAGAAGATCCTCGGCTACGTCGCGGCGTCGGCTCAGGCGAGCGAGGAAATTGTAGAGCCGGGTGTGATACGCGGCGTACACGGAGTCGAAGGCGTTCGGGTCTCCAGCGCGGAGCCGTGCCACCAGCGCTATCTCGGTCTCCCGGTCCATATCGGTACTAACGCTTGAGGCCCCCTGTCGTGACAGGTGTCACGGTTGGCCGTCCGCCGCGTTGTAACTATTAGACACCTGGGAGGTGACCCATGATCGGCATCTATTTGATGGGCTTCGTGATTCTCGTCGGCGGCGTGGGTGTGCTCGGAATGGCGATTGCATACGCCATCCGTCCAACCGAGCACAAATTGATGTTGATGCGGCCGCTGTCGCTGGCGGCCATCTTCGCCGCCATCTGCAGCTCGTCGTTCGGATTCGCGACCGTGCTCCAGGGAGCCGGCGCCACGCCGGAGTGGAACGCTCACAGCGTCGGCCTGGCGCTGATGGGACTGTCTGAGTGCTTCATTGCACCGGCAGCTGCGTTCGCGTTTCTCGCCGTGGCGTGGCTGGTCGTCGCCCTCGGCATGCGACGACAGGCGTGAAGATGGGGTCGGACTTCATTTCCTGATCTGCACACTTGTCGTGGCAGACATCGGGCGTTGAAATGAGGTCTGACCTCGTTTCACTGGTCAAGTCGCCGCGCGTTGGTTTCCGACATCGGCCACATGATGGCCAGGCCGATCAAGCCGTACAGCATGATGTAGTAGGCCGGCGCCAACGGGTGGCCGAGCGTCTCGATGAGCCATGCTGACACGAGCGGCGCGGTGCCGCCGGCAAGCGCCAGTGTGATGCTGTACGCAAAACTCATCGAGGTTACGCGGGAGCGCAGCGGAAAGATCTCGACCACCATCGCTCCCTGCATGCCCAGGGCCATGCCGATCGGGACGGCGACCAGGATCTGTCCGACGATGAACGCGCCCGGCTCGCCGTAGAGCATCATCTGGAGCGCGGGGTAGATCAGCGCCATCACGGCGACGGTGAGCAACATCATCTGTTTTCGGCGCCCGATCTTGTCTGACAGCCACCCGCCCAACGGCTTCGAGATCAGCACCACGACGAGCGTCAGCGTGTTCGCCAGCAAGAACTCTGAGCCGTGCGCCGTGGCCAGGCTCTTCCGCCGTTCCACCGCGTAGGTGAACGTCAGGTAGTACGCCGCGTTGGTCATCGCGACGATGCCAAATGTCTGGATGATGGGCAGCCAGTCGGCAATGAGCGAAGGCAGGAGTTTCGGACGAATCATCCTGGCCTTCAGGCCTTCGGCCGTTTCGATGATGCCGCGTCGCAGCAGGTAACCGACGATCAGGAACACGACGCTCCCGACAAAGGGAATGCGCCAGCCCCACGTCGTTACCTGTTCGGGGGGCAGCCACGTGTTTACGAGCCACGCCGTCCCCGATCCGAGGATGAAGCCAATCGTCGTGCCGGCCGCCGTCGAACTGCTGACGAGGCCGCGCATCAGCGGCGACGATCCTTCTGTGGTGTAAACCATCGATCCGGTGAACTCGCCGCCCAGCGAGAAGCCCTGGATGAGCCGCATCAGCACCAGCAGCAGCGGAGCCGCCACGCCAATCTGTTCGTAGGTTGGCAACAGGCCGAGGATGAGCGTGGCGCCGCCCATCAGCGCGATCGAGAGCGTCAGCAGCGCGCGCCGGCCTATGCGATCGCCGACCCGTCCAAGCACGAGGCTGCCGATGGGCCGAGCGAGAAAGCCGAGCGCGAAGGTGCCAAAGGTCAAGAACTGTTGGGCTGTGTGGCTCGACTGCGTGAAGAACTGCTTGCCAATGTCGCTGGCGAAGTAGCCGTAGACCGCGAAGTCAAACCATTCGAGCACATTGCCGATGAGTCCCGCGAGTGCGGTTCGCAGGGCCGATTGTGTAGGAACAGGTGCGTCTGCCATTTACCCCCCGGGATGAAGTGCGCATTCTACCCCGGTTGGGGAAGGAGGCCCCAAGACGGATGATCCGCGATTAGCGGTACAAGAAGAATCGGCGCCTCACCCGAAAGTGAGACGCCGATTGGAATCGCGGTCGGACCTTAGCGGTACCACGTCAGGCTGCCCCGATACGGGATGACCTGGCCCGGTCTCACGCTGACGTCGAACATGACGGGGTCGCGCCCCTCGGCCTGCAGCTCGATCCGGTGCATCCCCGCGGCGAGCGGCACGGGTTGACCGTTGAAGTCCCTGGCAATGCCGATGAACTGGCCGTCAACGTAGACCGCCGCATCGTCAGGGTCGATCAGGAAGCTCATGCCGCCATAGCCGATGCCTTGCCTCATCGGGAACCGATAGGCGTATGAAGGCGCCCATCCGTAGTCGAAACGGAAGCCGTACGGCTGTCCCGCGAAGATCGAGATGCCAAGGCCGAAATACAAACCCGGACGCGAGACATAGGGACGATAACCATATCCGCCGTAGCCGTACCCACCGTAGGCGTACCCACCGTGGGCGTAACCACGGTTGTCATACCGCCGGTTGTCGTACGGACGCGCGTTGTACTGGCGCGCGTCGTACTGGCGAGACGTGTACTGACGCGCGTCGTTCTGGCGCGGCGCGACCTGGCGGGTGTCGTACTGGCGAGGCGCGTTCTGGCGCGTGCCGGTCTGTTGAGGCGCGTTCTGGCGTGTGCCGGTCTGCTGAGGAGCGCTCTGGCGCGTGTCGGTTCGAACGTTGGACGCCACTCGCGGGGCGGTGCGCGGAACAGCAACGTCTCGCCGCGTTTCGACCGGGCTGGAGCGCTGGGTTTGGCGCCCACTGCCACGGTCGCCGCTGGTCTCGGCACGTGCATTGTTCCCGCCGTTGTTGGGCTGTACTCGGGCAGACCTCTCCGGTCGGCGATCGCGTCCCTCTTGATCGACCGCGTTGGCGATGGCGGGGGTCGCACTGACGACAAGCGCCAGCAGCGCCGCGCCCGTTGTGGTAGCTCTTCTGATGTCCATGACGACCTCCCGGTCTACCGCCTGCTGATTAACCCGTCCACCGTTCGTCACCGAGCACCTCGGAGGCCGGTGCAGGCTGGCAATCACGTACATCGCAACGAGCATGCCACCGCGGATCGTCTTGTTTCTTGGCGATTTGGAGAGAGACTCCCGGCAATTACCGAAGGTGTCTCCAATTGAGGACGCCCTGACGTAACCACTCTCGGAGTTAGTGACTGCTGTCGCGGGAGAACCGGCGGGAGGAGGACGGCTTCCGAAGCGGCCCCTCGAACCGAGCCGACAGCCAGCCCTGGGCCTGTCGGAGGGCGTCAGTTCGCAAAATGCGCCGAGAGGGCCAAAGACAGGCTGCGCGAATAGCGCAAACGTCAGATCGGTGACGAGTCCCGGTAGGCGCGTTTTACCGGCGAGTGTGAGCGGGGACGTGGAGGAATCGTCGTCCTCCCACCCGGCAGGCATTAGCCGGTCCAGGAGTGATTGTTACGGACCAGGGGCGGCGGGCGCCCCAAGCAGCAGGCGGTTCTTCGGAGTGATCGTCGCAGGAATGGTTTGCGTCCAGACGCGGTATCCCTGTTCCTCGAGCCGCACCGCCCGCAGGATGTCGATGGCGAGAGCTCGGTCTATCCAGCCGGAAAGCGGCCCGGCATCACACACCGCGAGATCGTGACAGCACGGCAGCACCGCCACCCGTGCACGCGCCGCCGCGGCGAGCTCCAGCACGAGATCGGTGAGCGCCCCGCAGGCGTGGCTCGACACGACGACGTCCGTGTGGAGAAGTTCGACGTCGTCGAGGGAGCTGGCGACAAACTCGATGCGGCGCGACAACCTGGGCCAGGCGCGAACCAGCGCGTCGTGGAGTCTCGCGGCCGACGCCGGCAACGTCTTGTCGACAACGAGCGCAGTTGGCGACGAGTTGTCGAGCACGAGCAGGATCTGGGCGAGCAGGCCGTGTCCGGCGCCGAGGTCGACGATCCGTCCGCCGCGGAACAACCGCCGCACCCGCCGCGCCACCTCCCACGCCTCGTACAACTCTTTGCGCGGCAGACATCCGGCGTGACAGACCGCTCGCGCCACCCGATCAAACAGCGTGGGGCCGGCAAAGCGATCGAGATCCCGGTCGGTCAGCCGTCCACGGGAGGATGGTGAGAACACGAACAGATCAGAATCGGGAAAACGCGAGGGTCAGGACCCGGGAGAACTCCATCAACGCGCCCAACCGGTCCGCGTACAGCGAGAGCATGGTCGGCCACTCGGCCGAGGCCATTGCCGGCGGCGTCTGTGGGGGCAGCATGCGGATCGGAACGACGACCGGCGCCACCGGCGGAGCCGCCGCCCGCACGGGAATGCGGTAGGCCCGGCCGGCGCGAAGTTGTGTCGTGGCCAGACCGTTGGCCTGCATGATGGCCCGTACCGAGGTTCCGTACCGAGCCGCCAGATGGCCGAGCGTCTGGCCGGGCTGGACCACATGCCGCACCGTGAATACAGGCGGTCGGACGATCTTGGCTTCAACGAGGTACGGAAAGGCTCTCCGCCCGAGTTCCTGAGCCTGTGGGTTGTAGAACCGGACGTGGTAATGGGTGCGGTGGAGAGGAACGTGACGGATGATGGCGTCCTTGTATCCCCTCGGGAATTGAAAGACGCGGTCGAGCCAGGCCTTGTCTTCCTGGATGCTCACCGCGTATGCGTAAAGCTGTCTCTGGATTCGCGTGTCGAGCAGAATCGTCTCGACATCCGTGCAGGTGATCAGGGCCCTGACGAGCGCCCAGTTCCGCGGCAGGTCCAGATTGGCAGCCGTCCCTGGCACGTACCACTTCGACTGCCCGCCCTTGTAGTAGAACCCCAGGTCGGCATCCCGCCCGGCCTGGTGGGTTTCGTGGCGCTTCAGACGTCCGCCGTCGGCATCGCTGATATCGCCGATAAAGATCGGCTGCGTGTCGGGAAGCAGCTCGTGGACCTTGTCAACGGCTGTTTGAATGCCGGCCATCGTCTCCGACGTGCCCCACGTGTCGGCGGAGGGCGCAACTTCCCAGCGAGGCCCGGCTGGCAAGCTGACAGCGTTGAGCAGGAGGGCGCTCGACGGCGTGCCGATCGTCAACGAACCCAACGACGGCAGATCGGACTCAACCCGCCGCTTCAGTTCCTCGTCTGTCAGGTCTAGAAGCGACCCTGGGGTCTCGCGCGCTGGTGCGACCTCGGCGCGCACTTCGGGCGGCTCGGCAATCCCCGACGCGAGTTGGGGAACGCCGCTCGACGGCGACCAAACCAGCAGCCACAGCCCGGCGATCACGCCCGCAGGTGTCGTCATGGTATCGCCGCCCACTCTACTCGATCGGCACCGCCGCCGGTCAAGCGGAATCGGCCGGAACCTGCGTGCCGGGTTCTACCCACACGATGCAGGGTTCACCGTCTCCGTCAATGAACCCCAGCGTCAGACTGTCGGCGGTCCAGTCGAGATTTCCCCGGATCTCTTTTCCCACCGTGGCGGCGAGGCGCTGGCCCCGCAGATCCCAGACCGCCACGCCCGCTCGTCCGCCAGCCGCCAGGAACCGACCACAGGGCGACCAACGAAGCCCCCGCACCCTTCCGCTGTGGAGGAACGGCAGTCTGCGGACTGAGCTCTGCTCCAGCAACGACCAGATGATGATCTCCTTGGTACGAGCCGTGTAGAGCGCGACCAGGTCGCCGCTCGGGTGAACATCCAGGCTCATGACCAAGTCGCGCTCCAGCGCCCCGGCGTATGCCGGCTCGACGCGGCCCGTCTCGACGTCCAGGACGCAGCAAAACGGCTGCCCGGGAACACGGATATCGAATCCTCCTCCGGCGATCCATGCGTGGCGCTGATCGGGGCTGAACGCGACGGCAGTTGCGACGACCTCGTCCACGGGGAGGGAATATCTCACGTGGTCCGGATCCTGGCCCTCCTGAAGGATCCAGACATGCGCGACCAGAGCCCCCTCGGCGGCGTGGCCAACTGGTGCCGCACCCGGGTCCCTGCGGGCGACGCAGACGAGTCGTGATCCATCGGGCGAGAGCGCCGCGACGCCAAACTGGAACGGTTCGGGCGGCGACCACACGGCTCGAGAGGGTACGTGGACCATCCACAATCGACCGCGATTGTCTTGCGCGAGCAGCGTGTCACCGTCCGCCGAGAGCTGAACCCTGAGAACGCAGGCAAGTCCGGGAAGGTCGAGCCATGTGGGACTGGTGCGATCGGGGTCGGCCCAGCCGAGCCCGCCGTCGGTTGTGCCCACAAATAACCGGTCGTCTCGCGGATGCCAGGCCAAGGCGCTGGCGTCACCGCGATCACCGGCGATCGTGCCGAGAATGTCGCCGGTGTCTCGACTGACGATGCGCACGTACCCCCCGGGTCCAGAGCAGGCGATCTTCCCTCCACGCCCCCAGGCGATTGATCGCTCGATCCTATCTTGGCCGGCCGACGATGTAGGCACCGGCCAGTAGGAGCGCGACGCATGCTCGTCACCCGTCGCGCACACGTGGAACGTGTCGCGCAATTCGGTGACGAGCAACTGCGACCCGTCGCCGGAAAACGTCACCGACGTCGGCGGGGACTGACACCGCGCCACGCGCCGCGACCGGGGCTTCGCGACGAGGGTCCAGAGCCGGACATCCCCAAGCGCGTGGCACGCCGCGAGACAGTTGCGGCGAGGGTCCCAGGCCAGATCGGTCACGATTCCGGCTGCCTCGGCCAGCAGTGGACCGGGCGTTGGTCCCGGGAAGGCCCAGACTCGGATCGTCCCGTCCCACATCCCGATCGCCAGTCGCTCGCCATCCAGCGAGAACGCCACGCAGCGAACGCCTCGGTTGCCATACCATCTCGTACCCTCAAGGACCGCTGATGGCTTGGGGTCCTCGAGGCAGGCTACCTGCTCGCCCGAGGCGAGATCCCAGACGAAACACCGATCTTCGCGGCCGATCGCCAGCAGGCGTCCGTCAGCTGAGAATGTGGGGCGTGTGGGCCAATCGAATCCGGGCATCGGGTACTCGATGTCCTGCCACCCTCCTCCGTGCGGATAGGGTTCGAGCAGCTCGAGCAGGAGGATCCCTGCGGGGGCACTCCACAGGCGCGCACTGCCGTCCACGGTCGTTGTGGCGAGCCGGGCGCCGTCGGGCGACCATGTGATGCCACATAGAGGATTGGAACCGGTGATCCACTGGGCGCGACGCTCTCCGGACGCCAGGTCGAAGACCGCCAGTTCCCGGCAGGTGCCGGGTGCCAGTTCGGCGCTCTCGATATCGGTGACCAGCGCTAGCTGGCCGCCTTGAGAGAGCGCGGAGGGAGAGTCGGCGGGAACGCCGCCCGACGCCATTGACTGCGCGTAGACGTGAACCGACCCGAATCGCGCGACGGCGCAATACTTTTCGGCGAGGCAGCCCATCTCCCACAGTTTCGTGCCACGCCCCACGGTGAGTATCTCGCGGTCGCCAGAGGCAAAGAACGCGCGGCTGACCTGTTGGTGCCGAAACGGCGCCGTGGAAGAGAACACCGCTGGACAGGACACTTGTCTTGCCCACGATCTGTCGCTGGGTCCCGAGGCGCTCCGGGTCTGGTCAGCCCACGCTCGCACCCATGTCGCGTGCTGCAAGCTGTCGGGGCCAGGGGAGGCCCACCACCGCAGCCAGGGATAGACCTGCTGGAAGAGCCGCCGGGGGTCATCGGCCCACTCTCGATGGTGCAGGCGAATGACTGTTGCGAGCGCCCCCAGCAGAGATCGCCGTTGGGCAATCAGCGTGGTTGGCATCATGTATCGCGCCGATTCTGCCGTCGCCCCACCTTGCCGTCAACGGCGGTGACCAACGGCAATGCAGCAGAGTAACATCTCGCGAGCTCGGCTCTGGTGATATCCTTCGCGTCGCGCTTTCAACTATGGTGATCCCATCGCCCTCGTTGCCTCGTGACGAGGATCGTCCTCCGCCGGCGACCGATCGTCCGATCGCGCTCTCGTCGCCGCCACGCGTGCCGTTAGTGCTGCGCGTCGGCGTCACCGGCCATCGGCCGGATGCGGCCAAGCGCGTGCCGCCCGATGTGGTGGCCACTCGAACCATGGTCGACTCGCTGCTGGCGGTCATCAGCCTGGCCGTCGAGGATGTGGCGGATCATCACGGCGAACTGTTTGCGGGGTCGCACGACGGAGCCGCGTGGATCGCCAGCCGACGTGTCCGGATCGTCTCAGCCCTGGCTCAAGGGCCCGATCAATGGGTGGCCCAGGAGGCGGTCGCGCGCGGATACGAGCTCCACTGCATACTGCCGTTCGACCGGCGGGAGTACCGCAACGACTTCCTGGACGCCGCGGATGCACCATCACGATCACGGAATGTGAACGACGCGCCCCAGACGGCGGGAGACTCGGCCGCGGCCGACTACGCTCAGCTTCTCGGCCTGGCGAGCGCGGTGTTCGAACTGGACGGGCGGGTGACGCGCTCGGCGACCGGCACGCGCCAGCCCGACCGCCGTTCATACTTGGCAGCCGGGCGCGCGATTCTGCGCCAGTCCGACCTGCTCGTCGCGCTCTGGGATGGGGAGCCTGCCCGCGGCACAGGCGGCACGGGCCAGATTGTCCATGAAGCACTCGACCGAGGTATCCCGGTCGTCTGGATCTGGTGGGACCAGCCCGGGATATGGCAACTGCTTCTGCCCGCGTGGCGGTACGGCCGGCACGACGCAAGGATCGAGAGTGATCCGGCGCGATTGTCGCGGCTGGTCCAGGAGCTTCTCCTTCCGCCGGAATCATCCCAGGCAGCTCACGGCGCGGCCGACCTGCGGCGCGACTACTTCGCGGAACGCCAACCGCGTGGAAACCCGTTGCATGCGTGCTGGGAGCTTTTCAGCGCGCTCGTGTGCGCAAGGGTCGGGCATCCTCAGGTCGGGATCGTCGACCGCTTCATCCGGATGGTCAGCGTGGATCGGTGCGACGGCCCGGCGCCGGAAGATGAGGCGCGCCAGTTTTTCCCCCACTACGCCTGGGCCACCGGCCTGTCGAGCTACTACGGCAGACTGCATCGCGGGGCCTTCGTGGTGACCTCGTTGCTCGGCGCGCTGGCGGTCTTCCTCGCGCTCGTCACGATCGCCGCCGGCATCGTCGGCCGCGCTCAGGCGCCATGGATCGTGGCCGAACTCGTGGTCATTCTGGCCATCGTGGGATTGACCGGAGCGGGCCGCCGCAGGCGCTGGCACCAGCGGTGGATCGACTACCGGATGCTGGCCGAACGCCTTCGCCTCGCGCGCGCCATGCACCTGCTCGGCGGCGGCACGCCGCTCGTGCTGCACGCCGGGCACCTCGCAAGCTACGGCAACCCGCTGCAGACCTGGATGCACTGGCATGCGCTGGCCGTCGAGCGCGCCGCCGGTCTGCGGTCCGCCACGGTCAGTTGCGAGTTCCTCGCTTCATGCCGTCAGTTCTGGACCGAGCGCCTGGCCGAGGATCAGCGCCGGTACCATGCCGAGATCGAGACGACCTACGCCACTCTCGACGCCCGTCTGCATCGCGCTGGCAATACGCTGTTCGTCCTGACGCTTGTTGCGTGTCTCCTGCACCTCGGTCACATATGGCTGGAGAGCGAGCCGTCCGTCGGGACGCTGCCCCTCTGGGTGGCGGGATGGTTGACGTTGCTTTGCGGCTTTCTGCCCGCGGCGGGCGCCGCGTGTGCCGCCATCCGGAGCCAGGCCGAAACCCAGCGCGTGGCTCAGCGATCGCGGGCGATGCAGGCGGCGCTCGTCATGCTGGAATCGGATCTCGCGGGCGCGGAGAGCATCGCCGGCGGGCTCGACTTCGAGCATCTCCGCGACTGTGCCGATCGGGTGAGCGATCTGATGATCCGCGAAACGCTCGACTGGCGGGTAGTGTTCCAGGACCGGCCCCTCAATCTGCCGGTATGATCCTTGGCGCCGGCGCATTCGGACCGGACATTTCTCTGCGCGTGCGCTACGATACGCCTCGCCCCCTGAAGTTGAGGACCAATCATGGCGTCCAAGACGATTCTCGTCACCGGCGATTCCGGCACTGACTACGACATCTACCTGCATTCCGACCACGATGCCCCTCCGGTCGGCGCGCCGCCGACGATCGTCCGCGCGACGCTTGGAGGCGCGGGGCTCACGAGCCGAGTGCTCCAGGCCGCGCAGGCGGACCCCGCTGCAGCCGGGCTGTTCGAGACAACTCTCGTTCCAGGGACTGCTGCCGGCGGCTCCCCCACCGCGGCCATCTGGTCTGCGGTCGAGCTTGGCGATCTTGGGGCAACGCCAGCCGATCAGAAGGGCAAGGTCTGGCGCACCCGGACGTCAATCAACCTGGGGACGCTCGATTGCGCGGAGGTTCTGCCGCCGCTCCCCACCTCATCCGCACGCGACACTGGAACGGCTGGATACGGGGCTGATGTCCTCGTCATCCAGGACAGCGTCGGCGGGTTCCGCGTAAACGTCCCGGCAACGCTCGCGGCGCTTCTGGAGGGCCCTCCAGCGGCTCTGCCGCAGCGCATCATCCTGAAGACGGGTGCTCCGCTTGGTCATGGCACGCTCTGGTGGATGCTGGCCGGCCGCAGAGAAGTCGCCGATCGCCTCATCGTTGTCGTGCCGGTTGCCGATCTGCGCCGGGTGGACGTGCGCGTGAGCCGGGGGATTTCCTGGGAGCGAACAGCCGAGGATCTGATGCGAGAGTTGACGGAGAGCGCGGCCCTTGCCAGCCTCCGCCAGGCGCGCCACGTCATCGTGACGCTCGAAAGCGAGGGCGCGTTCTGGATGACGCGCACAGGCGATCCCGCAGCGCCTCCCCGTGCCCGACTGGTCTTCGACCCGGCCTGCATGGAAGGGGAATGGCCGCGCTCGGTCCGCGCGAAGGGCAATGCCTACGGGTATCACGCGGTCTTCTCGGCCGCCCTGGCGTCCCGGCTGATTATCGACGACGCTGCGGGCGAGGATCGCGCGATCGTGGTGGGCATCGAGCGCGGGTTGCTCGCAATGCGGGCGCTTCGCGTCCTGGGTCACGGTCCTGTGGCACAGCCCAGCCCTGGATTGCCCG
>Ga0315273_10001690_pt1 | contig 25334 bp, 23 predicted proteins | sample YL17G02_0_MG_FD_205753 | JGI IMG/M metagenome (GOLD analysis project Ga0315273, IMG submission 205753) | Sediment microbial communities from Yellowstone Lake, YNP, Wyoming, USA - YL17G02_0 | ecosystem: Environmental > Aquatic > Freshwater > Lake > Sediment | place: USA: Wyoming | collected... | reverse complement strand
TCGGTGGCCATTATCATTGCGCCCCGGCTGAGCAGGATGGCGGGCACTACGCTCTTCTGCTTGGCAATCCTGCTGGTCCTGCTCATCGGCGCCTCCCGCATTTTTCTCGGGGTGCATTACCCGCTTGACGTGATGGGTGGATACACCACGGCGGCGCTGTGGCTCGTGGTTGTGCGGCTATTCGAACGAAGAAGAGCCCGCTAAATACTAACCCGATACTGTCCCGTCATTCCCGCGCCGTAGGAAATCCACACATTCAGCCCTTGTCCGTGGGACCTTCCGGCTGCGCGGGGAAGACGAGTGTGGGAAGTGGCGATTTCGCGGGATTTCGGGAACTAACCCGCTCTCCAGCCGTTGAAACATGTCACCGCAAAACAATCTCATCAGGAGGTTGGCATGAACACGGATTTTTCGAAGAAGGAACAATCTGAAGCACTTGCAAAATTTGGCGAAGTAACACGCAACTACGATGGCAAACCCGTGCACGAAAGCTCCTTTCACAAGGACAAAGGCGCCCAGGAAGCCATCGACAAGCTGCCAGACCCAATTCCCGACAAGTAACCCAGACATCAATAGATATGCCGTCTTGGTAAATGCCGGGATATCCAAAGCTACCCTAGACAGTGATCCTGATTATGGTGATGCCAAGGATGCTGATTAATTGACAGTGTTATCCCAACGCCTGAGTTAGGCGTTGCCTGAAAAGTTTCGGTGTGGCGTCAAAGCGTTGGTGGAAGGCTTCGTAAAAGCGTGACAGAGAGCCAAAGCCACAGTCGAAGGCGATGCTGGCAATGGGTTGCTCGGTTGCAATCAGCATGGACTGCGCCATGTCGAGCCGGTGCCGGATAATGGCCTGGTTGATGCTGAGCCCCACACTGCGCTTGAAAATCGTCATGGCGTAGTTGGGATGAAGGCCTACGGCCTTGGCCACATCCTCCACCGCGATATTTTCCGTAGCCCTTTCGCCGATGTAGCGCGCCATTGTTTCCACATGCAGGGCGCGATCGGCATCATGATTTGCAGCATGAGGCGAGGCTTCTGCAAGATCGCGCAGGTCACGCCAGCCCTCACGGTCAATGCGGCGCACCCTTGCGGTGAGTTCGTCACGCACAATCTGCTCGATCTGATCATCGCCCGATAGCAACTCATCCCTCCACCTGAGGAAGATGTCACGGTCGTAAGCCTTGATCTCAAGTGCTTCGATCACGGCACCCCGAAACATGGCTTCGCGCAACCTGCTGAGGGCTGGCAAGCCCAGAAACACCGACATGGGCACATAAAGGCAAACAAAGCGGGTGGGCTCCTCAATGGCAGTGACCTGGTGGGGTATCATGCCCCAGAATAGGACAAGGCGCCCTGCTGATGTGGCCAGTTCACGTCCGTCAAACCAATAGGTCATGCGACCTTCTAGCACAAAGTTCAGCTCAATTTGGCTGTGCATGTGAGGACCCGGCATACACATCACATTGAGCGATTTGCCGGCGCAAAAACCATGGTCACCAAATATGACGTGCGGGTGTCGCCGCGTCAGATCGGGGTGGGCAGGCGTACTTTCATCGTGAAAATCTTCTGGCATTATTTTGAGCATCGTCATCACCGACATTAGGAAACCGGAAGTTTATCCTGTATTTCCGGTAGAAGCTTACGGGTTTACCGGCTAGGGTCAAGTGAAACGGAAGTTCCACAACTAGAACTGGACCCGTAAAAACATCACCGCCGCCATGAGGGTGCGCGGTCATTGGGAGGATATAACGATGAATTTCAAGACCTTAGGGAGCTTGGCGCTTGGCCTTGCCTTATCTGCTTCAACGAGCCTTGCCGGAGAACTCGTACTCAACTCCGACCAGACCGATCCTGCGCCAAAGAAGGCCATGGAAGAACTGATTGCCGATTTCCAGAAGGCCAACCCTGACATCACCGTAAAGTGGAACAATCTTGACCACGAAGGTTACAAGTCGGCAATCCGCAATTTCCTGACCGCTGACGCACCCGATGTTGCCGCCTGGTATGCTGGCAACCGTATGGCGCCATTTGTCAAGGCGGGCCTGTTTGAGGACGTTACGGATGTCTGGAAGGACAACGGCCTTGATGACCAATTGAAGTCTGCCGCCGCCTCCATGACCATGGATGGCAAGAAGTGGGGTGTGCCTTACACCTATTATCAGTGGGGCATTTACTACAACAAGGACGTTTACAAGAAAGTTGGCGTCACCGAACCCAAGAACTGGGCCGAGTTTGTTGCCAATTGCGAAAAGTTCAAAGCTGCGGGTGTTGACTGCCTGACCACCGGCACCAAGGCGCTATGGCCTGGCGCTGGTATTTTCGACTACATCAACATGCGCACCAATGGCTATGAGTTCCACATGGATCTCACCGCCGGTAAAGTGAAGTGGACTGACCCCAAGGTTAAGGCTGCCTTTGCTGAATGGGCAAAAGTAGTGCCATACATGTCTGCCAATGCCGCAGCAATTGACTGGCAGGATGCCGCCGCTCTCATTGTTCAAGGCAAGGCTGCCAATTATGTCATGGGCAACTTCGCGGTTGATACCTTCAAGAAGGGTGGCATGACCAACGACAATCTTGGCTTCATGGTGTTCCCGGAAATCACGGCTGGTGTTCCACGGGCTGAAGAGGCCCCAACGGATACGTTCCACATTCCGTCAGCTGCGAAAAACAAGGCGGATGCCAGGAAGTTCCTGGCGTTTGTGGCCTCACCCGATGTGCAGACCAAAATGAATGCAACTCTCGGCCAATTGCCCGTGAACAACAAGTCAACGGCTGCCGATGATCCGTTCATCAAAGCGGGCTTTGAAGAATTGTCCAGTGCCTATGCCCTTGCCCAGTTCTTTGACCGTGACGCACCTGCTGACATGGCCAAGGCCGGCATGGAAGGCTTCCAGGAGTTCATGGCAAAGCCTGAAAACATTGATGCAATCCTGGAACGCCTGCAAAAGGTTGCCAGCAAGGTCTACAAATAGTCCTCCACTCCAGCGCCGGGTTCTTGGGGGGCAAGAATCCGGCGCCTTTTCCAATCTTTGAGAGGGCGAAGAAATGTCACAGCACGCGCAATTTGGATTCTGGAAGAAAAACCAGAAAGCGTTAGCACCCTGGTTGTTCCTGGCACCCGGCGTCCTGATTTTCTTGCTCTACGTCATTATCCCGATTTTTCAGTCCATATGGATCAGCTTCTATGAGTGGGATGGACTTGGACCCAAGACGTGGGTCGGCCTCAACAATTATGCCGATTTGTTGACTGACGATTCATTCTATACATCTCTCAAGAACAACGTCATTTGGCTACTTCTCTATCTGCTGGCCATTCCTGCGGGCCTTGCAGTAGCACTTTTCCTCAATCAAACTGTTGCTGGAATTCGCCTCTACAAATCGCTGTTCTTCTTTCCGTTCGTGATCAGTCAGGTTGTTGTCGGTTTGATTTTCACGTGGTTTTATGCGCCAGGTTTCGGAATGCTGCCGCACATCATCAAGGCTTTGACAGGTTCAGAAATCGCTATTCTTGCTGATGATCGTTTTGCCACTTACGGTGTCATTGCTGCTGGACTTTGGCCGCAAACCGCCTACTGCATGATTCTTTATCTTACTGGACTCAACAATATCAGTTCTGAGCAGGTGGAGGCAGCACGCATGGACAATGCCAAAGGCTGGTCCATGCTGTGGCACATCATCATTCCACAACTCCGGCCCGCCACTTTCATTGCCCTGGTGGTCACGGTGATTGGCGCTCTTCGTTCGTTCGACCTGATTTCGATCATGACAGTGGGTGGACCCTATGGTTCAACGCGCGTTCTTTCCTACTTCATGTATGAGCAGGCGCTTTCGGAGTATGGCACAGCGATGGGCTATGGTGCTGCAATCGCCGTTGTCCTTTTTGCCATCATGTTGGTGTTTATTAGCCTGTTCATTGTGCGCATGCTGTCGCAAGAGAAGAACGCCTGATGTTTCCGAAACCAATTGCCCAAACGAGCCCATGGACACAGCGTGCATACAAGGTTTTCTTGCCCATTGCCTTGATAATCTGGCTTCTGCCGTTGATTGGTATTGCGGTCACTTCCATTCGCCCCTCGGCTGATCTAGCCGCGGGCAATTATTTCGGCATGCCGTCCAGTTTTGCCGGTGTAGAAAACTACACCGCAGTGTTCAAGAACAGCAACATTGGCCATTACATTCTGAACTCATTCAGGGTTACAATTCCGACCGTCATAGGCGCCGTCGGACTATCGTGCCTCACGGGATATGCCCTTGCCGTCTATAAGTTCAGGGGGAACCTCGCTGTCTTCTTTATTTTTGTTGCGGGCAACTTCGTTCCGTTCCAGATTCTCGCTATTCCGGTACGTGACCTCACACTGAAAATGGGCCTATACAATACTATGACGGGGCTCGTCTTATTCCATATCGCGTTCCAAACTGGGTTTTGCACGCTGTTCATGCGGAATTTCATGAAGGCCCTGCCGTTTGCCTTGATTGAATCAGCGCGGGTGGAGGGAATCAACGAATTTAAGATTTTCTGGTACATCATTCTGCCTTTGGTGCGGCCTGCCATGGCTGCCCTTGCGGTTTTGATTTTTACCTTCATATGGAATGACTACTTTTGGGCCACGATCATGGCACAATCTGCCGATGTGCGCCCGGTTACGGCAGGCATGAACGAACTTAAAGGCCAATGGAAAGTGGCCTGGGAATTAATCGCGGCTGCATCGATCATTGCCGCATTGCCGCCCGTCGCCATGTTCTTTCTGATGCAGAAGCACTTCATCGCCGGCTTGACACTTGGGGCAACCAAGGGATGACACTGCATGTTGCCAGATTGGGCGAGCGCCTTGTCCTCGCTTTGCCCGAGCATGGCATGCCAATCATCGTGTCGGCGTTTTCTGCTGTTGGTTTCAGCGATGCGGGCTTAAATGATCTGTTACATCGGGCTAGTCGCGTCAATGGAATGGATGTCGCCTTTCCAAGTGCGGTCTATCTACCTGGCGGCGGACACGGATCCTTCGGCTGGCCCGCCATTGCCGGGCATCGTGGTGGAAAGAGCTTCACGTTCCATCCCGCCAATTGGAACGTACTGGAATCCACCGAACTCGCACTTGCCCTGCAGGCAACTGATCGCGCATCAGAACTGGCAATCACACTGCGCTTTGAGCTTGGTTCTACCCTGATGACGAGTACCGAGATCAAGAATCTGGGCACCACACCCTATTGCCTTGATCGCTGCATGGCGGGAACCCTGCTGGTTCCTGGCACCCCAAAACACTATGTGGGCTTCAAGGGTAGCTGGGGACGTGAGTTTCATGACTGCCGCGAGCCTGCAAGCGCCAAACTGTGGATGCAGGAAAGTCGCCGTGGCCGTACCTCCCACGACCGCTTCCCGATGGTGGCCATTGAGAGCGAAGATGCAATGGGATTTCCCATGGTGCATGCCATGCATGTGGGCTGGAGTGGCAACCACGTGATCGCCATCGATCCGACCGATGACGGCCGCGTATTGCTGCACGGCGGAGAATTGTTTGAGCCCGGTGAAGTGGTCCTTGAGCCAGGTGCCATTTACACCTCCCCTACCGCCTATGCAGCCTTTGAAAACCACGGCGATGCCTTTGATCTATGGCCACAGTTTCATCAGGCCGTTCGCAATGATGTGCTGACATGGCCGGGTGGCAAAATGCCGCCCCGGCCCGTGACCTTGAACACCTGGGAAGGCAATTATTTCAAACATGATGTCGCTGCCTTAAAGGCGCAAGCCACGGCGGCGGCTGAGCTTGGAATTGAACGCTTCGTTTTGGACGACGGCTGGTTTGGACTGCGCGACGATGACACATCAAGCCTTGGTGACTGGTTCGTAGACACGCGCAAATATCCCGATGGTCTCGGCCCCCTGGTCGACCATGTGATTTCACTTGGCATGGAGTTTGGCATCTGGTTTGAGCCTGAAATGGTCAACCGCAATTCCGACCTCTACAGGAGGCATCCTGACTGGATACTTCAGGTTGAAGGCCAGCCGCTTCTCGAGTCTCGGCACCAGATGGTTCTGGATCTCACCCGGCCAGAGGTGAACGACTATCTTTTCAAGTGCATGGACACGGTCCTGCGGTCGCATGATATCGCTTACATCAAGTGGGACATGAACCGCGATCTAACGCATGTGGGAGGTGCCGCAGGACACGCGACGACCTCGCGGCAGACCCGGGCTGTTTACGCATTGATGGCCCGCTTGCGGTCGGCCCATCCCGCCCTCGAAATTGAAAGCTGTGCGTCCGGTGGTGGCCGCGCGGACTATGGTGCATTGCAACATACCCACCGAGTCTGGACCTCTGATTGCACCGATGCGCTGGAACGCCTTACCATCCAAAAGGGGGCAAGGCGGTTCCTGCCGCCTGAAATCATGGGATGCCATATTGCGGCCTCGCCCAATCACCAGACGAAACGCAGGCACACCCTCGCCTTCCGGGCCATTGTCGCGTTTTTCGGCCATCTCGGTGTCGAACTGAATCTGCTGGATCTGTTGGAAGAGGAACGCCAGGAACTTGCGCTGTGGATTAGCCTGCACAAGTCGTTGCGTCACATTCTACATGCTTCAACCGCCAGGACGATTGACTATCCTGTCGTTGACGGACGCCATGTGTTTGGCGTCATGGTGAACGATCAGGATACGCGCGAGGAGCACCTTATCATTGCGGTTGCCCAATCCACCCAAACCCTGCAGGAACAGCCCTCGCCCCTGACACTTCCCGTCTATTGGAAGAAGTCGCACTATGCTGTGAAACTGCTGGGCCCAACACCGCCACCCTTCGTGCGACAGCATCCGAAGCAACATTCCGTGTTGTCTGGAGAGACGAAGATTTCTGGTGGGCTGCTTGCGACCTTCGGTCTCAACATTCCGCAAATCTACCCCGAGCAAGCAATTCTCCTCGAAATCAAAACGATGAAGGAATAATGCCATGGCCAATGTCATGTTAAGCAGCGTGAAAAAGCAATTTGGTGACGTTGCAGTCATCAAAGGGGTTGACCTGAACATCGCCGATGGCGAGTTTTGTGTCTTCGTCGGACCATCTGGATGCGGCAAGTCCACATTGCTGCGCATGATTGCAGGTCTTGAAGATATCACCGGTGGAGTACTCAAGATCGGCGACCAGGACATGACCGAGGTTGGGCCTTCGGATCGCGGCGTCGCGATGGTTTTTCAATCCTACGCACTTTACCCTCATATGACTGTGGAAAAAAACATCGGTTTTGGCTTGCGCATGACGGGTCACTCGGAGGCTGATATTCAGCGGCGCACCAAACGTGCCGCCGACATGCTGCAGTTGGGACCGATGCTGCAACGAAAGCCGTCGCAACTTTCCGGTGGACAGCGCCAGCGCGTGGCAATTGGCCGGGCCATTGTTCGCGAACCGCAAGTGTTCCTGTTTGATGAACCACTCTCCAATCTCGATGCCGCATTGCGTGTGCAAATGCGAATTGAAATCGGAAAGCTGCACCAGGACCTGGGAACAACCATGATTTATGTGACCCATGACCAGGTGGAAGCCATGACCATGGCCGACAAGATCGTGGTTTTGCATGCTGGTTTGGTGGAACAGGTTGGTTCGCCGCTTGAGCTCTATCATCGCCCGCGCAACTTGTTTGTAGCTGGATTCATTGGTTCGCCAAAGATGAACTTCATTGAAGCGACAGTGTCATCCGGCAAGGCAGGAAAGATCAATGTCACGCTACCTGGTGGTTCAAAAATCTCGCTGGACGGACACGGTGCAAAAATCTCTGATCATCAGACTGTGACACTTGGCATCAGGCCGGAACACATGATAGTCGGGGGCGGTGGTGATGGTTTGTTAAAGGGCCAGATTAGGCTCGCGGAGTATCTTGGTTCTGAAACCATGTTTTATGCAAACTTGCCCGATGGCAGCGATATTTCCGTCAAAGCCGATGGTTTGGCCTCTGCAAAACCTGGAGCCTCGATCTCCTTTGGTATTCCAGCAAAGGCTTGCCACCTTTTTGACAGCGCTGGCAATGCAATACTTAACGGTGATCTGACACGATAATGCTGGGCGTTTGCTATTATCCTGAACATTGGCCTGAAGACTGGTGGGTACGAGATGCAAGCCGCATGCGCGAGATGGGAATCAACTTTGTGCGCATCGGCGAATTTGCCTGGTCACGCTACGAGCCCAGGCGGGGTGTTTTCGACTGGGGCTGGCTTGATCGCGCCATGGGTGTGCTGGCTAAGGCCGGTCTCAAAATCGTGCTGGGCACACCTACGGCAACCCCGCCCAAGTGGCTCATGGACGAATTTCCCGAAATAGTTCCCGTCGACGTCCACGGTCTCCCGCGCGGGCACGGGTCGCGCCGCCATTATACATTTTCGTCGGAAATCTATCATGTGGAAAGCAGCCGCATCGTTAAAATCCTGGCGGAACGCTACGGCCAGCATCCGGCACTCGTGGGCTGGCAGACCGACAATGAATACGGCTGCCATGACACAGTGCTGTCCTGGGGCCCTGAAGACCTCAAAGCTTTTCGCAGCTGGCTGCGTCGCAAGTACCAGACAACGGATCAACTGAACGAAGCCTGGGGTAACGTGTTCTGGTCCATGGACGTGCAGGATTTCGGCGACGTCGCTCTACCAAATCTTGCGGTCACGGAAACCAATCCGGCGGCGCGGCTGGATTTCTGGCGCTTTCAGTCCGGCCAGGTTGCGGCTTACGATAAAATGCAATGCGACATCATTCGCATGCATTCGCCGGGACGCTGGATTACCCACAACTTCATGGGCTTCTTCAACGAGTTCGACCATTGGCCATTGGGTGAGCATCTTGATGTTGCCTCATGGGACTCCTACCCCATTGGCTTTGTCGAACGATTTCCCTTCAGCGAAGACGAGCGCGCCCACTGGGCGGAAACATCCCACCCCGATATCGCCCCTTTCCACCATGATCTCTATCGCAGCATAGGGCGTGGCCGTTTCTGGGTCATGGAGCAGCAGCCGGGACCTGTGAACTGGGCGCCTTGGAATCCCGTGCCGAAGCCTGGAATGGTGCGGATGTGGACTTGGGAGGCTCTCGCCCATGGCGCTGAAGTGGTCAGCTATTTCCGTTGGCGGCAGGCCATCTTCGCGCAAGAGCAAATGCATGCAGGCCTCAATCTGGCAGGCACCCACGAGCTTTCGGCCGGCGGTGAAGAGGCGACACAGGTTGGCAGCGAACTCAACCGGCTGGCAAAGCTTGGCCAAACATCGCGTGCCCCCGTGGCCCTCGTCTACGACTACGAGTCTTACTGGATGACCCATATTCAACCACAGGGAGCCGACTTCCACTATGAGGAAATCGCCTTCAGGTTCTATGAGGCGGTGAGAAGGTTTGGACTTGATGTGGATTTTGTTGCACCGGGCGCGCGCCTGGAAGGCTACAAGCTGGTCATTGTGCCGCCCCTCTTGCATGTTTCAGACAAGGCAGAGCAAGCCTTTGCCGCCACTGGCGCCGTTGTGCTGTACGGTCCGCGCACCGGATCGAAGACCTATCACATGGCCATTCCGGAGGGGCTGGCACCGGGACCTTTGCGCGAACTCACGGGCGTACGCGTGAACCAGGTCTCGTCTCTGAGGCCTAATATTTCCCATAGGGTGACGGGCCAGGTCAAAGGCAAGGCCAAGAAGTGGCGCGAGTACCTGAAGACAGAGGCAATAGTTCTGGGCCACTTTGCCAATGGTGATGCCGCATTCACAGCCCGAGGACAACATCATTACCTGGCCTGCCTGCCCGATGAGCGATTGCTGGCGTCCGTCATCTCCCATGTCTGCCGGGCTGCGGCCATCAAGACCAGGAAACTGCCGGACCACATCCGTCTGCGTCGAAGAGGAGATCTGGTGTTCGCCTTCAACTACGGCAACAAGTCATGGCGGGCGCCGAAACTGGGCAAGCTCATACTGGGAAGCGAAACCGTGCCGCCCCAGGGAATTGCAATCTGGAAGGCAGGGGGGTGACGGGTCTGAAGAGGCTCATACTGCGTCGCGGACGGCTGTCGTTGCCATGACGTCAGTATTGTCCGGCGCCCTGCTCCACAGTTCTCGCAGGCGGCCAACAGCTGATTGATTTACAAAATGTGCACCTCGCCAGACGCGCAAACCGAGAGAGACTCCGGTTGAGACTTTGCGCAGCCAGAATGCCTTCTTGAGAGATTCCATTTCGCACTGGGTTTTGACGGATTCTACTTAGAAGTTGGCGACGTCAGCTAGCGTATTCGACTCATGCCCAAGCCACTGCGACACATAGGTTGAACAGAGCCGATGGGCATCGGCCAGCACTTTGTTGGCGCCTGTAGCTGCGGCAAGATAGGAGGTTGAATAGGCACCACCCACAAACACAATGCCAGGCTTCTCGGATGCGTTGATGCGGACAAGATCGACGGGGCAGATCGAAAACTATCCTTCAATCCTGATCGGACCGTTATGCATCAGAGATTTGCAATGAGTTCAGCAAGAGCCGCCTTCGGCTGATGGCGGAACGTCCGCAGCCTTGTATCCTCCATGCCCCAGCAGACAAACAGGTTGGCCCAAATGCCACCCTGCACCTGGAAAATCGTCAGATGGCCATCGCCTGACTCAGCCTTTCGGGGAATACGGTGAGGGCCGGAAACGCTCAGGGCTGGTTGCCTTCCGGCTGCATTTCAAAGTCAATGCTGATGGAGTGGCAAGGGCTGAGGGTGTCGCGGCGAGTATCGAGCATATCGCGCAGGCCCGGATTCAGCCCAGTCGCCATGATCATCAGGTGCGAATTAAGTGTTTCGCCTGAGGCCAGGTGATTTGCGGGCGTTCACCCTCACTGGAAATTGCCATTACCCTGGACCCAATGTGGCGCACGCCTTCCAGGACAAGCTGCCGCACGCTGTTCACGAGGTCATGGTAGAAAATGCCGGCCCATAAGCTGGCTGAGATAGCGCGCGGTACGCAGCATCTTGTCCGACTGTTTGACTTTGCGTTTCAAGGCGAGGCCCACCCTCCAGAACGGCGCCGCAATGTGACCTGCGATCGTGATTGGGACCACGGCGTCGAACAGCGCCTCGACCTCACCACAATAGACACGCTTGTAGGAGCCTTCGCCGATACCAAGGTCGAAGCGGTCGAAGCCGCGTTCGCAGCAGTATTGAACGACATAATTGAGAAGCAATTCACCCGGGCTGCAGTGCCTGTATTCCACTCCAGCCATGGAAATGAACATGCCGCTGAATCGCTTGTCCGCAACTATGCCACCGAAGGTCGCGACAATCGTGTCGCCCACCTTTGCAGCGTAGAGTTCAATGACGGGCCCGCCCGTATCCATGTCGATTTCGTGGGCCGAAGCAGTCACAAATTCCCTCACGCAGGGCTCATCAAAGGCATCGCTGAAGCCAAGCTCTCGCATGCGATTTGCCTTTTGCCGGAAGAAGACATCAAGCACGCCGTCAATCTCTTCACGAGTTTCGGCCCTGAAATATGTCACAGGCCCGAGGGCCGAAAGGCGGCGTTCTTTTTGTGCAAGTTTCTTGCGCGCCTTTGAACTCATGCGTTCCTTCTTGAGGGCTTCAAAGTCCGCTTGAAGGCTGCCGCCATAGGACTGGCTTGGCGAGGCCGCGTGGGCAAACCTTAATAGGGGATTGGCCACGCCTTGCCATGTTGCAGGCTGGTTCTGGAGAATGAGAAGGTCCACACGCGGTGCAGTTGCCCGCAAGCCCGTGACGAGGGCCTTGAGGCTGGTGGCGGGATCATTCAGCAGGTCCGGGCGCCAAATCGGCAAATTGAAATTCGTATGCTTGCCGCCAATGAAGAAACCTGCATGCAGCAGGCCGAGCCGCCGGCGGAGCAGCGGTAGCAGGAGGGTTGGCTTTCCAGCCTGGTCTTTCAATATGGTGATATGCGGCGTTACATCTCTGGCACTGCCGATATGGTCCCACCAGTTGGCCATCCAGGAATAGTGCTGGTAGCGGCTGCAGGCGGCACCTTGGCGTACCAGATCGCGCCACACGGACTGGGCTTTCCCGAATTGGGTCAAAACTTCCACACCCACCGTAGTACTGGAATTAACCATGGCCAGACTCGCAAGGATAGCATCGGCTTGCGGCAGTGACGTCAGATGGGAGCGACTTTGCACGGCTTTTTACCTCACATGGAGCCAAACTTGGCAATCCCCCAGGGCGACTGCCCTGCCGTCACCCAGCAAGCCGCATGCCAGATAAACCTGCATTAGGAATTGGAAAATCAGTCAGTTTCCAGGCCTGGGTCGGCTCGAAACTGTTGAAATGGTTTACCTGCCTTTGAGGTGCGATTTCATACGGATAGAAGCCTGGGTTCTTGCCCCATGGAGTTCTTCATCAAAACACCCCTCCCACTACCGATTGATGGCACCAGCGTACGCGAAGAGCCGCTTGTCCATGAATTTGCCGAACTGGAAAAGACCCCTGCTTTTTGACAACAAACGCAATGCGCTGATCCTTGTTGATACCGGGAGAGCGGCACAGCTTCGGAAATGTTATGGTGCAGAAATTCCTGTGGGCTGGTGGTTGGCATGTCTACACGTGTACCACCTCGCAGGTGCAAGATGTGGCGAACATTGTGGCCAGTGGATGGTTTGGAGTTGTGAGTTTTTCACTCAGTGCGCAATTCCATCACGAGAAGCTGACGCAAGCAGCTGCGCCCGTGCGGGAGGCATCTTTGAATCGGTAGGTGGGCGTCATGGTTGGTGGGCCAGCATTTTCCGGCCATCCAGAACGTGTAGCGCAGGTGTGATCTTCGCCAAGACATTGTTGGCTGAAGCCCTTGCGGACGCCAAGACCGCAAGCCAGAGCCACGCGACCTTGATGGAAATCAATGTGGCTCACAGCTCTTACTGCCACAAGTGAATGGATTTCAGCCGAGGCCCCGTTTGGGAGGTAAACCATGCATATCGAAGAACTTACGCTGCACGACAGCTTGCACTTCCTGGTCACACACCAGTTTGGCAGGATTGCGTGCGTTCGCCATTCACAGCCCTACATCACGCCGTTCAATTACGCCTACCACGATCATTTCATCTACAGTTTTTCCACGGTTGGCCAAAAGATAGAATGGCTGCGCGCCAACCCGCTTGCCTGCATAGAGGTGGATGAAATCGAAAACCCCCGGGAATGGACGAGCGTCGTTGTCTCAGGTCGCTACGAAGAGTTGCCGAATACCGCTGACGGCAGGACGTTGCGCGAGCAGGCGTTCAAGCTGCTGCAGAAACATACGTTATGGTGGGAGCCAGGATTTGTGCGAACCACACTGCACGGTACAGCAAGGCCGCTGGAGCCTGTATATTACCGTGTCTCGATCGAAGAAATCAGCGGCCATCAGGCCAAACCTATTTGAACCTCTATAAGTTCATTGCCGCCAATGAGGGACGAAGTCGGCGTGAAATCACTCCGACAGTTCCTTGGCGACATGATCAATCATGGCCTGCCAGTCTTGCGGCAAGCCCCCCAATCAGGGAGGTCCCTGAGGGCTGCGGTGAGCATGACAATGGTTGGCTCTCGCATGGCCAGCACCGCTGCACACGCGGGCAGAACGATGAACTTCCAGTCGCTGTCGCCGTTTGCCGCAGCAATGGCTTTTGCGACCCTCAATCGTGTTTTCCTTACTCATGATGAAGTGTCCCCCAATTTGCGACCCCGTCGTGCCGCACCATATGAACCCGGTCCAGTGCCAGAAGAATTGCATCGATGTCCTGGACTTCGGCATCTATGCTGTTGGCCAGTCTTGCGAAATCGCTTTCGCCACGCAACGCTAGTATGGACAACTGCGTGGCCAATGATCCAAGTACAGCCACTGCGTGTTCAAGCCGCAACAGTCCCTGCTCCAACAGGCTTTCTTGCTCTTCCATCATGCACTGCCTGTGGCGGCATCCTGCAATGGTCTCGCGCAATTGCTCCTTGAGGCGGAATTCGCTGGCCTCACTTGCCCGTTGTTCAAGCTCATCAATGCGGGCTATCAATTGCCGCCTTGCTTCCAACTGGCGCCTTGCCTGCGGCTGGTCGGGTTGACGCGGTTGCACGAGATTTCCCAACTCTGCCATCGCTTGTCGTTGAAAATTCCGTTTAGATCCTCTTGGCCACCACAGGATCACTCTGGTCGTTGCGTATGACCATTTCAATCAGCAGGCCGGGGATGCCGCCACGGGAGTTGACCTCGTCCCGCCAGAGTTCGACGGCCTGTTTCTGCACGACGGCAAACTGGGATATATTGCCTGGTGAGACCCCGCGACATGCCAATGCGCAAGGGCTCGGAGGCGACAGAGTGTTTCCATGGGGTCTTCAGGGCTAACAAGGCCATGAACATTCAAACCATTGCGGAATACCGTGGCTTCATTTGGCTCTCATTGCCGGCTCAGAGGTGAACGAATTTCGTATTCAAGCTTTCAAATGCCGATTCATATGGTGACATTCCAAGGGTGATTTGCAAGTTGCTTGCCATATCAGGGAAAATAATACGAAAGCAGTAAGATGCTCAACCCGTTCAATTTTCTGGAAACCCTGACAAAACGCCCGGGAAGAATTGGCAAAATGCCACCAGTTAGCATGACGCCGCAAAGCGGTTTTCCGCCTCGGGGCTGGCCCATTGATTTTGAACAAAGACTCTGTCCTCATTCTTGGTCAAATACAACCTTGGAGGCCAAATCATGGGCATTAATGTCAATCCGGGTTAGCATTATTGCAAGACCACCGGGCAGAACGTCGCCACCGAACAGACTGAAGAACAGTGCCGGGGTCGGCACAGCTGCAGTGACGTGGTCTGCCTCCTTGAAACCAAATTCACGCCTGCCAGATGGCCGAATGCCTTTGCCCTGCTGGCGCCTTTCCTGGCTGAGAGAACGACAAGCCAGAACCAGCAGGCATTGACGCCAGCTATAAGGCCATAGGCCAGCGCAATTGGAAGCGGAAGGTCTGTTCTGATATTGGGGGATATGTCTGAAAAACGTATCCTCATCGAACTTCGCGCGCCAAAGCATGACGCGGCCAGCCGCATCGCTGCGCGTTATGACAATAAACCTGACGCTTTGCTGGAAATCCTCCATGATTTGCAGCACGAAGTGGGCTACGTGCCCGAGGCAGCCCTGCCTGTTCTTGCCAATGCGTTGAACCTGTCGCGCGCTGAAGTGCATGGCGTTGTAACCTTCTACCATGATTTCCGTCGCAAGCCGGCCGGCCGCCATGTGGTCAAGGTCTGCAAAGCTGAGGCCTGCCAGTCCGTGGCCGGAAACGAACTCGTCGCGGCCGCTGAAAAGTCATTGAACATCAAATTCGGTGAGACCACGCCAAATGGTGCCGTAACATTGGAGGCGGTCTACTGCTTGGGACTGTGCGCCACCGCGCCGGCCATACTGGTGGATGAGCGTCCGGTGGGCCGGGTGAGTCCGGAAAAGTTCAAGGCAATCGCTGCGGAGCTGGCGTCATGATCAAGGTCTATGTGCCAAAGGATTCATCGGCCCGCGCCATGGGCGCCGACGAGATTGTCGACGCTATAAACGCGGAAGCAGCCGCGCAAGAAATCGACATCGTAATTGTTCGTAATGGTTCACGCGGGTTGGCATGGCTGGAACCATTGGTGGAAGTTGAAACTCCAAAGGGTCGCATCGCTTTCGGACCCGTTAGCGCTGCCGATGTAAAGTCCCTTTTCGGTTCAAAATTCTATGAGAGCAGCTCCCACCCACTGTCACTTGGCGTAACTGACGAATTGCCCTTCCTCAAGAACCAGGAACGCCTCACCTTCGCGCGCTGCGGAATTACCGATCCCCTGTCGATTGCCGATTATACTTCTCACGGCGGTTTCGCAGGCCTGACCAAGTCATTAAATATGAAAGGGTCTGATATAGTGGCCGAGGTCACCAATTCAGGCCTGCGCGGGCGCGGTGGAGCGGGTTTTCCGACCGGCATCAAATGGAAAACCGTCCACGACGCCAAGGCTTCCCAGAAATACGTCTGCTGCAATGCCGATGAGGGCGACAGCGGCAGCTTTGCCGACCGCATGGTGATGGAGGGCGACCCCTTCATGCTCATCGAGGGCATGACCATCGCGGGCATCGCGGTCGGCGCCAGCATGGGCTATATCTATATCCGTTCTGAATATCCAGACGCCATCAGCACCATGAAGGATGCCATCCGGATTGCAACAACCGCCAATTGGCTCGGCAACAACATTCAGGGGTCTGCTCATTCTTTTTCTCTCGAAGTTCGCCGCGGTGCGGGCGCCTATATCTGCGGCGAAGAAACCTCCATGCTGGAAAGCTTGGAGGGCAAGCGCGGCATGGTGCGGCCAAAACCTCCCATTCCCGCCCTGCAGGGCCTGTTCGGCATGCCCACTATCATCAACAATGTGCTGAGCTTTGCTGCCGTTCCCTACGTCATGGCCGAAGGCTCGGAAGCCTACAAGAACTGCGGCATGGGCCGGTCGCGGGGTACACTGCCCTTCCAACTTGCCGGCAACATCAAACAAGGCGGCCTGGTGGAAAAAGCCTTCGGCATCACTTTGCGAGAACTGGTCGAAGATTTTGGCGGCGGTACGGCAACCGGCCGGCCCGTACGCGCCATACAGGTTGGCGGCCCGCTGGGCTCCTATCTTCCCGTATCGCAGCTGGATTTGCCCATGGATTATGAAACTTTCGCCGCCAATGGCGCGATGGTGGGCCATGGTGGCGTGGTGGTGTTCGACGACAGCGTAGACATGGCGCGTCAGGCGCGTTTTGCCATGGAATTCTGTTCCATCGAATCTTGCGGCAAGTGCACACCCTGCCGCATTGGCTCGACGCGCGGGGTTGAAACCATCGACAAGATCGTGGCCGATGTTGAACGTCAGAAAAATCTCGCGCTGCTCGATGATCTCTGCCAAACCATGACAGATGGTTCGCTGTGCGCCATGGGCGGGCTCACGCCCATGCCCGTACAGAGTGCCTTGAAGCACTTCCCGGAAGATTTTAACCGTCCTGCAAAAATGTTTGCGGCGGAATGAGGTAACCCATGCTGATCAAAGAAACAGATTTCGGAACGCCTCTCGCCAAGTCGATCGCCATGGTGACACTGGAAATTGACGGGCACTCCATTACGGTGCCTGAAGGCACGTCTATCATGCGGGCTGCCATGGAGCTGGGCACCAAGATCCCCAAACTGTGCGCCACTGATTCAGTGAATGCCTTTGGCTCCTGCCGCCTATGTCTTGTGGAAATTGAAGGCCGGAAAGGAACGCCAGCTTCCTGCACAACTCCGGTTGCTCCCGGCATCAAGGTACGCACGCAAACCGACCGCCTGGGCGCCCTGCGCAAAGGCGTGATGGAGCTTTATATTTCGGACCATCCGCTCGATTGCCTGACCTGTGCCGCCAACGGCGACTGCGAATTGCAGGACATGGCGGGAGCCGTTGGCCTTCGCGATGTGCGCTATGGCTATGAGGGTGACAATCATACCTCGCCAACCAGGGCGGGCGGCGAGGAAAACTTCCGCTTCAAGCAGAAGGACGAGAGCAACCCCTACTTCACCTTCGATCCAGCCAAGTGCATCGTGTGCTCTCGCTGTGTGCGCGCCTGCGAGGAGGTGCAAGGCACCTTTGCGCTGACCATCGATGGCCGCGGCTTTGCCTCGCACGTGTCGGCCGGCATGGATGAGGGCTTCCTCAACTCCGAATGCGTGTCCTGCGGAGCCTGCGTGCAGGCCTGTCCCACGGCGACACTCACTGAAAAATCCGTCATCAAACTCGGCCAGGCCGAGCATTCCGTCATAACTACCTGCGCGTATTGCGGCGTTGGCTGCTCCTTCAAGGCAGAAATGAAGGGCGACGAAGTGGTACGCATGGTGCCTTACAAGGATGGCGGCGCCAACGAGGGACACTCCTGCGTGAAGGGGCGCTTTGCCTGGGGCTATGCCACCCACAAGGACCGGGTGACCAAACCCATGGTGCGCGACAGGATCACCGACCCCTGGAAGGAAGTGTCGTGGAATGAGGCCATTGGCTTTGCCGCCACCCGCTTCAAGGACATCCAGGCGAAGTATGGGCGCGGTGCCATCGGCGGCATCACCTCCTCCCGCTGCACCAACGAAGAAGTGTTTGTCGTTCAGAAGATGATCCGCGCGGCCTTCCACAACAACAATGTGGATACCTGCGCCCGCGTTTGCCATTCGCCCACTGGCTATGGTCTGAGCAAGACCTTTGGCACCTCGGCCGGCACCCAGGATTTCAAGTCCGTCGATGAAGCTAACGTGATTGTCGTGATCGGCGCCAACCCGACCGATGGCCATCCGGTATTTGCCTCGCGCATAAAGAAGCGGTTGCGCGATGGCGCCAAGCTAATTGTCATTGATCCGCGCAAGACAGACATCGTGCGCTCGCCCCATGTGGAAGCACAATTCCATCTTCCCCTGCAGCCCGGCACTAACGTGGCTGTGGTCAATGCCCTGTCGCATGTGATCCTCACCGAGGGTCTGGAGAACAAGGCATACATTGCCGAACGCTGCGACCCCGCCGAGTTCGTCCGTTGGTGTGATTTCATCCGCGAGCCCATCAATTCGCCCGAAGCCATGGAAGTTATCTGCGGCGTGAAAGCTGAAGACATACGCGGTGCTGCCAGGCTTTACGCCACCGGCGGCAATGGCGCCATCTACTACGGCCTTGGCGTTACCGAACACAGCCAGGGCTCCACCATGGTTATGGCCATGGCCAATCTTGCCATGCTCACCGGCAATGTGGGCCGCAATGGCGTTGGCGTGAACCCGTTGCGCGGCCAGAACAATGTGCAAGGTGCCTGTGACATGGGATCATTCCCGCACGAATTCTCGGGCTATCGCCACGTGTCCAACAGCACGGTGCGTAAAATGTTCGAGCAGGTCTGGAAGGCTTCGTTGGATGCCGAGCCAGGCCTGCGCATTCCCAACATGCTGGATGCCGCCGTGGAAGGCACCTTCAAGGGCATCTATATCCAAGGTGAAGACATCGCCCAGTCTGACCCCAATACCAAGCATGTGACCGCCGGACTTGAAAACATGGAATGCGTTGTGGTGCAGGACCTTTTCCTCAATGAAACCGCAGCATTTGCTCATGTATTTTTCCCGGGCACGTCTTTCCTTGAAAAGGATGGCACCTTCACCAACGCCGAACGCCGCATCAACCGTGTGCGCCAGGTAAAAGCACCCATGCAGGGTATGGATGAGTGGCAGGTTGTCTGTGAGCTCGCCGTCGCCATGGGCTACGACATGTCATACGGCTCGGCCGCTGACATCATGGATGAAATCGCTGCCGTCACTCCCACCTTCAAGGGCGTGTCCTTCGAAAAACTGGACCGGCTGGGCTCGGTTCAGTGGCCCTGCAACGACGAGGCGCCGGAAGGTACACCGCTCATGCATGTGGGTGGCTTCGTACGCGGCCTTGGCCGCTTCATGATCACCGAATTCATCGCAACGAACGAGCGCACCAACCGTTCCTTCCCGCTCATTCTCACAACGGGTCGCATACTGTCGCAATACAATGTGGGCGCCCAGACGCGGCGCACCGACAACGTGACGTGGCATCGGGAGGATGTGCTGGAGATCCATCCGCATGACGCAGAAGTACGCGGCATCAAGGATGGCCAGATGGTCTCCATCTCCAGCCGTGTAGGCGCCACGACGCTCAAGGCCCGCGTTTCAGACCGCATGGCGCAAGGCGTGGTTTACACCACTTTCCACCATCCTGTGTCGGGCACCAACGTGATCACCACCGAGTTCTCCGATTGGGCCACCAACTGCCCGGAATACAAGGTCACCGCCGTCCAGATCACTCTTTCCAACCAGCAGTCTGACTGGCAGAAGGACTGGGAGATCCGCGAGGACGAGAACAAGCGCATCGCAGTGAAACCCCTTGTCGCTGCCGAGTAAACATGAATTGGACGTTCGGCATTCCGGCGAAAGTCGGAATCTGACAAGCGTGAACAGGATTCCAGCTTTGGCCGGAATGGCGGATAGTAGTGATGGCAACTCGAGGCCTGTCAGTGGAACCCTTTACTCGCCCACCGGGCACCTTCGCACCATCTGGCAGGTCCCTGAAGAAGTCCCCATTGCCGTGCTTTTCAATTCACAAAGCTATGCGGTTATGATGTCAACGCCTAGGGACCTTGATGATTTTGCCATAGGCTTCGCACTGGCAGAAGGCATTATCTTGGACGCCCGCCAGGTGAAGAATGTTCTCACTCTGCCCTCTGAGGAAGGCTTTGCGGTTGACCTGGCCATCGATGAAGCACACATCAATCGTGAGCGTATGGTCAAACGCAGCCTGGAGGGCCGCGTGGGTTGTGGTCTGTGCGGCATTGAGGAAATCAAAGATGCTATCCGCATGCCGGCGGGAATCGGACTGAAGTCCTACCTTTCGCCCGAAGCCGTGGCACTTGCCTATGGGGCGCTCCCTGATCACCAGCCCATGAACACCATTAACCGCACTGTTCATGCCGCAGCCTGGTGTTCCGTACACGGAGATATCCTGCTGTCGCGCGAGGATGTGGGCCGCCACAATGCGTTGGACAAGCTCATCGGTGCCATGGCCAAGGCGAGCATGGACCCGCGCTACGGCTTTGTGCTGATGTCGAGCCGCTGCAGTTTCGAGCTCGTGCAAAAATGTGCGCTAGCAAGAATTGGCGCCCTTGCCACGGTTTCCGCACCGACAGCGCTTGCGTTGCAACTTGCAGCACAGGCGGGATTGAAGCTTGCTGCCCTCTCCAAGGGTGGCGTAATGATATTCGATCAGGAGTGAACCCCCATGGAAGCCAGTGACATCATTCGTATGACCAACCAGATCGCAGGGTTCTTCAGGGCCTATGGCCATGACGAGGCGCTCAAGGAAATTGCCAACCACATCAACAATTTCTGGGACCCGCGCATGCGCACCCACCTGTTTTCGTATCTCGCGAAGGGTGGAGCGGGTATCGATCCCCTGGTCATTGAAGCCTCGGCCAATATCCGGAAACCAAAAGCCGTTCCCGCTTGAGGTGACACATGGCAACAGCTGGCGGCTGCCGGTGTGGTGCAATCCGATTTTCTGTTGCTGCTGACCATTTCACCACGCGGATCTGCTGGTGCCGGGTGTACCAGTATCTGGGTGCGGGCAACGGCATGGTGAGCGTGTGTTTCCCTTCTTCATCATTTTCCATACAGGGCGAGGCCCGCTGGTTTGAAAGTATCGCCGATGGCGGCAACCACATGCAGCGCAGTTTCTGTCCCTCCTGTGGCGCACCCCTCTTCAGCAGGGCGGAAGCAAGACCGCATCTGATTTTCATCCGGGCCGGCGCTCTCGACAATCCGAAGCTCGTTGCCCCGACAATGAGCATATGGACAGACGCTTCCCCTGAATGGGCATGCTTCGATCCCGCGTTGCCCAAAGCTCCGGGCCAGCCACCTCTGCCTGTTGCGGTCGATTGAATTATTTAACCAGCAATACAAACAGTTCTTCTGCCGCGCGTTTGAGAAGTGTTGATTAAGTTGCGTAGATAGGCGCATCGGCGTTGAATTTTCCGAACTGGAGGTCCTTGTCGGGGTTCTTCAAAGGTACCAAGACGATGGGTGTTGACACCGATGTGAGCAAGGTCCCCCGGCCCGACTGCAAGGTGGTGAGCAGACCGATCATCTCACCGCCTATCATGGGGCAGGACAGGATGATCAGGCGGTATTGCCCGATCTTATTGGTGACAAGGTAGATATAGCCCGACTGGTGAGGAATCAGGACCGCACCGTGCTGTTTGAAAGCGGCGTCGATACGATCGGATCCGCGGAACACCAAGTGCGAGGGGCCCGTGTCCCGGAGAATTTCCGTCCGGTAGGCATAGGCAGACTGGGCATCACTGAAGGACGGCCTGAGTGTCAGCTAGTTGCCTTCCAGCCAGGTTACGGCTGGACGCGAATAGCTCCCTAAGGATTTAGGCGCCAGTGCCCCCTCGCCGCTGCCGGCGGGCTTGTGCTTGCGCAGGCTCAATTAAGGGGCCTCTTGGATGCGCACCACCGTGACCCAGCTTTTTGAGAACCCGGCCGAAGCATAGGTGGAAGGTGTGTACGTATCTCTCTGCCTTACAATTCGGCGGTTGATACGCTCAAGATCATTGCCGGCAACCGGGTGACCGTGGGCAAAGTGATGGAGCGCCAGGAGGCGAAGGTCATTTATGAAATGACCAAGGCAAATCACCAGACCGCTGCCGTTCTTGAAGAGGAACATCCTGACCTGTTCACCAATTCGCTGGCCAACATTGGTCCCCACGACACAGTGATTGTGCAGATCGAATACCAGGAAACCATCGTGCAGTCGGCGGGCACCTTCTCGCCGGGCTCGCCGCTGGTTGTGGCGCCCCGCTATATCTCGGCACCCATCTTTCAGCCGGTCGGCTTCTCAAACAATGGCTATACCAAGCAACCGGCAGATGCGAAGCGCATTACACCGCCCATTGTTGATCCCGAGCTTTCAGAGGCCACCAATCCCATTACAATTTCGGTGACACTGAATGCCGGCTTTGATACGTCTGAGGTGAAGAGCCTCTACCATGTCATCAAGACCTGTGCCGTCAATCATGTGACTACGCTTGCCGAAAACCATGTTCCAGCCGACCGGGATTTTGCGCTGGAATGGCTGGCTAAGAGCAACGCCCCGCAAGCCGGCCTCTTGACCGAAAGTATCAATGGCAAATCCTATCTCCTGGGATACGTGACGCCGCCACATGTTCAATCGAACGAAGCCAGACAGCCGCGTGATACGATTTTTGTCATCGACAATTCGGGTTCCATGGAGGGCCCCTCCATGGCGCAGGCCAAGGACAGCCTCATCTATGGCCTTAGCCCGCTGAAACCCGTTGACCTATTTAACATCATCCGCTTTGAAAACACCTTGGACGCGCTGTTCTCCACGCCTGTCGCCACCGACATGGAAAACGTCGACCGCACCAAGGCCTTGACGGCAACACCCCTGATGCGGCTTACTTCACCCAGCTACAGCTCCCGGCTTCGGCTTAACCCAATGCAGAAACTTCACCTAAGAAACCGAGAAAGCTGTTCAGACAAATGGGGCCAGCTCTGCTTGCCCAGGCCCTGCAGGAACGCACCTTCAACCAGTCGGTTGCGACAGGCGTTCCCGTGAAAGCCTGGAGTTGGGTGGATACGTGGCCAGTAGCGCGCATTGACATTATCCGCCAGCAGGCCAGTGCCATTGTGCTCTCTGGCAGTAGCGGCGAGGCGCTCAGCTTCGGCCCTGCCCTTCTCCATGAAACTGCCCGCCCTGGGGAGCGTGGCACGGCCGTCATTGCTGGGCACCGTGATACGCATTTTAACTTCCTCAAGGAGGTCGTGGCGAGCGACCTCGTCACTGTCACCCGTGATGACGGTGTCGCCTTCATCTACCGCGTCACTGGCAAAGCCAACGTGGACTGGATCAAGTCCGGCATTGATGCTCATGCTAATGGCTTCAACCTGGTTCTCTCCACCTGCTATCCCTTCGGCGCCATAACCCGAGGGCTGCAGCGGGTCTTGCTGAAGGCGGAGTTTTCCCACTTTGACGTCCTCCAGGCGAAAGCTGGCCCCCCCCTTTAGGAATTAAGATGCCACAAGGCCCTGACTTGCGCCGGAATGACGGGATGGGGGAACTCAAACCTTCTTCCGTTTTGCCTTCGGGAGTTTCCACAAATGATCCACCAGTTGCTCAACAGAGATACCATCTTCGGAATAGGCCTCCCCTGTAACTATGATACCAGCCTCTATCACCGTTTCCGGACGACCCGACACCAGGGGATGCCACCAGGCGAGGCTCTTTCCTTCGTCGAGCAGGCGGTAGGCACAAGTCTTCGGTAGCCAACCAAGCTCGCCCACGTTCTTTGGGGTGAGCGACACGCAATCGGGCACGCGGACTGCTCGATTGAGATAGTCGGAACACTGGCAGGTCTTGAGATCGAGCAGCTTGCAGGCGGCACGTGTATACAGGAAGTTTCCCGTGTCCTCATCTTCCAGCTTGTTGAGGCAGCAGCGGCCGCAGCCATCACACAGACTTTCCCACTCCGTGCGGCTCATTTGCGACAGGGCTTTGGATTTCCAGAAGGGCGGCACTTCAGTCATGGTCCCCTCGTTAATCACTTCCTCGGGACAGGTGCAATTGCTTCCTTGCGGAGGTTTAAGTGAACTGGCAATTATGGGCACAATTCGGCGTGATTTAGCCAAAATCGGCCTGTAATCGAGAGCTTGGTTTTGATAGAAAGAGAAGTCGGTCAACAATCGTGGCAAAACTACCCAACAGCAATCCGATTTACCGGTTTTTCTGGGCCTTCGACTCATATGTTAGCTCGGGTGTCTTCGAGACCTGGGATTGGTTGAAACGTAGTGGCTCGGCCTACTCTTCCTTCATGTACCGGTTCCGCATTTCGGGCATTCGCCGCATCTTCTTTGACCTGTTGGATGATTTTACCACCTTCGGCACAGTCATCGCCTTTTGCCTGCTGGCCTACGCACTTCCGCCCTTTTCGGGTACCGGCGATGTGTGGAACAAGGGGCGCGCTTTTGCAGTCACATTCACCGATGCAAATGGGGAAATCATAGGTCGGCGCGGTATCCGCCAGGATGACGCCATCGCCCTCGAGGATATCCCGCCCACCATGATCAAGGCCGTACTGGCAACCGAGGATGCGCGCTTCTTTGATCATTTCGGCGTCGACATCATAGGTACATTGCGAGCGATCATTCACAATGCGCGCTCCAGCAGTGGCAGCACGCAAGGCGGATCGTCGCTCACGCAGCAGGTGGCCAAAAATCTTTTCCTCAGTCCCGAGCGCACCATCCGGCGCAAGGTGCACGAGGCCTTCCTGTCCCTGTGGATCGAGGCGCGTCTGTCCAAACAGGAGATTCTCAAACTCTATCTTGACCGTTCCTACCTCGGCGGCGGCAACTACGGAATTGAAGCAGCGGCACAGTATTACTTCGGAAAATCGGTGCGCGACGTGAACCTGTCGGAAGCGGCGATGCTGGCCGGCCTCTTCAAGGCGCCAACCAAGTACGCCCCGAGCGTGAACATCGAGGCCGCCCGGGCACGTGCCAATGTAGTTCTCTATCGCATGCTGGATGCTGGCTTCATAACACAGGGTGAATTGTTGCAGGCGCGGCGCGAACCCGCACAAGTTTCTGCACAGGCTAATTTGGACAGCCCGGATTGGTTCATGGACTGGGCCTACAAGGATACACTTGCCATTCTCGACCAGCAAAAGCTCACCAGTGACTTTGTGATCGAGGTCAAGACCACGGTTGACATGAAGCTGCAATCGGCTTCGCAAAAGATTCTCAATGATGTTATTGATACGCAAGGTCCTGACTAC
>Ga0315273_10001689_pt1 | contig 25344 bp, 20 predicted proteins | sample YL17G02_0_MG_FD_205753 | JGI IMG/M metagenome (GOLD analysis project Ga0315273, IMG submission 205753) | Sediment microbial communities from Yellowstone Lake, YNP, Wyoming, USA - YL17G02_0 | ecosystem: Environmental > Aquatic > Freshwater > Lake > Sediment | place: USA: Wyoming | collected... | reverse complement strand
TCAATAACCTACTCCTGAAATAATATCCACATTCTTCGCATATCCCCTTTATCGTACTGTCCGGTAATAGCTCACGCACTGCATTGAGTTGCGATGACTCCAATCTTCTCCTTACTTCCTTAAGTTTTTTCTTCCTATGGCCGATATTATATTTATCAATCTTCATTTGACCTCCTTTGCCGGTATTGAATTGATCTCAATATTCAATCGGCATCGGAGGTCTTTTATTTAACTGCCCCTTAAGTCAGTGCCATTCGGCGCTGTCCCTATTAAACCCTTTCTATTAAACCCTTTCTATTAAACCCTTTCTATTAAACCCTTTCTATTAAACCCTTTCTATTAAACCCTTTCTATTAAACCCTTTCTATTAAACCCTTTATGCATCAGATATTTGAACTGACAGATGATCTGTATCAACAATGCAGGGTTAAACTGGGCAGTAGGCGTGCCTTATGGGAACGTTTAAGGAGTGTTATTTTCGTTCTTATTTTTCCTGATTGGGAAACCCTGTTACAAAGGGTTCTCAGACCTTCTGAATTTTTGTGAATGGGGTATCAGGTTGCCAGTCATTTATGGATACCTCTTGTAAATCCTTTCAAAAAGGTTCCAGTCTACAACTCGGAGAGCAGACAGGTATGTCTGAACAATAACTTTCCACTAATATTTTATTCAATACCTCAAGAATAAAGAGCGACAAAGCACCTAAGAAAAGAAGAATTAGAGAATATATTACAAGCATATAGCACGCTATATGATAATAAATCGTTTGTGATGCTTTACCGTGAATTGCTGCTTGGACACTTAATCTCTTGATTTGCGATACACTAAATGGTAATATGATTATCAACTTAATATAAAGTGATTAACCTTATGAAGGAAACTGTTCTTAAAGAGCTTATCAAAGAGGGTGTTCATCTGAAGATTTTCATACAGGAGGCTCTGCCTAGCAAGGGGAAACCTGCCCAAAAAAATCTTGGCTCAAAAACGATATACATCGTTAAAATATCACTCGGGGAAAAAGAGTCTCGACTTGAGTCGGCACGAGGTGGTCCAAGGGAATGGGCGTCTCTCGATAAATTAGCAAAATGGCTGAAGGGGCATGGCATAGTGGATTATACAATTAGGCTTGCTCATACACAGGAACTTCTCCAACAGAACTTGGCTTTTGTCGGTGGAGGTAATTGATATATGGAGACTGTAATCACAAAAAACAAAGTGAAAGGTCAACCTATATTTGCGAGGCATGAAACATTTCATCCTCGTTTTGGATGGCTAAAAAAGGGGTTTGACAAAGCTACAGAAAGCAACACCATTTTTTCAGAAGAGTCTGCTTCCACTGCTTTAGGGGTCGGGAAAAACATGGTTAAGGCCATCAGATATTGGAGCTTAGCATACAAAATTCTTCAGGAGGATACTAACAAAAATAGCAGGGCAATAAACCCTACTTCCTTTGGGAAACAATTACTCGGTAGCAATGGGTGGGATCCATACCTTGAGGATGTCGTATCATTATGGCTTCTGCATTGGAATCTCTTGAAATTGCCTTGTCATGCCACGACTTGGTACTACGCCTTCAACATCTTTAATCGGCATGATTTTACATCTGATGACATCCTCAATGGGCTTATTGAATACAAAGATCGCGAATTCCCTGGAAGTAAATTTAATGTATCGTCTCTTTCCAGCGATACAACATGTCTTCTCAGGATGTATGTTGAGCAGAGAATCAAAGAAGGACTAAGGGAGGATTCTATTGATAGCCCCTTTGTTGAGTTAGGGGTAATCAAATATTATGGGGATACAAAACATTACGCAATGAACATAGGCCCAAAACCTGGTTTAATCCCTGAAATCATAGTTGCAGCTTGCCTAGAATTTGCTGCCTCTCAAGCAGAGGGGGCAAAAACTATAACCATCTCTCGTTTGTTATATGAAGAGGGAAGCCCAGGGCTTTGCTTTAAAATTAAGGAAAACTTGCTTTGTGAAGCAATTGAAATAATATCTACACAGTTTGATAATATTGCCCTCTCAGAAACTGCGGGATTGATTCAGTTCTCTTTCAATAAAGACCCTTATCAACTGTCTGATATGCTCTTAACCCATTATTACAAAAAGCGAGGGTGAACTTTGTCTCTCTATGAATATATAAAAATAAAGCGAAGATATACTCGATCCATTAATCTTGAGCGTGATCTCGAGGTGGCTGACAGCGTTAAAGGATATATTCTAACCCCGAAGGCAAATGATTTTATACAACGTTTTTTCGATGCTTTATCCTTACCAAATTCTGTTAGGGCATGGACATTAACCGGGGTCTACGGTACAGGGAAATCTGCCTTCGCACATTTCTTAGCAGCCTTATGTTCAGCCAAGGATGACAAGATCAGATTAAATGCAATTAGCATCCTTAAAGAGGCAGATGGAAACGATAGAAAACCACTAAAGCTGATGACTGAAAGGGGTCTAATTAAAGCAGTAGTAACCTCTCAAAGAGAACCTATCGCTTACACTTTAATTCGTGCCTTAAAGAACGGGAGCGAGAAATACTGGGACGGTGTTAGAGGCCCCAAGCCTGGGATATTAGCTGATATTGAAGAGGCCTGCAATAGAATTGCAAAAGGAAAGGAAATAGAGAATAAGCATGTATTATCTCTTATTAGAGACCTTTCAATAGCTTCAAAATCAGGTTTGTTAATAATTATTGACGAGCTCGGAAAGAATCTCGAATATGCAGCTCAGAATAGCTCAGTGAGCGATTTATACATTCTTCAGCAGATTGCAGAATTTCCCACAGGAGTTAGCAGTCCTCAAATATTTTTTATAGGCTTACTACACCAAGCGTTTTACGAATATGCACACGGGTTAGCATCAACTTCAAGAAGCGAATGGGCTAAAATTCAGGGCAGATTTGAAGATATCCCTTTTTCTGAGTCACCTGACCGCTTGTTTCACCTTATTAAGAATGCAATCGATTACACAAATGCTCAGAAGCTCACAGCCTCAATTAAGAAATGGTCTATAAAGTGGGAGTCTGCACTCGCTCTTCAAGACTTTATGAGTAAAAGCTCCTTGAAAGAGCTAGCTTCAATATATCCTCTGCATCCTGTCGCTGCGGTTGCTCTACCAATCCTATGCAACAAGTTTTCACAGAACGATAGAACGTTATTTACCTTTTTATCGAGTGATGAGCCTTATTCATTTAAGACCTTCTTGAACCAGACCGATATCCCTAATGAAAAAGTAATAACGCTTAAACTTGACCAGCTATACGATTATTTTGTTGAATCAGGCGGTATAGCCTTATCTGCGCGCCCTCAATATCAACGCTGGCTTGAAATTCAGGGAAGAATATCGGAGGCAAGAAACCTTGACTTAGATTCTATTAAGGTATTGAAAGCTATCGGAGTGCTTAATCTGATATCAAATACTGGAGCACTAAAAGCATCCCGTAAGATGGTTGCCCTTTGCCTCCATGATCTCCCAGGTGAGAGTAATGCAGAACAATATTGGTATGAAATTATCGACTCATTAATAAAAAAAGGCTTTGTGTCATGGCGAAAACAATACGACGAGTTGCGCATATGGGAAGGATCAGATTTTGACATCGAACTTGCACTCTTAGAGCAAGCTCAAGTACAGAGAGCCTCTTTGGCAGAGCTTCTTAATGAGTTTTACCCCTTAAGCCCAGCGATTCCAAGGCGTCATAGTTACGAAGGGGGAACCGTCAGATTCTTTGAAAGGAAGTATTTCGATTCTTTCCCTGAACACATTGAATGTGCACGTGCTGATAGTGACGGCGTAATCTGCTATGTGACTTCAAAAATAAAGCATCCTGATGAAATTCCGGCATTTACCACCAACAAAAAGCCTGTAGTGATTATCCTTGCCTCTGGAACTGAAGTTCTTCAAACAGCATGCTATGAATATGCGGCATTGCGCCATATTTTAAAATCTGCCAAGCAACTTCAAACGGATGGCGTTGCCCGACGTGAAGTCAGACAAAGACTTTTTTATGCTAAACAACATTTGGAAGAAGCGCTGTATCGATATTGTAACCTATCTGGAATAAAATGCTGGATTGCTGGTGAAAAAGAATATGTCAAAAGTGAAAGAGACTTCAATACAAGGCTGTCCACTCTTTGCGATAAGGTTTACTTCAGAGGACCACATCTCTGGAACGAATTAATTAATAGAAGGGAATTAACTTCCCAAGGTGCTAAGGCGAGGCGTGATTTAATAGGAGCATTAATCAACAACGCCGACCAGGAACGGCTTGGCATAAAGGGATATGGCCCTGAATTCAGTATGTATGAATCTCTAATCAAGGCAACGGGAATACATAGATTAAATGGTGAGAAGTGGTATGTTGACAAGCCCAACAAGGAGTCAGGAGTTTACGATGTCTGGAAAGGCATCGAGCAGTTCTGTCTTTCTGCTACAACCTCTCCGCGCTTAATCGTCGACTTGTATGAGATCATCGAGAATCCACCCTATGGCGTGAAGAGAGGGATGTTGCCTGTACTGCTTCTTACGGTTCTTCTTTATCATAATGAATATCTTAGTATTTACGTCGATAGCTCTTATGTGCCTGTGCTTGGAGTGGAGCATTTCGATTTGATTTCTAAACGGCCCGATAAGTTCGCCGTAAAGTATTTCGAAATATCTGGTCTCAAAGCTCAGCTTTTTAAGGAACTGGAGGAAATTGTTACTGCCTCCGTTCCAAATAAATCGACCCTTCGTAATGCTACCGTGCTCGGCATTGTGAACCCTCTTGTTAGATTTATAAGGGGGCTTCCACAATATACTCAGAAAACACAACATTTAAGCAATAAAGCAATAGCAGTAAGAAAGGCTTTACTCGAAGCCAAAGAACCAGACGAGTTGTTATTTACTGATTTACCGCAAGCCTGTGGCTTTTCATTTATAGATCTCAATTCATCCATTGAAGCCAATCACATTAAAAGTTTCAGGAAAAAACTGATTCTTGCTCTGCAGGAACTTCAAACAGCCTACGATAATGTACTAAAACATTGCAGAAACTTAATTAGTCAGGTTTTTTCCGTTAGTTCTGAGATCAAGGAATTGAGGGATTATTTAAGAGCCGTTGCTTCAAGGGTTATTGCTAACACTCAAGTATTGGAACTCAATCTAAAGAGATTCATTCAGGCTGGAATAAACATTGGCCTTAATGACAAAGCTTGGCTTGAGGCTTTGCTCATGATAATAGCCGACAAACCAGTTAGTTCGTGGACGGATAATGATGTGCTAGTGTTTGAGGTCAAACTTAGCGAAGTCGCACGAAGATTTAAGAATATAGAGGCAATCATAGAACTCAAGAGTGAAGAAAATGAAGGGTTCGAAGCTCGTAAAATAACTGTTACTTATCCCACTGGAAAAGAAATAAATGAAGTTGTCTGGCTTGACCATAAGGACATTAAGGAAGTAACTAATATAGTTGAGAGAGTTTTTGGTAGTGAAATATTTAATAATAGTGATAAAATCAACAAGGCTCTGCTTGCCGCAATAATTGAGCGAGTCTTTGGACAGCAAGAGGAAGCTAAGTCTAAAGATGAGGGGGAAAAGAAGAAGCATGGGGGATAAGAACACAAGGCATGTATTAGGGTTATCTGGCGGTAAGGATAGTGCTGCACTATCAGTGTATCTTCATGACAAAATTCCAAATATCGAATATTTTTTTTGTGATACAGGCTGTGAATTGCCGGAAACCTATGAGTTTTTAGATCGACTCAAAGCTCGTCTCGGAATAGAAATAACGTATTTGAATAAGGAGCTTATTCCTAAAGATGATCCTGAGGCGATTTTTAAACACTGGTTAACTATTTATAACGGCTTTTTGCCTTCAGCTATGGCACGCTGGTGCACTAAGCAGATGAAGATTATCCCTCTTGAAAAGTTTATTGGAGACGACGAGACTATCAGTTACATTGCCATAAGAGCAGATGAGGATCGCGACGGCTACATATCATCCAAAGATAATATCAATCCTGCCTACCCATTCAAAGAGGATGGTATTACAAAGAAAGATGTTTTTCAAATACTGGAAGACAGCGGTATAGGCTTTCCAAAATACTATGAATGGAGATCTCGCTCAGGATGTTATTTTTGTTTTTTTCAAAGGAAGGTAGAGTGGATTGGGCTTCATGATAATCATCCTGACCTATTTGAGAAAGCGGCGAGGTATGAGGGAGAACACTCTGATGGGCGAAGGTTCACTTGGAATGATAATGAATCACTCTTAGAGCTGCTTGGAAGACGGAAAAAAATCATTGACGAGCACAAGAAGCTTGAAGTACGCTTGAATAAAGAAACGCCGAATAAGACCTTGATTGATGTTCTGTCAGAGCTTGATGAGATTGAGGGTTTTAATCCGTGTTCTGTTTGTCATTACTAATTAAATATAGATATATGAAATGGCAAGACATGATTTGATAACTAAAGCAAAAGCGCACATATATCAATTTACACTTTGGCCGAAACTATGGGATAGGTTTAATAATACTTTAATATTTTCGTGGTCAAAGAAGCTCTTTGCGGAATCTTCAATAAATGAGATCCCTGAAAAATCTGGTGTGTATACCTTTGTGATTGAACCTCAAATTGCCAACCACCCTGCCTGTGCATTCCTAGTTTATACAGGCCAAACGAAAAACCTTCGGGGAAGGTTTAGGCAATATATCTTAGTTCAGGAAGGGAGAAGAAGACATAGTCCAAAAGTCGAATATGGGCTAACCCAGTACATAGATCATAAATATCTATTTTTTTATTATTCCTTTCATGATAAAAATATATTAAAGCAGTGTGAACAAGAACTAATTGATGGATTTGCTCCTCCTTGGAATGACAAGAAGACTATTTCATCAGAAGTTGGGGAAATAATGAGGGCTTTTTGATGATGAAAAAAATAATCCCTAAATCATCTCTTTTTCTACCAGCCCTTAGAGCACAAATGGGAGATTGGACTTATTATATTTCAAGCATGCGAATGAAAGATATTGCTAATCGTATAAGCTATGCAGAAGAAATACATAAAAATAAGGAATTAAATGAATTATTGCAACGACAAGTATCAAACAGAAAGAAATACATTGTTAAATACTTAGAAACTCAAGAACAAAGATTTTTTAACTCTATTATCGTCGGAGTTTACAAAGGGAAGCCTGAATGGTATGAACTGGCAATCGGCAAAAATAATGATTTTGATCCCGAAGATCTCCCAGAGTATATAAAGGGTGTCATTGGATTTCTTAAACTCAGCGGAGAAGAAAAGCTTTTTGCAATTGATGGACAGCATAGAGTCGCTGCCATAAGAGATGTAGTTAAAAAAGATAAAAGATTTCTTGACGAGGAGATATCTACTATTTTTGTCTCAGCCCAAATGGATGAAGAGGGCAAAAAAAGGACGAGGCGATTATTTAGTACTCTAAACAGGTATGCTAAACCTGTAAAAAGGTCTTACATTATTGCCTTAAGTGAGGATGATGCCATTGCTATAGTTGTGAGAAAGCTAATTGAAGAACATGAGTTCTTTATTAATGGGAAAATATATAGAGAGACTAAGAACTTAGGAAAAAATGATTATGAGAGCTTTACTTCATTGGAAGCTCTTTATGATGCCATGGATGTCTACTTGAAAAACAAGAAACCTTCTGAATGGGAAAGATTCAAGGGCATTTATCCCGGAGAAAGTGAAGTAGATGAGTATTACATAGAAGCTTCTTCATTTTGGGATGCCCTTCTAAAGTTCTTTTCTTGCTTGATTGAACTTAGAGATGATAGCGATCCAACAAAAATAGTAAAAAAATATCGGGGAGATCACGGAGGGCATATCTTATTTAGACCTATTGGGTTAATAATTGTGATTACTGCGATTAGACTTGCTAAAGACAGTGGACTCAAATTGAATCAAGTCTTAAGGAGAATAGTTTCTATCCCCATGGATTTGAACAAGGAGCCTTGGACAAAATTGTTATGGGATAAATCAAGAAAGCGCATCTTCCCATACATTGGAAAAGAGCGACAAGATGTGGCAGCTAAATTAATTTTGTATATGATCAATGGTGATCTAAAAAAACTCAACCTCAGCAAAAAAACCTTAAGAGATGAGTATATGAAGGCACTAAGTTGGGTTGAGGAAAAAGACGGACCTCTTGAATTACCTGACAAAGTAAGATGATTAATCTTATTTTGATAGGTATCTTATAAAAAAGAATCGCAGGTTAGCTTTAAAATATATGAGGGAGCTTTTTTTAAGACTCTTTTTTGCTTCTACTGAGGCTAATATAGACTCGATAGTAAATAATGAGCCTATCTTTCGTAATTCGAAAAACTGGCGTCCTTATGGTGACAACGAAAGCAACTTCAGTGTTGTAGAAAATCAGCAAGCAAATCCTGTCGCAGCCCTCGTTGAAAAGCTAACAAATTCTATCGATGCCATGTTGATGAAGAAGTGCTATGAACAACGCATTGATCCTCGTTCCCAAGTAGCACCAAAGAACATGCATGATGCGATGCGTAGTTTTTATAAGTATGAGAACTTTGATCTTCAAGCATACAGGAATGAAGTAGCCCAAGATATCCAAATTTTAGCTGATCCTAACAGCCCCAGGGGCGATACGTCACTGATAATCTTTGATAACGGTGAGGGGCAACATCCCCAGGAGTTCCCCAATACTTTTCTCTCTCTTTTGCGAGGAAACAAAAACGATATCAAATTCGTCCAAGGCAAATATAATATGGGCGGCGCTGGAGCTCTTGTATATTGTGGAGAAAAAAGATACCAACTTGTAGCTTCCAAACGATATGATGGTACAGGCAACTTTGGATTTAGCCTATTGAGAATGCATCCTCTGACCAAAGAAGAAGAGGAAACCAAGAAAAATACCTATTATGAATATTTCTGTCCTGATGGCAAAATCCCTGAATTTCCTATCGATGAGTTAGACCTAAATCTTTACAAACGGAAGTTTAGGGCAGGCACTATCATAAAACTATATTCCTATGATCTTCCTCCAGGGAGCAGGTCAGTTATTTCCAGAGATTTAAACCAGAGCATAAATGAATACCTTCATGATCCAGCTATGCCGATTTATATCATTGACCGTAAAGAAAGATATCCAAAGGACATGGGTCTTGAGAGGATTATGTTTGGCTTATCAAATAGGCTTTTAGATCAAAAGGAAAAATATGTCGACAGGCAGTTCTCGTTAGAGATAACGGGGAATAAAGAGGTTGGAAAAATCAGGGCTACGATTACTGTCTTCAAGGTTAAGAATGAAGAGAAGACAGTTAAAGAATTCAAAGAAACCATCCAGAATGAGTTCTGCAAGAATAATATGAGCGTTGCTTTCAGCCTTAATGGTCAGGTACATGGCTTTTATACTTCAGAGTTCATTTCAAGAGCGTTGAAGTACAAATTGCTCAAAGATTACCTGCTCATACATGTTGACTGTACAAATATGACCCTGCATTATCGCAACAACCTCTTCATGGCATCGCGAGACCGATTAAAGAACGCAAAAGAAGCGGATGTCATTAGAAGACTTCTTGCTGATAATCTTCGGAAGAGTGAGTTGAACGATATTTATAAGCAGCGCAAAGATTCTTTTTCAGCTGATACTAGCGATACAAATGAGTTACTTAAGAAGTTTTCTAAAAATATCCCATTAAATCCCGAGATGCTCAAATTGTTGAAACAGACTTTCAAGCTCGAAGAAATAGACAAAAAAAAGGATGAAACTGAGAAGGATAAGAAAAAGACTGAGCGCAAACCGAAGACTAAAGAGCCTTTTGTGTCACAACGATATCCATCTATCTTCAAAATTGATGGCAAACCGGATAAGGATGGAAAATTAGTTAAGACTATCCCTTTAGGTGGCGACAAAACAATTCGATTTGATACTGACGTGGAAAACGAGTACTTCGACAGGATCAAAGATAAAGGAGAGCTTAATTTATACGTCTTAACCCACGCGCCTAACGATACTAAGGGAGGAAATGCTCATGGACAGCCTCGGGCTATAGATGAATATTTCCAGGTGGTTAAATCAAGCCCACAAGATGGAACGATCAGAGTAAATTTACAGCCCAAAGGGAATCTGCAGGTAGGGGATGAACTTCAGATTCGAGCGAATCTTACTTCTGTTGTACAGCCAGAAGGGGCTCTCGAATCGATATTCTATGTGAAAATCGAAGATATGAAAGAGAAAGAACCTAAGCCGGAGGCGCCAGATGTGCCCCAGATTGGATTGCCTCAAATGGTGCTCTTTTATAAAGATGAAAGAGATGGAGTTACAACATGGAATGACGTTGAGGCTTCAGGTATTTCTTTCGATGAGGCGGAAATCATGGCAACCGATATTAATGAAAAAGATGAACTTGAAAAAATCCTTATCAACATGGACAGTAGTCTCTTGCGCACTTATAAATCCAAGCTGGATGGAGATGAAGCTTTGCAGATCGCAGATAATAAGTATGTATCACAAGTTTATTTCCATACGTTGTTTTTATATTCAACCCTTAAACAAAAAAAGCTCCGTTTTTCGCTGGACGAGCCACAAGGCGAAAAGACTATGGAAGTAGATGATGTGCTTCGTGATCTATTCAAATCTAGCTATGGTGAGTTTTTGCTTAGATTTGGTGGCACTGAAGAATTAATCGCCGCAATTGATTAATAGGTAATGGGCTCCTGTGGAGCTGTGCTGGCATATGAGCATTTACCTGCATAAGTAAAAAAGAGCGGATATCGTCCCCCGAATGTTTCGGTTAAGCTTCAATCTGCAATTGCTCCAATGCCGATAATCTTATTCAGTTTTGCTTTTATGCAACTTCAGATTGAAGCTTAACCGGAACCCTCATATTATGAAAAATACCCGAAGGACGGATTTGATTGATAATTAAGAAATCAACAGTGCATCTTAGAAGGTCTGATAAGTCCTTTTACATTTTAACGACGGCGCTCAGCGAGGATTCGCAGCCATTTGCTCCGGGAGGGATGCCTTAGTTTCCTTATTGCCTTTGCTTCGATCTGCCTTATCCGCTCACGTGTCACATCAAATTCAAGACCGACTTCTTCAAGGGTACGGGGTTCATCCTCACCGATACCGAATCTCCTTCGTATAATCTGTTCCTCCTTGGGAGTGAGGGAGCCGAGGATTCTGTCTATCTGTTTTTTCATGTCCGATTCCATGGCAACATCAAGAGGGGACAAAACATCTTTATCTTCTATGAAGTCCTTGAGGTAACTGCTATCCTCATCTCCGATTGGTGTTTCAAGGGAGACGGTATCTCTTGCGATCTGGAGCACTTCCTTCACCTTCTCGACAGGAATCTTCAAACGGTCAGCAACCTCATCAAGGGTGGGTTCTTCGCCGGCCTCCTGGACACGTTCAGCTATAACCTTCGTAATTTTATTGATTATTTCAGCAGTATGGATTGGTATTCTTATTGCCTTCGATTGTTCAATGAGTGCCCTTGTCATTGCCTGTCTGATCCACCATGTTGCATAGGTGCTGAACTTATAGCCACGCTTGTAATCAAACTTATCAACAGCCCTCATGAGACCGATATTCCCTTCCTGTATCAGGTCTGAAAAGTTTAATCCCTTTCTTGTATACCGTTTCGCTATGCTTATCACAAACCGGAGATTGGCTTCAATAAGAGCCTTTTTTGCTTCCTGTACTTCTCTCTCCCCTTCCATGAGAACTCCTATTACCTTCTTCAGTTCAGCAGACTTCATTCCTAATTTCGTTTCTCTTTTGGATATCTCTTTTTTCCAAAGTCTCCTTCTTTTCATAAAAGGAGGTACACATGCCTTCTTCTTAGGTTTTTTCGCTATTTTTCTTTCGAGGTTTTCTATCTCTGCCACTGACTGCTTTAATTCTTCTGAAAAAGCTATTATGACAACCTCTTTCAGTCTCAGATCATGTACTTTTCCGAGGATCTGTTGCCTGTTTATCCTCAGAAGCAGGATAAGCTTTGTTTGCATTGCAGACGAGGAAGTTTTTAATTTCTTCAGATAAGCCTCTCTTTCCTGATAGAGAGCGCTTATCTTCTCAATAATCTCGAAGAATCTTTTCTTTTCTGCTACAAGGTCTTCTTCTGCTTCTCCTTCACAGTCCTGGATAATTTCAGCAAGGGGGGCTTTTCCGTTCATTACCATATTCCCTAAGGGTATAAGTCGTTGCAGAAAAAAGGGTATGGAAAATATTATCTTGCAGACTTTTTCTTTTCCTTCTTCTATCCTTTTTGCAATCTCAATCTCTTTCTCCTTGGTGAGCAATGGAACAGTTCCCATCTCTTTCAGATAGATTCGGAAAGGATCTCTTTCGCCTTCTACGGAAGCAGGAGTCTTTTTCTCCTCCTCCGGGGGCTCTTCGCTAAGGGAATTCCCGAGGTGGTTGGTTTTTTCCTCTTCTTCCTCCTCTAACTCTTCTGATTCTTCAAAATAATCAAAGTATTCTTCCATGCATATGCCCCTTGAGGAGTTCCCTTTTTTCCTTTAGCAGTGCGTTCAGGAGAGAGATATCACCGGATTTCTCAGCCTGTTTCCGTTTCTCCTCGAATCGTTTCTGTGTCATTGTCTGAAGGCAATCTTCGATATTTCTGTCAACATGCTCAAGATCGAACCCGGGTTTGAGGGAAAGCCCTGTAATGAGCGCCTTCTCTTCGCCGGCTTCGTTGAGGAGGGACTCCAGAGAAAATGTCTTGCCCAATGAATTTATTTTCTTGAATAACGACTGTACGGTTTCGTCTTTCAGGTCACCGGCATCAATTTGTGAAAGAACGTATTCAGCCTTTTCAGGGAACGCAATGATCGCACTCAGGAGAAGGTATTCTTCCCTGTATTGTGCAGCTTTCATAAGCCCCAACCCCTCCAGGACATTGGACCGGACGTTTTTCTTTATCTGTTTCAGCTCGCTCCTCAGGACTGACTCATCGATTCTTGTCTTCTCAGCAAGTTCCCGTAATAATTCGTCTGCCACAATCATATCTCCTATGTGTGAGATAATCCTGAGGATCTCCCTTGCAGCATCTATTTTATCCACTTTCAAGGTGTTCAGGAGGAACTCTGTCATCGACAGAGCTACTGCAAGCATCCTTTTAAAAGGCTGGCTGCCTTTCTTTCTCAAAAAACTGTCCGGGTCTTCACCTTCAGGGAGCAGTAAGACTTTTGCCCTGAAATTGCATTGAGAGAGGATTTCCAGGGACCTCCTTGCAGCGGCAACGCCAGCCGCATCACCATCAAAAACCAGCACGATTTTTTTTGCTAATGCTTTAAGCCTCTGTAACTGTTTTAAAGTCAAAGCAGTTCCCAATGGCGCAACAGTATTCTTGAACCCGTACTGATGGCATATGATGGTATCGAGGTATCCCTCAACTAAAATGGCATAACCTTTTTTTCTTATCTCTTCTTTTGCCAGGTTTAAGGCGAAGAGTGTTTCTCCCTTTTTGAATAATTCAGTCTCCGGAGAATTGAGATATTTTGGTAAGGCATCGTCGAGAACTCTGCCGCCGAAGGCAACAATATCATTCTGGTAGTTATATATGGGGAAAATGATACGTCCTCTGAAAACATCTCTGCTGCCTTTTTCGTCAGATACGATAAGGCCTGCATCCTTGATCAGGGAATCACTGAACCCCGTCTTCTTTAAATATTTCATAAGGCCGTCTCTTTTAGAAGGAGCGTACCCTATGGAGAAACCCTGAAGAGATGCATCTTCAATTCCCCTTTTCTTCAGATACATCCCGGCTGCCTCTGCATCATGGAGGTTCTTGATAAAAAAATTTGCGGCTTCCCTGTTTATGGTGAGCAGCTTTTCGCGCTTTTCCGAGCGATCTTTGTCAAAGGCAAATTCCCCTATCTTAATGCCTGCCTTTTTCGCAATAACCTGCATTGCTTCATTAAAAGAGAGGGTTTCATGTTTCATCAGGAAGCTGACAACATCACCACCAGCCCCGCATCCGAAACAGTGGAATATCTGTTTTGGCTGGCTTACCATAAAGGAGGGAGTTTTTTCAGCATGAAAGGGACAGAGGGCTTTATAGTTCTGACCGGATTTTTTTAATTGGACATAATCGGATATGAAATCAACGATGTCTACCTTAGATCGTACTTCTTCGAGCAGCCTGTCAAACTTCATTCAACCCCGTGGCAAGGTCATTACAATCGACTCTATGAGTCATCGACTGAATCTTTTAAATCCAGAGCATTCGAGGATCTCTATTGCATTGCCTCTTGTAATCTCATCCAACAGCAAGTTCAGACCGAGGTTATCACTGGAAATGTGTCCGGCAATAACAACGTTCAGGTGGTTTTTTTCTGCCTCTTTCCGGTGTTCTTCGCTCAGGTGCATCGCTACAATTGTGCTTACTCCACCTGTTGTGAGGCTTTCAAATATCTCTTTGGATCCTTCTGTGCCGCCTGTCATATCCACAAAGATCTTCCCGGCCTTTCTGTTTTTGGCGCCAAGAAAGACACTTGGGCCAACGGTATGAAGCCCTGCATCTTTGTATTCGGGGATATCCTTGAGGATGCTCATCACATCGCTTATGAGATAGGGCTTTTTTTCATCGAAGAGCCTCTGGAGATAATTCGCAACCATGTTATCAGCAGGAGTATGAAGACAGAGGAAGGGGATTTCGAGAAGTCTTGCTGCATCTACCGCTCTTGAGTGGTTTGCCGGAAGGAGCCTTCTTTCGACTTCTTTTATCCTTCCATCCATGAGATCCTCTGCAATATTAATCGGGACGCCGAATCTGTTTAAAATATCAGATTGCATGCGCATTACATCATACAGGTTTGCATACGCTCTTCCTTCGGGATGATGCGCAAGGAGGAGATCAACCCGTTTTCCCTTTGAGCGCAGGCTGTCGGCAAGCAGCACCTCACCAACCTCGATATCAATACCGGCAAGGGCAGTCATGATCTCTTCGTCACCTGTCCCAAAAAGGATCCGTGAATCAGCATATGGATTCTGAAGGGATTCCATATCGAAAAAGTCTTTCTCGTCAGGCTTAAGCTCGTCATATGATTTCTTTTTCTGTTCGATGTCTTTCATGACAACATCGCTGCTCCGAGGATCGTTGTGCATACCTGTTTCAATAGCCTTTTGATATATATCTTTTAGCTTCATTCCTTTTCCAATAACTCCTTTACTCTTTGATTTAACGTCTTTCCGTCAGCGGTTCCCTTCACCCGGGACATAACGAGGCGCATAACCGTACCTATGTCTTTTACGCCTTCGGCAGAAGATTCTGCTATTGCTTCAATGATGAAACGGTCAAGCTCTTCCGGCGTAAGCTGATCCGGCAAGTATGATTGCAGGATTGACAGCTCCTGTTTTTCGTTATCAGCAAGGTCTTCTCTTCCTCCTTTTAAGAAGAGAGCAATCGATTCACGTCTCTGTTTTGATAATGTTGAAACAACAGAAATGATTTCCTCTTCAGATAGTTCTCTGTTCTTTTCTGTCTGCTTGTACTTTACGGTTGCTTTTAGCATCCGCAAGGCAGAGGTTTTCAGTTTGTCAGAGCTCTTTATCGCTCCCCTTAGATCATTGTCGAGTCTCTGCTGAAGAGACATTACCGTGCCGTGAATTTCGTTCTTCTGAAGGCTTTCTTCCGGGCGGCAATAGCCTTTTTCTTCTTCTTGACACTCGGTTTTTCGAAGTGCTCTCTTTTCTTTATCTCGGAGAGAATTCCTTCTCTTTCACACTGTTTTTTAAACTTTCTGAGTACATTTTCAAAGGACTCACCCTCAAGAACCCTTACTACGGGCATTCATAAACCCCTCCCCTCTGGTTTAAGATTTACTTTAAAAATTAAATGTAATTCTACCAGTTTTCAAAATTTTCTGTCAAATTTTTTGATCGAACCCACGGTTCAACAGGAACGGATGCCTCAGGTCCCACCGCCGGGACTCGGAACAGGGGGAGGTGATCCGGTACTGCTCTTTGATGCACGACTGCTGAAGAGAGAGAATTTTTTCTTAACCTCTGTTGATCCACACTGAGGGCAGGTGGTATCTTTTTCTGAACTGCCTACCTTTTGGATCAGAGAAAAGGTTGTCTTACATTTATTGCAGATATATTCGTATATTGGCATTAAAAATCCCTCCGAACTTTTTTTTCATTATACCATGTGTGTATGAGCCTTATTTTAATAAGGCTAACCCTATAGGATAAATACTTACAGAAGGACAAGCCAAATTCCTACAAAAAAATCAGACTTATACTGATACTTTTGCTTTCTTTTTTAGGCTAAAGTTTTAATGATTCAATAAACAAAAGATTCAGATCCCTAACAAAATGAATACAAGAAATTATCGCCAAACAAAAAGCCGTCATTGCCGCCCCATATCAAGTACGGGATAAACTCCAGCGGGAATCTGGAAGTCATTCCGTTAAAGTGGATCTGGATTCCGGGTCAAGCCCGGAATGACAGACTCATTTTGGTAGAGGCTTATAGAAGACGATGCAGTAGATAAGGCTGAATATTTTAGCACTGAAAGGAGAAGAGGATGATTAGTCTCGAAGTAAATAAGAAAAAATTTGAGGTTGATGTAAGCTCAGAGACTCCGCTCCTCTGGGTGATCCGTGAGGCGATAGGACTGACAGGCACTAAATATGGTTGCGGAAGAGCGCTCTGTGGCGCTTGTACTGTACATGTAGATGGAGAACCGGTCCGTTCCTGTATAACACCTGTGTCTTCTGCTGCAGGTAAAAAGATTACGACCATAGAAGGTCTTTCAGCCGACCTTAGTCATCCGTTGCAGAAGGCATGGATCGAAGAAGATGTGCCACAGTGCGGCTACTGTCATTCAGGACAACTGATGCAAGCAGCAGCATTGCTGAAAAAAAATCCTGAACCAAGAGATGCGGACATCGATAATGTTATGTCAGGCAACCTCTGCCGGTGCGGAACCTATCAGCGAATCCGCAAAGCTATTCACCGGGCCGCAGAGATGATGTCGGGAGGAGGAAAGGAATGAGCGGAATCATCAATGTAAGCCTGAACCGGCGTGACTTTCTAAAAACCGGTATGGTTATCGGTGGAGGATTAATTCTCGGTTTCTCCCTCAACGATTCATTAAGTGAGGCAGCAATACAATCGTCAGTTCCTTTCATACCGAACGCCTTCATACATATCGGAACTGATGACACGGTGACATTCATTGTTAATCATTCTGAAATGGGTCAAGGAGTTTATACCTCTCTGCCTATGCTTGTAAATGAGGAACTCCAGGCTGACTGGAACAAGATAAAAGTTGAAGCTGCACCTGTAGATCCTGCTTATAACCACACTGAATGGGGTATCCAGGGGACAGGGGGGAGTACCAGCGTTCGGAGTGAATGGCAGCGGTTGATGAAGGCAGGAGCAACAGGCCGGGCGATGTTAATTGCAGCAGCAGCAGATATCTGGAAAGTCGATCCTGCAAGCTGCAGGGCAGAAAAGGGTTTTGTGATTCATGACGAAACAACAAGGAAGCTCTCCTATGGTCAATTGGCGGAAAAAGCATCTCAATTGAAGCCACCGCTGGATGTTCCCCTAAAAGGAGAAAAGGACTACAAGATTATTGGCAAGTCGATGAAGCGTCTTGACACTCCTGAAAAAATAAATGGAAAGGCAATCTTTGGTATCGATGTCAGGATTCCCGGCATGCTCACTGCGGTTGTTGCTCATCCGCCTGTCTTTGGCGGAAGGGTGAAAAGTTTTAGTGATGAAAAGGCGAAAGCAGTACCTGGAGTTAAAACTGTTGTGCAGATTGAATCAGGAGTAGCTGTTGTTGCCGATAGCTTCTGGTCGGCTCAACTCGGAGCAGATACGTTAGAAGTTGTCTGGGACGAAGGTTCCCTTGCAGATCTCTCAACAAATGAGATGCGGAAACAATATGCAGCGCTTGCGAAAAAACCAGGTACTATTGCCCGTAAAGAGGGAATGCTGCCATACGAGGTTCTGGAAAAGGCAGCAAAGAACATTACTGCCGAGTATGAAGTCCCGTATCTCGCACATGCGACCATGGAGCCCCTGAACTGTCTTGTTGATCTTCGTGATGATAGCTGCGAAATCTGGACAGGAACCCAGTTCCAGACCAACGATCGAGATGCAGCAGCACGCGTTGCAGGACTCAAGCCGGAACAGGTCAGACTTCATACCACTTTGTTGGGAGGCGGCTTTGGTCGTCGTGCAAATCCCCAGTCGGATTTTGTTGTTGAGGCAGTTCATGTTGCAAAGGCAGTGAAGAAACCGGTGAAAGTAATCTGGACGCGCGAGAACGACATGAAGGGCGGTTACTACCGGCCAATGTGGTACGATCGAATCGCTGCCGGACTTGACGAAAAAGGTAACCTGATTGCCTGGCATCACACTATTGTTGGCCAGTCAATTATAGTTGGAACAGCATTCGAGCAAATGCTCGTAATGCATGGTATCGACGAAACGTCTGTCGAAGGCGCAAAAGACATCCCCTATGAGATACCAAATATTCTCGTTGACCTGCACAGTCCGAAAATCGGGATACCAGTGCAATGGTGGCGGTCAGTCGGGCATTCTCATACTGCTTTCGTCGTCGAAAGTTTTGTTGATGAAGTGGCTCATGCTGCAGGAAAAGACCCGTATGAGTTTCGTCGAAAGTTGCTAACCGAACAAAAACGTTATCTCGGGGCGCTTGATCTTGCGGCACAGAAAGCCGGCTGGGGCAAACAACTACCGAAAGGACACGGTATGGGAATTGCCGTACATAAGTCATTCGGGAGCTATATCGCGCAAGCAGCAGAGGTATCTGTCAGTCAGGCAGGTGAGGTGCGTGTGCATAAAGTTGTTTGTGCGATTGACTGTGGCAGAATAGTGAATCCTGATACAATTGTGGCTCAGATGGAGTCAGGGATTGTTTTTGGCCTTTCCGCCGCACTTTACGGTGCGATCACCTTCAAAGACGGACGGGTAGAGCAGAGCAATTTTCATGATTACCCGATTCTCCGAATGAATGAGATGCCAAAGGTAGAAGTTCATATCATGCCAAGTCAGGAGCCGCCAGGGGGAGTGGGAGAGCCTGGTGTTCCACCTATTGCGCCTGCAGTGGCGAATGCTGTATTTAATGCCACGGGAATTCGGTTACGCAAACTCCCCATGAAACCGGAAGCTCTTAAAGAGGCGATGGTAAAAGTCTAACGATTTTATTCAGAAAAGGAATGGTACAATGCTGGATATATTGTTTGTCCAAAAGATGTTATTTTGGCTTGTGTTTTCTCCTTATCGAGTAAGGAGGATTGCTGTCCGTTTCTGTCATTCCGGCTCGCCCGGTCTCCTCGGCGACTCGCCGGGGCGAGAATCTTTCTTTAAAGAAGGATTCCCGGCAAGCGGGAATGACAAATAGGAAGAGGAATTTTTGACAAGAGTGGAAACGATAGTAAGAATAATGCTCCCGAATAATTTTTACTGATAAGGAGGTTGTTATGAAATATTTGTGTTTTGTATTTTTGATTCTCTTCTTGGCGACAAATGTCCAGGCAAATCTGCACACGGAAACGGTTGAATATAAAGAAGGGGATACAGTCCTTGAAGGGTATTTAGCCTATGATGATGCAATTAAAGGGAAACGCCCGGGTGTGATGGTTGTCCATGAATGGACAGGACTCGGGCCATATGTAAAAAAACGCGCCAATGAGCTTGCAGAACTTGGATACATTGCCTTTGCAGCAGACATCTATGGGAAAGGAATAAGACCAAAGGATCACGAAGAAGCAGCCAAAATTGCCGGTATGTATTTTAAGGACCGCAGTCTTATGAGAGTCCGTGCCCTGGCAAGCCTGCAGGTGCTCAAGAATCATGAACTCACTGACAAGAGCCGCATTGCTGCTATGGGCTATTGCTTTGGCGGCGCGACAGTGCTTGAATTGGCGCGCAGCGGCGCCGATATTGCAGGGGTAGTGAGCTTCCATGGCGCACTTGCAACACCGAATCCTGAAGATGCAAAAAATATAAAGGCAAAGGTACTGGTCTTTCATGGTTCAGATGACCCCTTTGTGCCCCAGGAAGCTGTGCTCGCCTTTCAAAACGAGATGCGAAAGGCAGGAGTTGACTGGCAGATGGTAATTTTTGGAGGGGCAGTGCATAGCTTCACTGTTCCTGAAGCTGGCAGTGATCCTTCAAAAGGTATGGCCTATAATGAAAAGGCAGCCAAACGTTCCTGGGAGATGATGGAACTCTTTTTCAAAGAGATATTCAGGTAGAATAAACCTGCAGGACGGTGGGATTGGGATAACTCCCCCTTCCCCCTCTTAACCTAAGAGGGGGCTTCTTCCTCCCCTTAAGATAAGGGAAGGCGAGGAGGGGTTATGATATACCCCACGTCACCGAAGATTACATATTCAGATAGAATCTTATGGACATCTACGAAGAAATTTTGAGATCAAAAAGGGAAGGCAGGTCTTCTGCCATTGCCACCATAGTTCAATGCGTTGGCTCCTCTCCACAGAAAGAGGGGGCAAAGATGCTTGTCAGGGATGACGGCTCGATTCTCGGAACCCTCGGCGGCGGATGCATCGAGGCAGAAGTGATTCAGGCATCCCGTCAGGCAATGAAGGACGGTTTTCCTCTTACGATACCTTTTGAACTTACAGAAAAGCATGGTGGTCTTGTGTGTGGTGGAAAAGTCCTCGTCTACATCGAACCTGTTATTCCTGAGCCGCACATTGTTATTCTTGGTGCCGGTCATGTAGGAAAGGCATTGTCAAAGGTTGCGAGATTTTCAGGTTTTAGGGTCACTGTTGTTGATGATAGAGAAGAGTATGCAAACAGAGATAACATACCTGACGCCAATGATTTTGTTGTTACTGATTTTAATAGCAGTTTTTTAAATATTTCTGTCGACAAAAATACCTTTATCGTTATTGCAACCCGTGGTCATAATCATGATCTCGACGCTTTGAAAGCAGCCCTGAGAACAGTGGCAGGATATATAGGTCTTCTCGGGAGCAAGCGGAAAAAGGCCCTTCTCTTAAAGACCCTCAAGGATGAAGGATTCTCTCAGACAGATGTTGACAGAATTATAACTCCCATAGGTCTTTCCATTGGTTCAGTAACGCCTGAGGAAATAGCTATCAGCATCATGGCTCAGATTATCAAACACAGGAGGGAACATGCCTCTCAGGGTTTCAGCGATCCTCCTTGCAGCAGGTTCGTCGAAGAGGATGGGGCAGCCCAAACAACTCCTTCCTCTCGGCAATAAAACAGTTATCAGGCATTGCTTTGATAATCTTGTTGCAGCCGGGATTAAAAATGTAGTCGTTGTCATCTGCCGAGGCGGGTCTGAAATACTTGATAGTATGAAAGACCTTCCTGTCAAGGTTGTCTTTAATGAGAATCCTGAAAGTGAGATGGCAGAGTCTGTCAGGATAGGGCTTCGCACTTTAACTGACTCTTCAGCAGGTGTTTTAGTACATCTCTCCGATCATCCCCTTGTATCAGCCAAAATTTTAAAGAGCATTGTTCAGTGTCATCTCGAAACCCCTGACAAGATAATTATCCCTCTATATAAAGGGAAGAAAGGACATCCAAGCCTTTTCCCAAAGCCTGTCATCGATGAAGTCTTTGTTGGCCTTACCTTAAGAGAGATAATAAACAGAGACTCAAGCAGAATCAAATTTCTGGATGTTGATGATGAAGGAGTAATACTCGATATGGATACGAAAGAGGATTATGAGAGGATTCTTAAGAAAATGGGGAGTTAATTTAAACATTGCATAAAACTTATGTTCATCAATTGTCATAGCCTGACCCCCTATTTTGTCATGCTCCGACTTGATCGGGGCATCCAGTGCTTGCCATTACTTGACCATCATATTCAATTTTTAAAGGTCTCGCTACCGTATCGATATTACATGACATAAAGGTAATGCCAAAATTAAAGACCTGACCCTATCAGGCCTTTCTCAACTGCTATACAGGAACGGACAGCGACCATTAAAAAGAGTCCCAAAGGGGTCAACCATTAAAAGGCGCAAGAAACCCTGCTTGCGGAACTGTGTAAACCCGAGGTAGAGAAAGTGAGACAGTTACTGCCTGTGTGAAACGGTGGCGAAAAGGTGACATGATTAAGAGATGGGCTGTTGCAGCAATTCCCAGAGCGGAGAAGAAATTCAGACGTGTGAATGGATATTAGGAAATACCGAAACTGCTGATGACCCTGCAGCGGAAATCAATTAATGTAAAGGAGAAAGCAGCTTAGGATATGTTTAACGGGTACTTCTTACTTCAACTAAAGAAAGAGACAACGTCTATCATTGTCTCCTGTTGATCCAAATTTCTCCGCCAACAATCTGGCCGCTGTTTTTTTTAACAGAAATTTTCTGTTTCACCTGCGGGACAAACAACTGCTGTCCTATGTTTATTTCTTCTAATTTTCCTTTGTCATTGATTTTAATCAAGAGGTCGTAACTCAAGTCTTTTTCCTGCTTCAGTGCATTGACGATTGGATCTATTTTTTTAGTTGTTACCATTGCCTTATCCCATAAAAACATTATATGTTCCGGTGATGAAAATTCCTTATCGAGTCTGTCCAGAAGCTCTTCACATGCATCAAGAGAAATGGCCTGTGCAAGTAAAGCAGGAGGTATCTCCATACTGAGGCTTTTCCACTGAGTGTCTTCCGCGCGGGATTCGAATTTCAGGCCATGCCGGATCTCATGCATTCGGATGAAATTCGTCTTGAACGGTTCAAAAACATCAGCCTCCGGACATGAGAAAAGACCCTTTTGTATATGATCATATCGTGAATAGAACATTGCAGCATTAACCAGACCATCCACAGAGGCCCTGACTTCAATAAAATGTTTGTTGTCTTTCACAATGAGTTTTGCCTGATCAACAAGAAGATACCCCTGTTGTTCAGGGTTCTGATGCTTGATGCCCAGACGAAGGATAAAGTACCCCGGCAGGCCATTGATTTTTTGTGCAGGGAAATAGAGGTACAGCTCGTTCCTGTTCTCCCTGTCCTCGGAATTCTTGATTTCATCCACGCGGACGGAAGATGTATCTTTGCTGGTGACCTTATCCGTTGCATCCGATACTATGCGCTGGTTGCTTATGCAGCCCCAGCTTTCTTCGGTAAGCACAGTAAAGGCTTTTTGAGGATAAATATCCACAGGTTTTACAGCAAAGGTGTTGTTACACCCAAGAATCATAAAAAAAATGATCGACCAATAAATACGATAGAGATTCCTGTTTCCCATCGGCCTAATTCATTAACAGGGCCCCAGGAGTTTATCCTGGAACCCTGCTATTAGCTAAATTGGTTATTGTCCGAGACCCGGCCACGGGCCAGAAGGCGGTTCTGCGGACATATCTGATGTCTTATCGAGGGTTATTGTGCCTGTCTCGCCGTGGCACGGCAAAGTATTCACGTTCACCCATGTACCGGAAATAATAGAGCATGCATCGTCCACTGTGCCTGTAATTGTCCAGTCGCAGCAGGAGTCTGTAACTGGTGAGCCCGACATAGTCCATGAAATATTGGTCGCGTCATGGGTTCCTGAGACACTCCAGCTTGTACAATATGGTGAAGTAACCCATCCGGTTACTGAGGTTGGACCCTGGTTGAGATAGTATTCATTCGCGTAAGAATCAAGCCACTGGCCGGCAAAACAGGCATTATTAACCGTGATTGTATATGTCCCGCCGGTTGACCCACCTATTACGATAACTGCTATTTTATCCCATTGTCCTGCAGTGAGAGTTTTATTATATGTATAATCGGGTGTCGTTTTTGAAATTCTTGACAATACTGTATTACTTTTCATCCCAAGAATATAGTATCTGAAGGTGCCGGTATCGTCTCCGTCCAGTTTTATTTTGACATGCGTAAGCTTTGGATTCAGTTTAAACTCATAATAATCCGCGCCGTACGGCACCACCCAATCATTTCTACCCCAACTGGTATTATTTGTGATCGCAGGACTGATTCTTGGGACATGGCTTAATGGCCCGTAGGTTACACCGCAGCTTGTGACAGTAGTTTCATCTTCATCATATTCATATGAGCCGGGATTTGTAGTGTCTTTAACATAATTTGCCTGTGCCCACTGGCCTGCATACTGGTCAAAAATCAGACCAAGCCTGTTGTCTACTACTGTGCCGACTGCAGCTTTAGCATCTTTGCCGTTTGTAGAATATGTTGACCACACGTCTCTGATTGCAGCCCACGTTGCCCGTTTCTGAAGGTATACCCAGAAGTGTGCAGCATCATAGCTTCTGCTGAGAATGAGGTCCTTATCAGGCACATTCAGTCCGGAAATCATTCGCTTCATATAGTCTCTCACAGACGCATTGGTATATTTCTGCGACCACGCCGCTGTGCCTTCTACCATCCATTTCATATTTGCCGTACCGCTGACGTAGCCATAGGCATACTGGACGCGGTGAAAAAGCTCATGCGCTGAAGTGGTCTTTCTCTTGCAGGCATCGCTTACGGTTAGCTTGCTGTTCAAATTAATATACTTCCAGCCTGACGCGGTTTCACCGTAAAGCCCGGCTCCCAGGTAGTAGACTTTAACGTCGACCATCTTATCCGCGCCTGAAAGATAATGCTTTGGTTCTTTAAAATTGGTTGCATATTTATTCCAGGCCGCATTTAAAGCAGTTGCTGTTGCTTTCACAGCTGCAAGCGTTACATTGTTGTCAGGATTGGGATCACTGTCAGTATAGAAAAACTTAAAGTGACCGTTAGTATAAGTCTTGGGAAGAGGCGGCGCTGCTTCGCTCACGATATCGTCTACCACATACCTGGTTGACTGGAGAACCGACGGATTCTGCAATGCTGCAAAGAGTACTCCAACTTCATACTCCCTGGAATCGATATCAGTATTGTCAAGAAGTTGCTTTTGCCAATAAGGCGGGAAAAGCGATTTCGCAAGCGCTATGATAGCGTCATCGCTCACAGGTACATCAGGATTCTTCCCGAATGTTGAATTGAATTCATCTTGTGACAATACTTCAATCTGGATCCCCCTTGCCTTCTGAAAATCAAATGTGTAAGCTTCTGTCACGACAGGGATGATCATAATTGACAGTACTAATGCTATCGTGAGTCGTACAATCTTTTTTTGCATTTTTTCCTCCTCTTATGTATTTGAAAAATTGTGGTTTTTATCGAAGATAAAAACCCACATTATCATGATTTCCGATTAATCGAAAAAACATAGAATCCCCAGTTCAATGAGGAAGTGCAACACTTGGAGAAACAGCCTTATAGCTGGTACTCTGGGTGGATATGAAAAAAGGATACAGGCACATCAGTTTAGAGGAGAGGGATAGGATAGCGGAAATGAAGTC
>Ga0315273_10001688_pt1 | contig 25348 bp, 22 predicted proteins | sample YL17G02_0_MG_FD_205753 | JGI IMG/M metagenome (GOLD analysis project Ga0315273, IMG submission 205753) | Sediment microbial communities from Yellowstone Lake, YNP, Wyoming, USA - YL17G02_0 | ecosystem: Environmental > Aquatic > Freshwater > Lake > Sediment | place: USA: Wyoming | collected... | reverse complement strand
CACATCCTCTCTGGTGCGTGCCAAGAAAGTGTCAACCATGTCCCCGGTCTATTCTGTCAACCATGTGCCCGGCTTGTACCCGCGGCGAACGCAGGCGAGGGCGCCTGCGCCACATTCTTTCCCTACAGGGGGGTGCTCACCATGGGCCACGGGCGGGACGCCCGTGCCACCTGACGAAGTGGCCACGGTGGTATGGGCATCTTACCCGTCGGCGCATAGCGTAGTGACCGCGCTGTAGTGACAAGATGTGGCGCGGGCGCCCTCGCCCGCTTACGCAGCCGAGGGCGGCTGCGCCACATCCCCCCCCAAGACCGAAGTCATCTCCGGGGTTGACTTCGATGGCTGATTGACGCATATCCCCGCGGGGAATCTTGGTCCCCGGGCCGGTAATCTCGCGCCGGCCCGCCGCGGCGGGTTGGGTGGTTGTGCGTGGCCTCTCTCCTTGGATTCAAGACGGCTTCGCCACGACGCCGGAATGCACTATCACGATGAATCAGTCGCAACTTCACACAGCAATTGGGCGCATGCCCGCAGAGGAGAAATCAGATGATGCGTAGAATCCTGACTTTACTGCTCGCTCCCGCGCTTCTCTACAGCCTCGCATCGGCGCAGACTGTGGATGAGCTGATCGCGAAGAACAACAAGGCGCGCGGCGGGATCGAGAAACTGAAAGCCGTCAAGACAATCAAAATCACGGGGAAGTTCTTCATGCAGGGGATGGAAGCCCCGGCTGTCATGATGTTCAAGCGGCCGCGCATGGTCCGCAGCGAATTCACCCTCCAGGGGATGACCGCTGTGCAGGCGTATGACGGCACCACGGCATGGATGATCATGCCGTTCATGGGAAAGACCGACCCGGAGAAGATGACCGCCGAGGACGCCAACGACATCGAGGAGCAGTCGGATATCGACGGACCGCTCGTGGATTACAAGGAGAAGGGCCACAAGGTCGAACTGACCGGCAAGGAAGACATGGAGGGCACGCCGGTCTACAAGATCAAGGTCACGCTCAAGGGCGGTGATATTCGTTATATCTTTCTCGATGGCGAGCACTTCCTCGAAGTGAAGGGCACGGCGAAACGGAAGACCCAGGGCACGGAGATCGAGATCGACACCTACTACAGCGATTTCAAGGCGATCAACGGGGTGATGGTGCCACACGCGATCGAGAGCAAGGTCAAGGATCAGATCGTGTCGCAGGTGACGCTGAGCAAGATTGAAATGAACGTGGAATTCCCTGATTCCCTGTTCAAGATGCCGGCGAAGGCAGCAGGCAGCAAGGCGGATTCGACCCGCCGCGGCGGGCCGGCGAAGGCTGACAGCAAACCGGATTCGACGAAGAAATAGCAGTCCGGACGCGCGCGGGACCGGACCTGGGTGTTTGGGGCCAGCTTAGGGGCGAATCTTGTATTCGCCCCATTTTCATTGCGGGCGATCACATTGAGGGCGATCACAAGGATCGCCCCTACGGGCGAATCCATCGATCGGCCACAGGGAATGTAGTCGCGCTACTAGCCGAGCCGCTTTCGCAAGTCCACCATCTCAATCGCGCTCATGGCGGCATCGGCGCCTTTGTTGCCGGCCTTGGTCCCCGCGCGTTCGATCGCCTGCTCGAGCGTGTCGGTCGTGATCACACCGTAGATAACCGGAGTGTCGCTTTCCATCCCGGCCTGCGCGATTCCCTTGGTGACCTCGGCGGCGAGGAAGTCGAAGTGCGGCGTGTCTCCCCGGATGATCGCGCCGAGCGCGATGACGGCATCGTGGCGCCCGGATTTCGCCAGTCGCTTTACAACCGGCGGAACCTCAAACGATCCCGGCACACGCACCAGGGTTATGTCGGAATCCGATGCGCCGTGGCGCACGAGTGCATCGAGGCATCCCTCGACGAGACGGTCGGTGATGAAGTGATTGAAGCGTGAGACCACGAGGGCGAATTTCATCCCTGTGGCGGTGAGCTGGCCTTCGATGATGTTTGGCATCGTTATGGTTCCACCTTCCCGGTTTAATCCCTGCGCGTGTGGCCCGTGCGGCGGGAAGGGCGCACGCCGTGCGCCCCTACGAACGCGTTCGGACGATTCGTCTCAACATAATGAGTGCAGTTACACCCTCTCCAGGGCCTCCAGCCAGTGGCCGAGTTTGTCGCGTTTAGTCATCAGGTAGCTGCGGTTGCGGTCGGATGGGACCACCTCGATCGGGACACGCTCCACGATCTGGAGACCGTAGCCGCGCAGGCCGATGATCTTCTTCGGATTGTTGGTCAGGAGGCGCACGGTGGACAATCCCAGGTCTAGGAGAATCTGCGCGCCGATTCCGTAGTCGCGGAGATCCGGCGCGAATCCCAGTTCGACATTGGCCTCGACCGTATCGCGGCCCTGCTCCTGCAGGTGGTAGGCACGGATCTTGTTTAACAGGCCAATCCCGCGTCCCTCCTGACGCATGTAGAGGAACACACCCGCGCCGACGGTATCGATCATGCGCAGCGCGCCGACCAATTGCGAGCCGCAGTCGCAGCGGTCGGAGCCGAAGACATCACCGGTCAGGCACTGCGAGTGGACACGGACCAGAACGTTTTCTTTGCCTCTGACATCGCCGCGCACCAGCGCGACATGGCACTCACGATCGACCGTCGACTGGTAAAGATGCAGACGGAAGTGGCCATTGCGGGATGGCAGATCGATCTCTTCGATTTTCTCGACAAGCTTCTCGGTCCGCCGACGGTACGCTATCAGATCGGCAATCGAGATGATCTTGAGACTGAACTCTCGTGCGATCTGACGTAACCGGGGCAGGCGCGCCATCGATCCATCGTCATCCATGACTTCGCACAGCACGCCGACCGGGGTGCGTCCGGCGAGACGGGCCAGGTCGACGGCCGCCTCCGTGTGTCCCGCGCGCGCGAGCACGCCGCCTTCACGGGCATGCAGCGGGAAGATGTGGCCGGGACGCGCCAGATCGCCGGGACGAGTTTCGGCATCCGCGAGCGCGCGGATCGTCAGGCTGCGATCAGAGGCCGAGATACCGGTCGTGGTGCCATGAATGACGTCCACCGACTCGGTGAAGGCGGTCTGAAGCCGCGCGGTGTTGTTGGCCACCATCGGATGCAGATGCAACTGGTCGAGCCGTTCGCCTTCGAGCGGCACGCACACCAGCCCCCGGCCATGCTTGACCAGGAAATTCACCTTGTCGGAGGTGGCCATCTCGGCAGCCATCACGAAATCGCCTTCGTTCTCGCGGTTCTCGTCATCGACCACGATGATGATCTCCCCGCGGCCAATCGCGGCAATGGCATCCTCCACCGAATCCAGCATCAACTCCGGGTCTCTGAGAATTGTGAGTTCACCTGGCATGGTCAGACTCCTTTTGAGATCACCATCCGGATACCGCCAGCAAGTTCGTGTCGATGCGCGACGCATCGCGCGCTGCTACATCCGCGTGCTGTATCGCGGCCTTCACGAGTTGATCGAATTCAATATTCACATCATCACCGACACGCAGTGTTCCCAGCGTGGTTCGCTTGAGAGTCTCAGGGATGAGTGCGATGGTGACCGTACCCGGGGTTTTCTCGGCGATTGTCAGACTGACCCCATCAAGTGCAATTGAGCCCTGTTCCACAGTCCAATGATCAAAAGAAACCGCGTGCGACACTGTGACGTAAGTACCGGAGGTCGTGTTCCGGCGGCGCAGGATCCTGCCTGGGGTATCAATGTGTCCGCTGACGACATGACCACCAAAACGATCATCGGCGCGGAGGGCCAATTCGAGGTTGACCGGGCACCCAACTTTCCAATGCGCGAATGTTGTCTTGCGTAGCGTCTCGGCAATGGCGGTGCCGCTCAATAAGCCGCCACTGACGGACTCCACAGTCTGGCAGGCACCAGCAAGATTGATTGAATCTCCGGTCTTCAACTGCGCCGCGCAGTGAGGCGCATAGATGGTCCATCGCAGGGCACCGCCGATGTGCTGCAAGCGCTTGATCTTCCCGACCTCCTGGACCAAACCGGTGAACATCAGTCCTCCGTGCCCTGCTCTCCGGTGACCGCTGCGCCCTTAGCGGAAACACTCACCGGGCCATCGGTGCCCGACGCGCGTTCCGGGACAGCATCACCATCGCTGACGTGTTGCGGTTCGGGTTCGTAATCGGGATAACCAGTCACAAGAAGATCACGACCGAGCCAGCGCACGTTGGCGTCAGTCAGTCGCACCGACTCATCGAGACTCGGCGCTTTCCATTTTCCCAATGCATTGACCCCGGTGCCGAGGAAGCGCGCGGCAATCAGCAGATGCACCTTGTCTGCGAGCTTCTCACGCAGGAACGATCCAAAGATTTCACCGCCACCCTCCACGAGGATACTAGTGATGTTGTTGCGTCCCGCGATGTCGAGCACCTCGTGCAGATTCACCTGGTGATGGTCATCGGTGTTCACGTACCAGTCAAAACAATCGGGATGCGGCGCGGTCAGCGGGCGGCGACCCATTGCTACGCCGATGCGCACGGTCTTCTTGTCGTCGTTACCGGCGAATACGCGCGCGGACGTCGGAATCTTTCCCCAGGAGTCGAGGATCAGACGAATCGGGTCACGCCCTTTGACGGCTCTCACGGTCAATCGGGGATCATCGGAGAGAACCGTGTTTTTGCCCACGAGAACCGCGTCCGCGCGTGACCGAAGAGTATGGACAAACTGCTGCGACTCCAGACCGGTCAGCGCCACGCCGCGTCCGCCGACAGGAGCGATCTTCCCGTCGAGAGTCTGAGCGATCTTGAGAGTTACCAGCGGACGACCCGTAACGATATACTTGACGTGCGCTTCGTTCAAGCGCACGGCGGCATCATGGAGGACGCCGACGCGCACACCGACTCCATTCTCACGCAGAACACGAACCCCCGCTCCGTTCACTTTTGGATTGGGATCCGCCATCGCGCATACAACAGTGGTTATGCCAGCCGCGATGACAGCCTCGACACAGGGGGGCGTCTTGCCGTAGTGGGTGCAGGGTTCGAGATTGGCATAAAGCGTCGCGCCCGCAGCGAACTGTCCGGCCTGTTTGAGCGCCAGTACTTCGGCGTGCGGACCTCCAGCGCGGTGATGGTAGCCGCGTCCGACGACTTCGCCATTCTTGACAATCAGGGCGCCCACCATCGGGTTGGGGCTTGTCAACCCGGCGCCCTTCTCGGCCAGCGCGAGTGTCTCGGTCATCCAGTGACGATCAATGTCTTTCTGATCCATTGCGGTCATCGTCAACTCGCTTGACCCCCAAAGAAAAATCCCCGTCGCTTCATCGAATCCGCCTCCGGCGGATGAAGCGCGGGGTTAACTGACAGGACCAAACTTTATGGTCCGCAGGAACTTATGTGGCCACCCATCGCACTTGCAGGTGCACCACTGCCGCGCCTTCTCCCATCCGGACTGTACCGTCGGCGCCGGAATTTCACCGGCTCAGCCGTCACCTCTTTTCATCTGGGTGACGGGTCGCGGGCTTTCACCGCCGGTCGAGGAATCGCACCTCGCCCCGAAGGCCCTATGCCACCTGTATCTACGCGGAATGCGGTCGCCCGGTCAAGGGAAACTGGGGGGAACAGAGGGATTTTGACGGGCAATGAGAGAACCGTCGTACAGGGCCCGAAATCGCCCGACCAATACCTTGTGCATGAGGACAAGGGGCTTAAAGCCCCTTGCCCGGCGGTGAAAGGACGGATGTCTTGGATGAGCCGCAGCAACTTTCGCGTAGGGATGCGCTCGCGGGCCTTTCTACATTACTGGCCGTATGGATCTCACGGCGACACTTGATCTCACCAGACCCGACGAATCGGAGGTTCCTGAGTCATGAATTCCATCTCCCGGCCCGAAACACCCTTGGCAGGGTGCGTCTCGATGCGCGCCGTGTTTCTTAGATTCTTGATTGCTGCTCTGGTCACGGTCGTCTGTGCCTCACCAAGTTCGCCGGTGTCGGCTCAGACGGCTGCCACCGCCTCATCCGCTGATCCCTGGTCGCGGGTACTGGCGCAAGTGGGGATGAAACCGGAGGATGTGACGTTCGACGAGGCCGACATGTCGAATTACGGTGGGGATGAGTTCGTGCTGCCGTTGTTCGAGACGCTCCATCAGCACCCATTCCGCATTCCGTACTATGCCGATTTCAACGCCAACTGGCTGGTCAACAACTGGAAGAACCCGTCAGGCGTGATCGGGTTCTGTTCGCAGCGGATTGATGAGGGCTCACGGCGGGGGCTGATCGAAGATCAGATGGTGATTTACCGCAAGGAGATTGCGTGGCTGGCCCCGGCCGACGCGCTGGATTCGCTGGCCATCATCGCCCGCTGGGCGGGATGGAAGCGCCTCTCCGGGGTGACGTTCGACAATCTCCACTCCCTGCCGGAGGTGACCAAGCGCGCCATCACCGCGGTCATCTATGCCGCGGCGGACACATACCGGTGGCGGCGTCTGGCGTTCGCCGAGGCGGCGAGTCGCTGCGACATGGACACGATGTTTCGCAAGGCGCTGCGGGCGACCGCGCGAAAGGACAACCGGTACGATCCGGCGTTCTATGAGTTCATTCACTGGCCAAGATGGAAATACCTCTACGCCGGGGCACAGGATCTGGCGCGCGCGGTACGCTGGGCAGCCGACACGATCGCCGTTGACGGATCCTCGGGCAATTTTCACTTCAAAATGGACACCCCCTGGGGCGTGATTGCGATCAGCGGAACCGGCAACGACGACTACCCTGCCGACGACTACTTCATCATCATCGATCTGGGCGGCAACGATCATTACGCGGGGGGCGCGGCCAACCGGTCATACGCGCACCCGGTCTCGATCATCATCGACAACGGCGGGGATGACAAGTACGAGAGTGTCTCCGACTCGCTTCTCCCCTCTTTCGGCGGCGGGGCCTTTGGATACGCGTATCTTCTCGACCGGAATGGTGACGATGAATACCACGGCGTGAACTTCACGCAGGGCGCCGGGCTTTTCGGCGTGGGCCTGCTGATGGATGACGAGGGCAAGGACCGTTACACCGCGCACACCCGAGCTCAGGGATCGGGGACATTTGGGATCGGGCTTCTGATCGATTCCGCCGGCAACGACACGTACGACACGTATCTGCGCTCGCAAGGTTACGGATTCACCAAAGGGATGGGATTGCTGCTTGATCTGTCCGGTGATGACAAGTACACATCCAACGATACCGAGATTCGCTATCCCTCTTCGCAGACCAAAGAACACAATGACGCGATGTCGCAGGGATGCGGCTTCGGATTGCGTCGCGACTACATCGACGGGTATTCACTGGCGGGAGGGATCGGGTATTTGATCGACGCAGGCGGAGACGATGAGTACTCCGCCGGGTTGTTCGCCCAAGGGTGTGCGTATTGGTATTCCATTGGGATGCTATGGGACAAAGCCGGCAACGACCGCTACAATGGTATATGGTATGTGCAGGGTTCCGGCGCGCACTTCGGTGTCGGATACCTCAACGACAAGGCCGGCAACGACCATTACACCGCGACGATCAACATGGCACAGGGAGCCGGGCATGACTTCACGATCGGCTTCCTGTTCGACGAGGCGGGCAACGACAAATACGACGCCCCGAATCTCTCCCTCGGCGGCGGCAACGACAATGGGATCGGCCTGTTCTGGGACAAGACCGGTGATGATGAATACCGTGTCACCGCCGCGACGACATTGGGCCGCGCCAATCTCACATCACGCGGCACACTGCGCGATTCCATCCTGACACTGGGAGTCTTTCTCGACACCGGCGGCAAGGACACGTATCCCAAAGACAAGCCGTTCGCGAAGAATGACTCGACATGGGTGCAGCGCGGGCTGAACACCGACGTGCCACTGGGTACGGAGAAGGGGTGTGGGGGGAATTGGTGAGGGGGAACCATCCACACCCCCTGACTCGTCAGAACTCACCAATTCATCGGGACCGCCATTTTTGTGTTGTTTCCTTCTGGGGGAGCGCTCTAATAGAGCGGGGTTCCGGCGGGCCGATCCGACACCTCGTCCTCGGAATCCCGACGGGAGCAGGCGTCTAAACGGAGCACGGGAAGCCATGATCACAGAAGTAAGGCTCGATTACTTCAAACGATTCGAGAGTCAAGAGTTCACGCTCGCCGACACGATTGTCCTGGCCGGGCCCAACAATTCCGGAAAGTCCACCCTCCTCCAAGCAATCACTGTCTGGGGACTTGCGGTGCAGCGATGGCAGACGGAGCGTCTCTCGGCAACTTCAAAGGCCACGAAACGCACAGGAATCGCGATATCGCGAAAGGACTTCTCCGCTGTGCCGTTGCGGGAAATGAATCTCCTCTGGTTCAATCGCGACACGGCTTACAGCAAGCTGGAAAAGCCGAACGAGAAGGCCGGGGCGGGGAAACTGATTTCGATAAGCTTGACAGGGGTCGATTCGCATGACGCCCAATGGACGCTGACTGTCAAGTTGCGGTACCACAGCAAGGAGCTAATCTATGCGAAGGTCGTTGATGCGACCGGAACCCCCGTGACAAGAATCCCTCCAGGTGTCGAGGAATTCCGAGTGGTGCACGTGCCGCCCTTTTCGGGCATCGGGACAGATGAAACTCGATATGACCCTGGGTATCAGAATTTGCTCATCGGACAGGGGAAACCCGGCGATATCCTCCGGAATCTGTTGCTCGAAGTCGAACAGAAAGGGAAGGACAACTGGGAAGCGCTGCAGGCTGACATGAGGGAGATTTTCGGCTACGAGCTGACCGATCCTCAGTACAGTCCGGGTGCATCGCCGTACATCCTCGTTGAGTACCACGACATCAAGTCTCCTAAACAAGGAGTGTTGGACATTGCCTCAGCGGGGAGTGGCTTTCACCAAGTCTTGACACTGTTGAGTTTCTTCTATGCGCGGCCTGCCTCGATCCTGCTGCTGGACGAGCCGGATGCACATCAGCACGTGAAACTCCAACGACAGGTTTACGACAAGCTCCGCTCCGTTGCCCGACGCCGACGCTGCCAGCTCCTCATTTCCACGCACTCCGAGGTGATTCTGGAGGATACCGAAGCTTCGAACATCATATCGTTCTATGGGCATCCGCACCAATTGCTGGTCGACACCGAGAAGGACCGAGTTCGGGAGGCGTTGAAGCTGCTCTCTTCCATGGAGATTATCTCAGCTTTGAGCGGAACAAACGTCCTTTATGTGGAAGACGAGAGCGATTTTAAGATTCTTCGTGAGTTCGCGAGAATCCTGGAACATCGGTCAGTCCGCTTTTTCGACGAGCCGTTCTTCCACGCGATTCGCGGACGACATGCAAAGAACGCGCGTGATCATTTCTTCGCGTTACAGGCTATTCGCCCTCAGATCAAAGGCGTCCTTCTTCTTGATGCTGACGATCGTGATCTGCCCGACCACGAAGTGAGCGCCGATGGACTTGAGATTCTCCGCTGGGAAAGGTACGAGATCGAGAGTTACTTGATTCACCCTGACGCGCTGCTGCGCTTCCTCGAAGGTCCGTCGCCAGATCTCTTCCGTGCACCGAAACGGGCCGCAGGGAAGGCATTTCTGGAATCCGAATTACCGCCCGCTGTACTCCGCGACCCTTTGGGACACCACGAGTACTTGCTGTCGGTGCCGGCCAGCAAGTCACTCTTGCCGTCATTCTTTGACAAGGCAGACACCGCACTGGGTAAGAAGGACTACTACCAGATTGCAGCTCAGATGACGGCAGATGAGTTGCCATCTGAAGTGCGCTTCAAGCTGGATCGGATCGCTGATGCGCTCGACATCAGTGCATGAACGAACCTCGTAGATCACCCCCGTCCGCCGATGCCTGGAGAGGATCTCGGCCGTTCGTCACACCTTGGCTGACCTCTTGGGCCAACGTTGGTGAAGTGCATTCTACACTTGACCCAATGAAACAACCTGTCCAGCGTGCCTTAGCTGACGGGCCCTTCGGACGCGAGGTCAGCCCGGAGGGCTGACCCGCACCGCCATAGGGGTAGTCCAGTTCAGACGCAACTGCGCCAATGAACAAGGGGTCCACCGCACGTCAGCAGACCCCTTCTCACATGCCTATGCCGAGCGCGCTACGGCAGGCAGCCGAACTGCGGCGCCGGACCGGATGAGAAAACGTAGTCGATGAGGTAGATCACGTCGAATACGCTGGCGGCGCAATTGCTGTCAACATCGGCCAGGCTGGGCGGGTTCGGCGGGACGCCACCACTGAAGACATAGTCGATCAGGAAGACAATATCGAACACATCGACGATTCCATCGCCGTTCTGGTCACCCAGCGCGAAGGGGGCTGGGCCGAGGGTGAGTGTCATCGGTCTCTGCGCGTACTGGATGTGACCATTGTCCCAGACGCCGATAGTGAGCGGGAATGCACCGGTGACGGCCGGCGTGCCGGAGATCACGCCGGTGGATGCATTCAGCGACAAGCCGCCGGGCAGCGCACCGGCCGCCAGCACAAACTGGTAGGGCTTGGTGCCACCTCTGGCAATCAGTGAATCGTGATACAATACGTATTGGGCTCCCGAAACCAGGGAATCTGTGGCCAGGGTGAACGGGTAAGCTTCGCTGACCGATTGATCCAGAATCCAGTTGTTCGGGTCGATGGTGATTGACGTCGGTACGACGGAGAAGTCGAGGGTGTAATCCTGCACCTGTTGTGTGTTCCAAACGCGCTGCGTCGTGTTCACCCCGCCGATGCCGGTGATCTTGATGTCAACCGGCAGGTGAAACACCAGCGGGTCGGTCGCCTGGTACTGCCGCAGATGAACGTAGACCTTGTACCCGGAAGGGGTTTTCGGTTCCGAGACGAAAGAGCAGGCGTACTTCGGATAGTAATACCCGTAAATCCAGTCGTTGAAGAAATCATGCAGGTTCACGCCTGAGATACTCTCTGCGAGGTCGCGGAACTCCTCGGTGACGACATCCTTCCACTTGTATCTGGGGTCGTCGTAGTAAGCACGCAGCGTGGCAAAGAACGCTGCATCGCCGATGACCCCCCGCAGCATGTGGAGCACCCAGGCCCCCTTGTCGTATACGCGGCTGGAGAAAATGTTGCCCACGCTGGTGGTGTCGTCGATATAGATCCGCCCGCCGCTGAAATAGTTCATGCTCGCCATGTAATTGCGGTAGCCGGTCGTGCCGCCGAGGTGTTCGGCCCAGAGCGCCTCGGAATAGGAAGCGAACCCCTCGTTCATCCAGATGTGGTTCCAGTTGCGGCAGGTGATCATGTCGCCCCACCATTGGTGAGATAACTCATGGCAGATAAGGTACTGATCGAATCCGAAGTTGCTGCTGGTGGCCGAGGTCACGGTCTGGTGCTCCATGGCCCCGCCCCAGTTGAAGTGGACCATGCCGTACTTCTCGGCGATGAAGGGATATTCTCCGAATGTCGCGGCGTAATAACCGATCTGATCGACGGCAATCGGCCAACTCGCGATGGCGCTGGTGAGTCTCTCCGGGTAGGAGTAGAACCGCACCGGCATCGAATCCACGCCGCCGGGTCCGTGGTGGTACCAGCGGTCGAACCGCGAGTAATTGGAGATGGCCAGCGACACGAGGTAGGTCGTGATCGGGTATTGCTCATGCCATACGTACGTGGTCGTTCCGTCATCGTTGCCGATCGAGTCACGAAGAACTCCATTCGAAACCGCATAGAAGGAGGAGTTCACCCGCACCCGCACATCGACGGAGTCGGCCTTGTCCGACGGGGTATCTTTGCAGGGCCACCAGGATTGGGCCAAATACGGCTCAGAGAGGGTTGAGATAATCGGTACGGCTGGGCTGCCGTGGGTGCCGAACGCGAACCCCTGGAAGCCGCCCTCGGGCGGGTGACCCCGGTAATAGACAGTCACTTCGAACTCATCGCCGGTGTTGTAGATCGAATCGAGGGTGATGTAAAGAAAACCGCTTGCGTGGGTCCATGCGACGGGCCGCCCGAAGGAGCGGACCGAGTCGGTGGTCAGGCCATTGGTGAAATTGAGCGTGGGGTATTGGAAGCCATTCACGCGCGCCCGGGCACGTATTGACACCTCGCCGTAGATCAGCTTGGTGACCTCATCGACGCGCAGATTGAGATTGTGGTAGGTCGCATCGAACCCGCCCTGATCGATTAGGACCGACGCGGTCAAAACGGTCTGGATGGCCCGCTGGCGCTGCAGGGCTCCCGCCTTCGCAGCCCCCATGACCCGGTGCATTTCCGCAGGATTCGGGGCCAGACCTGCCTGATCAGCCCAGACCGAACCGGTGAAAACCACAAGAATGCCAGCCATCAGGATGTACTGAATCCGGCTCGGAAACTGGAACCATCTCTTCATTCAAGACCTCCAAAACACTTCAAGACCAGCGAGTACACAATGAACCGAGGACTACTCCGCGGTCCGACCAGAGATGTAACCCCCACTGCAACATAACTCAGTCTTCTCCCTTGTCAATCCCCCATCTGCACAAATGGGCAGCACGATGGGCGGACTACTGCGCCGGATCGTGCAGCGGTGGCGGCAGGATCGGCGGCCGCTTGAGGTTGCGATCCATCTTCTGGACCTCGACCTCAGAGATCAGGATGCTGGGTGCGACCGCGGAAACCGGGACCCAGCCCGATTCCGCACCGCAGACACCGTTAAATACTCCGGCATCGTCGCCCGCGGCCTTGATGTTTTCCAAGGTGTTGAGCGGAGTCCCAATCAACTCCACGCCGCGCACGAGCTCCTCGTGGCCATCTTTCACAAAGATCTTGCGTACGACTCTGGGTCGCACCTTCAAAGTCTGCACACCGGTGGAAGCGGTGTTTGTTTCTCCGGACACCATCTCCTCAAAGACCAACCCATATTCCTTGCCGGTCTTGCGGCATTCCGCAAGCAGGCGCTTCCGGAGGGCGGGGTAGGACAACGGGGCATCGGAGGTGACAAACAGCGACCCCATCCGGCTGACCGACTCGCTCCATATGTCGGCCCGGCCATGTCCGTTCGAGGTCTTCTGGGTCTTGATTGGCGTACGGCTCATGAGGAATCCCTTGAGGATCCCCTTCTCGACGAGCGAGACTCGCTGGGCCGGGACACCTTCTTCGTCATACGTGTACTCGCCGTACAACTCTGTGCCCCCGAACTTGGCGACGGTCGGATCGTCAACTACGGTCAGAAAGTCGGGGATGATGCGCGACCCAACCTTGTCCTTGAACGTATGCCCCTCTGACTCGCGCCGGGTACGGTGACCCTCCAAACGGTGGCCCAAGGCTTCGTGGAAAAAGACTCCGGATGCGCCGCTCTTGATGATGGCCGGCCCGGTGTATGGCTCCATTACCGGCGCCGAACGAAGGGCGAGAAGGAGACCAATCAGTGAATCAGCGGCAGCCGCGAGGCCTGACGAGTCGGGAAGCCCCGCGAAGTCATGAGCTTTGTAGACCCGCTCCAGCTCCAGCGGCATCCCGTCCTCGGCGCGCGCGCCGGCAGAAATGGCCATCGAGTAATTGTGCTGTCCTGTCCGCAGGCGCGTTTCTTCGGAGGTCACCAGATACCGAACCTGGGAAATCGCCTTGAAGTCGACCACCGAGTTGTAGATCAGAGGCTGGGCCTTGAACCGCGAAGAGATCGCACGCGCCAGATTCTCCCAGCGCTTCCGGTCCACCTTCAGGGAGTCAACCGGGTCCGCCCGCCGCACCGGCTCGACCCGTGAGAAGTCATCCGGCCGATCATCCTGTTTCACTTTTTGGACGTTACGCCCGCGCTTGCCGATGTAGTCCTCCAGCGCGCGCTTGTATTGGTAGTCCGTCAGAAGCCAGAGCTTCTGACGCATCGCGATCACATCATTGTCCACCGGCGCATACGCGCGGGCGTACGCGAACGCATCGGTGTCATGGGGATCGTAGTAGAAGCCCGCGTCGTCAGACGTGTTGTCCTCGCGATAGTCTCCAATCCGCACATCCACGGCGACACCACGGTAGGAATCACCGCCGGAAGATTCGAGGGCGCCATAAGATGCCCGCACCGAAAGCGACCTGACGTCGGTCAGGCGGTAGGAGATGAAGTACGGTTTCTCGTAATCTTTCAGAACCAGACGCGCCGTGGATCGGTCAAGTTCCGCCACCATCGCCTGGAGAAGTGGATCATCAAGCACGGGCTCTGGTACGGCGGCACGACCTGGGCCGGCAACCGCCACCAACACGACGAGAACTGCACTCAGCAAGCGGGGCAGCCTATTCCCCATTGTTTCCTCCCTGATAATCAGCCCGGAACCATGACCGGGCGGCAAAGAACGTTCTCATATACGTGCGCCACCGGTACCTGAACGAGTGATATCCGTGTGATTCTCACCCGGGGATGCCGTTTACGCTCGCCGCACCCTGAGGGCGCACGGCTGTCCGCCCCTGCCGACCCCGCGACGAGTGTCCTTCTGCGAGACTGAGGCGCCAGGCATTTCCTATACACTTCTCCGAGGGCTGCACTGGTAGTCATTGTGGACCCGCTTTGGTGGCGCGCCCAGACCCAGGGCGGAACAAATCGGATGGACCATGCCGATCTACGACAGGGCTGGCGGTCAGCGCGCCCTTTTTCTCGGGGCCATGGACCGGGCCCGGGGTTTTATCTTGCGGGTAACGCCGCGCTTGGCGAGTTCGAGACGCAGGAGCTTTTCAAGGCTCGCGCGGGACGGATCGAAATCGAGCAGAGCGGCCTGGAAAACTTCGTCGACAGTATCCACGGGGATATAGGTCATCTCTTTGGAGATGAGTCGCGGCACATCCTTCAAATCCTTCACGTTCTGGCGGGGCACAATCATCTTGTGGATGCCGACACGATGCGCGGCGGCGACTTTCTCTTTTATGCCGCCCACCGGCAGGACCTTGCCGCGCAGCGACACCTCGCCAGTCATCGCGATGTCATTGCGGATCGCGCGATCGGACATCACGGAGGCGATCACCAGGGAAACTGTGATCCCAGCCGAGGGGCCGTCCTTGGGAATCGCGCCCGAAGGGAAATGCACGTGGATGTCGTAGCTCCCGAAGTCCGCGTGGGGGACGCCGAGCCACTCGGCGCGCGAGCGAACATAGGAGTGAGCCGCCTGGATTGATTCGCGCATGACATCGCCAAGAGAACCGGTCGAGATCACATTGCCGGAGCCACGCATTTTCAGGGCCTCAATCAGCATGATATCGCCGCCGGTCTGGGTCCATGCCACACCCATTGCAACACCGATCTCGGGCTTAAGTTCTGCCTTTTCCGGGACAAAGACCGGGGTGCCGAGAAATTTTTCAACCTGCTGTGCCCCGACCCTGATGAAGCCACGCTGGCCCGTCGCGCGCTGGGCAGCAATGTTCCGGCAGATTGCTTCGAGCGCTTTGTCCAGATTCGAGAGACCGGCTTCCATCGTGTACTCGCGAATGATCTTGTGGACGGCTGAGACGGTGAGGCCAAACTCATCGGGCGACAGATTATGGGCATCAAGCTGGCGCGGCCAGAGATGCTTGAAAGTGATCTCCACCTTCTCTTCTTCGAGGTACCCCGGCATGTCGATGAATTCCATCCGTTCGGCCATCATCTCGGGGATGTCTTCAGGATCAGTGGCCGTACAGACATAAAGGCACTGGGACAAGTCGTAGGGGAATCCCAGGTACGAATCCCAGAAGTCCTTGTTAAGCGTGGGATCAAAGATTTCCAGGACGATAGCGGATAGATCAGGGCGGTCGGACGAGCCGCCCAGACGATCCACCTGCTCCAGCAAACATACAGGATTGACAACTTCGATAGCCCGCAATTGGCGCAGGAGGCGCCCCGGCATGGCGCCCGGGAATGTGCGACGGTTCCCTTGGAGGGCCGACTCGGAACGTAGCACGCCAAGATTCAACGTAATGGCGGGCCGTCTGAGCGCCTGGGCAATGGCCTTTCCCAACTGCGTTTTGCCAATACCCGACGCACCGATCAGACAAATCACATTCCGAGGGGCACGTCGTGTCCGGTGCAGGACAGACAGATACTCACTGATACGCTCCTTGGCGCGCCGCTGCCCGTAGAATTGATCGTCCAAAACGCGGCGTATCCCCGCGCTGTCGGTCCGCTCGTGAACGGTGGCTGTCCACGGAATATGGATCAACCAGTCGATGTAGTTGCGAATCTCGGCGTACTCGGATGAGGCGATCGAGATCAGACGCAGACGTTCCAGCTCCGCCCGTGCCCGGCGGGCAACCAGCGGGGGCAGGGCAGCGCCGACGATCTCGTCGGCCAGTTGATCCAGCTCATTCGCCCCCGGTTCGATGGATTCAAGCTCACGACGAACCTCGGTCAGTTGAGCCCGCAGGAAATCGACGCGCTGCCGCCGTTCCATCGACGCGATCACGCGCTTTTGCAGGTCACGGCCTGTTTCTACCTCAATAACCTGCCTTTGGAGAAACTCGGCGAGCAGATCCAGCCGTGCCGACGGATCAGTCGTCTGCACCAGACGCCACTTGTCTTCAAGCTTCAGATGGACCACTCCGCCAACGAGATCGGAATATCGCCCCGCGTGGTCCCTGGCGAGATCGACCAACTGTAACAGATCAGCAGGATACTTGCCGGAACTTCTGATGAGCTCATCCAGAAGTCTCTGGCAGTTGCGAACCTTTTCCTCAGCGCCGGGAAAGATGCCATCCTCGTCCCTAATCGGATCAATCCGTACGCGGACGCTGGGATCCGTGCCAACCATCCCCACCAGATTGGCCCGGCACAGTCCCTCTAATTCGACCCGCATGCCACCGCTCCCCAAAGAGCGTGATGAGAGATGGCGCACGACAACACCAACGCCCGGCAAATCAATGTCTTCCTCACTGGGCGCCGATTCTGTGGGCGACCAGATGCTCCAAAGAATCGGGGGCGATTTATCCATTCGGGAAAGGAGGTCAAGAGTCTGCTGAGCGGTCACGACAACCGATATCACCGACAGCGGTAATGGGACATCCCCCTGCAATGTCAGAAGGGGAAGCTCCGACGGGATGGTCGACAGGTCGATCGAGGAACTTCTTACCTTCCGGAAGTCTGCATTGCCTTCGGCCATCTTGTCTTGGGCCTTTCTTTAGTCCCGCAGGATCGCAGGCAATCTGACCACACGTCAAGTCTCATACCTATATGACTCCTGATCGGATGGAGAGGTCTCACTGGTGAGGTCCCCATCCCCCGAAAGATCGTCACAAAGCTCGGATGATTCAATCCTGAAGTATATCTTTAGAAATTAGATGCAAGGCATTGCGGGTCAATCGCTTGCGGCAACACGAAGAAGCGAGGGCAGTCCCATCATGGGACTGCCCGCGATTCCTATTCTCGGGATTTTCAAGCTGGCTGGAGGGCGACGTTGGTCGCCTGAATGCCTTTCGGACCTTCGATGAGTTCGAACGATACTGTTTCCCCTTCACGCAAAGTCTTGAATCCATCACGTTGGATTGCCGAGAAGTGGACAAAGATGTCCTTGTCGGAACCCTCCTGTGTGATAAACCCGTAACCTTTCGCGTCGTTAAACCACTTCACCTTCCCGCTGGGCAAGTGATTCACCACCTTTCCTAGAAAGAGAGCCAATGTTCACGTGAGAATGACCGGACGCGCACGTTGCATCACCGGGATCTGCCGGCGTCGCCACGAGTACCTTCATACGACACGATTCCCTTTGAGTATTGGTGGGCCAACCGCCAAGGGGGAACACAGATACTGAACTCATGCTACCAACACTCAACCAATAGCATTCTCTCCGATGCATGTATGGCGAATCCGGCTGGTCTTGTCAAGGGGAAACGGGAATACTGGGCGAGAGGGGGTGTCCAAGAATCGGCGACACTCGTCTGGAAATCTGATGGCAACGGTGCGAAGGCGGGATGGCGATCCGCCATGGCGGATCGCCATCCCGAGAGCCGATTGCGTTCGGCCCCATTGGGTCCAAATTCTCGGGATCTATCGACTTTCCGCCCGGCCAGTCAGGCGGACGATGATGACAGAGATCTCATACAGGGCGTAGAGGGGCACAGCTAACATCAACTGCGAGAACATGTCCGGGGATGGAGTGGCGATCGCGGCCACCAGCAAGATGACCACGACGGCCACCCGTCGTCCTTTTCGCAACATCCGGCTGTTAATAATCCCGACACGGCCGAGGAAGTAGGAGACGATTGGCAATTCGAAAACGGCCCCAAAGGAGATCGTCATCCAGCCAACGAAGCTGATGTACTTACTCACCTGAATCATGGGCTGGAGCTTGTCCGTGGCGTAGCTCATCAAGAACTCGATCCCCACGGGAAGAACCAGGAAGAAACAGAAGGCGGCACCGCCAACGAAAAAGAGCGTGGCAAAGACAACCACGGGAACCACCATCTTCACTTCACTGGCATAGAGGCCCGGCACCACGAATTTCCAGGCCTGGTAGAAGAGCACCGGAAGGGCCAGCACCAATCCCGCGAACAGAGAGAGCTTGATTCGGACGGAAAACGCCTCCCCGATCCCAATGAAGTAAATCTTGTCGATCGGCCGGGTGATAATGGCCAGCATCCAATCGGAAAACAAGAACGCGATGATCGACGTCACAAGGACTGCGGCCAGCGATTTGATCAATCGCCAGCGGAGTTCCTCGAGGTGCTCCCAGAAGCTCATTTCGCGGGGGTTACGGAGCATGGGATCGATACTGGAATTGTGAAGAATGTCCGTCCTCGTTCAGCGAGTCGCACCGAACGGTCGTTGCGATCAATCCAACGACGGACCGGACTGAACAGAGCGGAATACCTGGTGGCGCGGACAAGAGTGTCCGCCCCACCGTGGGTTGTTGTGCGCGAACAGTTGCAGTCGTTGGATGGATCCCACTCACTCCAGCATCCGTTTCAGTTCCTCAACGAACTGCGTCTTGTCCTGGAATTTGCGGTAGACTGAGGCGAAGCGGACATAGGCGACTTCATCGATCTCGCGCAGGATATCCATCACCACTTCACCAATGTGCTTGGAGGAGACTTCGCCTTTCGACAGCGAATGGATGCGCTTCTCGACATCGTCGACGATCGCTTCGATCTTTTTGACGCCGATCGGACGCTTCTTGCAGGCGAGCCGGATTCCCTCGATCAGCTTGCCGCGGTTGAACGGCTCCTGTCGGCCGTCGTTCTTCATGACCATCAGTTCGACTTTCTCAACATACTCGTAGGTGGTGAAGCGCTCTTTGCAGCGCAGGCACTCGCGGCGGCGGCGGACACCGGTTCCCTCGCGCACCGAGCGCGAATCCACGACGCGATCCTCTTCGAATCCGCAAAACGGGCACTTCATGCGCCTGCCCTCCGGGCTTGCAGTGCGATCCCATGGCCACGGCGACAACCAGTCATCTGCGAGGCAGATCCCTGATTTGCAGCGATCTCGACCAAGCCGAACCCATTGATCACGGCGCCGAGTCTGCCAGGGTCTGATTTCTTAGTAGGACGGACACTCTTGTCCGTCCGGCCCTGCGCGGAAATCATTGCCTCTTCGGCCCTCTCTGATTCGAAGATCACTTCGAACCACCATCGCCGAACATTTCCGCCACCATCGCCAGAGGAACGTTGGTTACCAAGTTGCCGAAGTGGTCGGTCACCAGGATTTCCCCTTCAATCGTCTTCCCCACTACTCGCGGCTCGGGCCAATCCAATTAGATTGGGTTGGTAATGACCGGACCGAATGTCGCGGGATCGACACCCGTCGCCATGTGCGCAGCCGCCGGGGCGAACAGATCCCGCCCATCGAATGTAACGCCGGCCGGCGCGATGCGATAGGCCGGATTTTGCAGTTGGCGCCATTCGGTCTCCCCAGCCTGTCGCACGGCCCAAGACAGGATCCCGTTGTCCGGGCCGACGAACGTGCCGTGACCGGTAACCGCCATCGGCGGGCGCCGATTGCTCCCCACGCCGGAATCGATGACTGCGCCTCGGAAGTGACGTTGACCTCGGCCTCGGGGCCGATCGATTTGATTACGCCGATCATGGCTCCGACGGTGCCGTCGGCCGGGCCGAAGTCGGTGACCAGGGTTATGATGGGGCGGGGGGCATGGCTCTGGCATGCCACCTTCAATTGGCATCAGCCAACATAATGCTTAAATTGAAGTCTGGGCGCGACAGAAACGGCGCGGGGAAGACGGAGAATCCGATCTGCGAGGAGTGCCGCTGATGAAATTCTATTCGTTTGAAATCGTGATCGAAAAAGAATCCGATGAGAGAGGATACAAAGCCTACAGCCCCTCGCTGCCCGGATGCTTCAGCAATGGCGGGACCATTGAAGAGACGAAGCGCAATATCCGCGAAGCCATCGGGCAGCATATCCAGGCCCTGCTGGCGCACGGCCAGCCGGTCCCGCAGCACGAATCGCTGGTGCATGTCGAACAGTTGACGGTCGGTGTCCCCGGATGACACGCCTGCCTCAGATCAAGGCACGCGAACTCGTCCGCCTTCTGAAATTCCGCGCCTTTGTCGAGGACCGGCAGTCCGGCAGCCACCTGACACTGTGGCACGAGACACGCAAGGTTGCTGTCACTGTACTCGTCCACACAGGCTGCGACATTGGACGCGGGCTAGCCGCAAGGATATTGAAGGACGCTGAGTTTACTGTTGACGATTATCTCCGGCAGCGGTGAAGAGGAACCCGGCCGCAGTTATGCGACGCGGCAAGGCGGGCTGGCGCCGTAGTGTGGCTCGAGCGTTCAGCCAGGAGTATATAGTTCTTGATTGAATGAGGCTCCATTCATGCAGCCCTTCGCGGATCACGCTAAGTCGTGCCCCCTCCCATTGTCACCTCACTGATCCACCGCAAGTAATCGTCCGACCCTTCCACAATTGGCAGCACAATCACCTCGGGACATTCGTAGGACGAGAAACCACGAATCGTCCCTTCCACGCGGTCGGTGAGAGCGAAGCGTGTCTTGATGATGAGCAGCGCTTCGGCGGCCTTCTCGACCTTGCCTTTCCATTGGTAGATCGAAGTGATCTTGTCGACGATGCTCACGCAGGCGGCCGCGCCGTCGGTCACCAGACGGGTGGCGATAGACTCGGCTTCGGCGCGGGTCTTGCAGGTGGAGAGGATGACGGCGTATTCGGGGGCGGGCATGATGGTCGTCCTTCGCTAGAGATGGTCGTCGTTCTCGCCGCCCTATAGGGCGGCGAGAGGGCGCACGCCGTGCGCCCCTACAAATCCAGGCGGTGCCCGAGTTGTCTCTCGATGCTCGATGTTTTCGAGCGGATGCGGCCGAGCTCGTCGCCACGGTCGTCGATCAGGATCTTGGAGGTCACCCGGTGATGCGATTCCTTCATCTTGGCGTGGCATTTCTTCAGGAGATCAAAGACCTGGTCGGGTGTGCCTTCGAAGATCGTGCCCATCGAGGTGAGCTGGTACTCCAGACCGCTCTCGGCGATCAGCTCAACGATTGGTGCGACTGCTTTTGATACGGATTCACTCTCGCCGAGTGGTGAGATGGAGAAGAAGACGAGCATGGGTTGGTACCTCCGTGGAGCATCCGCCCCTCACCCCTGCCCTCTCCCGCACACGGGAGAGGGAGTCTGCCTGCCGTGAACTCCTGCACGCACTTCCAATCATCTGCTCTTCTCTCCTCTCCCATTTTGGGGAGAGGGGTCGGGGGTGAGGGCGACGCCGCGCGCACACGATCCCCCTCACCCCTGCCCTCTCCCCGCCTGGGGAGAAGGAGCCTGGCTGCCGTGGAGTCCGATTTCATCCGCTAACCAGTCGCCTTCTCCCCTCTCCCGCGTGCGGGAGAGGGGTCGGGGGTGAGGGGCGGCTTCGGATCTAGTCGTCGGCCAGTCGTCGCGCATAAAGCGGGAATCGTTTGCACAGGGCCAGCACATTTGAGGCCACTGCCTGCTCGACAGATGTATCACCGAGATTCGCGATCACCCGGTGGATCAGATCAGCGATCGTGCGCATCTCTGGCTCTTTCATGCCGCGGGTCGTAATCGCAGGAGTTCCAATTCGAATTCCTGAAGTGACCAGCGGCTTCTGCGGATCGAATGGCACCGTGTTCTTGTTGACGGTGATGCCTGCGCGATCCAACGCCTGTTCAACTGTCTTGCCTGTGATCCCTTTGTCGATAAAGGAGACGAGCATGAGATGGGTGTCGGTGCCGCCGGAGACGATGTGGTAACCGTGCGATGCCAGGCGCTCGGCCATGGCCTTGGCATTGGCAACAATCTGACGCTGATAATCCTTGAAGCCAGGCTCGAGGGCCTCTTTGAAAGCGACCGCTTTGGCAGCGATGACATGCATGAGCGGGCCGCCCTGAATGCCGGGCATCACCATCGTGTCGAGTTCCTTGGCGTATTTCTCCTTGCAAATCACCATACCGCCGCGCGGACCGCGCAGGGTCTTGTGCGTGGTTGTGGTGACGAAATCCGCCCCCGGCACCGGCGACGGATGGAGGCCGGCAACAATCAGGCCCGCGATGTGTGCGATGTCGACCATCAGGTACGCTCCGCAGGCATCGGCCGCCTCACGGAATCGCTGAAAGTCGAGGATACGCGGGTAGGCGGAAGCACCGGCGACGATCATCTTTGGCTGGACTTCGCGTGCACGTGCCACGAGTGCATCGTAGTCGATTGTCTCTGTTTCCCTGGTGACTCCATAATCGGAAACCTGGAAGAGCTTCCCCGAGAAATTCAGCGGATGGCCGTGTGTCAGATGCCCGCCGTGGGAAAGATTCAATCCCAAGATGCGATCACCGGGCTTCAGAACCGTCAGGTAGACTGCCATGTTCGCCTGGGACCCCGAGTGGGGTTGAACGTTCACATGGTCGCAGCCGAACAGTTGCTTGGCGCGGTCGCGTGCGAGGTTCTCCGCCTGATCGACATACTCGCAGCCGCCGTAGTAGCGCCGTCCGGGGTATCCCTCGGCGTACTTGTTGGTCATGACGCTGCCCAAGGCTTCAAGCACGGCCTCGGAGACGAAATTCTCCGATGCGATCAGTTCGAGTTTCTCCGCCTGGCGATGGGTCTCGCCGAGAATCGCGGCGTACAATTCGGGATCGTATTGGGACAGGGCGCTCATTGTCATCTCCTGGAAATGCTGTCAGTGGCTGACATCGTTCAGTAGTCGAGATACAACAGAACCAACTGGGGCGCAAGGGGTGTTGCGCCGAAGTGACAGGCGGAAGGCGACACAACACTTTAGCTCGCGGCTTGGTCTCATTGAAAGTCAGCGGGCTCTGCGATGGCGCCGCTGGCCCTGAGAAGAAATCCCACCCTTCGGGTGGGGCACCAGGCTGAAAGGTGGGCAGAGCCCACCCTACATCAGCGTCACTCCGGCGAGAACGTCGGTTCGCCGGCTTGGTCTGAGGATTCCTTGTCGCCGGCGTTGTGTTTGATGATCAGTTCCGTCCCTCGCTGGGCGTCCTGATTTACCCAGTCGTGATAGACTGTGATCCCGGTGAAGGATCCTTTGGGGCGTGTGAGCCATCCTTTGCGGATGGCTAACACGATGAAGAAGCCGGAGGCGGCCAGAACGAGCAGGAGAACGAGCCAACTGGTCATGGCTGAACACGCAGGGTAGTGCTGAGAAACGCCCGACTCCACACAGGGTGCCATGGAGAAGCAGGTTTCCCGGTTTTCGAGGGAACCCGCTTGTCCGTGGGGCATTCCTCTCTGCGGCACAAAGACACGGACAAAGAAGACCAAGCCCAAGAGCTGCTTGGTCTTCTTTGTCCGTGGCACCCGTGCATTTGCCCCGTCTTTCGGAATCGACGGACTCTCTCAATGATTCCGTCGGTCATCGTTCTCTATGGAACTGATCTTGTCGACGCGGCGTTCGTGGCGGCCACCCTCGAAGGGGGTCTTTAGGAACAGGTCGACGATGGTGCGGGCGTCAGCTTCAGTCGTGTACTTTGCCGCAAGGGAGAGGACATTGGCGTTGTTGTGCGCACGGGCCAATTGCGCCATCTCAGGATTGAGGGCCAAAGCGGCGCGGATGCCGTGGACTTTGTTGGCCACGATGTTCATGCCGTTGCCGGTCCAGCAGATGGTCAGCCCGCGGTCCACCCGGCCCGATGCAACCGCCTCAGCCACCGGGCGTCCGAAATCGGGATAATCGCACGGTTCGGCGGAATGGGCGCCGAAGTCGATGACTTCGACGCCCTGACTGCTCAAGTACTGCTTCAAGTGTTCCTTGAGCTCAAATCCTCTATTGTCTGCTCCGACAGCGACTTTCATCGCGCGACCTTCGCTTACACTCGGGCGGGCTGGCGGACATTGACACGCGTCAGCCAACCGTGGTGATCGGGTAGTTCACCTGACAGAATCCCGAAGAATCTATCCTGCAGGGCCTTGGTGATTGGACCGCGTCCGCCGGCACCGTTGCCGATGCGGATCTTGTCGATCGATGCAATCGGGGTGATCTCCGCGGCCGTTCCGGTGAAGAAGACCTCGTCGGCGATATACAGGGCCTCGCGGGGTACTTCTTCTTCGATGACCTTGATGTCCATCTCTTTGGCCAGAGTGATCACCGTATTGCGCGTGATACCGGGGAGAATAGAGGAACCGAATGGCGGGGTGATGAGAACTCCATTCTGCACGAGAAAAATGTTTTCGCCGGAACCTTCGGAGACGTGGCCGCTGACGTCCAGCGCGATTCCCTCGACGTAGCCGTGGCTGATCGCCTCCATCTTGATTAACTGCGAGTTCATGTAATTGGCGCCGGACTTGGCGATGGCCGGAAACGTGTTTGGCGCCATGCGATTCCACGAGGACACACAAACGTCAACACCGTTTACCAGCGCATCGGGACCGAGGTACTGGCCCCATTTCCACACGGCGATGGCGATTTCGACCGGACAGCCGAAGGGATTGACGCCGAGCTGACCGTATCCACGATAGACGATGGGACGTATGTAACATTCATTGAGCCCGCCGATCGAAATCAGTTCCAAGGTTGCCTGATTGATCTCCTCGGGGGAGTAGGCGATGTCCATCCGGTAGATCTTCGCCGAGTTGAACAACCGGTCGGTATGTTCTCTCAGGCGGAAGACGGCAGAGCCATTCTTAGTCTTGTAGCAACGTGTTCCTTCGAACACGGACGTGCCGTAATGCACAACATGCGACAAGACATGGATGTGGGCGTCATCCCAATCGACCATCTCCCCGTTCATCCAGATCTTGCCGACTTTTTCAAACGCCATGAGAACCTCCCGGGGCACGGGTTGTCGATGACAGCGAGTTTAGGTTTGTCGAGATCGCAACTCTCGACTCATCATCAATAATACTCCCGACCGGGCGGAATTGACAGGTCTTTTTGCCTATGTGGGAGTGTTTTGACAGGGCGTAAAGGCGGTATCGCCCACTCATACGTGCGGGCGCACGCAGTGCGCCCCCTCGAGTTTGGCCTTTAACTAGACAATTTGGGTTGCC
>Ga0315273_10001687_pt1 | contig 25354 bp, 23 predicted proteins | sample YL17G02_0_MG_FD_205753 | JGI IMG/M metagenome (GOLD analysis project Ga0315273, IMG submission 205753) | Sediment microbial communities from Yellowstone Lake, YNP, Wyoming, USA - YL17G02_0 | ecosystem: Environmental > Aquatic > Freshwater > Lake > Sediment | place: USA: Wyoming | collected... | reverse complement strand
ATCATTAACCTTCTCGGCCCGTACTTATCAATCAACCAACCTGCAATAAAACCGAACAAAGGACCAACAAGTAATTTACTCAATGCATTCCCCGAAGTCACAACAGTTCTCGACCATCCATATTCCTTTGTCATAAAATCAAAAAAGAAGGGTAATCCATAATAGGCAAAACCGACTAGAGCAAAGAGCGATAAGAATGCGGTCGAAATTACGTATGTCTGGGAGCTTAGCCTGGGCAAACTGTTACCGGCTGTTTTATTTTTGTTTTCCATCCTAAAATCAATATAATAAATGTATAGATTTAAAATCAGATACTCTTCCCTGCCAGACGTGTCATTCCCCAATATGCGCTGCCAATTAATGAACCAACTGATCCGAGGTGTGCTCTTTCGATCTTCACCTCCGATCTGCAGTTTTCAAGTGAATTTGCAAAAGCACTCTTTTTAATCATTGATAAATAACTATCATTCGCTTCCGACATACCTCCCCCAATGACAATGATTTCAGGAGCAAAAATCGAAATGAGGTTAGCTAACCCAATGCCAACCATTTCTGCATTTTCTCGAACGATCTTAACCGCTAAAGGGGAGTTAGTATAGCTCAGCTCAAATATATCCTTGCATGTCAAAGTCTTGTTCTTCTTATTATGAACTGCACCAATTTCCTCATAATACCTTCGGACAATTGCTGATGCAGAAGCAAAATGCTCATATGATCCTCTTATTCCTTTATCACTAAATCCATTGTCATAATTTATAATCATCTGACCTACCTCTCCACCGGCATTATTGACTCCCCTGTAAAGCTTACCGTTAATTATAATTCCCCCTCCGATACCAGTGCGAAGGGCTACAAAAATAATATTATTGAAGCCCCTTGCAGCCCCAAACCTATGCTCTGCAATTGTCATCATATTTGCATCATTGCCAACATAAGCCGGGAGCCCTGTCTCCTGGTTAACTATTTTTGCCAAAGGCACATTAGTCCAGTTTTTAATACCCTGATCAGGTCCGAGTACAATTCCTGACTTATGATCAATAAATCCTTTGGCTGCAGTACCAACACAGATAGGATTAATACCATCCGATGCTACTGTTTGCCTTGTCTCCCGGATCGTTTCAAGGAGTTTTGCAATAAGATAATCCCTCGACTGTTTCTGGTTAAGGGGATAAGACTTTACAGCAATAATTTCACCATCTATCTTTACAACAGCTATTTTAAGTGAATAGGTTCCAATGTCAGCTCCAATTGCAGCAGTATGATTAAACATTTTTTATCGATTGATGGTGCTATACAAAAATAGCCTTAAATCTAAATATTGCTATGAATAGAAATATAAAAGTTCTCACTTGCCGGTAATTTTTTTTAATAACTTTGGCATAAGTATATTTATAAGATATTTATGATAGAAAAAATCAGGGAAATATTTATTAATGAAGCATCTGCCATCAAAAATATTCCTATAACAACAAGCTTCGCAAAAGCAATCGGAATAATTCATCGGCAAGTTCATGGCAAAAATGGAAAGCTTGTTACAAGCGGAATGGGAAAAGCGGGTCAGATTGCACATACCATTGCAACAACATTCAGCTCTACAGGCACTCCTGCCGTTTTTCTTCACCCAAGTGAAGCTCAGCATGGCGATCTTGGAATTTTTCAGGAGAATGATGTTCTGCTGGCTATTTCTAACTCGGGAAAAACAAGAGAGATCATTGAGCTGATTGATCTTAAAAACAATCTCTATCCTAAAATACCTGTAATTGTAATAACCGGTAATGAGAATAGTCCATTGGCAGAAAAAGCCGACTGTTTTATTTTAACAGGTTCTCCTGCTGAGGTTTGTCCTCTGGGACTTACCCCAACTACCTCCACCACTGTTATGACAGTAATCGGCGATACGCTTGTTGTGCTTCTTATGGAGAAAATAGGGTTTAATACTAATGACTACGCAAAGAGGCACCATGGCGGATACCTTGGTATGAAATCGAGGGAAATATCAGGAAAAGATTAACCAAGTTTATAATGAGGATCCTGTCTTTTCACTCTTAATAGAATCCAGAGTATTCTCCAGCGTTTCCTGAAACCTGTTAGCATTTTCGATCCATTTCAGAATCTTCGCACTGGCCTCCGGATATTCTGGTGTGCGCATTGATACTGTTCTGTAGGCATATTCTTTTAATTCCACAACATTCTCCAGAACTTTCTTAAAATAGACTGTGAAGAATGAATCAGTAAGAAAAAAATATCGCTTTCGGTCAGAAGCAAATGTCTTGTAATCAATTATTTTATTCTGAAGGAGGAAATTCAGGGAGTTACTCACCGAGCTCTTACTGGCTCTGAAATACTTCACCAGTTCGTCGAATGTTTTTTCAGGAGAATCGCTCACCATAAAGTAGGCAACAATCCTACCCTGCATTGGTGTCAGGCCAAACTTCTCAAATACTTTACCAGCCTCTTCAATAGTTTCGCAAGCTCTTTTTTCCTGATTTAGCATAATTCCTTATTTAATTTTATTCCTTTAAACAAAAATAAATTAAAACGTGATCAGTTCTATAACTTTTGAACTAAAAAAACAAATTTATTTTTTCTTGGTTCCGTCAGATAAAAAGCTTAGTTTTGGAAACATCAACGTAAAACTAAACCATAATTAATTTTCAGATTATGACAACTACCAATTCTTCAAACGGAATCAGCAGAAAAGATTATATTTTTTCAATAACCATAATCGGTCTGTTTTTCTTTATTTTCGGATTTGTTACATGGCTTAACGGAATACTTATCCCATTCCTCAGAACAGCTTGTGAATTAAATGATTTTGAAGCCTATTTTGTAACTTTTGCATTCTATGTCTCTTATCTAGTCATGGCATTACCTTCTTCAGTAGTACTTAAGAAAACCGGTTTTAAGAATGGAATGTCAGTGGGATTGTGGATTATGGCTGCAGGTGCACTGATTTTTATTCCTGCTGCAATGACCAGAACCTTCAGCCTGTTTCTCATCGGATTATTCATTGAAGGAACAGGAATGGCGCTTCTTCAAACCGCAGTAAATCCCTATATAACTATCATCGGACCTCCCGAAAGTGCTGCCAAGCGAATAAGTATTATGGGGATTGCAAATAAATTTGCAGGTGCGATCGCTCCGATTATTCTGGCCAGTATTATTCTGAAAGATTCAAAAGTACTGGAAGAAAAACTTGCCCAGGCAGTCGATACAGTTACTCGTGTAGGTTTACTCGATGAACTGGCCGGCAGGGTTATCATGCCATATATTGTAATGACTGTAATTCTGGTTCTGCTTGGTCTATTACTTAAGTTGGCTCATCTCCCTGAAGTTGATACAGATGCAGAAGATGAGGCAAGCGGTGATTCAAATGCAAAAAAAACAAGCGTCTGGCAGTTCCCCCACCTCCTCCTCGGTGTTGTTGCTCTCTTTTTCTATGTAGGAGTGGAAGTTATTGCAGGTGATACTATTATAAGGTATGGTCAGTCAATTGGTATTGTAATGGACTCTGCAAAATATTACACATCTCTTACATTATTTGGCATGATCCTCGGGTACATTTGTGGAATTGCTTTTATTCCAAGGTATCTCAGCCAGGTTACTGCCCTGAAATTATGTACAATCCTGGGGGTTATTTTTTCCCTGGGAGCTATCCTGGCCCCTGCACATCTTGTTTTTACAATGCCGTTTATAGATATTATGACATTCAAGTCTATTGAATTGGTTCTACCAGTTACAGTATTATTTGTTGCATTGCTTGGACTTGCCAACGCCCTTGTATGGCCTGCAATGTGGCCACTGACAATTACCGGGTTGGGGAGATTCACAAAAACCGGATCAGCCCTGCTTATAATGGCTATTGCCGGAGGTGCATTGTTGCCACTGGCATATGGAAAGCTCGCTGTTAATTTTTCAACCCAGTCGGCTTACTGGATATGTGTCCCATCATACCTGATAATAATGTACTATGCTTTTATAGGTCATAAAGCAGGAAGATAACGATGAATCACAATCTGAAAGAAATATTTGAATACTTCACCGCAGATGGCACATTCTTAAATGGGGAACCTTATGGCAGCGGACATATTCATGATACGTTTCGTGTAGTAACCGGTGAGAGTGATAAAGACAACTATATACTTCAGCGTCTCAATAATAAGATCTTTAAAAACATTCCGGAACTTCAGAATAATATTGAAAGAGTTACAGTTCATCTAAGAAACAAACTCAAGGTTGTACCAGGTTCCGATATAAAAAGAGAGTGCCTGAATCTCATCCCTTCACGCGATGGAAAAAGCTGGATCATTGATAAGGATGGAAACTACTGGAGAATGTACATCTTCATTTCCAACCACAGATCTTACAATATTGTTGACAGTCCTGACAAAGCATTTGAGGGAGGGAAAGCGATTGGCCGGTTCCAGGCCATGCTTTCTGACATGCCGGGAGCTCCTCTTTTTGAAACAATTCCATCGTTTCACAATATCGAAAAGCGAATTGAAACCTTCAGCCTTAAAATCAGCGAAAACCCGGTAGGACGTGTCGGATCTGTGAGTGAGGATATAAACCAGTTTCTTAACAGGGCAGAGGAGATGAAGACTATTCTTAAGCTGGGTAAAGAGGGAAAAATTCCGTTGCGGATCACGCACAACGATACCAAATTCAATAACATACTGCTTGATGAAAATGATAAAGCTTTATGTGTTATTGATCTCGATACAGTAATGCCCGGATATATCCATTATGATTTTGGCGATTCTATCAGAACTGTTGCAAATACGGCTTCCGAAGATGAGAAAGATCTATCAAAGATTAGAATGGATATTAATCTTTTTAAGGCATATGCTGAAGGTTACCTCTCTGAAACCGGTGAGACACTAAACGATGTTGAAAAAGAATATCTTGCTTTTGCACCAAAACTAATTACGTACACAATTGCAATCCGCTTTCTGACAGATTTTATTGATGGTGATAATTATTTTAAAATCCATCATGAGCTTCATAATATACAGAGAGCCAGGGCTCAGCTAAAATTGGTGATGAGTATGGAGGAGCAATATGGAGAGATGAAAAAGATTATCAGTAAATTGGTGTAAGGTTACGGGTTCCGGGTTTAAGGTTTAAGGGTTAAAGTAAAGAAACGAGAAACGAGAAACGAGAAACAGATGGATTGGACGATAGATGAGGTTGAGTTTCTGAAAGCTTTGAGTGATCCTGATAAAATTCAAGGCTTTCTTGATTCAATTGATTATAATCCGAATTATGAATGCAGATCTCCCAGATGGGTAATAAGGAAAAAGTCAGCACACTGTTTTGAGGGTGCCCTGTTTGCTGCTGCAGCATTGCAATTTATCGGATATCAGCCATTAATTATTGACATGAAATCCTATAATGATGACGATCATGTTATTGCAGTTTTTAAAAAAGATGGCCACTGGGGATCTGTTGCGAAATCGAACTTTACAACCTTAAGGTACAGGGAGCCGGTATACCGCTCACTCAGAGAACTCGTTATGTCTTATTTCGATTTCTATTTCAATATTGCAGGGGATAAGTCGTTAAGATCCTACTCACTCCCACTCGACCTTACAATTTATAACTACTGCCAATGGGCAACTACCGATGAAGACCTTGAGTATATCGGTGATAGACTTGAGAAGATACGTCATTACCCTGTTGTGGATAATAAAATGATTAGAAATCTAAAGAAGGCAAGCGATACTATGCTTAAAGCAGGTATGATGGGTTCTAATGAGGAGGGGCTGTTCAAACCAAAATAGGGATGAATGGGAAACAAAGAGTTACAGTCGAAGGTTCTTTTTGCAATTACCCCGATATTGATTATTTTTGACAACGTTAAAATATTCGGGAATGGATTTATCAGGTAAAAGTTACAAAGCCTTTATCGAACGTCAGCAAGCATTAGAAAAGCAGTATAGTGCTAAAAATGCCGAGAAACAGCACTCTAAAGGAAAGCTTACTGCTCATGAACGAATCAGCCTTCTTTTCGACTCCGGTACTTTTGAAGAAATAGATGCATTTGTAACCCCTGCGAGTCAACCTGTTGAGTTTGGCAAAGTTGAGATAACATATGGGGATGGGGTGATAGTGGGCCACGGAAAAATCAACGGCCGGCTGGTATTTGCATATGCACAGGACTTTACAGTTATGGGAGGATCTCTTGGTCTAGTCCATTCCAAGAAGATTACAAAGATACAGGAGATGGCGCTTAAAATGGGTGCTCCAATTATTGGCTTAATGGACTCGGGTGGCGCAAGAATCCAGGAAGGGGTTGCCAGTCTGAGCGGATATGCCTCTATTTTTCATAATATAATCCATTCTTCAGGAATTATACCTCAGATATCTGTAATCATGGGTCCTGCAGCAGGAGGTGCTGTTTACTCTCCTGCACTTACTGATTTCGTCTTCATGGTAAACCATACAAGCTACATGTTCGTTACCGGTCCAAATGTTGTGAAGGAGGTGCTAAATGAGGATGTAACGTCTGATGGGCTTGGTGGTGCCGAGGTTCACGCACGCAAAAGCGGTGTGGCGAATATGATCTATGATGACGAGGAAAACACAATTCTGGCCCTGAAAAAATTTCTATCCTATCTTCCCTCCAATAATGTTGAAAATCCTCCTGTGGTTGCCGATGACGGCTCAATCAGCGACATTAACGATAAACTCAGGGATATAGTCCCCGATGATCCAAATAAAGCATATGACGTCAGAGATGTAATAAACCAGACAGTTGACAGGAATAGTTTTTTTGAGACGTCAGAGCTCTTCGGGGCAAGCCTTGTGACAGGATTTGGCAGGTTAAGAGGCAAAACAATTGGTGTTGTGGCAAATCAACCTAAAGTTCTTGCAGGCGTTCTTGATATCGATTCGTCGACAAAAGGTGCAAGATTTATAAGGTTTTGTGATGCATTCAATATTCCAATTCTTACATTTGAAGATGTACCCGGGTTCCTTCCGGGTGTTGATCAGGAACATGCCGGAATTATACGACATGGTGCAAAGTTGCTCTTTGCTTATAGTGAAGCTACAGTACCTAAAATAACAATCATTCTCAGAAAAGCCTACGGTGGTGCATTTATAGTAATGAACAGTAAATTTCTTGGAGGTGATTTCAGCTTTGCATGGCCATCGGCAGAAATTGCCGTTATGGGTCCGGATGGAGCAGTAGCTATTCTTTACAGAAAAGAACTAGCTGAATCAAAAAATCCGGTTGAAATGAAGAAAGAACTGGTTAAAAAATACCGGGATAAAATTGCAAATCCGTTTATCGCTGACGAAAGCGGATATATTGATGAGGTAATTGATCCTGCTATGACCAGAAAAAAGATAATCTCTGCTTTCGACGCACTAAATAATAAATGGGTTAAGGTGCCGGCAAGGAAACATGGGAATATGCCATTATAATATGAAAATAAAAAGGATATTAATCGCGAACAGAGGCGAGATTGCGGTCAGGATCATGAAGACTGCCCGCTTGATGAATATTGAAACTATTGCAATTAAGACGGCAGTTGAACCCAACGCCATGTATCTCTCATTGGCCGATGTGATTTTTGATAATACTGAAGATGTTTCGGAAATTCCTGTATTTCTTGATATCGAAAAACTGATTGCCATAGTGCTAAAGACACAGGCTAATGCGGTTCATCCCGGATATGGTTTTCTTGCTGAGAACGCTTACTTTGCCCAAAAGTGCATCGATAACAAAATAATTTACATTGGTCCTTCTCCTGATGCTATCTATAAAATGGGGAATAAGACTATAGCACGAAAGATTGCATCAGCCGGTGGAATTCCGATGGCAATGGGAAGTGAAGATAATATAACTAATGAGGAAGAAGCCGTAGTTATAGCAGAAAAAATTGGTTATCCGGTTATAATTAAAGCTGCATCCGGAGGTGGAGGAAGAGGTATGAGGATTGTACGGAAATCTGAAGAGATGGCGAAGATGTTTGTCATTGCCAGCAAAGAGGCAGAAAATGCCTTCAATGATCCTTCTGTATTTGTCGAAAAATACATTGAAAATCCAAAACATATTGAATTTCAAATACTTGGAGATACCAAAGGTAATGTAATACATCTAGGAGAAAGAGAGTGTTCGATTCAGAGGAAACATCAGAAACTTATTGAGGAAGCTCCATCGAGTGCATTAGATGAAAAGCTCAGGGAAAAGATGGGCACAATGGCAGTCCGGATTGCAAAAGCAGTCAATTACCATTCAGCAGGAACAGTTGAATTCCTTCTTGACTCAGATAGAAAATTCTATTTCATGGAAATGAACACAAGGATTCAGGTGGAACACCCTGTAACTGAGATAATAACAGGAATTGACCTTATTGAGCAACAAATACTGGTCGCTAACGGTGAAGTACTAAAATTCAGACAGGAAGATATTAAACTTAAAGGATGGGCTATAGAATGCAGAATAAATGCAGAAGATGTCCAGGCCGGATTTGCCCCTGACCCAGGCAAAATTGAAAGCATATACATGCCATCTTATCCTTGCGTAAGGATAGATACTGGTGTTCAGGCGGGTTCTTCGATAGTTGCAAGTTATGATTCGATGATAGCCAAACTGATCGTCAGGGGGAAAGACCGGAAGGAAGCAATCAAAAATTGTAAAATGGCCCTCGATAAAGTCTGGATTAAAGGAACAAAAACGACACTTCCTTTCTTCCGGATGCTGGTACGCCATCAGAAATTTCAGGATGGCACCTTCACAACTGCATTTATTGAAAAGGATCTTGATAAGTATTATTTCAACAGTGAATATGAAGAGATGCTCGCAGCATGGCTGGCGACAAAGTTATTTGTTGAGGAAAACCTGAATGATGATAGTATAAATATCGATTTCAAACATGGGAAAGAAATGAGTCCATGGTTGCTTAACAAGAGAATTAATCAATTTTAAATCAGGCTATTAACAATGGCAAAGGATAAACTTCAGATAAAAAAGCTTTATGCACTTTCTTCGGAAAACAGGAAATTCAGCTTTTCTCTTCCCCTGAAAAACACTATCAGGATCGGGAAAAGGAATTATGAGGTTAAACTGAAGGCTGATGAAAAATACGGTACCTATATTTTATGGAAGAACCGGAAATACCCTGTTGAGATAATAAGCTCCCGTCAAAACAAATATGAGATCCTATTTAATGATATCAGCTACACATTTACTGTAGAAACACCCTTCTCGCTTCAGAGAATGAAGGTTCTGAATTCGAAGAAAGGAAAGGTTGAAAGAGAGTTTATTAAAGCTCCCATGCCGGGAAAAATAATCGATGTGCTGGTGAGGGAAGGATCTAATGTACTTCGTGGAGAACCTGTTGTGATACTCGAAGCGATGAAAATGCAAAATGAGATCTTATCTCCAGTAAATGGCGTTATTGTAAAAGTCTCTGCCAGTACGAACACAAATGTGATGAAAGACGATCTGCTTGTAGAGATCAAGCTTTAGAAACCAGTAAGCGGTAACCGTTAATCAGTATACAGTACCGAATACTGAATACCGAATACTGAATACCGAATACCGAATACCTAAAACCGAATACCGTTCACTTTACACTTTGCATCTCACTCAGCGTAACTCACACCTCACACCGCACACCGCGTACCCTATTCTACCATCCGTCAACTCAAACCTGCAATCCGTTGATTGGAATTAACATTATCAAATAAATGATATTACCTTGCAAATGATAAAACCTGATCGAATCGACATTTACTGCAAAATAAGAATATGGAAGATGATTCCGATTTATTTATATTTGTATAGTGCTTATATACTGTTAGTTTAATATGAAAACATGTATTCTGACTATAGCAATCTTATTTTTTGTCAACGGGATTTACCCGGTGCCGTTGGAATCATCGCCTGTCTCAAAAGGTATTGGTTCTAAAAATCTATCTAAGACAGCCAAAGACACTTCCGATATTAACAGGCACATCCGGAATGCACTTCCTGATTTTTCAAAATTCAAGAGGCTTGATTATCTAAAAGCAAATATTGATACAGCTGTAGCAAGTTACATTGATTATATAAAAGCAAATATTGATACAGCTGAATTAATTTGTGTTGAAAAGAATATTGAATTTCCTTCACTGCTGCACCTTGCCAGAGCAGAGTATTTTTTTCTTACCAGTGATTACAGAAGTGCCTCACAGGATGCAACTATTGCCCTGAAAAAGTCAAAAAGTTCCGGCGAAACGTATGTTTTTGCCCATACAATGAATTTTTTTGGACGGTACAGTTTTCGCCTGGGATTTTATAATGAGAGTATAGATTATTTCAATAACAGTATCACTATTGCAGAGAAAAACGCATTAAGAGGCATAATACCCCGAAACTATGATATGCTGAAAAATGTTTACGATACTCTTGGCAACCTGAAAGAATTTCGTAATACTTTGAATAAGTTGATCGATGCTGCCTACAAAGAAAATGACACACTATATCTGGAAATAGGCTATTGGAGACTGGGAACTTCCCTGACTGATAAAGAGCCTGATTTTAACCGTGCCGATTCACTTCTGAAAATATGCCTTGAGATTTCATTATTAAAGAAAGATACTCTTTTTACTGCATTGTCATTGTTAAATTTAGGTTGGAATTCCTACCGTGAAAAGAAATATGATTCTGCTATTCAATATTATAACAGAGTCCTCAATTACAGTATTCCTGCAAAGATATATTATAACTCTGCCAATGCTTTTGGAAACCTGGGTACAATTTACCGGGATATGGGAGATACTGAAAAATCAATTAAAAACTACCATAATTCCATTGATCTGGCAAAACTATGTAATGACTTTCTCTGTCTGTCATGGGTTTATAAGGATATGAGTGAAATGTACCTCGGAAAAAAAGACACAGCAAATGCATACAAAAGTTATGTTTTTTTTAAGAAATACAGCGATGCACAGTTAAAGATGACTAATACTCAGGGTCTTACTGACGCAAGTATAAGATATGAAGCAGATACTCATAATAAAGAGGTTGAACTACTATCTTTGAAGTTGAGGAATCAGCGGCTCATGATTTATGGTTATGCCGGACTCTTTGTATTAAGCCTCGCAATTGGGATATTGCTTTTTAGCCGGTCAAAGATTAATGCAAAACGGCGTATAAGCGAAATGAACCGGAAGATATCTGATGTCACACAGGCAAACCTGCGTCAGCAGATGAATCCGCATTTCATTTTCAATACTCTTAATTCTATACAATATTATATGTACCAGCATGATAAACTGGCAACTAACAACTACCTCACCAAGTTTTCAAGCCTCATGCGGAAAGTGCTTGAAAATTCACAGCATACATCAGTCCCTCTACGTGATGAACTGGATGCTTTGAACTATTACCTCGAACTGGAGATGATAAGGTTTAAGGATAAGTTTGATTATGAAATCAAAGTTGATGATGAGATAGATACCCTCTTATATAAAGTGCCGACTATGCTGATTCAACCTTATGTTGAAAATTCAATTTCTCATGGCCTTATCCCAGGAGAGGGTAAGGGATCTCTTAAAATCTATTTAAAACTGGAAAATGAGTATATTTCCTGTACTATTGAAGACAATGGAATAGGCCGTGAAGCTGCTCAGGAGAAAAAAAGAAAGAGTGAAAACAATCACAACTCATTGGGAACAAAAATCGTAACCTCGCGGTTGGATCTTGTTAATGCGCTCTACGGGACCAGTTTGAAAACAATATATACTGATCTTAAAAATATAAATGGTGATCCAGAAGGGACCCGGGTAGAGATACAAATTCCGATATTGACATGAAACGAGCATGTGTGCTAAACACAAATACTGAAGAAAATCCCATTTGCGAATTCCATCCGACCATTAAAAAATAAATTATTTGCGGATGAAACATAAGTTAATAACAATAATTATTGATGATGAACCCGATGCAGTGGATTTCATCACCTCAATTATCAGGGAATACTGCCCTGGCCTTGAAGTAACAGGTAAAGCCCATAATGTAAAAGATGGTGTTCAGCTTATTAAGGAGATAAAACCGGAGCTGGTCTTCCTCGATGTTGAAATGCCTAACGGAACGGGCTTCGATCTGCTGACTCATTTCCCTGAAAAGGACTTTGATGTTGTGTTCATCACAGCATTTAATCATTATGCCATTAAAGCTATTAAGTTCAGTGCAGTGGATTATATCCTTAAGCCAATAAATATAAATGAATTCATTGAAGCTGTAAACAGGGTAATACATAAGCGTACCACTGATTCATTTATAGGTAATGAAAACTTTGAGTCTCTTTTAGAGAATATCCGGACAGCCCATCCAACCAGACTTGTTATACCCACCTCAGATGGAAGAGAATACCTGAATCCAAAAGATATTATCCGTATTGAAGCTGACCGCAGCTATTCCTGGTTTTTCATAAAGGATAAACGCAAGATTCTTGTTTCAAGACACCTTAAGGAATTTCAGGATCTGCTTAGTGACCGTAACTTTTTCAGGCCTCACAATTCCCATCTCATCAACCTCGATTTTGTCAAAAAATTTGTGCGGCACGATGGAGGTTATATTGAAATGACTGATGGCGCCCAGGTACCTATATCAAGAAACAGGAAAGACCTGTTTCTTGCACATATGGCGAGATATACTGGATAAATGGGGAAAACTCAGTTCGCATGTTTTTTAAAAAAATGGCTGAAGAATATCAGAATGCCGCCAAGTGTTATTATCATTGAAATTGCTCCGTAAAGAAGGCTTTCAGCAGGAATTGAAGTTACCCATGCCCAGCTTACCCAGTATAATGGCGAAAAAAATGCAAAATAATTCCAGGGATGATGGAGAAGCAGCCCTAATGGGACTGCAACCAGAAAGATTCCGTAAAACTTTGAAAGCACCAAACCTTCAACCTTATTTCCTGCCAGGCTCCCAATAAATAGAAAAACAAACGGGCATTGTACTGCCAAAAGCAAAGAGACATAAACTGTTCTTAACCATCCTTCAGTTGGAACTGGATTAGTCAGTACAATAGTAAACAATACCATAATAAAACTAAGAAACGCCGGTACAATCATTCTCATATAGAGAAAGTTTTTCTTGCCGGCAGGTGTTACAGCAATTACCTGGAGAATATGCAAATCGTTCTCATCGAGAAGTATAAATGCATATGCCATACCAAAAAGCATGGGAACTATAGAAACCATGGTAATTGCTGCAATTGTATAGTAGATGTGAAGCTGGAAAGCAGTCTTTATATAGATAAAATCGGAAATCAGCGGAAAAACAAGTCTCAGGAAGAGAATCAGCATAAATGGAGCCAATATAGCCAGCAAAAGCATTGGATCACGTGCAATGAATTTAATATCAGCTTTAAACGAGTTTAATATAATCCGTCTGATCATATCTGAACCAATTCCTTTAAGCGCATGCTCCTTTTCTATACTTAAACTATCATGTTTAAGTGTTATCTTTAGTTTATTCCCGCCAAAATGATCTCCCTTAAAACAGAATCAACTCCTCATAAAAGGATATGTAAAAAGGAAGACTATTTAAACGTGAAGTAATACTATTCTCAGCTTTTAACCGGGACATGTTTAAGTGTTCCAACAAGAAAATCCCAGAATTTACCGACTGAGGCGATATTGACCTTCTCGCCGGGGGAGTGAGGGAATTTGATTGTAGGGCCGAATGAGATCATATCGAGGTTGGGATAAACACCGCCAAGAATACCACATTCAAGACCCGCATGGATGGCTTTTATCTCAGGAGTCTTTCCATACATATCCTTGTAGAGGTTACTCATTGTTTTCAGAATTGGCGATTGCATATTTGGTTTCCATCCCGGGTAGCCACCACTCAGAGTAACTTCCGCCCCGATCAGATGAAAAACAGCAGCTATCTTCCAAGCGGTTGCCTCTTTAGAGGAGTCAACAGAGCTGCGTGTGAGATTATATGCTTCAAATTTGCCTCCGATACATCTGACTATTGCAAGGTTGTTCGATGTCTCAACCAGTCCTTTCACTGCCTGGCTCATCCGTTGAACCTCATTTGGACATGCAAATAAAGCTCTGATTATTCTGTATTGCTCACCCTGGTTCATTACTTTGGCAGGGACTGTAACTTTTTCAAATATAAACGACAGATCAGGTTCTGTATCAGAGAATTCTGCCCTGTACATCTTCTCATAACCCTTAACAAACTTCTCGAAGTCCTTTGCTTTTATTTCAGGTATCAACACAATTGAAAAAGACTCTCTCGGAATTGCGTTTCTCAGGTCACCGCCAGCTGCTTCGGCTAGCCTTATTCCAAAATCAGATTCTGCCTGCATCAGGAACCTGAACATGATCTTGTTGGAGTTGGCTCTGCCCAAAGCGATATCGACACCGGAATGACCTCCCTTTAAACCTTTTGCAATGATTTTATAAGCTGCCATCCCTTTAGAGGATTTTTCTTCAGCATAATCCTTAGTGATATTTACATCAATCCCCCCGGCGCAACCTACGCAAAGCTCACCTTCATCTTCGGAGTCGAGATTCAAAAGAATATCGCCCTTAAGCAAACCCTTTTTAACTCCAAAAACACCTGTCATCCCCGTCTCTTCATCAATTGTGAAAAGAGCTTCAACTGCTCCATGTGCAATATCTTTCGAGGCGAGTACTGCCATTGTTGCTGCTACTCCGATACCATTATCTGATCCGAGAGTTGTGCCATTTGCTCTTACCCATTCACCGTCAATAATAGTTTCAATCGGATCTTTTTCAAAATCGTGCTTCTTATCGCTGTTCTTCTGAGGCACCATATCGAGATGTGTCTGGAAAATCACTCCTTTTCTGTTTTCCATTCCCTTTGTAGCTGGTTTCCGTATAATTACGTTTCCAACCTTATCTACGATTGTCTCGAGGTTATTTTTTTTACCAAACTCCTTCATGTACTCAACAATCCTTTTCTCTTTTTTTGATGGGCGAGGTATCTGAGTTATTTCATGGAAATAGTTCCATAATTGTTTCGGCTCCAGTTTACGTATGTCGTTCATTTTCAATATATTTTAAATTTTTTTATTTATTCTATAAAATTAATACAATTTGGCAATATAAACAATGACTATGTGAGACTAATAAGGAAAATAAACTTAATGATCGAATCATTTTGAATTTCATACCAAAATTATTACTTTGTGGCACCTGATTCAGACATGCTATAAAAATGTAATCAAAAAGAAATGAACAATTTATCATTTCAAAACAATACAATAAACTAACCTGATTTTCAAATTTGTTAATATTAGTAGCAAAATGACATTTTTATATATTGTAGTTGCACTGGTTTTGATCTTTGACTTTATCAATGGTTTTCATGATTCGGCAAATTCCATTGCAACCGTTGTCTCTACAAAAGTTCTTTCACCGATAGCCGCTGTTGGTATGGCTGCTTTCTTCAATTTTATTGCATTTACAGTTTTTCCATTAAAAGTTGCACATACGATTGGTAAAGGGGTTGTTAATCCTGATATTCTGACTCTGACAGTTATTGCGTCAGCACTTATTGCTGCTATTAGCTGGAATCTGCTTACCTGGTGGTGGGGTCTTCCTTCTAGCTCCTCTCATACTCTTGTAGGCGGACTGATTGGTGCTGCTGTGGCACATTCAGGGATAAGTTCCATTATATTTGCCGGAGTTATAAAAATCGTTTTATTCATTTTTATTGCACCTGTTATCGGAATGGTGATGTCGTTCATTATTTCCACTGCTACTGTTTTTATATTCAGAAAGTTTACACCTTCAAATGTTGATAAGATCTTTCGGAGGCTGCAGTTAATCTCTTCAGCTACTTTTAGCCTGGGACATGGTGGTAATGATGCCCAGAAATCAATGGGTATAATCTGGGCGGCCTTAATTGTATCAGGCTTGGCAACAAAAAATGATCCTATTGCTTTGTGGATAATTCTGTCATGTCAGTTAGCAATTGCACTCGGAACACTGTTCGGAGGATGGAGGATTGTTAAAACAATGGGACAGAAGATTACCAAGCTGAAACCATTTGAGGGCTTCTGTGCAGAAACATCAGGAGCGTTGACATTATTTGGTGCAACTCATTTTGGGATTCCGGTAAGTACAACCCACACAATTACTGGTGCAATTATCGGAGTCGGAGCCAGAAAGGGAGTTTCGGCAGTAAAATGGGGTGTTACCACGAAAATATTTTGGGCATGGATATTTACAATCCCAATCAGCGCAACTATTGGAAGCATAATGTACTTCCTTTTCAACTGGATAATTTGAAACTGTTTGATATAATTTATTTGGTAATTAACTCTTATATAACTACTTTTGTTCATGAATTTCTCCACCCTTCTCAATCTTCATGAACTCACCCCCTTCTTTTCCCCCTCTCTATTTCGTAAAGCGGGGGAAGGCTCTATCATACAGCGTTTTACACCCCCTCTTTGCGTAGCAGAGAGGGGGAGGGGGGTGAGTTCGTGGAAAAAGTTATTCTTTTTGGGGCCATATCATCCTATAATGAGGGACTAATAAATAATATATGAATATTGATAAATTTCTCAAAATTTTTGTGCCGAAAGATCACTCTTTCTTTCCATTGTTTGAAAGTGATGCACAAAACATGGTTAAGGCTACAGAGCTTCTTAAAGAACTTATGTCCACTACCGAAATCGGAGAGCATGAGAGGCTCCATAAAGAAATAAAGGACATTGAGCATATTGGCGATGAGATCACCAATAAAACATACGTACAACTTAACAAATCGTTTATAACCCCTTTCGACAGGGAAGATATTCATGAACTGACAGCACATATTGATGATGTGGTCGATTCAATAAATGGTATCAGCCGCAGAATTTGTCTCTACAAACCAAAGAAAATGATGCTGATCTACAAAGATATGGCTGAGCTGATCTATGAAGCTGCAAAGGAGATCGAAGCAGCTATACATTGTCTGAAGGATCCGGCAGCTAATAAAGAAAAAATAACCCGGGCTTGCGACAAAGTAAAGGAGATTGAGCACATGGCCGATGAACTTTATTTTTTAGGTGTATCTGAACTATTTGATAAAGAGGAAGATCCAAAAGAATTACTGAAGAACAACAAGATTCTTGAGATCCTCGAAACATGCGTTGATGAGGAAGAGGATGTTACCGACACTCTCAAGGCCATACTCATTAAAATGGCGTAAATTACCGGAACGAGGTTCGGGGTACGCGGTGCGCGTCAAAAAAAATCCTCACACCGCTTACCGCACATCGCAAACCGGTCTATTGGCTCTTAATCATGGTAAGCACCATCTTGAACTTCTCAACTGCTTTTACAGCGTGAGTAATATTTGCAGGCATTATAATACTCTGTCCTGTTTCGAGGTAAAATGATTTTCCTCCTATTATTATCTCCCCTCTCCCATCAACTACCTGTATCATTGCATCAAATGGAGCAGTGTGCTCACTTAATGCTTCACCTTTGGCAAATGAGAAAAGCGAAATATTGCCAGTCTGCTTTTTCAAAACAGTCTTGCTGACGATGCCACCCTCGGAATATTCTATAGATTCGTTGAAACCAAAAACTTTTGACTTTTCAAATTCATTTGCAGCCATAGCATTATAATAATTTATTAAATTAACTCGGTTTATATTTTGCTGCTGTAAAATTAAGAACTTTTAATTGCAGAAAATCCTATTTCAAGAAAAGAGTCATAACCATCCGTAAACTGCCGGATAATTATGACTCAAAACAGAGATCCGTCCTGACAATTCAGGAATCTGAAAAACTTCCTACTTGTAAAAACTATTTTTTTGCACAACATTTGCCAACAGCCATGTCACATTTTTTGCCTTCTGCATTTGCATTGGCACATTTAGCTTTGCATGTTGCCGGATCGCATTTACCTTCTTTACATTTGGCAGGATCGCAGCCCATCTCTTTGCATTTGGCCGGATCGCATGTTCTAGCTCCAGATGTATTAGCATCTTTCATATGTCCGCAAGCAGAAGCTGATGGACATTTTCCGCAATCCCCGGACATTTCTGTTTCACCCTTCTTAACTTCCTGTGCACTATTCTGTGCATTTGCGACTTTAATAACAATAAAGGCTACTAATAATATGCCGGATAAACCGATAATGATCTTTTTCATAACTCTAATAAATTAAGTAATTTGATGATTACAAAAATAAATAAATAAAGTCGCCCGATAATATGAAGAGTGTTAATATTACGTTAAAATGTTACTTTTTGATGTTTGGCAACTGCAACCCATAACCTTTCTTTTTGTCCTCAGCTTTCAGAAGCAGGGCAAAAATAAGGGCCAGAACCCCAAACCCTGTAAATATCATCATTGGAATAGTGTAGTTATAATTTGATACCTGTACTCCATCAACAAGACGTGTACCTGTTATGCAATATTTGTTCAATACCCAACCTATCAGTGCAGGAACACCCATTAAACCCCAGTTCTGAACCCAGAAAATCATTGCATATGCTGTTCCGAGTTGTTTCTCAGGTATGATTTTAGGAACAGAAGGCCACATTGCTGAAGGGACAAGGGAAAAACCAATACCTAAAACGACAATAAGAAATATTGCTACAGGTGTTTGATTAAGAAATGGAATTGAGAACAATGCGTGAACAATTATAAGAAGGACTGATCCCAGTATCATAATATTAGCACCCTTACCCTTGCGGTCATATAAATTTCCAAATAATGGAGTTAAAAGAATTGTGCCAAATGGCAACAAAGCTGGAATTGATCCGGCAAATTCAGCATCTACACCAAATTTATTAACCATTAAGTCCGAAGCATATTTAAGGAATGGAAATACTGATGAATAGAACAATACACAAAGAATAGCAATATACCACCATCCCTTATTGGATATAATAAACCAAATATCAGCCAGACGAAAGGACTCTTCACTCTCTGTAACACCACTTCTGTCAGCTTCAGCAGCTACAGATTTATCAAGTTTCTTATCCATTAAAGCATAGATAAAAAAGGCAATCATACCAATGCACAACATAATGAGACAAACAAGGATTGGTGCTGATACTTTCCCAAAAGCAACTGCTAACGGAACAGAAGTTGAGAGAGCCAATGCAGTACCCATTCTTGCGGTAGCCATTTCAAGACCCATTGCAAGAGCAAGCTCCTTACCTTTAAACCATTTTACAATAATCTTCGAGACAGTAATACCTGCTACCTCTACTCCGACTCCAAACACAGCAAAACCAAGAGCAGCTATAACAACTTGTCCTTTCATCCCGAGTATCTCTACGGTATCAAGAGAATGAGTTGAGATAGCCCAATATTTAATTGCAGTACCAATTACCATTACAATAGTTGCCATCTTGCCGGTAAAACGCACACCCATTTTATCGAGTATAATCCCACCAAGAATCAGCATTACCAGAAAAACGTTAAACCATCCGTATGCACTCGTAAAAAAGCCATATTCAGCACTGTTCCATAGCAGTTCCTTCTCCAGCATGGGCTTTAACGGAGCCATCACATCAGACAGATAATAGCCACATAACATTGTAAAGGATACTACTGCCAGCGCAGTCCAACGTGCTGCCTTGGAGTCGCGCAAAGTATTTGTTATAGTTTCCATAATTTGATATTAGATAATAATTTTTGACCGGTAAATGTAGAAAATAAATTAAATGAAAATCCTTAATCAGCCCACTTAACCTGAACTAAACTCTTACTCAATTGTTGAAAAGGATAAAAAGAGGTAAATCATAATACAATTTTTTAAAAGATTTTGTTTTATTTTGCAATAAATTTAAATTTTAAACTATTTATATAATTATGGGAACCGAGCATGTTTAGCTAAAAACACAACCGAGCTTGCGAGCTCAACGAAGTTAAACTTGCATGAACAAAAACAACATGCGAGCTCCATCCAACCCATTAAAAATAATTTTATACGGATGAAAAAGAATTTTATGTTTGCTCTTTTTACACTTGCAGCCATTACAGCTAATTCTCAAAGTACAACCACTTCAGCGAATTCAGCTGTTAAATGGTACACGATACAGGAGGCTGAAAAACTTAACAAGCAAACTCCCCGTCCGATTTTTATTGACACATATACCGACTGGTGCGGATGGTGTAAAAAAATGGATAAAGAAACTTTCACAAATTCAGTTATATCTGACATTCTCAATAATAAATTCTATCCTGTAAAATTTGATGCAGAAGGAAAAGAAAGCGTCAATTTTCTTGGACAGACATACATTAATGACGGGAAAGCCGGAAAGACTCATCAGTTAGCGGTTGCCCTACTACAGGGTCAATTATCCTATCCGACAGTTGTTTTCCTTTACCAGCAGAAAGATGGCAATTTAGCAGCTGCTCAGGTTCCTGGTTTTAAAGTACCAAAAGAGATGGAAGTTCTCCTTAGCTTCTTTGCCGACAACACTTATGAGACACAAAAGTGGGAGGATTTCCAGAAGAACTTTAAAGGCAAGATCCAGTAGGGCTCAGGCTTTGCCAGCCGAAGCTTTAGCGAAGGCTGGGCTCAGAGCATAGAGCACATCGTTTATTTTCCTATGATATAATTTGCCGGAAGTTGGATTACCTTTCCGAATTGATAGATTAATCTTCTGGAATTAAATAGGATTTCAGATCCGTGACTTATTTTTATGTTCACAACATCCGGAACTCTGTAAAACAATTTATCGAACTTAGGTGGGTTTGACTTTACAGGTTTGCTAATGATTGTAAGGTCTTTGGTTTTTTGTTCCGGAATAAGTTCTACTCTTACAGGTACTCCGCCTTTTATAGTGCCGGTAACTGGTCCGGTCACTTCAGAGAACTGGAACAGTTCCACAGGTTTTCCCGCCATCTCTTTTTTTGGAATGATCTGATATGAAAATGTCCTTGTCTCCTTCCAGGTTTTTCCTGAGAATAATTCTGTATATTCCTTTTCAAGACGGTTCATTTCATTTATTGCATCCTCACTTTGAGGAAAGACATTAGCCTCACCTGTCAGAATAAGATGCTTTCCTTCCCGCATTTCCATAAGTCTCCTGGCAGCCTTCTCAGCCAGCTGATCAATTGTAAGCCTCTTTTTCTTTTCTACAATATATGGTATCCGGATGAAGCTGGAATCAATATTTACCCGTTTGTAAACAGTATCACTCTGCTGCTGAAAATATTCATCCGATCCAAGATCAAATGAACTAAACTGACTGAATTTATGTTCTTTGATCTCTGTTTGATTCTTATCGGAATAAAAGATTCCTGGATTCAGATCAAGTATAAGTCCCTCCTTCCTGAGAGCCAGGACGTTTGTCTGAAAAAGTGTGTTGCTCTCAATAACATAAAACTCCGATGGATCTAACTCTTCATGAGTTTTAACTGTTATACCTTCTATTGACCAGGATTCACTTTCACTCAGTATTACATCGTTAAGCCCAAGTAGATCACTGGCAAACCGTGCATAGGGACCGGGCTTTTCAATCGTTCTTTCCATATTGACCAACACAGTAAATACTGTTCTTGGAAGACCATATACGATACTTCCTTCCATAAGCGTTTTTGTATCAGAAAGTGGCAGGATAATACCCTTTGATTCAGCAAGTTTATTATTCGTGGAGCAAGAAGAAGTGATAAATATAGTTATCAAAAACATGGATAGACTGATGATAGCTTTCATATAGTTATTTTTTTGTTCAAAGTTCAAAGTTCAAAGTTCAAAGTTCAGGATTCGGGTCCCTTATATGCTGGCGCGGATTTATTATGTTTCAAACTTCAAGTTCCCTTATCTTATTAAACGCTTTACCTATACTATTAATTATATCTGATGCAATAATTGATTCAAAACATGATTCTTTGGCAGCTATGTCACCAGCTGCGCCATGAAGATATACTCCCACGACAGCCGCATTTTCAGGTGTATAGCCCTGCGCAAGCAAAGATAATAATATTCCGGTAAGTACATCGCCACAGCCGGCAGTTGCCATTCCGGGGTTCCCCGTGCTGTTAAACAGTACTTTTCTTTCGGGTGTTGTAATTGAAGTATGAGCCCCTTTAAGAACAACTATGCAGTTATGATCCTCAGAGAATTCGATCTGCCTCTTTAGACGGGCAAAACCGGAGTCTGTATTTCCTGCAAGTCTCTCAAATTCTTTTGGATGTGGAGTAAGAATAGTTCCTGGTGGTAAAAGTGAAAGCCATTTCTTATTTAAAGATAGGATATTCAGTGCGTCAGCATCAATTATCATCGGTTTTTTACATTCTGATAACAAATTGTAAAGTGCTTTTTGAGATTCCGGTTCTGTTCCTAAGCCGGGTCCGATACCAACAGCACTAAAAGAGTCAGTGATTCCAATCTCTGAAATATTTTTTTCAGATTTATCAAGCCTCACCATGGCTTCAGGCTGAGAACTCTGGATGATTATGCTACCACAGGAAGGAATGTGACATGTTATCAGTCCGATACCTGTTCTGAGAGCTGCTCCGGCTCCCAGGACTGCCGCCCCCATTTTGCCTGAAGATCCTGAAGCCAGCAAGCCATGGCCAAAATTTCCTTTGTGATCAAATTGATTTCTTTTTTTAAGTAACGGCGCCACATCATTGTTCCCTAATAATACATAGGGTGATATTGTGTTTCTGATGGCATTGTTATTCAATCCGATAGGTAACACTACCCATTCTCCGACATACGGAGCATTTTCAGCAAACATAAACGAGAGTTTGGGAAAATGAAAACTCAGGGTATAATCTGCTGTTACAACAGTATCAAAGGAATTTTTATTATTATCCTCACCAAACAATCCGGAAGGAATATCAATAGAAATTATTGTTGCATCAACCTGATTTATCAGTTTTATAACCTCTCCCGGTAAGCCTTCAACAGGCCGGGTCAGTCCGGAACCGAAGATAGCATCGATAATAATATCCCCGGAAGAGATGACCGGAAACTGATCTGTAAGGGTTAAATAATTCAAAGGGACAGTTGTTTCCGTTTCCAGGCGCCGCCGGTTTATCTCCCAATCCCGGGATGTATTTTCTGTAAATTTAATATAATGTATTTCAGCATTATACCTGTTAGCAACCAAAATACGTGCAAGGGCAAGACCGTCACCTCCGTTATTGCCCGGGCCGGCAAAAATAATTATCCGGTCAGATCGTCCGAACCTGTCTGTTATCCATTTGAACAGCTGCCCGGCAGCTCTCTCCATAAGATCAATGGAAGCTACTGGTTCATGCTTTATTGTATATTCATCAATTTCCCTTATCTGTTCGCAACTGAATATTTTCATCCTGGGATCACAATTATTTCACAAATTTACACTCTTCAGCCATTAAGGGACTTATTTATCGGGGATTAAATAATCTTTCCCGCAAGAAAAGAACATGAGAGAAAAGACAAACATTAGTTCTATCTTTCTCATGATATTAGTTTTAGTGTTAATATTTCCACAACAAAAATCGTGCTAAAAATCTCTCAAACAACGAACAGAAAAGCCATCTTTCTCCTGGCTATAGTCATTGTAAACTTTAGTGCTACTGTACCGCATGTAACAACCTCTCCAAGCCAATCCTGTGGTCTCTTCGGTAGCCGACCAGTAGTAACAGCCACTGCCAAGGAAAGCGAAACCACTCATACCGAAGCCACTTGGGAGGGCAGAAAAGCCGCTGCTATTGTTACTCGCCTGGTCATTACCTATATTACCTGCTGTTCCATCTGTAACCCAACCAGAAGTGTATGCCATTGATTTGGTTATCTGGTTTCCAATGCCCCCATAACCATAACCGTTGTTAGTAAGATAATCGGTTAAAGTTATCCACTCGGCATTTGAAGGAACATGCCAGCCTGTCAGGCAAACATTACGAATATCATTCACTGCAAACCATGTATATAATCTGTCATAAAGGGGCACATTACTCTCTTTTCCATTAAAAGCCCATTGATATTTTGGTGTGCTTTCCTTTGAAATATCTATGGATGCAGGAGTGGTTGTTCCTATTAAATTGCCATTACTATATTTGGTGATTTTCAGATTTTGTTGCAACCATACCTGGTTTCCAATAGTCACGGTGCTGTAATTGTTACCTTCTATATCGGTTATTGAAGTACTTGCTGAAGATGTAATAAAACTGATTCCATTTCCATATGCTGTGCCCATACTGTTTTTGGCATATCCTCTTAAATAGAAAGTTGTCTCAGGTGTTAATCCAGCAATAGGACTTATATATTCACTTATTTCCGTCCCATCAGTCGTTTTACTATCTGTTATAGACGGATTTCTGGATGTACTCCAACAAACACCGCTGGCAGTTATAGTTGCTCCACCATCATTTGTTATATTTCCAACACTTGTTGCTGTAGTAGAAGTTATATTTGAAGCCATGACAATAGTTAATTCTGGCATGCTTTTTGGTTGCGTAGTAAATGACACCTCGTTACCGTATCCAACTCCATATCTATTGGTTGCATATGCCCGAACATAATATTTCGTACCCCCTTTCAAACCTTTTATGTATATAATAAAATCACTGCTTAAACCTATACTATTAATAGTATGGTTGTCATTTACAGTAGTATTACCATTTGTGCTCCAGCAGAGACCATAAGATAAAAGTTGAGATTGAGTTATTATAAATCCTCCACTTGCTGCAGTGCTTGATGTTATAGTAGTAACTGTTTTGGTGGTTAGGACTGGGATGGTTGCTTTTTGGTCTTTCTGTCATGATACAAACGCAATTCCGGTTAATAATGCTACAATTAAATAGAAGGAGCATTGTAACCAATAAAGTATTGCATGAAAATATTTTCCTGAATTTGCTGGACTGTTTCGCGATCAGTCAAGTCGCACATATGCTTCAGAATCATCGCACCAATTGCAACGCGTGGGTTAATACCATCGGCTCCTGTTTTGCTGTTACCCATTTGAGACAGATAGGTACTGACCAACAAATCCCATGGGATTTTGTGGGCAAGTGAAACCCACCGGTTTTTTGGACTCAGGGTGCAGGCAAATGGGGTCTCAAAACCAACCAACGATAACTGGTTTTGACTAAGGTACTGTTGCTTCGATGCACGGTTTTTATGAGCTTTTGCCATTTCTATATGCATTTAATCATATACAAATATGCTTAAAATTATTGATATTCTGTACATTATCTATTAATCAGCAGACCCTAATTAATAATTGGTGTAGAGATAAAGACGGTTTATCCTATGATGATTTGTCGCATACGAACGGTTGCCCTATGATGTCATGACAGGCGATTCAACACTCTATGCCCGGGCAGATGCAGTTGAAGCTGCATGGAAATTTGTAGCACCTATTCAGGAGGTTTGGAATAGCAACCCAACACTGAAAATCTATGGATA
>Ga0315273_10001686_pt1 | contig 25355 bp, 28 predicted proteins | sample YL17G02_0_MG_FD_205753 | JGI IMG/M metagenome (GOLD analysis project Ga0315273, IMG submission 205753) | Sediment microbial communities from Yellowstone Lake, YNP, Wyoming, USA - YL17G02_0 | ecosystem: Environmental > Aquatic > Freshwater > Lake > Sediment | place: USA: Wyoming | collected... | reverse complement strand
GGTGGGCGTGGAGCATCACGGCGAAGGCGACAACAGCGGGAAATTCGAGGCCCACCGCGCCGACCATCCGGATAATCCGACAGGCCACCCGACGTGGCTGATCTGGGGGACCAGCACTTTAGCAACGTTCCTGGACGAGGCCAGCGGCGCGGACATCACCGAAAGCACCGCCAGCAGGGCTCTTCAGGTACTGGCGATAGTGGGGCAACTCGCCGAAACCGATCCGGTTGCCGCCCAGGCCTTGTACGAAGGGCCGGAGTGGTTTGTCCAAAAGTACCAGATCGGCGTCGAGAATGGCCAGGGTAGCGGCGACGAGACCTGTTTCATGCGCTACTGGCTTTCCGACGTGTATCCGAAGAAAGGCGCCGAAAAGACGTGGTACATGGTCCCGCCCGGAACCGAGCCGGTCGGAACCCAGATCTGCTCCTCCACCAAGGGCAAGACGATCAATGTCGCGGGCCGCAGTCCGCAGCCGCGTTATTTCGACGCCGCCTCAAGCCGGGGGAACTGTAAGTTCTGGGTCTGCGTGAACGACGCGATTCCGGGCAAGTCCAGTGGCGTCCCGGAGAAAAGCCAATGAGACTCTCCGTATTGCTCCTGTCTTTCGCCGCCGTCCTGGGCGCGCAGGTTGGCGGCCCCCGGCTCGGCATTTCTCTGAACCAGTCGTCGGCCGCGGTGATCTTTCCGGGCTGGCCGGTGGTGGCCGAGGTCTCGATAACAAACAGTGCCGGACCGGCGGCCCTCCGGCTGGCGCCGTCGAGCATTGTCTGGCCGCTCGCCATCCGTTTCGCCGGGACCGGCCCCTCGGGCAAGCCCGAAGACTGGAGATTCGAGCTGAGCGCCCAGCCGCCCGACCCGGCGATCACGCTCCCCGCGCGGTCGCGGACCTCCGTCTTTCTGGTTCTCGACCCGGAGAAGACCGCCAGTCTCCCCGCGGGAGTTTATACTTTGACCGCCGAACTGGAGATCAGCGGCTCGGACGGGTGGAACGGACTGGTCCGGTCTCCGGCGGCCAGAGTGGAAGTGAAGGAATCCAAACCGTTGACCCCGGATCAGGAACTGGAGTTAGTCCTGTTGCGGGCAACTATGCAACTGCTTCGTAAACAGAATGCAGAGGCCAAGCGGATTCTGAGCGATTACCTGGCTGTCAACAGCAATGCAGTCCCCGCGCTTAGAATGATGGCCGAGCTTGTGGAAGACGAAGGCGATTTCGCCCGCGCCTACCTGTACGCGGCGCTGGCGATGAAATCGTATGGAGCCAGCCAGCTCGAACCCGGCCGCCGGTCTGAGCCGCCCGGGCAGCTTCTCTCTCTCCGAAACCGTCTCTGGCAGAAGGCGCTGGAAGCTACGCAATGAGATCTGTCTGGCTGGTTCCGCTGCTGTTCGTGACGCTGATGGCTCAAACCGAAGTCTACGACATCGCGGCGTACACCCCGCCGCGAGGCTGGAAGGCCGAACGCCGCCAGAGTTCGATCGCTTACACCGACATCGACCCGGCGGCGCGGACTTCGCGCGGGAGTGGAATGAGCTGGTCCGGCGCGGCTTTTCGGCCCCCGCGCCGCCGCCGCACGGCCCGGTCTCCCGAATGACCTACCAGGTTGCCGCCGGCTGGAGCCGTTCCGAAAATAACGGCACGGTTACCCTGGCGCGCGTTGTCGACCTGGGCTTCGGAGTCAAGCAGGACTTTCGGCTCGTGGTCATGCCTCCGGTGCGAACCGCCGGGACGGCGCTCCAGACCTACCAGTCGCTCTGGATCCGGTATGTTGACGCCATTTTCGCCTCCCCGGTCAAACCTCTGCCACTGCGCGTGCGCTTGCCGGTGGGCGCCGTCTTGCTCTACGACGGAGACAACATGCGCCTCCGGCAGAACAACACCGAGGTGGATGGTTTCCTGTACGCCGTCGTGGACGGCGACACGGTGACGCCAGTGATGGGGTTTTTCAATGGATGGGACGACGCGCTGGACCGGGCGCTTCGGCAGTTCTTCAACAGTGTCCAACTCCCCGGCCGGGCAGGACCACCGCAGCCGCTGTTTGCTCCTCAGGAAATTGCCGGCGTATGGCGATCCTCCAGTTCGACGCTGGCGAACTGGGTGGACGCGGCCGGCAACTATCGCGGCGATGCCAGCGTGGCCACTGGCGAGACTCTGACCATACGCGCCGACGGAACCTACGAAAGCCAATTTGCCGCCATCGGCGGCGCGGGCCGCATCCGGCAGCACGACGTGGGACGGTTCACCATCGAGGACGACATGCTGGTATTGCTCCCGAACGATCGCGCCCGCAGACAGAGCCGCTACCGCATCACGGGCGTGGGCAGAAGCGCCGACGGGCGCGGTTCATTTCTGCTGCTCGGTATGACCCGCGACGATTTTCCGGCGCTCAGCGCCGGAAGCAGGCGGCCGCGCGCCGGCGACCTCTACGTCAGCGTCCGCTGAGGCTTTTCACCAGCACGGTGGGCACGCGGTACAACTGGCTCTGCTGGGGAAGGATGGCGCCGGAGGCGAGCAACGTGCCGTCGCGGAGAACAAAGAAGGTGGTCCTCTGGGCGACTGCCCCGGCAACCACACCGCTGATTTTGGGTTGGCCCAGCCGGTTGGGAAGCTCTTCTTTGTGGCCCAGTCCCTGATCGTAGTAGCCGTTGCAGCCCCAAGTGCGCACCGTTCCGTCATTGAGGATCGCCATTACGTGAGACGAGTCGCCTCCCGCAACCAGCGAGCGGACGTTTTTCAGGCCAGGGACTGGAATGGGTTTGGCGGAGAAGCCCTTATTCGGGTCAAAGGCCTTAGACTCGAGAACGATGGCACAGGTCTTCGTCCCCCATGTGCGCACTGTTCCATCCTCGAGAAGCGCGAGACCGTTCAATTCAGCCGCGGCGATCTGTTTGACACGCTCCAGACCGCGGATCGCGACGGGCACGCCCGACTTGCTGGTGACCGCTTCGCCGAGTTGGCCGGTGAGCGCGCGCCCCCAGCCCATGACCGTGCCGTCGCTCATCAGCGCCAGCGCGAACTCGCGTCCTGCCGCAATCTGGCGCACTCCGGAAAGGCCCATCACCGGGCGCGGGGTGGGGATGTCGTTCACGCGGTCCCGGAACGGGCCGACTTCGCCGTCGCCCAGTTTGCCGCTGTCGCGTTCGCCCCAGGCCATGACGGTACCGGCCTCCAGAAGAGCGAGCGCGAAGTGCCAGCCGGCGGCCAGTTGCTTCACCCTCGTCAGGCCCGCGATGGGCGTGGGAACGGCGACAGGCGCCCGAGTCTCGCGTGTGCCGGGAAGGATGTCCATCCGTCCAATGCCGAGCTGCCCGTGGCCGTTGACGCCGGCGGCGAGCGCCGTGCCGGCGGCCAGCAAGAACAGCGCGTACTTTTCCGCCACCGCAACATCGACGATGTCGCGGCGGCCCGGCACAGCCACCGGAGTCCAACTGCCCTTCGGAGTGCTGGCGCCTCCGCCCCCGTACTCGCCGAACAGATTGTGGCCCCAGCCCCACCGGTTGCCCTGGGAGTCGATGTAGACGCCGTGCGAAACGGCGGCCGATACGCGGGGTTCGCGCGCGGGTTGCGCGAACAGAGACAGCGCCGCAAGCTGAATCGCCAGCAGGCAGAGCGGCACGGAACAGTGACCGAAGACGGATCGCATTTGATCGGCTCCCTGACGGAGAGCCCTTCCAGAGTAACCATGGTAGAGATCTCCCCGATCTCCGGCCCGGCATTCCGGCTTCAGACCAGTATACTTGAGAATATCGAGTTCCAGCCTGTCAGGTAGCCTTAGGTCCCGCAATCTGCATGGTCAGCCGTGAGTGCTCGATGCGCAGGTCGATCCACTGGATTCTTCGGCTCCTGGATACGCTCCGTTCGGCCAGGACTGGCCACCTCCGAACAGGTCGTCGCCGTCGCGCTCCGCAATACCCTCCCGGAATTTCTCGCAACTGCCGCCAAAACCTCAATCCTCGCGAGATTCATCCGGAACCGGCTTGACCTGTCCAGAACCGAAGGAACCAGCTTGGCGGCATGAGCCGCCCGCCCTCATATCGCGGTACTCTCAAGTGATAAACTTTGAGCCATTCCGTGACTGACAGGCGTGACCCGCATGCCGATGGGCCTTCCGGAATTTATGGGAACACTGGGAATTCGGCACGCTGGCGGACACAGGGGAGGGATGCAGGATGCGCGGTTGGCGTGAAAGAACGGCGGCCTGGCTGTTGCTTGCGGCTCCGGCCATGGGCGGATTTGCCTGCCCGGCGGCGTTGGCGGGGCAACCGCAGGGCGCCTTCGCAAGCGCGGAGGTCTGCGGGCGTTGTCATCGGGACATATTGAGCGCGTGGAAGTCCTCCGTGCATGCCAGATCCATGGAGGATTCACTCTTCCAGGACTGCCTGCAGGAGGCCAAGAGCCGATTCGGCGAGGCAGTGTCGGCTCGCTGCCTGGCCTGCCATGCTCCCACGGTGGCGTTTTCCGGCGATACCGCGCTCCAGTACAAGGTCAGTTGGGAGGGGGTCACCTGCGACTTCTGCCATTCCATCAGCCAGGTGGACCTGCAGAACGCCAGGCGCCCGTACCGGCTGCAAATCGGCGCCGCCAAGTTCGGACCGCTCAAGGACGCTTCCTCGCCGGGGCATGCGGTTTCCTTCTCCAAGGTGCACACCGATCCGGTGGTGTGCGCGGGCTGCCACGATGCGCGCAACGAAAACGGCCTGATGGTTTTGGCTTCCTACTCGGAATGGCTCGAGAGTTCGTTCGGGTCCGACCGTGCCAGTTGCCTTAATTGCCATATGCGCCCAGTGAAGGGCCGGGTGGCCGACCCCAAGGTGCTGCGCTTGAAGGATGCCGCCGTCAATCTGCACCAGATGCCCGGCGGCCATTCGGTGGACCAGTTGAACAAGGCCTTGAGCGCGCGGGTGGTCCCGCGCAGGGACGGCGACCAGTTGCACGTGCGGGTGTTCATCCGCAACCGGGGCGCCGGGCACATGGTGCCCACCGGATCACCGCTGCGGAAGCTGGTCCTCTCGTTGGAAGTGCATACCGGCGACGGACAACGCCTGAGGGCCGAACGGGTCTACCAGCGAGTGATTGTGGATGAGAAGGGCGCTGCGCTGGCGGACGAACCGGACGCCTGGATCCGCGGCGCGCGGGTGGCCGGCGACAACCGGCTCAAGCCCAACGAGGAGAGAGTGGAGGAGTTCGCGTTCGCCGTGCCGCGCGCGCAACGGGCGCGGGTTCAAGCCCGCTTCTGGTACCACTACTCGCCTCTGGCCAGCCTGGAAAGCGGGAAGGTGGAATTCCTTGTTTTGCCCGCCATCGTGAGCCCCTGAGATCCGGGCCGCCCGGCGGCGGACCGTAGGGGTCGCATATATGCGACCCCTACCGCCTCAGACCGGCGAGCTTGTTGAGGCCGTCGATATAGGCTTTGGCGCTGGCTTCGATCACGTCCGTCGAGGCGCCCCGGCCCATGACTTTCCGGTCCCCTTCCTCGAGCTGCACCGTGACCTCGCCTATCGCTTCCGTGCCGCTGGTAACCGCCCGAATCTCATATCGCGCGAGTTTGGCCGAGGTCTTCGTCACCACGGAAATGGCCTTGCAGATGGCGTCCACCTGGCCGTCCCCGACAGCGGCGCCTTCCTTCATCTCACCTCCGACGCCCAGCCGCACGGTGGCGGTCGGGATCGCCGACGTGCCGCTGTAGCTGTGCAGATAGTCGAGATGGTAGGTTTCCGGAACCGGGTGAATCTCGTCGTGGAGGATGGCGACCAGATCCTCATCGAAGACCTCCTGCTTCTTGTCCGCGACGGCCAGAAATCGATGGTAGGTCCGGTCCAGATCCTCCGGCGAAAGCGCGTATCCGAGTTTCTCGAGGCGGTCCCGAAGGCCGTGGCGCCCCGTGCGCGCCGTCAGCACCACGCGGCTTTCCAAAACGCCCACATCCTCGGGACGCATGATCTCGTAGGTCTCGCGGTCTTTCAGAAATCCATCCACGTGGATTCCCGAGCTGTGTGAAAAAGCATTGCCTCCCACCACTGCCTTGTTGGGCGGAACCACCATTCCAAGCATGTCGGAAACCAGGCGGCTGGTTCGGCAGAACTCGCGGGTCTCGATGCCGGTGTGCACTCCGAAGTAGTCGCCGCGCGTTCGAATGGCCATCACAACTTCTTCCAGCGCCGCGTTGCCGGCCCTCTCGCCGACTCCATTGATGGTCCCTTCCACCTGGCGGGCGCCGTTCGCCACGCCGGCCAGCGCGTTGGCCACCGCCAGGCCCAGGTCGTTGTGGCAGTGGACGCTGATGGTCGCGCGCCGGATGTTCGGCACCTTCTCCCGGATGGTCCGGATCAGCGCGCCGAACTGCTCCGGCACGGCATAGCCGGTGGTGTCGGGAATGTTGACCACCGTGGCGCCGGCTTCGATCGCCGCCTCCAGCATTTCGAACAGGTAAGCCGGATCGGCGCGGCCGGCGTCTTCGGCATAAAACTCGACATCGCCGGCGTGCTGGCGGGCAAGCTTGACCGCCGCGACCGCCATCTGCATCAGCTTGACCTTCTTCTCACCCAGGGTTTTCCCGTACTTCGGGTCCCTGAACTTCCCCGTGACATGCACGTCCGAGACGCCAATCCCGGTGTGGATGCGCGGCCGCCTGGCTTTGGCCAGGGCCTTGCCGCAAGCTTCGATGTCGCCGGGCACGGCCCGGGACAAGGCGCAGATGACGGGACCTTCGATCTCCTGAGAGAGCAGTTGAACGGCCGCGAAGTCTTCCGGCGACGAGGCCGGATAACCCGCCTCGATGACGTCGACTTTCAGCCGGGCCAACTGCCTGGCGATGGTCAGTTTCTCTCTGCTTCCCAGCCGGGTCCCGGCCGCCTGCTCGCCGTCTCTCAGCGTGGTGTCGAATACAGCAACTTTTTCGGACATCACTACGAGTCTACCCCGGAAAATGGGGACGGAGCCGGGTTACCCGGGGACCGCGCCCAACTACCCGGGGACGGAGCCCAGTTCCTTTCACAAATCTACTTGACGAATCCACCTTCTTCGGGTACACTTGAATCCTGGAACACGAACCACAGACCCTCCAGGAAGCGGTGAAGTACTTCTCCAATCCCAGCAACTGCCTCACCTACATGGTGGCGCGGCGCTGGCCGCAAGGTGTCATCTGTCCGACCTGCGGAAGCACCAGTGTCAGTTTCCTGGCGAATCAGCGGAAGTGGCAGTGCTGCAGCCATCATCCGAAACGGCAGTTCACCCTGAAAACGGGGACCATTTTTGAGGATTCCCCGCTCGGCCTGGCCAAGTGGCTGCCGGCAGTTTGGATGCTCTGCAACTGCAAGAACGGCATGTCTTCCTGGGAACTTCACCGCGCCGTTGATGTTACCCAGAAAACAGCTTGGTTCATGCTCCACCGGGTTCGGCTTACGCTGCAAGGGAAGGACGGCGGAATGCTTGCTGGGGAAGTTGAAGTTGACGAAACCTTCATCGGCGGCAAGGCCCGCAACATGCACGCATCGGAGCGGGCCACCAAGATCACCGGCACCGGCGGCAAAGACAAAGCGGTCGGTCGTTCTGGGGATGCTGGAACACGGTGGCCAAGTTCGTGCGATGGTTGTAGACAATCGCCGCAAGAGTGAACTTCAAAAGCAAGTCCGCGAACACGTTCGGGCCGGATCTACCATCTTCACTGACGAATTGAAATCGTATGAGGGTCTGGCATTCGATTGTCAGCATGCCGTGATTAACCACGCCATCGAGTATGTGAAGGGAACCATTCACACCAATGGGATGGAGAAGTTCTGGTCCCTATTCAAGCGCGGGTCGCGGGGGACCTACGTAAGCATTGAGCCGTTCCATCTTTTCCGCTATATCGATGAGCGGACGTTCCGCTACAACTAACGCAAGGACATGACCGACGCGGACCGGTTCAGTCTTGCGGTATCGCAGATCGTTGGCAAGCGTCTCGCCTACAAGTGCCTCACCGGCAAGATGGGAGGAGAAGCGGTCAACTAACCCTTTGCGCGGAAAGCGCGGACCGAAGAAGTGGAGGGCTTCAGCTTCCGTTTCGGCTTAGGACCGCGTCGATTGGGATTCTGCAATGAGCGCTCGCGGTATTCCCGCTCGCGGCACACAAGTTCCGAATGCGGAACCGAAAGAATAGCTTTCATTGTCGCATCAAAGCGCGCGAACGCTTCCGACCCTTCAACGATCTCCGGAAGGCTATTGGGTTGGACTACCTTCATATGTTGTAGGTGCTTTCAGCAACACCATACAGGATACGAACCGACTCACTAGAGAGATACAACACATGGTGCGCCGCATCTTTACGATGGCCGGAGCACATGAATCGTCGAAAGATATCAGCGTGTATATCGGAATGGCGGCGGCGACTTGAAAAGATAATGATGCCAGGGTGAGTGCAGATTGGAAAGGTCCGCTCGTTGATTCCCGATTCCGCGGTGACCACGATCCGTTCGCAACTGCGCGCGTACTCCATTAGAACGCTATCGTCGCGCCCTTTTAGGTTTGGCATATGTCGGACATACTCCGCGCGCAGCGACGGATGCTCTAAGAGTTGCTCCGCCAGATCATTCGGTATCTGCTCGTCAATCAGAATCCTAAGGTGTTTCCGCGCCAACTCTACACTCCAGCACCGCGGCTGAAAAACCCACTGCTTCCTTTACCTGATCCATCGTTAAATCAGGATATGACTTTATGGCCCCCGCCAGATCGCCATAGAACCGAACGGCGTCAAGGATCATAGATACTGGAATACGCGTGCCGATCACTCTCGGCGTGCCGCCCAGAACTCCGCGCGTCATTTCTATCTGTGAAAAGTGAGGGAGTTCTCTTTGGACCACAGACAAGAGAGTCACAGTGAGATTCTTGGCAGGCGGAGTGTCGATTGGATTCTGACGGTCCCACCCTCGACACTCCTGATCAAAGAGGGGGTGCGGACAGGTATCTCCTCTCCGTCTCCTAGGCGCAATCGTCATTTACCTATCTCCTCAATGAACATGCGAATACTTTCGTTAATGGCAAGAAGTTCTTCGTCTAGTTGAAACTGCTTAGGATTAATCCGTCGATCAAGGCAGACATCCACTAGTAAGTACTTGTCAAGCTTCGTCAACCATCCGTGAGTAGCGCCCGACTCATTCTCTGGCAGTATCAACGATATACCGTCAATCGTGACTTCCGTATCGACTCCAGATAGCGTGACTTTAAATGGAAGATTGAAGCGGCTTCGCCAGCGCTCGTGAGATTTCTCAAATCTGGCGCGCACCGCCGCGTGCGAAGTCGGATTAAGGATGAATCTGGCAAGCCAGTTCATAAACGTCTCTGCGAATGGTTCTCTTTCGTCCGGTCGTGGGGTTGTCGGATCTTTAACGTACTCGACGCGCAGCCTAACCTTCTTCTCCTCCACCCTCCCATCAAAATGAATATGATATCCGCTGGTCTGATGTTTGGGAGCGCAAGATCCGCACCACGAAGTTCGCTCCTTGGGGGCGATCCGACCGGCAGCGTAGAAGGCTTCGAGATCAAATGAATCGCGCGGCAATGTGAAGTCATACGACACAGCCCGACAACCGACGGCCGCAAACGTGATCGTGCCTGCACTCGCTGGCCCTTCGTTGCTAGGCGTCTTGGATGCCTGAGCTGGCTTCACGTGTCTTCCGCTTCTGCGCACCGGTGTCCGCTTTTGGACTATACCACCATTGCCGCTCTTGTGCTTTGAGGTGTCGCTAAGAGCGATTCTATCAGCTTGGCGTGGATTCGTCAAGTGTATTGTTGCCCCGTTTTGCTCCTGTTGTCACTACCGGTTTCCGGCGGCGATGACGGCGGTCGCGACCGCCAGCAGCGCCAGACCGCACCAAAGAGTCCGCAGTGCGGCCTTTGGCGCGCTCCGCCATTCTCCGGTCAGCACGCCGGACAGGGTCGCGGTCATGATCATGAAGATCTGGAACAGCGCCCATCCGACCGATGTGCCCAGAGCGCCGAGATAGACCGAACCGACGCCGTACAGGGCCATCGCCCCCATCCAGAACACGCCCATCAGGCAGGCCGGCCCGAAGTCCGGCACCCAGGGCCCCTGGTATCTCCCCCAGGTGCGGTTTCGGAAAAGCAGGTAGACGCTGTAGGCCAGGTTCGGGATCAGCCCGCCGAACAGGCTGACCGGCCAGACCGCGTAGCCGGCCAGCGCCTCGGGCGCGCCCGAGCGGACGGCCTCCGCGGCGATGTGCTGTCCGAACGCAAACGAGTAGTTGATCATCGGCGCCATCAGACCGCACACAATTGCCATCGTCAAGGCCAGTGCGTAGCTTCCGGCGCGGGTCTTGGCGGACTCCGCCGGCGCCGTCTCGCGCCGTTGCCCGGCCCAGGCGGAAACCAGGATGCCCGCCACCATCACCGGGACGCCGCTCAGGATCAGCGTTCCTCTTGACGTGCCGATCACGGCCCGGTTGTTTACGAAGAGCGGAACCAGAGTCCCCAGCAGGGCGCCGAGGCCGACAATGACGGCATAGCCCAGCGCGAGCCCAAGCCGCGCGATCGAGAGTCCGAACAGAACCTGGGCGATTCCCCAACCCGCCCCGAACAGCAGCGGCACCAGAAACTGGCTCGCGGCAAGCCTCGCATAGACTCCCCAGACGTTCGGGACCAGCGCCAGCGCCAGCGCCCAGGGAAGAACCACCAGCGAGACCACGCTGAACACCAGCCAGGTGTTCTCCCACTGCCAGCGCCTGGCGAACTTCATCGGAAGCATCGAGTTGCCGGCCAGCACGCCGGCGATCAGGGTAAGCAGCAGGCCGATCCACAAGGTGTCCGTCATATTCAGGCCACGCGTACCAACCGGGCCAGTAGGCAGTATACGCGGAAGTTGGTATTCTTATCGATGTCACCATGGCACCCACGAACGGCAATGCCAACTGTCCGGCCAACCGGCGGGAATTCCTGCGCGCGGCCGGCGCCGCGGCCGCCCTGTCCCGCTCATCTTCCGGCGCGAGCCTGGGCCGCCCGAACGTCATTATTCTTCTCAGCGACGATCAGGGCTACGGCGATCTCTCGTGTCACGGGAATCCCGTGCTCAAAACCCCGGCGCTGGATAAGCTGCACGGCGAAAGCGTGCGCTTCACCGATTTTCACTCCGCGCCCATGTGCACGCCCACGCGCGGCCAACTGCTCAGCGGACAGGACGCGCTGCACAACGGCGCGACCTCGGTCACCGCGGGCCGGGCGGTTCTGCGCCGCGGCCTCCCGACCATGGGAGACATCTTCGGCGCCAACGGGTACTCGACCGGCATCTTCGGCAAGTGGCACGTCGGCGACAACTATCCCTACCGGCCGATGGACCGCGGATTCCAGGAGGCGAAGTACTTCTTCGGCTGGGGCCTGAACTCCGCGCCGGAGTTCGACAACGACTATTTCGACGGCCGCTACCGCGACAAGGGCGTTGGGAAGCGCTTCCCCGGCTACTGCACCGACTTCTGGTTCGGCGAGGCGATGAAATGGATGGGCGAGCGCCAGAGCAAGAAGGCGCCGTTCCTGTGCTATCTGCCCACCAACACGCCCCACGGCCCGGCCTGGGTGGCCGACAAGTACTCGGCGCCCTACAAGAAGCCCGGATTGCCGGCCGCGTTTTTCGGCATGATCGCCAACCTGGATGAGAACGTGGAGAAGCTGGATGCGTTTCTCAAAGAGACCGGGTTGCGCGAGAACACCATCCTGATCTTCATGGGCGACAACGGCGGCACCGCCGGCGTTCCGGTCTTCAACGCCGGCATGCGCGCCCGCAAGACCCAGATTTACGACGGCGGGCACCGCGCGCCGTGTTTCGTGCGCTGGCCCGCGGGCGGCCTGCGCCCGCCCGGCGACGTCAACACGCCGGCCCAGATGCAGGACGTCCTGCCGACCTTGATCGGCCTGTGCGGGCTGAAGGACCGGCGCGGCGCGCAATTCGACGGCGCCAGCCTGGCCGGGCTGTTGAAAGACGCGAAGGCCGCGCTCCCGGATCGCATGCTGGTCGTGCAATACGGCCAGATTCTGAAGAAATGGGATTCCTGCACCATCTGGGGCAAGTGGCGGCTGGTCAGCGGCGGGGAACTCTACGACATCCACGCCGACCCCGGCCAAAAGGACGACGTGGCCGCGCAAAACGCCGGGGTGGTGAAGAAGATGCGCGACCACTACGAAGCGTGGTGGGGGCGCGTCGAGCCGGGACTGCGCGAGTTCCAGCCCATCAGCATCGGCTCCGAACACGAGAATCCGGTGGCGCTGTCGTCCTCGGACTGGCAAGAGGTTTACTGCGACAACGTCAACGCGATCCTGAGCGGCGCGGGCGGCCCCCAAGGCGCTCCGTGGAAAGTGTTGGTCGAGCGGGACGGTCAGTACGAGATCTCGCTGCGCCGCTGGCCCGCCGAAAGGGACCTGCCGCTGAACGCGCCTTGTCCGGAGAAGAAGATGACCGCCGGCTCGCTGCCGGCCGGCAAAGCCATGCCCATCGCCGGCGCGAAGCTCACCATGGCGGGCCAGGCGCTTTCGGCCAAGACCGCCGCCGCCGACAAGGCGGCCACATTCCGCCTGAAGCTCAAGGGCGGCACGAAGACAGACCTTCACGCCTGGTTCCAGGATGCGACCGGCAACGATGTCTGCGGCGCCTACTACGCCTACGTCCGCCGCCTGTAAAACCGGGGACGGAGTACTCATTCCCCATTTCTTCTGAAAATTAAATGGGGAATGAGTACTCCGTCCCCGGTTTTTACTTCGAGAACCGGGCGATGAAGCCGCCGCCCGCGCGAAGATCGGCGGAAATGGCATCTTCGCGCGCCGCGGCGATGTTCTCGATTTTCACTGCCGCGGCGTCGTCCGGGCTGTCCCGCACCAACATCGCGCGAAAGCTTCCCGCGGGCAGGAACGACAACGGGATGCGCACCGTTCGGGCCGAGACGCCGTTCATGACGGCCAGAAACCACAGGTCCCCGCGCCGCCGGGCGAAGGCCGCAACCTCGCCGATCTCGGAGACCGGCAACGCAACGGTTTCGTCCCAAACGCTCGGAATGCTCCTGATCAGACCGGCGGCCGGGTTGTCGAGAATGCTCTTGGGGTGCGCGGCGTAGGTCAGCAGCGGTGAGGTCAGCATGGCGGCGCTGGCGATCTGGTGGGCCCAGGTGGTGTCGTTGCGGCGGTCGCCGAAATGCATCGGCGTGTAGTCGGCGTGCCCGGCCAACATGCGCGTGAACGGCAGCGTCGCATCGTGCCGCGCCCGCAACGACTTCCGGGATTCCATGCCGCGGACTCCCTCGCGGGTCATCTCGTTCGGCCAGGTGCGCGCTTCGCCGGCGGGCTTGTTGGCGCCGTGGAAGTTGACCAGAATCCTGAATTCGGCCGCATCCTTCAGGCACGCCTCGTACAGCGCAACCACCTCTTTCGCCTCGTGATCGAAGAAATCGATCTTCGCGCCAACCGCGCCGGCCCGCCGGCACAGCTCGAAGAACTTTCGCCGGCTGGGGGGATCGCGAATGTCCTTGCTGTGTTTCCACAGCCAGATGCCGACCCCGCGGCCGCGCGAGTAGTCGATGAAATCCTTGAGATCGCTTTCGCTCCACTTCGACCAGAAACCCTCCACCACGTGGTACTCGAACCCGAGTTCGGAAGCCAGCCGCGAGAACTCCTTCATCCCCTCGAGGGTTGTTTCTCCGCCGTCGAGGTACCTCCAGACCGCGCGGCCGGGCTTGACCCACGCGGGCTTGAGCCCCTGCGGGAAGAACTTCGGATCGGGCGGCGGCGCGAGGTTGTGAACGATGTCGCAGTTCACCAGCGCGTTCAGATCGGGCCCGGCCATCACCACGCGCCACGGCGTCGTGATGGTCCCGGCGATAGCCGCGGGTTTGGCCATCCGCTCGATGTCTTCCTTGTACCGGAGCCGGAAAGGGTACGACGGCGGCACGGCGTGGCCCAGGCGCGCCTCGAGGCCGCCCTTGCCGTCGGCCTGAAGCCCCATGCCGGCGTACTCGCGCAGGCCGCCTTCGGTGATCGAGCCGTAGCCGGCGCCGCCGGGCAGCTTGAAGGTCACCGGAGGCGCCGCCCAGTCGCCGGCGGGCACGTCCTGGATACTCTTCTGGTTGTGGTTCGCTTCGTAGTGCCCTTCGAAGTCGTGATACCAGACCGTGCTGCCGGGGGGAATCCGGAACCCGGTGGCCTCATCCGGCACTCTGGGCGCGGCGCCGCCGGGCACAACCTGACGAAACGCGATCCCGTCGTTGTAGGCTCGCACTTCGAGCGTATAGGCGGTCCGGCTCCCGGTGTGAGTGACGGGGATCTTGACGCCGTTGGAGCGATCGACGGCCGTGGAATGCACTCCGTACCACGGGTAGGCCTCGTCGGTCCGGTAGCGCGCCGCCTTGCCGAGCCGGACCCCGCCGGCGAGGTTCACTCCGTCCACGGTTATCCCCAGCGGCGATCGATCGATCACCGGCTTTGATTTGAGAGTCACCGAATACTCGAGCCTGCCGCCGCCCGCGAGGAGCTGGAACCGGATCTGCCCGTTCGGACTGGCAAGGGTGAGCGTGTCCGCCGCCGGCGCCAGACTCGCAGCGCAGAACAGCGCGGAGATGGTTGCGATCTTCATGGCGATCCTTTAGAAACTCACGCGCAGCGAAAGCTGCTGGATGCGCGGGCTGCGCGAACTGGCGATCTGGCCGAACTGAGTGTTGATCTGCCGGCCCTGCGCGTCAAAGCGCGCCGTTCGGTCCACTCCGTTGAACTGCGTGTGGTTGAATGCATTGTACATCTCCCACCGGAACCGGAAGGCGGCCTTTTGAAGCCCGGCGCCTGGGCCGCGACGCTGTGCCTGGCAGGCAGAACGGACGGATAGACGAAGTCCGCCGAGGCGTCGATCCTGGTCGCCAGTTTGCCGCCGGTCAACTCCTGCGCAAGGACAACTTCGGCATTCGGCGCCGAGCTGCCCTGCGGATCGGCTGCCCGGCCCAGGATGATGCCGCTGGAGGTTTGCGCGCTCCACGGCCCCGGCAAAAACCCAGCCCGCCGCCAGCAGCGCCAGAACGGAGGAAATAGAGCCACGCTTCATAAGATCACTTCGTTGTCGCAACGCCCCATTAATTGTCTCACTGCACCGCCCGTGATGCAGTGGGTCGAAGCGGCTTGTGTCGAAGTGGCTTGCGAGCCGGCGCGGGGGGCGCGGTTTGGAGGGGCGCGGTCGCCGCTCCGCTCGCGGTCGCCCTGCCCACTGCGGGCGGGGCAATCTCGCCCCTGCGCGGCCGCCGGGTTGCCTCGCCCGCCCCGGTGTGTTATCAATAGACCAAGTCGGGACTTTTAACCCTTCTGCCAATCTACGCTCGAAAGAGCGTGCTTTAGAAAGTCCGATTTCATCCTCAGAAGGAGTAGCGCCGTGGAAACTGGCAATCGTAGACTCATCCGTCCCCCGCTGAACGGAGGCAAAGAGGCGCCCCCGCGAAAGAACCTCATCAAGAAGGCGCCCCCGCCGGACCAGACTAATGCGGAGAATTTTTACTACGTGAAGCAGATGCAGACCAAGACCGCGATGGTCATCGTGCTGAAGGACGGCGAGGAGCTCCACGGAGTGATCGAGTGGTACGACAAGTGCTGCCTCAAGGTCAACCGCGACGGTGAGCCGAACCTGCTGGTCTACAAGCCCAACATCAAGTACATGTTCAAAGCCGAGCCGCACTAGGCCGCTTGCGGGACACGGCGGCTGCCGGCGCTCGCTCAAACCTCGGGCACGGGGCTCGTTCGAGTGCCGCCGCGGGCGCGGTCCCTTTGTTCGAGCCGGTACTGGCGGCGGCGTCCGGCCTCTTCGTAGCGCCGCTTTTCGTCGCCGGTCTGGGGAATCACCGGCGGCAACTCGGCCGGCCGGCCGGCCTTATCGATCGCCACGAACGTCACGTAGGCCGACGAAGTGTGCTTTTGCACGCCCGTCGTCAGGTCTTCCATGAACACTTTGACGCCCACCTCCATCGACGTGCGGAAGACGCGGTTGACGGACGAGCGCAGAAGCACCAATTGCCCGATGTGCACCGGGTGGAGAAAGGTCATCTGGTCGATGGAGGCGGTCACCACGGGACGGCGCGCGTGGCGCATGGCCGCCATCGCGCCGGCGATGTCCACCAGGTGCATGACCTTGCCGCCGAGCAGGTGGCCCAGCGGGTTGGCGTCGTTGGGCAAGGCGAACTCGGAGTACTCGGTGACGGAATCGCGAACCGGACGGGGTTCCATCATGACTGGCTTTCCTTCCTTGGACGCCGTCTCCACGCCTGGGCGAACGCGTCTGCCTGCGCGGCCATCCGCCCGGACAGGGTTTCGACCGCTCCGTGCCGGGCCGGAGCGTACTCCCTTTCGAGCACATAGCGGACCTGGTCCTGGCCGCGCACGGTGAAGCGGACGGCATCCCACGGGGCATCGGCCGGGAATCGCGGGCAATGGCCGCGCGCGTAGCCGAAGTTGCAGCGCTCTTTGAGCGTCGCCTGGTCCGGCGGCCAGGGTTCCGCTCCCGCCTCGCAGACCCCGTCGAACGGATCGACCAGCGGCAGGCGCGGAGGGTCGATCCAGCGCTCCCGCGCCATGCGGGCGGTGGGGCGAAAATAGGGGCACGCCACGTGAGGTATCGTAGCACGCGCGCGAGGTTTACACTGGTCGAGAGGGAAACCCACTCGAATGGACCGCCTCGACGCACTCAGAATGCTGCTTCAGCAGGACCCCAAAAACCGGCTGGTCCGCTACGGGCTGGCCATGGAACTGGCCAATCAAGGGAACCTGGAAGGGGCGGTGGCGGAGTTCCGCGGGCTCATCGACGCCGACCCGGATTACGCCTACGCCTACTTCCACTGCGCCCAGATGCTGGAGAAACTGGATCGCGTGGACCAGGCGCGCGAGACTTATCGTCAGGGCGTCGAAGCCGCCGGGCGCGCGGGCGACAGCCATGCACTCGCCGAACTTCAGGAAGCGCTTGATATGCTTGGATGAGGAAACTATGACACGACGCGAATGGTTTGCCACGGCGGCGGCGGCGGTGAAGCCGCGCAAGGTGACGGTGGGCGCGCACCCATGGGTCTATGCGGCCAAGCAGCCCAATGCCGACCCCACCCCGGTGCTCGACCGGATCTTCCGCGAACTTGGCGGCGCGGGCATCGACGGCATCGAGCTGATGCACGCGGTGCTGGCCGACGGCGGCGCGGTCGAGCGGGTGAAGGAGTTGTCCCAGCGCCACAAGCTGCCGGTCATCGGCACATCCTGGTCGGCGGCGATGTGGAAGCGCGACGAGCGCGACGCCATCCTGGCCCAGGCGGCTGCGCTGATCCCGCGCCTTCGGCAGGCGGGCGGGCGCACGCTTGGGATCAGCGTCGGCGACGCGCGCCGCAACAAGACGCCGGCCGAGTTCGACGCGCAGGCGGAGGTGCTCCGGCAGGTGATGAAGATCTGCGCCGATCACGGCGTCGTGCCGAACCTGCACAATCACGTCTATGAGGTCCGCGACGGCGAGCACGACCTGAACGGCACGCTCGAACGCATTCCCTCCATCAAGCTGGGGCCCGACCTGGGATGGCTGTACCGCGCCAAGGTCGATCCGGCCGATTTCATCCGGCGTCACAAAGATCGCATCGTCTTCGTCCACCTGCGCAACGAGAAGTCCGACGGCAAATGGCCCGAAACCCTGGCCGAAGGCGTCATCGACTATCCGGCCATCGGAAAGCTGCTCCACGAAACCGGTTTCGCGGGCGACCTGGTGATCGAACTCGCGCACGAGCGCGACTTCGCGCCCACCCGCGACTACGGCGAAAGCGTCGGACTGAGCCGCGATTACATCCGGCGCGCGATGCGGTATTAAGATACCTTTATGAGCAAATCACATCTTGGACGCAGGGAGTTTCTCGGAAGCACAATCGCCGCCCCGGCCATTCTGGCCCAGCGCAACCCGAACGACAAGGTCGGCATCGCCGTGGTGGGTGTCGGCACCCGCGGCACCTACCTGCACCGGGATGTGCAGGAGAGCACCAACACCGAGGTCCGCATGATCTGCGACCTCTACGACGGCAACCTCAAGCGGGAGGCCGACGCCTGCCGGAACAGGAAGGTCCAGACCTCGAAGGACTGGGAGCAGGCCATCGCCTCGCCCGACGTGGATGCCGTGCTCATCGCCACGCCCGACTTCTGGCACGCGCCGATGGCCATCCGCGCCGCGCAACTGAAGAAGCACGTGTATGTCGAAAAAGCCATGTGCCGGACCGTGCAGGAGGCCAAGGACATCCGCAAGGCGGTCAAGGACAACGGCGTCGTCTTCCAGCTTGGCCACCACGAGAACAGCGACCCGTACTTCGTGAAGGCGCGCGAGATCTACCGCTCCGGCCAGCTCGGCAAGATGCCCCTGGTGCGCACCTACATCGACCGCACCAGCGCCTGGCCCGAGTGGCAGTTCTATACCCGTTACGATAACCAGGCGCTGCCCGCCGACGCCAACGAAAGCGCGATCGACTGGGAACGCTTCCAGCGCAACGCCGCCGTCAAAACCAAATTCGACCCCGAGCGGTTCTTCCGCTGGCGCTGCTGGTGGGAGTATGGCACGGGCATCGCCGGCGACCTGATGAGCCACCAGTGGGACTCGATCAATATGGTGGTCGGCATGGGCATTCCCGAAGCCATGCAGACGCAGGGCGCGCTGTACTTCTGGAAAGAAGACCGCGAAGTGCCCGACCAGTGGCACGTCCTGATGGAGTACCCCAAGAAGGAACTCACCGTGACCTTCGCGTGCAGCTTCCACAACCGCCATCACGGCACCTGCACGTTCCTGTTCGGCCGCGACGCGACGCTGGAGGTTACCTCCGGCTTCTGCCGCGTCTATGGCGCGGAATGGAAACCGGAGTACGCCGCCAAGACCGCCCGCGCGCGCAAGGAAGCGGTGGCCCAAGGCCGCGACCCGCGCGACCTGATCATCCCGCCCGATTACTCGCTCAAACCCGGCGAACTCAAAGTCAGCAGCCACATGCAGAACTTCATCGACGGCATCCGGACCGGCGAGAAGACGCGCTGCGACATCGACCGCGGCTTCGAGGAAGCGGTCACCGTGGTGATGGCCGTCGAGAGTTTTCGCAAGGAGCGCAAGGTCCGCTGGGACCCGGAGCGGGAAGAGATCGCCTGATCCGCGCAAGGCGCCCGCGCGCGGCTCCGGGAATCTGGTATATTTAATCAAATATGGCACTACGAAAAAGCGCCACCAAGGAGAAACTATCTGTGTCGATAGTAGAATCAAACAGCGGCAAGTCTCCGTTTGACTTTGCCCTGGAGAATTTTGAGATAGCCGCCGACGTTCTGGAGCTAAGCGAAGGCGACCGGGTTAAGTTGCGGAGTCCGGAGCGAATCCTCATCGTCAGCGTCCCGATCCAAATGGACAATGGGGAAGTGCGCGCTTTCACGGGCTACCGCGTACAGCACAGCACCTCCCGCGGGCCGGGCAAGGGAGGCATCCGCTATCACCCGAACGTCACCCTGGAAGAGGTGAAGGCTCTGGCCATGTGGATGACCTGGAAGTGCGCCGTGGTCAACATCCCGTTCGGCGGGGCCAAGGGCGGCATAACCTGCAACCCGAAAAAGATGTCGCAGAACGAGATCGAGCGGATGACGCGCCGTTACACCCACGCCATCCACCCCATCATCGGCCCCGACACGGATATTCCGGCGCCCGACGTGTACACCAACTCGCAGATTATGGCGTGGATCATGGACACGTTCAGCATGGCTCGCGGCCGTCTGGTCCCGGGCGTGGTGACCGGCAAGCCGGTGCACATGGGCGGCTCGCTGGGCCGCAATGAAGCCACCGGGCGCGGCGTCTTCAACACCATCGAGTGCGCCTGCCCGCACTTGCGGATGCGCCTCAAGGGAGCCAAAGTCGTGGTCCAGGGCTTTGGAAATGCCGGGGCCATAACGGCTCAATTGCTGGATAGCGCCCAGGCGGATGTGATCGCGGTGAGCGATTCCAGCGGTTGCGTCTTCACCAAAGACGGCCTGCACATCGCCAAGCTGATCCAGTTCAAGGAGAACACCGGGAGCGTGGTCGGTTTCCCGGGGTCCGAGACGATTACGGCGGAGGAGCTTCTCGCTCTCGACTGCGACATTCTGGTTCCCGCCGCGATGGAAAACATGATCGACGCCAGCAACGCGTCGAGCGTTCGGGCGAGGATGATCGCCGAAGCGGCGAACGGACCGCTGACGCCCGAGGCCGACGCCATCCTCGAGAAGAAGGGCGTCTTCGTCATCCCGGACATTCTGTGCAACGCGGGCGGCGTGACCGTGTCCTACTTCGAGTGGGTCCAGAACGAACAGCACTTGTCGTGGGACCTGCAAGAGGTGAACACAAGGCTGGAAACCATCATGCAGCGCAGCTTCAGCCAGGTGCTCGACATCCACCTGGAGCGGAAGACCAGCATGCGCACCGCCGCCAACGCTCTCGCCATTCAGCGCGTCTGCGACACCAACCGGTCTCGCGGCCTGTATCCGTAAGACTTTGGTTTGTCCCGTGTGGCAGGCCCTTTGGCCTGCCACAAAAGAGGCAGGCGAAAGCGCCTGCCCCACCTTACACCATGTACATGCCGCCGTTGATCTCGATGGTCTGCCCGTAGATGTAGCGGGCGGCGTCCGAGCACAGGAACAGGATCGTGTCGGCCACCTCCTCGTTGGAGCCTAGTTTGCCGGCGGGCGTTTGCGCGACCACCGAGTCCAGAATCTGCCGGGTCGAGAAGACCTCGTGAAAGTGGTTGTCCACGGTTCCGGGGCTGACGGCGTTGACCCGGATGCCCTTGGGCGCCAGTTCCCTCGCCATGCCTTTGGTCATGCACGCCACGGCTGCCTTGGCCGCCGAGTAAACCGTCGCGCCCAGCCCGCCGCCGTTGCGCGCGGCGATCGAGCTGACATTCACCACGATGCCGTTCTGGCGCCGGATCATGGACCCAACCACGGCCTGCGTGAGGAACCACAGGCTCTTGACGTTCAGGTTCATGACCTCGTCGTAGAGGTCTTCGGGGAAGTCCACCAGCGTCGCCCGCTTCACCAGCGACCCGGCGTTGTTGACCAGGATGTCCACCTCGGGCGCCGTCCTGTTGAGCGCCTCGATGAAGGCTCGCACGCCGGCCATGTCGCCCAGCGAGGCCTGAATCGCTTCGGATTCGACGCCCAGGGCTCGAATGGCGGCAGTGGCCGCCTCGGCGCCTTCCCGAAAGCTGTTGTAGTGCACGACGACGCGCCGCACGCCGGCCTCGGCCAGCTTGATCGCCGTGGCGGCGCCGATGCCGCGCGAGGCGCCCGTCACCAGCGCGGTTTTTCCATTGAATTCAGTTGCCAAGTTCCCTCCCTCTAAGTAAGAATACAAGAGTTTGGAGTCCGACATGCGTTTCCTTGCCTCTTTGGTTGCGTGCGCCGCTTTGTGCCTGGCCCAGCCCGGGCCCGAAACCGGCGAGATCAACGGCGCTCAGTACCGCATTGACAGGCCCGAGAAGTGGAACGGGATCCTGCTGATGTACTGCCACGGCTACAGCCCCACGCCCGGCCGTTTCGACAACCCGAAACCCAACCCGGCTTTGAGCGCGCTCGCCGCTCAGGGCTACGCGGTGGCGCAATCCGGCTATTCGACCGGCGGTTGGGCCGTCGCGGAGGCGGTTCGGGAAACCGAGGAACTTCGCCGCCACTTCGCCGCCCGCCACGGCAAGCCCAAGGAGACCTTCGTCATGGGCCACTCCATGGGCGGGTTGCTTACCATGGCGCTCGTCGAGATGCACCCGGAGAGCTACGACGGGGGCCTGGCGCTGTGCGGGCCGCTGGCTTCGGCAAGCTGGTTCCTGTTGCGCCGCACCTTCGACCTGTGCGTCGTTTTCGACTATTTCTTCCCCGGCGCGCTGCCGCCGCCCGACAAGGTGCCGGCCGATTTCCGGAACACGCCCGAAGTGACCGCCCAAGTGTTGAAGTTGCTGGAAGCGAAGCCCGATGCCGCCGCGCAACTCCGTCGCTGGTCGGGCATCAAGACCGACAAGGAACTGGCTGGCACGGCGGCGTTTTCCACTTACAAACTGAAAGACCTCCGGCAGCGCGGCGGAGGGAACGCGTTCGACAACCGGGACACAATCTACGACGGCACGTCCGACGACAACGCTCTGAACGCGGGCGTGACGCGCTACCAGGCGGACGAGGGCGCGGCAGCCTACGTGCGGCGCTACTACACGCCGTCCGGGAAGCTGAGCCGGCCGCTGCTGGCAATTCACACCACCTACGACCCCCTGGTGCCGCCTTGGGTCGCCAGCCAATACTCGCTGCTGGCCCGCGAGGCGGCAAGCGGCCGCTGGTTCGTGCAACAATACGTCCAGAGAGACGGCCATTGCCAGATCAGCGGGGAAGAGATCGGGAGGGGCCTCGTCCAATTGCGCGAATGGAAAACCACGGGCCAGCGGCCGCCGTCCGGCGCGGCCCGTTAGCGCAGGCTTGAATGCGGTTTTCGTGGAATAGATACGTAACGGGAATGGGCCTGGCAGCCTTGGCCGCGGCGGGCTTGTACGCCAACCAGGGCGAACCGGTCGCCGGACGCGTGGGCGACTCGTCGAACGCCCCCATCGCCGGCGCAACCGTCACGCTTCAAATGATCGGCAAACCGTCGGAAACCTTCACCACCAAAACGGACAAAGACGGTATTTACGAGTTTCGCGAAGCGCCCGACGGCAGCTACTCCATCGAGGCCAGCATGCGGGGCCACGTGAGTGTCCGCTATTTCCCGATCCGCATCCGCTTCCCGTTCGGCTTCGAGAGGGATTTCCGCCTGCCCCCCGACGAGGTTTTCGAAAGCGACGCGCCCGGCAAGGCGCATGTGGCCGGCGAGCTGAAGATCGGGGACAAGCCGATAGGCGGCGCGAATGTTTGCCTGAGGCGGCGGTCGGAGCAGGTGTGCACGACGACAAACCGGCTCGGCCAGTACTCCCTGCTGGTCCAACCGGGGGGCTGGCAGGCGGTGGTCACCTCGCAGAAGGACAAGGAAGTCGTGTGGCGGCAGCGCATGCTGCTCGCCAAGCCGGGCGAGTATCGCGATCAGATCCGCATCCCGGCCAATCACAAATAGCCGCCAATTTCGCGCGCAGAGACCTGGGGACACTCCGGGCGAACTTCACGGAAACCACCGCTTCAACCACCCCACAGGCGTGTCCCCGCATACAGACCCGGGACACGCTAGCCTGTCGCGCGAAATTAGAACGTCAGCGAAATCATCGCCTCGATCTGATTGCGTTGCGTCGCGGTCGCGGGAGACTTGAACGTCTCACCCATCCAGCGGGTGTAACGGACCTCCGGCACAACCCGAACGCCGACACCATCGATCAACTGAAAGCCGGCGCCGCCAACCAGGCCGCGCACGGCACGGCTGGCGGGCGTGGCCGGCGTGTTGTCACAACAAACGGTGTCGCCGGAGTTGACGCTCTTGTTAGTCGCGGTGCTGATCTTGGAAACCCGGCGGATGGCGGCGCCACCCTCGACAAAACCGCGCGGGCCCGACATGTGCCGGTCTTTGGTGTAGTAACGGACGACTACCGGAATGTCGAGATGCCTGGCTCGGGTGTCTTCGTTGAGGACCGTGTAAGTGCGTTCGTCTTTGCTGGTCAGCGGGTTGTCCACGCCCTGGTAGATATCGCTGTTCTTTTTGTATCCGACCTTGCGCACCAGCACGTTTCCGGCCACCGCGAATCGCTCGGTAATCGCCACCTGGGCCATCACCCCGAAGCCGACTCGCTTCGACGCCTCCGTAGTAGCGTACAGACCGTCAACGGCCGGACCGGTGGTGACAACGTTCGCGCTACCGTTCTTCACGGAAGGGAGGATCAGAACGCTCAGTGTCGCACCGAGGGAGAAACGGCGGACGTAAGCGCTCTCCTTCAGCACTTGCGGCGGCGCACTCGGAGCGGTCGGAGGAGTCTTGCTCTGAGCGTGGAGAGCGGCGCTCGACAGCAGCGCGACGAATAGACACACTTTAATCTGCATGGGGGCGAAGAAAAACAGACGCGTCAAACCGCGCGCGGGGTACACTGGACCTTGAACAAGCCCGCGCTCTCGCTTCACATTACCATGCGCGAGCCCGCCCGCGCTTCGGTCCGCCTGGTGCGCTATCGCCAGGCTTGAGAAACCGTGTATATTCTGGTAATATACAGGCGGGTTCAACGTGCCGGAGCTCTGGCACAAGGGAGGTCTACGAATCGGCATGAAGAAGATTCCGCGATGGGCGAACCAGGACTCCGAACGGGAGTTCCGGGCGCGCCACAACTCGTCTGAATACATCGACTCGAGCAAGGCCAATCGCGCCGTCTTCCCGAAGCCGAAGCCGTCGCTCAAGGCCATCTCCCTGCGCCTGCCGGTCTCGATGATCGAGGAACTGAAGTTGCTCGCCAACCAGCGCGACGTGCCCTACCAATCGCTCCTCAAGATCTTCCTGGCCGAGCGAATCCGGAAGGAATTGCACGGCGCGCCGAAGGCGGAGTAGGACACCGCCCCGCGGCGCGGCTGAATCCGGCCGGCTGAATCCGGTGCTATAGTACTTTCCAGGGAGGTGCGCTCCCATGCGGTGCTTCCTTGTTGCTTTCGTGCTTGCCGGCGCGGCGTCGCTCGGCGCCCAGCCGCCCGGAGTCCTCTCGGGCGACTACCTCGAGGGCCGGTCCAACAAGGTCTTCGGCTGCTACTGCGAATGGTCCGGCGAAAGCCAGACCGGCGGCCACGAAGCGATCCTGGCCTGGAAGATCCGGAGCGGCGCCTGGCGCGGGACATCGCTTGCCGGCGTCCGCATGGCCGCGGTGGTGATCGGCGAGTCGACGCTCAGCCAGGGGAATCCCTCGCGCAAGAGCGTCCTGGTGATCGACAATTCGGCGTCGCCGGCCCAGCGGAAAGGCGCCGAAGCGCTTCTGCGCGAGAGGTTCGCGGACCTGCTCGGCCGGGTGATCGACGTCCACGGTATTCCGGTCCGGATCGACGTCGCCGCCGAATCGGCCACGCTCAAGGTCGGCAACCTGGTGGAGCTCGCGCTGCGCCGGGCGAACCTGCCCGACGACGCGTTGCAGGGCGCCCGGCTGTGGTACGACCCGTTCGTGCCGCTGAAAGAATCCACGCTCGCGGTCGCCATGGACAACCGCTACGGCGGGCGCGAGTTCGGCACCACCTGGAGCTGGAGCGAACCCGGCGTCACCGGCTACTACGGACGCTTCGAGATCAAACTGGAATAGCATAAGAAGGTGAGCCGAATTCTGATGGCCGCCTCCGAGGCGACGCCGTTCGCCAAGACCGGAGGCCTGGCGGACGTTCTGGGCGCGCTTCCGCGGGCTCTGAAAACTCGCGGCGAGGAGGTGGC
>Ga0315273_10001685_pt1 | contig 25366 bp, 19 predicted proteins | sample YL17G02_0_MG_FD_205753 | JGI IMG/M metagenome (GOLD analysis project Ga0315273, IMG submission 205753) | Sediment microbial communities from Yellowstone Lake, YNP, Wyoming, USA - YL17G02_0 | ecosystem: Environmental > Aquatic > Freshwater > Lake > Sediment | place: USA: Wyoming | collected... | reverse complement strand
TCTGGCGTCGGGCTGACCCCGCGAGTCCGGACGGGTATAGTACGGCTCGCCTTCTCGACCCAGGGGGGTGGGGAAAATGATGCCGGAGACACGGTTGGCGGCGACCCGACGAACGAGACCGCGTCGCGCGAGGGCAAGCGACGCGACCAAGCTTCCGCCCGCCGGAGACTGGAGGACGACCGACGAGGACGAGATCGGGCGCCGGCGCCTGAGGGCGCTCGAGGAGCAGCCTCGGATCCGCAATCTCGACCCGCGCCACCCGATCTTCTCGACCTTCGAGGTCCGCTCGCGGAGCGGCATGACCTACCAGGTCGAGATCCGGGACCTCGCGAGACGACAGTTCCACTCGACGACCGTCGACTTCCAGATCAACGGCCTCGGTACCTGCAAGCACACCGAGGCCGTGCTGATGCACCTCGAGGCGCGCTTCCCCCGTGAGTTCGCGTCCGCAGAGCGCCGGGGCTCGAGCCGCATCGACGTGGTTCCGGACCTCGCCGCCGGGACGCTGAAGGTCGAGCGGAACCTCGGCCGCCTGTCGCCCTCGCTGCGGCGTCTCTTCGACGGCGACGGCCGGCTTCGGGGCATCCACCCCGAGGAGGCGGTCGCGCGGCTGCGAGAGTCGGGCTCCACGATGCTGCGCATCTCCCACGAGGTCGAGCCGTGGCTCGAGGCCCGGACACGAGCGACCGAGCGTCGGCGGCTGCGCCGGGAGTACGAGGAGAAGGTCCAGGCCGGCATCTTCCCCCAGCACGAGACGAAGCTGCCTCTCTACCCCTACCAGCGCGAGGGAATGCTGCACCTGGCCTTCACCGAGCGGGCCCTGCTCGCCGACGAGATGGGGCTCGGCAAGACGATCCAGGCCGTCGCCGCCTGCTCGCTGCTGCACCGACTCGGCAAGGCCCGCCGCGCGCTGATCGTCGCACCCGCGTCCCTGAAGACGGAGTGGGAGGAGCAGATCCAGAAATTCACGGAGCTCCCGCACCAAATCGTCTTCGGGCCGCGCCCCGCGCGGCTGCGCGCCTACGCCGGCGCCCCCTTCTTCACGATCGTCAACTACGAGCAGATGGTCCGCGACTCGATGGAGGTCAACGCGCGGCTCAAGCCCGACGTCGTCATCCTCGACGAGGCGCAGCGAATCAAGAATTGGAGCACGAAGACGGCGCAGGCCGTCAAGCGCCTGCGCAGCCGCTACGCGTTCGTGCTGACCGGTACCCCGATCGAGAACCGGATCGACGACCTGTACTCGATCGTGAACTTCGTCGACCCCACGCTGCTCGGCCCCCTGTTCCGCTTCAACCGGGAGTTCTACGAGCTGGACGACAAGGGCCGCCCCGCGGGGTACAGGAATCTCGACCGCTTGCGCGACCGGATCCGTCCCTTCGTGATCCGGCGCCGCAAAGCGGACGTCGAGACCGAGCTGCCGAGCCGCACGGACCGCAATCTCTTCGTGCGGATGAGCGCCGTCCAGCGTGAGGCCTACCGGGAGCACGAGATGGTCGTCGCCCGGCTCGTCTCGGTAGCCAAGCGCCGCCCGCTCACCAGGCAGGAGCAGGACAAGCTCATGCGCGAGCTGGCCATGATGCGCATGCTCTGCGACACGACCTACATCCTCGATTCGAACGACCGCACCTGTCCCAAGCTCGGCGAGCTGGGGAGCGTTCTCGACACGCTCTGTTCCGACCCCGAGGTCAAGGTCGTGATCTTCTCCGAGTGGGTCCGCATGCTCGATCTGGTGCGCGACCTCCTGGTCGGGATGAAGCTCGGCTACGCGCTCCACACCGGCAACGTACCGCAGCGCCGCCGCAGGGCCGAGATCCAGACGTTCAAATCCGACCCGGGATGTCGCGTGTTCCTGAGCACCGACTCGGGCGGTGTCGGGCTGAACCTGCAGGCGGCGAGTGTCGTGATCAACTGCGATCTCCCCTGGAACCCCGCGAAGCTCGAGCAGCGGATCGCACGTGTCTGGCGCAAGCACCAGATGCGCAACGTCACCGTGCTCAACCTCGTCTCCGAGGAGACGATCGAGCACCGCATGCTCGAGACGCTCGCGGTCAAGCGCGGCCTGTCCGAAGGCGTGCTCGACGGGGAGGGCGACCTCGCGCACGTCCCGTTCCGGCGCGGCGCGCAGGCATTCATGGATCGGCTCCGGCAGGTGATCGGCGCGCCGCAGGGGGAACAGCCGAAGGACCGCCCGCGGGTCGATACGCTGCCCGCCGACCGGTCGGCGGGCTTCGCCGCACGCGCGTCCGAGATCCTGGGCCCTCGCCTCGTCGCCTGCGAGGAGCGCTACCCCGAACACGCAGCGCACTCGGTCGTCCTCGTCGTCGTCGAAGGCGTTGCGGCTGCGTGGACGGAGAAGGTCGCCTCGGCCCACGAGGAGTTCTTCGGCGATGGCAAGGGCGACCCCGTCTCCCCGGTCCGGCTCCAAGTCATCGATCGCGCGACGTTCGAAGCCCTCGAGCGACTGAAGGAGGCGGGCCTGATCGAGAGCACGGTCCGTGCGACGCGTCACCTGTACCCGGCACCCGAGCGGGAAGCCATTGCGTTGACCGAGGAGGAAAAGCGCAGGGCGGCGGAGCTGCGCCAGCAGGCCGAACGGAAGCTCACGATGGCTCGAGTCCTCTCGGCGGGCGCGCTGGACGATGAAGCGAGAGACGCGATGCTGGCGGCGCTCCACCTGCTCGGTAGGGTCCTGGCGATCGAGAATCGGCTACCGGCCCCGCACGACGTGGGCGATCTGCTGCGAGCGCCGCTCGCCCGCGCGTGGGGCGTCGCGCTGGAGCACGTACGCGAGATCGTCGAACGACGGGACGCGCCGCTCCGCCCGACGATCGAGGCCCTCGGAGCCGTTCGCGCGGAGCCGGAGGCAGCGCCGCCGCGGGCCCGCAGGACCACGATTCCTCTCAAGGCGACCGGAACATTCGCGCCGGTGCAGCTCGAGAGGAGGATCGGCGACGCATGAGCCACGAATTCGAGGCAACCGACGATCTGGAGTTTGGCGCTGCGACCTGCGCGGGTTGTGATGAGATAACGAGCGTCGACGACATCGGGCTCGGTCGGGGGTCCCGGAACGGCGGGTAGCCAACGGGGCGAGCGGACGGCCGCGTGCGATAGAATCTCGTGAGGGAAGGTGCCCGGCTCGCCCGGGAAGGTGAAAGAGATGGAGTCCGAACTTTTGCAGCGTGACGCCACGCTCGCCGAGATCCTGCGGAGGCTGGTCGAGGCTTACCGGCCCACGGAAGTCTATCTCTTCGGTTCGAAGGCGCGCGGTGACGCCGGGTCCGACAGCGACTACGACATCATGGTGGTCGTACCCACGTCCGACGAACCCCTGCATCAGCGCGCGAGGGCTGCGTACGAGATCCTCCGAGGAATCAACACTGCGGTAGACGTGCTCGTGTGGACGCGAGAGGCCTTCGAGGAACGCCTTCACCTCAAGGCATCGTTTCCGTCGACGATTGTTCGTGAGGGGAAACTCCTGTATGCCGCATGACCCTGTGCTCCTCGCGGACACGCGGGCATGGATGGAGAAGGCTCGGCTCGACCTGGGGGCCGGGGATGCCGACCTGTCGCACGATCCGCCGTTTAGCGGCGACGCGATGTTTCACGCGCAGCAGGCCGCGGAGAAGGCTCTGAAGGCGTTCCTTGCATGGCACGAGAGTCCCTTCCGCAAGACGCACGACCTGCGGGAACTCTTCAGTTCCTGCTGCCTCGCAGACCCATCTTTGGCGTCGCTTGGCGAGCGCGCGGAAGGCCTTACCCCCTACGCGTGGGTTTTCCGTTACCCGGGCGAGGCGGAAGAGCCTGCACGCAGTGACGCCGAGCAAGCGCTGGGGCTGGCGCGGGACGTGTACGCGGCCATCCTCGCTCGGCTGCCCGAGCGCGCTCGTCCGTGAGTGCGCGGGCGGCGGAGTGGATGTGGTGACGTTGACGTATTCGCACCTTGCGGCGGGGCTCTCACCGAACTCTACGCAAACGCTACGCACCAGCATGGAAGCGGTGGACACCGGTGGAAGCAGTGGACAAAAAAATGGGCGCCGTTTCCGAAAAACCTTGAAACGGCGCCCTACAAAAGTTTACTCCTAATCCGCTGGTCCCAGGTTCGAGTCCTGGTGGGGGCACTCCTTCCATCTCGATGACCAGCAATGCGTTGCGACCGATCATCACACTCGCTGCTGTGCGAGACCGGCGGATTTTCGGCCCTCCGCTCGCCGTAGATAGAGGGAGGTAACCCGCAGGCTCGCAGGCATTTCGCGCTGACTTGGCGCGTCGTGAGACACTGCCCGGGCCCTTTGGGGTAGCCGCATGTCGTTGGAGAGAACTTGATCACCGCAGGCACATCCCTCCTCCACTACCGCCCTCGCCGATCTGTTCGACGAGACGATAGTGCGAGAGGGTGCGGCCGGCGGCGAGGGACAAAGGTGACCTCCGAGGAGTAAGTGGCGGGAGTCTAGGGCGCTTGCGCGCCGAAAAGCAACGATAGGGGCGGGGGTGAGGTCGGGCGACACCGCGGACGTGCCGGTCCGCTACAAGGCGTTTCGCGCTACTCGGGTACGCCGTCGGGGAGACGTTCAATCAGGAGTCGAGCGACCTCGACTTCATCGTGGAGTTCGACGACAAGCCCGCGGCCGGGTACGCCGACGCCTACTTTGGGTTGGCCGAGGCGCTGAAGGACCTGTTCCATCGAGATGTGGATCTCGTGGTGTTGTCCGCCGTCAAGAACCCCTACTTCCGCGAGAGCATCGAGCCATCGAGGACGCTCCTTTATGCGGCTTGAGACCAAGAAGTACCTGTACGACATCCTCCAGGCCGCGAAGAGTCTCGAGCGCTCCGTCGCCTCTCGAAGGACGATCCTGCCCGCGCTGCCCAGATCCACGAGCACCAGCGCATCATCGCGTTCCGCAACATCCCGCCAATTGGAGCTTCCCACTCTCCACCTCCGCGTGAAGAGCGCCCCCCGGAACCCCTAGTAATGAAGAGGAGGAGTCTGGGGACGGTTCTAACCATGAAATTCTGATCACGCATGCCGCATTTTCATGGTAGCCTGTGCTCGTGATCGCTCGGTCCAGACTCGTCGAGTCGGTGCGTCAGGCGTTGTCGCGCAGTCGTGTCGTGGCCTTGCTCGGTCCCAGGCAGTGCGGCAAGACGACCGTGGGTGGGCAATTGCTCGCTGCGGACTCTTCCAACTACTTCGATCTCGAAGATCCCGCGAGCCTCGCGCGACTGGACGAGCCCATGACCGCGCTGCGCGAGCTGAAGGACCTCATCGTCATCGACGAGGTGCAGCGGCGGCCCGAGTTGTTTCCCGCACTTCGTGTACTGGCGGATCGTGTGCCGCTGCCTGCCCGGTTCTTGATCCTCGGCAGCGCCTCGCCGACCCTGCTGCGTCAGTCCTCGGAATCGCTCGCGGGCCGCATCGCCCTCATCCAGATGAACGGCTTCGGCCTGGAAGAGGTGGGCGTGGCCGCTCGACCGAGACTCTGGCTGCGCGGGGGCTTCCCGTTGTCCTATCTGGCAGAAGACGACTCTCGCAGCTCGCTCTGGCGAGCGGATTTCATTCGCACCTTCCTCGAACGGGACCTGGGGCAGATGGGCTTTTCCATACCCTCCTCCACGATGCTGCGTTTCTGGACTATGGCGGCGCACTACCACGGACAGATTTGGAATCATGCGGCGATCGCCGGCGCCATGAACATCGGCGAGAAGTCCGTCCGGCGGTACCTGGACCTTCTGACCGACCTCTACATGCTCCGCCAACTGCAGCCGTGGCACGCCAATCTCAAAAAGAGGCAGGTGAAATCGCCCAAGGTGTACTTCCGCGACACGGGCCTGCTTCATTACTTGCTGGGCGTGCGCACGGAGAAAGAACTATGGACCCATCCCAAGTGCGGGGTGTCCTGGGAAGGGTACGCGATCGAAGAATCGCTCAAGGCCGTTCAGCCTGAAGAGGCCTTCTTCTGGGCCACGCACCAGGGTGCGGAGATCGACCTGGTCCTGGTCAAGGACGGGCGCATGCTCGGCGTGGAGTGCAAACGGGTCGATGCACCCCGTCTGACACCTTCGATGCGGATTGCCCTGGACGATCTGAAGCTCGAGCGGATCGCGGTGGTCTACCCGGGCGCGAAGCGCTTCCCCCTGGCAGAGCGGGTCGAGGCCGTGCCGCTCGATGCTCTTGTCGAGGGGATGAACGGGTTGTTCCCGGAGTAGCAAACTCTACGCACCAGCATGGAAGCGGTGGACACGAGTGGAACCGGTGGACAAAAAAATGGGCGCCGTTTCCGAAAGAGCTCAAAACGGCGCCCTCCGAAAGTTTACTCATAATCCGCTGGTCCCTGGTTCGAGTCCAGGTGGGGGCATTCCAGGCTAGTCGGCCAGGCGTGGCCTTCAACTGCCTGAGAAACAAGAACATAGATTTGAAGCTCGCGCCCCCGCGTCCTGGTTGAACACCCGAAGTTGTCCGCTCTAATAACTTGTCCTTTTCTAAGGGACAATATATTTTACGGGACATGAGAGCCCAAACCGTCGACGCATTCAAGCCGTACCTCGCCCGCCTTCGCGAGCTCCCCTTCGTGCGGATGGCGACGATTCGCGCGCCCGAAGCCCGAGCTCGCCATCGGCGACTCGATGGCATCGTTGTCGTGAGGACCCCTGACGACGAACACGCGCTACCCGTGGAGTTGAAGCGAACGTACCTGACGTACGCGACGGCCGATGGCGTGCTTGCGCAAATGAAGGCGGTCACGCCAAAACCGTGGATCCTGTTCGCTCCCTACATCCCACGTCCGCTGGGCCAACACCTCGCGGAACATGACGCCAACTACATGGACCTCGCCGGGAATTGCAGGTTGGTCCTCGGCCATCGATACGTGGCTCACGTCGAGGGGCGAACCCGCGAACGCGCTGCGGAAGAGCGGCGTGGGCTGCGGGTGCCCGGATACCAGGTGCTCTTTGCGATCCTTGCCGAGCCTGAGCTACTGAACGCGACCGTTCGTCGTCTGGCCGATGCCGCGGGAACGGGAAAGACGGCCGCCGCCGAAACACTTCGTCGACTGCAAAACGAGAACCTCATCGGAGAAGTCAAAGGACGCCGGTTCATTCTCGAAGAGAAGATCCTCCTGGAGCGCTGGATCGCGGGTTACGCGACGCACGTGCGTCCGCGCCTCCTGATCGGAATCTACCGGACGGGCGACCGTGATCCGGAGGCGCTCGAGCGACACCTCGAGGAAGCGCTCGGAGACAAGCTGACCTGGGGGTTCGGCGGAGGCGCGGCCGCCGCTCGGATGGCGCGCTTCTATCGGGGCGAGCGCACCGTCGTCCATCTCGAGAAGGCTCCGCTCGATTTGCAGAAGCGACTCCGAGCCCAAAGAGCCGACGACGGTCCTCTCGTTCTGCTGCGCGCGCCGGGGCGCATCGCCTTCGGCGGGATCAAACCCCGAACCGTTCATCCTCTCCTCATCTATACGGAACTCCTCGTGACCGACGACCCCAGAGCGCGTGAAGCCGCGAACGAAGTTTGGGAGCGACACCTGGGGCACTTGCGATGAACCCGTTCGTTCCCGACGAGATCGAAGCGCTGCGCGCGTTGGCTCGGACCTGGCCAAACGCCAAGATGGTGGTTCTCGGTGCCGCCGCGCTTCGGTGCTTCATGCCCATGTCCTGGCGCACCACGGAAGATCTCGACCTGACGGTCGCGGCGAGTATCGAGGACGCGACGGCCGCCTTGTCTCTCCTTCCAGGATGGTCTTCGGACCCACGCCAAGAACAACGATGGCGAACGCCTTCAGGCATCGCGGTGGACATCGTTCCGGCGAGCGACGAAGCTCTCGCGCGCGGGCACATCGAGTGGCCGAGGTCCGGATTACGAATGAGCCTTCTCGGAATGCGGCTGGCCTTCGAGCACGCCGTCGTCCTCCGTATCGCGGCCGATCTGGAGTTACGCGTGGCACCGATTCGTGTCATCTCGGCACTGAAGATGATCGCGTACCTGGACCGTCCCGAGGCCCGCGCCAAGGACCTCGGGGATCTTGCCCACATCATGTACGGGTACGTCGGCGATGACTCCGACCGAAGATTCTCGATCGAGGTGCCTGACGACTTGACGGAGTACGAAGACGTCGCTCCTTACCTCCTCGGGCGAGACGTCGGCACGTTGGTCGATCCGGAAGAGCGCCGGAGGATCTTGGATTTCGTGACCACTATTGATGACGAAGCGCGAGGTCCAGGACTTCTGGCGCGTATGTCCATCCTAGGGCCGCCTGCATGGCGAGATCCCGATGCCGTGCTCGAGAGGATTCGTGCCTTCCGACGCGGAATGGAGAAGCGCTGAACCGCGTATGGTCCAGAAACTAAAACGACGCTCGATCCGGCCTCCCAGCGAGCCGAGATCGGGAGTCCGCAGCACGCTCTTCGCATTCGATGGTCCACGATGTTGCGAAGTACGTTCCATTCGTCGGTCCGAGTCGGTCGCGTTGTGGCCGACGTGAGCACGGGCGCAGCCGTCGGCGCCCCGCGATTGACGGCGGGCGACCAGGCCAATGGCGGCGGCGGAGACGCTACGCCGCTTCTCGATGGTAGTGGCGGAGCACCCCGCTGAGTCGCTCGCGGCAGCGCACGCGCCCGAAGGCCTTCGTGGGACACGGAACAGGGGAGACGATCGTTTTGCCGAGTCCCTGGTGATTCCGCTCCGTGTTGCAATGAACGAGGTACTCGCGAACCGCACGTCGCAGGGAGTCTTCGCCGAAGAAGATCATCCGGTCGAGGCATTCGGACTTGATCGAACGCATGAACCTCTCGATCCATGCGTTCGGTGTAGCCGTACACTCGGATTGGGTTTTGGCGAGGCACAGGCGCCGCGAGTGCTTTCACGCCCCCGAGATCCTGGCGAGCATAGCTTGCTGCCGGGCGCTGAGTAGCTTGAGGAAGCTCATCGAGGCTTTTGCGTTGCGATTCAGCACCGACATCAGGTCGTCACCGTCGATGCTGATCAACCTGCTGCCGTCGCGGCTTACGATCACGGTGGCCGAGCGGCGGCGTTGCGTGAGCACCCCCAGTTCGCCGATCGAATCTCCGTCTCCGACCGCGTTCGTCCACACATTGCGCCCTTCGCGCTCGATGGAGACATCGGCGTTACCCTGGCAGATGACGAAGACGCGATCCGACCGCTCGCCGACGCGACAGACGATTCCGCCGCGCCGGTACACGCGGGCGTCCGCCCCTCGCGCGATCGTCGCCAGCACGTCGAGGCCGAGGTGGCGGAAGAACTCGCTGTGGAACAGGTCGCACATCTTGGTCAGCGTACCGGCGGCCTCCACCCGGTAGTCCGCGTCCTCGCCGGAGGAGCCGAGGTCCGGAAGCCGTGCTTCCCCCTTTTCCGCATCTGTCGCGCCGGAGCGGGCGACCTCCTCGATCAGCCAATGACGATCGGTCTTGGCCAGAGCCGCTTCGGCGGCGGCTCGTCCCTGCGCCGGGTCGATCTGCTCGAGAACGCGCAGCGCCACCGCCGCCGATATCGGCTCTGAGCTCCGCGCCATCTCCGCGAGGAACTCCCGCGGTTCCGGCCCGCTCCTGAGCAGCGAACGCAGCGAGGCGAATTCGGCCGAGGGGTCCTCGTCGAGGATCGCCGAGCTCCGCGCGACGTCCTCTCGAAGAACTTCGAGAACGCTGACGGGAATCGGCTCGAGGGGCAGCTCCGGCGCGTCGCCGCTCGCGGACTCCAGGACGGCCAGGGCTTCACCGGCGAGCGCGACGTTGAGCCAGCGCGCGAGCACGAGCATGTCGCCTCCGTCCCGGTCCACCGCCAGCAGCCGCGAGAACCTGAGGCCGAGGTCGCGACGCCGACGTTCGAGATGATGGACCAGCAGATCGAGCGCCTGGACGCGCGACGAGCCGGCCTGGCCTCCCAGAGCCCGGATCCTGAGGGTCGTCTCGGCCATTTCCTCGAGCAGACCGCGGGCTTCACGATGGACCAGCGTGCTTCGATCGAGCATCTCCGACAGCACCTCGTCGTGCTCCGATTCCGAGACGTCGAAGATCTCGCGGAGCTTCTCCACCTCGCGATCGTTCGGCCGCGCCCTCAGCTCGTCGCGCACCGGGCGTCCCGATTCGAGGCAGCGCGTCACCACGCTCTCGAGCGCCGAACGGTAGTTGCTCAGACGCAGCCGGCCGGAGTCGGCCGCCGCGGACTCGGCGATGCCAGGCTCGGCTCTGAGCAGCTCGCGCATCATGCGGTCGTGATCGTCGTCGCCGACGTGCATCTGCTGGCGGATCTCCCGCATCGCCTCGAGGCTCGTCTCGCCGCTGATCTCGCCCCGGGTCAAAGCGTCGCGCAGAACGTCCCGGTAGAGGGTCTCCCGCTTCTCGTCGGGCAAGCTCCCTAAGGTCTTCGAGAGGATGTAGACCTCGTCGGCGTTGAGCTCGTCGAGGCTTCGTCCTTCGAGGATCGTGGAGAAGCTCATCTTCAGGCGGCTCAGCTGCCGCAGCATGTTCTGGGCGAGGGACTCCCTGCGGTAGACGGCGCTGCCGGTTCGGAGCGTCCGGCCGAGCCAGAGGGTGCTCGCGAGGACGATCGCCACGTCGACCGCCTTGAGGATCCCCGGCGGCAGGAGGTTCAGGTTGGGCCGGCCGGCGAAGAGATAGAAGACGTTGAAGGTCGCGAACGCGCTGAAGGTCAGACCCTGATGCCGCAGGCTTTCGGCGGACAGCGGACTGCCGAGAGCGCCCCGGAGCTTCCCGTACGTCCGCTCCAGCAGGACGCCCAGCGCGTACGCGAGGAGCACGAAGGCGGCCGTCGTGAGCGGCGCGGCGAGGAGCTTCGGAATGGCGACCGGGGCCCCTCCGAAGTAGAAGCCCGGGGAGAAGAGCTTCGCGAGCTGCCCCGGTTCGTGGGTCCAGGCGCCCGAGAAGTAGTAGTCCCAGTTGCCCGAGTACAGGCGGTAGTAGGTGTAGAAACCGAGGACGAGGCCGAAGTACCCGTAGTAAGCGAAGCGCTTCCCGGGCTTGAAGAGGCTGTCCCAATACGAACGCTCAAGGTCCCTGTCGGGACACGACGCGATGCACCCCACGCAGGTGCTCTGATCGCCGGCCGGAGCTTGCTTGCGGCAGGTGGATTGAGCGACCCCTTTCGCCCGGTACGCCTTGCTCTCCAGCAGACCTCCGGGGCCCGTGTAAACCTTTTGCACGGGGGAGATCGGGCAGAAGTAGTTGCACCAGGTCTTGCCGCCGAAGAAGTAACCCACCGTGGCGGCGAGACCGATGAGGCCCAGGAGGAAGCAGGCCAGGAACGTCCGGTCCGAGTTCGTGAACAGGAGGCGCCCGGTGATCCCGGCCCACAGGAATCCGAACTGGACGAACCACAGATTTCGCGCGACGGGCGAGGTGGGGCCGATCAGCCGGAGCTTCCTCTCCACTTGCCCCGTCCGGCGGTTGAACACCTGCGTCTTGCTCTGGTGCCCCGCTAATTGCGCCAGCTGTGTCGAGAGCGATAGCGGGCAGATGCGCCTCCAGGCCTCGTGGCCGAAGAGCATCAGGAACATGGGGACGATCGGGATGAGCATCGTCCAGAAAATGCGAGCCCCCATCGGGTACGGGGCCACGGGAAGCGCCCGCCCCTGCACGAAGACCTGTTTCGAAACGTCGACGTGGAACGGGCTCGCGAGGGCGTCGGGACGGGTGAGCGCGACTGTCCAGGGATCCCAGAAGAGGGACACGATCAGAACGAGCCACAGCACGAGGAGGACCGCCCTCGCGACCCGCATCCTTCGTTCCGGCGTCGCCGAGAACACTAGAAGTCCACCTCGATCGAGCCGCTTGCGGGTTGCGCGATGCAGGCCAGGATCTCTCCCAGGTCCATCTCCTCGGGGCTCAAGGCTTCCTGCTCGGGCATGCTCACCTCACCCGATACCTTGACGACCCGGCAGGTTCCGCACCGGCCCTGACGGCACGCGCTCGGGATGCTCAAGCCGCATCGTTCCGCGGCATCGAGGATCGTCTCGCCGGCGAGGATGTCGACGGCCTTGCCGCTCCTCACGAATCGGATCCGACGCGAGGGCCCCGCGTTCGCGGCATCCGCCGATCCTCCGGGCCCTCGCGCGGGCTTCGGGAGGAAGCTCTCCTCGTCGAACCGCGTGGCCAGCGGAAAGCCGTTGCCGGCCAGGAGCTGCTTCAACTTGTCGAGGAAGCCGCTGGGTCCACAGGCGAGCACCCGGCGCTCCTCGAGATCGGGAGCGATCCGGTGGAGCATCTCGTTGTCGAGACGCCCCCGCAGTCCGTCCCACGCGCCGCCGGCGGGCGGATCCGTCAGGGTGAGCGCGACGCGGAACCCAGGCGAGCGATGGTCGAGGAGATCGAGCTCCTTGCGGAAGATGAGGTCTTGCTCGGTCTTGGCCGACTGGAGGAAGACGACATCGACCGGAGCGGCGACATCGTGCAGGTAGCGGAGCATCGACATCAGCGGCGTGATCCCGCTGCCCGCCGCCAGGAAGAGGTACTTGTCGCTGGGGACGCGGAGGCAGCTGAACTTGCCGAAGGGACCGCGCGCGTCGAGCTCCTGCCCGACGCGCATGTGGTCGTGCAGCCAGTTCGACACGAGCCCTCCGAGGACCCGTTTGACCGTGATCTCGAGGAGAGCGGGCCGCGTGGGGGTGGAGGAGATCGTGTACGGTCGCGAAAGTTTCTTGCCGTCGATCACAGGCTCGATCGTCAGGAACTGTCCGGGCTCGTAGTGGAACCACCTGCGCTCCAGGCCCGTGAAGGAAAGTGTCTTCACGTCGCGGGCCTCGACGGCGATCTTCGTGCACACGAGCCGGATGGGCCCCTTGACCCACGTCTCACCCGGGTGTGGCAGGGCCAACAGCGCGGTCGATACCCGCGTGGGCGGACGATCGCGCGTGGCTTCGCGCGACGCCAGCGGCCTGCTGTCCACCACCGGGCGAGGCGCGAAGGGCGGAGCGCTTCGGACGGAGCCGGGTCGGTCCTCGTTGACCACGTCGGCTCGCCCCGTTCTCCGGCTGCCGGCGTCTTCAGGCAGAGCTCTTTCGCGAAGCGCCGTCATGAACTCGTCGTACGCCCGCTGCTGAGCCGGTCGAGGGCGCAGAAGGAAGCTCGCCCGGAAGAGGGTCGTCGCGAGGCCCGCCAGGTCGCGCTCGAGCTCGGCAAACTCGGCGAGACCGGTCGTTTCTTGCAGGAGGCCCAGTAACTCGACGAAGCCGCTCAGGTCGATCGGGACCTTCGAGCTGGCGTAGTCCCGCCACAGGGCCGGGTAGCTCTCGCGGCAGTGCTCCAGCATCTCCAGGAAGAGCGGCGACGCTCCCCGCGGGCGGCCGGCGAGGATCTTCTGGAACTCGAGAACCGCACGCGGGGCGACGGTCTTGTCTCGATCGCAAACCAGAACGAAGACATGGAAAGGCACGGCGCTCTGGGCGCCGGGCAGCGCGGGGCGCTCCGGTCGAGGTTCAGCGTGAGACGACATCAACCTCTCTCGTCACTTGGGGCCGGTGTCACGATCCCCCTGGCACATATCTTCAAGTGTACCCCGAGGTTGGCCTGCCGCAACACGGTCCGCTCGGCCTTGGGACCGGCGCACGGGGCTCCATTGCACGCATCGCGAGTTGACCGTATATCCCACGCATTGCTGCCAGCCGCAGCGCCCGGCATACCGTCGGGAACGGGGGGGAGAATGCCGTTCACCAAGTCATCGACGTCGTCCCTGAATCGCGTCGCTTTCATGTTTCTCGTCTCGGCGGTCGCCGCGATGGGGTCAGCCTCGGCGGACGAACGCGGCGTCCCAAGCGTGATCTCGACGCGCAACGCCAGCGGCGTCCTGCGCACCTTCGCGCCCACGGGAATCGACACGGACAACCCTTTCTTCAAGTCCCTCGGGACCACGGGGACGACGTGCGAGCACTGTCACTTCGCTTCGGATGCCTGGGGTCTTTCGGCCGCCCACGCCCGCGCCTTGTTCGAGGACACGGACGGAACCCATCCCCTCTTCAGTCCGCACGCCGCGAACGACCCCAAACAGGCGGCTCTTCTCACGCCCGACTCGCCCATCGAGGATCGGAACCGGCTCTACGGTCTGCTCCTCGACAAGGGTGACGTCCTGGTCCGCCTCGCGCTGCGTCTTCCCAGCGATCCGGAGGCGCCCGCCGAGTTCACGCTCGTGGGCGCCGACGATCCCTCCCTCCCCGATCACGGGAAGGTCGAGGTTCCCGGCGTGGGCTTGGTCGGTGACCCAGCGGCCTATCTCGCGTATACGGGCGGTCAGCTTTGGCTTCACCGGCGGCCCCTCCCGACGACGAACTTCGGGTTCCTGACCGCGGTGCTGTGGGACGGCAGGAACACGCCGAATCCGAGCCCCATCGTCGCGCCGGTCCGCGCGGGAGTCGTCAAGGTCGCGCGCGACACGATCGTCTCTCGCGAGGCTCCCGTCCCGGGCCAGTACACCGACGCGGAGCTCGACGAGCTGGCGGCGGCGATGGCGGCCTTCCAGTTCTCGCTGTTCACCGCGCAGGCCATCGACCGGCGTGCGGGCCCCCTCGACGCGCAGGGCGCGACGGGCGGACCGCAGAACCTCTCCCGCGAGTATTTCTTCTTCGGCATCAACGACGTGCTCGGGGACAACCCGTCGCACCAGTCGTTCTCTCCGCTGATCTTCGATCTCTACGACGGCTGGGCTCACACGCCGGGCAAGGCGTTCCGCGAAGCGAGGGCCGCCGTCGTGCGCGGCCAACAGCTGTTCAACAGCAAGCCGCTCCACATCTCCGGTGTCGGCGGCCTCAACGGCGCCACCATCACGCTCTCGGACGGCGTCACCCAGATCACGGGACCGGGTCCTTTCACGGGGACCTGCGGGAGTTGCCACGACGCGCCGAACGTGGGCAATCATTCGACGCGGCTGCCGATCAACATCGGGGTCAGCGACGAAGCCCCCGTCGCCGCCGGCCGCGCCGCAGTCGAGGACCTCCCGCTCTTCACGCTCCGGAACAACTCCACCGGCGAGATCATCCGCACCACCGATCCCGGCCGGGCGACCCGCACCGGGAAGTGGGCCCACGTCGGCGAGTTCAAGGGCCCGATTCTGCACGGACTTGCAGCGCGGGCACCGTACTTCCACAACGGCATGGCCGCGACGCTCGGGGACGTGGTGAACTTCTACGACGTGCGATTCGGCGCGGAATTCACCGAGCAAGAGAAGGCCGATCTGGTCGCGTTCTTGAAGACGCTTTGACGTAGGTCGGGAGCGCTCCCGGTTCAATCCTGCGGCGAGAAGGTCAGCAAGCTGCGCAAGAAGGTGACGAGCGCGGCGCGATCGTCCTTCGACAGCGCCGCGAAGGCGTCGCGCGCCTCTTGCGCTTCGCTGCGACCCGGGTCGCCCGCGGCCGTCGGCTTGTCCTCGCCGTGGAGGAGGACCGCCTCCTCGAGCGTGCCGGCCCGGGCGTCGTGCAGGTAGGGCCCGGTGTTGCCCACGCCCCACAGCTCGGCGGTCAGGAAGTCGGTCGCCGGGATGAGCACGACCTTCCCGTCCATCTGGAGTGGCGCGAAGTCGGAGATGATCGGCGGCGCAGGGCCTCCGGGATCGGCGAGCTGGCGTCCCATGTGATGGCGCTTGAGATCGCCGTAGAGCAGGACCTGGGCGCCCCCGTCGGAGAGCCGGGCCGCGTGCGGCGGCTGCGAGTCCCCGAGCAGGTCGAAGCGGACCGGCCGCGTCGGGTCGTAGTCCTTGTCCTTCGCGGCGAGCATGTGGTCGTAGTAGTTGCCGTTGCCGCGGGTGGTCGGCTCTTCGAAGACGGTGTTCGCCAGGTGCATCTCAGGAAGGTGGCAGCTCGTGCATCCGGCCTTCTGGAACAGAGCCCGCCCCTTCTCCACCTTGGCCACCGTCGCCGCGTCGGGTGCCGCGATCATTCCGAGCTCGACCAGACGGGAGACCGGCTGCGGGGTCTCCTGCGAGGCCGTGTAGACGACCATCGCGGTGATGTCGCCCACCGAGAGCTCCCGCGTGACGCCGTCGCCGTCCGGATCGGCGTTGGCGCCGCCGTCGGGTGCCTTCCACACGAACTCCTCGGGCTGCATCCCCATCACGAAATTGGCGGGACCGATGGTGTTGCTGCGCAGGCTCGTGATGTTCCCCTTCCAGCCGAAGGGCCGCACGACCAAGTCGGGGTCGACCCCCTCGAGCCCCGACAGGTCGAGGCTGATCTTGCCGGTTTCGTCCGCCGTCGCGACGAGGACGCCGTAGCGCACGTTATTGGCGCGCAGCTCCTGGCGCACGGCCTTGCCGGGACTCTTGGCCGCCGCTTCCGTCGCGCGGTCCCGCTGCGCCTGCAGCTGCTCGGTGATCTCCTGCGCGAGCAGCTGGAGGAGGCCATCGCCGAACAGCGAGGTCGTCGAGCGGATGTTGAACGGCGGTAGCCCGTCGGCGCCCGGATCGAAGGCGAGATCGGTGTGCGCGAGCCCGGCCGAGGCGGCGTACGGGAAGGCGTGACAGCTCCCGCACGCCTGGGACGAGGGGCTCGTGAGCATGCCGCCGCCTATGGGAACCGGCGAGAAGCGCAGGGCCGGCGTGCCGTTGGGCAGCCGGCGCACGCCGACCCCGTCGAGTCCGTTGTAAGGAGTGTGGAAGAGCTTCGCGCCGTCTTCGTAGATGTCCTGCACCTTCATCATCCCGGCGGCGAGGTCCTTCGACTCCAGGTGGTGATCGAGCGGAAAAGCCGCATGTTCGACGAGATCGAAGGAAGGCAGCTCCTTCTTCGCCGGAGCGGTGACCGCGGGTTTGGCGGGCGTTTGGCCCTGCGCGCCGCTCACCGCGAGCAGCAGGATCGGAATCGCCATGAAAACGGACAGGTTTCTCACTCTGACCTCCGTTGTTCCGCGGTCGCTCCAAGGCGCGGATGACTTGCTCCTGCAAGTTCGTCCGCCGGACGAGCAGAGACTTTGCAGAGGCAGAGGATCATAACCCAATCCTTCACAGGTGATGTGCGCCAGCGATTCTTTGGGCCTCCTTCGCCGAGCTCGAACCGCTCAAGAATAAGCGCGCGTCGAACGACTCGATGGTGAAGCGACCCATCCGCCGTCGTGGCGACTTGCGACGACCGACAAACCGCACGACGTCTGGCCTATTCGGTGGGGATGCGACAGGCGCTGCGCTCTCTCCGCGTTGAGGGCGTGTTTGAGGTGCGTATCGCTTGGGGAGATGGCTCCCTGGAGACACGTATCTGGAACCCGCACGGAGAGCTAGGGATTGTGGAACGACGAGCTTTCTTGACCCGCGAGGCTTCGCTGGAGAGCACGCTGGAGAGGCCACCCTCCTATCGGAGGTGACTCACATCAACAAGGATGGGCCTGCCCTTCTCCAGCCGGCCGGGACGATTCGCAAGAAGCCCAACCATCACATGTGAAACCCTTGCTGCTGAATCCCGAGCTCGCATCGCTGGGAGGCCGGATCGAGCGTCGGTTTGGTTTCTGGACCATACGGCCGCCCTGGCTTTGAGCTTTCCTGAGAGTTGTCATCGCGCCCGTGCCGGAGAAGAAGGAATCGAAATCTGAGCGGTAAGCGCTCAGATTTCATGGTACGGTCATGAGCGTGATCCAGCGAACCGAGCATCTGCGGCGCCTCCGGAGCCTGATGCGGCGGTTCCCGGTGGTCGGGATCCTGGGCGCGCGCCAGGTGGGCAAGACGACCCTCGCTCGGCAGCTGGTCGAAACGCATCGCGGGCCGGTGACCTACTTCGACCTGGAGAGCGCCGAGGACCTGGCGCGGCTTGCAGACCCGATGCTCGTGCTCCGGCCGCTCACGGGGCTGATCGTTCTGGACGAGGTCCAGCGACGTCCGGATCTCTTCACGCAGCTGCGGGTGCTCGTGGATCAGCCGCGGCCCCGTCGCAAGTTCCTCGTGCTCGGGAGCGCGTCGCCCGATCTGCTGCGACAAACCTCGGAGACCCTCGCCGGACGGATCGCGTACCACGAGCTGGCCGGCTTCTCTCTCGAGGAAGTGGGTCGACAACAGTGGTCGAAGCTGTGGCATCGCGGCGGTTTCCCGCGATCGTTCCTGGCGCGTTCTGAATCCGACAGCCTTCAGTGGCGCAAGGCCATGATCCGCACGTTTCTCGAGCGAGACATCCCGGCCTTGGGGTTGCGGCTTCCTGCGACCACGCTCCGGCGGTTCTGGATGATGCTGGCCCATTACCACGGACAGGTGTGGAACGCCTCCGAGTTCGCTCGATCCTTCGGTGTCGCGCACACCACGGTGCAACGCTACCTCGATCTGCTCAGCGCAACCTTCATGGTCCGGCAGCTCCCCGCGTGGCACGAGAACATCGGCAAGCGGCAGGTCAAGGCCCCGAAGGTCTATTTCAGGGATAACGGCCTGCTTCACGCGCTGCTCGGTCTCGAAACGGGTGGCGCCATCGAGTCGCATCCGAAAGTCGGAGCCTCGTGGGAGGGGTTCGCCCTCGATGCCGTCGTGACGCAACTCGGAGCGCTTCCGGAAGAGTGCCATTTCTGGGCCGCTCACTCCGGCGCGGAGCTCGATCTGCTCGTCGTCCGGGGCAAAGTACGGCGCGGATTCGATTTCAAGAGGACCACGGCGCCGGCCACGACGCGCTCGATGCACGTCGCGATCGAGGACCTTCGGCTCTCACGGCTGGACGTCGTCCACGCGGGAGCACACTCCTTCGCGATGCATCCGAAGATCCGAGCGATCGCGCTGAGCCGTTTGTTAGAGGATCTGAAGCCGCTGTAACCCTGCGTCTCAGCAAGTGACTCTACGCAAACTCTACGCACCAGCATGGAACCGGTGGACGCTGGCGGAACCGGTGGACAATAAAATGGGCGCCGTTTCGGAGAAAGCTTGAAACGGCGCCCTCCAAAAGTTTACTCATAATCCGTTGGTCGTAGGTTCGAGTCCAGGTGGGGGCACTCTTTCCATCTCAGTCGCCAGCAATGGTTTGCGACCGGTCGTCAAACGCACTTCGCCCGCCGATTTGGTCCGACGTAAAATGCGTAAAGTTTGCGCAGAGTTCGGGTGGGCGATCATCATTCCATGTACCTGGCGTATCCGACGCACCCGACGTACAGTTTCACCATGCCGTCAATGAGCGACGCGTTCCGAACCACGCTCGACCTGTTCAACACAGGCTTGGACCTCATGCGCCAGAACCTGCGGCGCCAACATCCACAAGCGAACGAGGAGGCCATCGACCGCAGGCTCCGCCAGTGGTTGTTGGAGCGTCCGGGCGCGGAGCTCGGCGACTCTACCGGGCGGCCGGTCGACGTGGACGCCAGACGCAGGTGACCTCACTCGAGGCCGCCCTTCGTAAGATCAGCACCGAGCTCACTCAGGCCGGAGTCCCGTTCGCGCTCGTCGGCGGTCTGGCCGTCTCCGTTCGAACTGAACCTCGGTTTACGCGAGACGCGGACCTGGTTGTTGCTTTGGCCACCGATGCCGAGGCCGAAGCCCTCATCCACAACCTGCGTGCCCGTGATTACGGCATCGAAGCTGTTGTCGAGCAAGAGGCCGTCGGGCGGCTCGCAACGGTCAGACTCACGCGCTCCCGTGAGCCCCAAGCCCCGGTTGTCGACCTCTTGTTCGCCTCGTCTGGGATCGAAGCGGAGGTGGTGGCCGATGCCGAGCCGATCGACCTTCTGCCGCAGTTGCGGATGGGCGTCGCCCGGACCGGCCACCTGATCGCCCTGAAGGTCTTGTCCCGTGATGACGTGAAGCGTCCACAAGACATTGCCGATTTGCGGGCCTTGCTGGCAGTGGCCTCGTCTGCCGAGCTCGAGCGAGCACGGAAGTCCCTCTCGCTCATTGCGGCGCGCGGATACCATCGTGGCCGCGATCTCGCGCTGGAGATCGACAGGTTGCTTTCAGGTCAGTAAGCGCGCGGCAAGATGTCCGGCCAGGATGACGACTCCTGTATGCTCCGCCAATGACCTGCACCTCCTGCTCACGCTCGGTTCCCGACGGCAGCCGCTTCTGCCCGCACTGCGCCGCGCCTACTGATGCGGCGTCGCTCGATTACACCCGCGCTTCTGATCTCATGGAGCAGGCTGCTTTCCGGGAGCATCCGCGACCCGCGCGTTGGACGCGACGTTCTCATCGGGGGCGTCGCGGCCGTCCTCATGGGCCTCAGCACGCCACTGCAGTTCCTTCTTTCCTCGTGGCTGGGTAGGACCCCCGCTCCCCCGATCCTCGCGGATCTCGCCGTGCTCTCAGGCGTTGGGCCGGCCGTGGCGCAACTCCTGCGGTCCTTCGATCTCGCCTTCCCGGTCTTCCTGCTCTTCTTGATTCTGTTGGCGCGCGTGACGCTGAGGAATCAGTGGGCCGCCTTCGGGGCGATCACCCTCCTGTGGTCGGCGCTCGTTGTCCTGCAGAGCGTGGACCTTCTTCTTGACCTCGCGATCTTCGTTCCCCTCATCATCTTGATCCTCTAAGTTCTGATGCGCTTCGGGCTGCTGGCCATGGTGGGAATGGGCTTCCTGTCGGTCAGTGCCTTGGCGACGCCGATCAGCATCTCGTCGTGGTACGCGGGAGCGTCGCTGCTGCAGCCGCTCGTTGCCATCGCCGTAGTGGCGTTCGCATTTCACATTTCCCTGGCGGGCCGGCATTTTTTTTGGCGGCGACCTGCTCGGGGACGCCGCCGAGCGCCGCTGAAGCCCGCGGTCACTTCTTCTCCAACCCCGCCATCCAGTTGACCACAACCGTGATGCTGTTGGGCGCCGTCGCGCCGACCGGCACGACCTGGATGAAGCGCTGGAAGTCCGAGGTCGCCGCCCACCCAATCAGGTCCTGGCGGGGCTTGAAGAGCACGCGCGGAGTTCCCGCCTTGAACGATGCGCCCGTCTGCACATCCACCGACAGGATCGTGCCGTCCAACCCACCGATCAGCATCTCCTTGCCGTCCTTGGACCAAACGCCGTAGAAACCACCCGAGGTCGTGATCTGGTACTTGCTTTCCGGGGTGGGGAACGATTGGACGTAGACCTCGTTCCTCCCCGACTCGTCGGAGCTGTAGGAGATCCAGTGACCGTCGGGTGAGATCTGGCCTCCGCTCTCGTTGAACCGCGAGTTCAAGACAGGTCTTGGCTTGCGTTCGCCCTCCAGCGGCAGGAGCCATTCGTCCCAGCCGGTCGCGGCATCGGGCGGACTGAAGAGCAGGTAGCGCCCGTCGGGCGACCACTGATCCAGGTTCTTGAACGGCCAGGCGGCGACGAGGAGCGGCTCTTCGTCTCCCGCCCCACTGGCGAGCTTGCGGTAGATGTCCTGTGGGCCGTTCCGGTTCGAGTCAAAGGCAACCCATTTCCCATCGGGGGACCAGACCGCGCGCTCGGTCAAGGGCGCAGAGTTGAAGGTGAAGCGGGTCGCGACCGCCCGGGAGATATCGATCATCCAAAGATCCATCTCGCTCGGTGAGCTCTGCCGGCTGACGATCATTCTCTGATCGTCCGGAGAGATCGATGGGTTGAGGTGCCGTCCCGGCGGTAGGTCGATCGTGCCTTGCGGCCGCCCGGCGCGGTCGAGCCAGACGAGCTGCGTGTTCGGGAGCCCCGCGGAAGCGTGCGCGAGGATGCCGTTGACCGAGACGGAGACCGCGGGTGCGCCGGCGGTCCCGGACGGTGGTGGAGCTTCCCCGAGGGGCACCGGTTCGCCGATCGGCTTCAACGCCTTCGCATCGAACCGCTGCGCGAGCAGACGGCCGTTGCGCACCAGGATGAGGTATCCCGGTTCAGCAAAGACCGGCGCGACGGCGGATACGAGCAGGCTCTCCCGTTTCGCGGAGCCGAGCGTTCCGAGGTAGACATCGTGATTTCCCTTGCGCGTGGGAAGGCTTACGAAAGTGAAGTGCTTCCCATCCGGCAGGAATTTAGGAAATCGGAGCGCGGTTTCTTGCCGGCCCGGATCGATCGGCACGACCTCGACCGGCTCGCCGCCGTCCGCCGACACACGCGTCAGGCCGCCCGCCGCCACCGGGGCGAAGACGATCACTCCGTCCTTGCTCCAGGTCCCGCCGCGGCCGTCGGGGGCATCGCAGATCACCTCGGACGACCCGTCCGCAACCGCGACCTTCTTGAGCTTCCCGTCGGCGAAGAACCCCAGGTATCGGCTGTCCGGAGACCAGAACGGAAGCGTGGCGTTGTCCGTCCCCGCGAGTTGCTGCGCCGCGAGCGAATTGATGGGACGAAGCCAGATGCGCCCCGTGCCGCCGGCGTCGGTCGCGAGATAGGCCAGCGTGCGACCGTCGGGCGAGATCGCCGAGTTGGCGACGTCGTTTGCGAGCGTCACGTCGGGCGGGCTGGTCACCGCGAAGCGCATGGCCACCGTGGCGGCCGGTTTGCGCATCAGCTGCGGCGCTACGAGTGCCGCACCGATCACAAGCGAGAGCGTCGCCACGCCCGCCAACATCCACGCCAGCCTCTCGCGGCTCTTGCGCCGCTCCGCGACGGGCGCGGGCACTCCCGCTTGCGAGCCCGCGTCCCTGATCCATTGCAGCTGAAGCTTGACGTCGTGCGCGGTCTGGATCCGTTCGTCCGGTTCCTTGGCGAGGCAGGCGCGCACGAGGCGCTCGAGCGCCGGCGGCAGCATCGGCGCCACGGTCGTGATGGCCGGCGGCTCGAACGTCATGATCGCCGAGATCAGCGACGCCTGGCTCTTGCCTGCAAACGCCTTGTTGCCGGTCGCCATCTCGTAGAGCGTGGCGCCGAACGCGAAAATGTCCGTGCGCGCGTCGGCGTCTCTCCCTTCGAGCTGCTCCGGAGCCATGTACTGGAACGTGCCGATCAACGTCCCCTCGGCCGTCAACGGTTGGTGCACCGTCGGTGTCTGGCTCAGGGCCGCTCCGATGGGACCGGCCGCGGGAGACGCGCCGCGCGCGAGCCCGAAGTCCATCAGCTTCGCGCCCGTCTTGGTGAGCATGATGTTCCCGGGCTTCAGGTCCCGGTGAACGATCCCCGAGCGATGCGCGCGGTCGAGAGCGTCCGCGATCTCGATGCCGGTGCGCAGCAGAAGATCAACGGGGAGCGGGCCACGCTCGAGCCGCGCGGCCAGCGTCTCGCCTTCCATGTGCTCCATCACCAGGAAGTCGGTGTCGCCTTCACGCCCGACGTCGTGCAGCGTGCAGATGTGCGGGTGATTGAGCGAGGAGACCGCGCGCGCCTCGCGCTCGAAGCGCTGGCGCAGCTCGGGACTCGACGCAAGATGGGTCGGAAGCACCTTGACCGCCACGTCGCGCCCGAGGCGCGTGTCGCGGGCCCGGTAGACCTCGCCCATGCCGCCCGCCCCGAGGGGGCCGAGGATTTCGTAAGGGCCTAGCTTGGTTCCGGGTGAGAGCATCCGCGGAATCTAACACGGGGGCAAGATCCTCGGGCTTTGCCCGCATCGTCGGCCTTGACGGAGTGCCGGGCGCTGCGTACTAGAGCAGGGGCAAAGCCCGAAGGAGTCCCCGTGCGACGAGCGTTTCTGGGCCTGGCCGTCCTCGTGTCCGCACTCGCTCTCGCACCCGTGTCTGCGGGAGTGTCGAGCGGTCCCGACTGGCTGCTCACCCGGCCACCGTCGGGCCCTCCGGCGCGCGATGCGCACGCCACGGCCTACGACAGCGGGCGGGGCCGCGTCGTGCTCTTCGCCGGGGCCAACGAGAACAACTTCGTCGATTTCGGCGACACCTGGGAGTGGGACGGGACGTCGTGGATCGAGCGAACGCCGGCCACGAGTCCGACACCCCGCTTCGGACACGCGATGGCCTACGACGCCGCGCGCGGACGCGTCGTCCTCTTCGGAGGCTACGATTTCATCTCGGGGCAAGTCCTCGCCGATACGTGGGAGTGGGACGGGACGAACTGGATCGCGACGACGCCCGCGACGAGCCCTCCCGGACGCTTCGGGCAGGCGATGGCGTTCGACGCCAGTCGGCAGCGCATCGTGCTGTTCGGCGGCGCGGGAGAATCCAGCGAGCTCGCGGACACGTGGGAGTGGGACGGGAGCACCTGGATCGAGCGCACCCCTGCGACGAGCCCGCCTCCGCGCGAGTACGGGGCGTTGGCGTACGACAGCGCGCGCGGACGCGCCGTGCTCTTCGGAGGCTTCGACGGCTCCAACTACTTCGCGGACACGTGGGAGTGGGACGGGACCGCATGGGTTGAGCGCGCACCCGCGACGAGCCCGCCGGGACGAACGTGGCAGATGCTGGCGTTCGACGACGCTCGCGGCCGCACGGTCCTCTTCGGCGGGTACGACGGAAACACCGCGTTCAACGACACCTGGGAGTGGGATGGAAGCGGGTGGCTCGAGACGACGCCGGCCGTCAGCCCGACGCCGCGCGTCGTCGCCGCGATGGTCTTCGACCGCGCACGAAGCCGCACGATGCTCTTCGGGGGCTATGACGGTCGCTCGCCGCTCGGGGACACGTGGGAGTGGGACGGAAGCAACTGGGCTGAAAAGACGCCGACGACGAGCCCGCAGTCTCGCTCCAACCATGCGGCCGCCTACGACGACGCGCGCGGGCGCACGGTGGTCTTCGGCGGTTACGCGGGAGGACCGTTCCTCGCCGACACGTGGGAGTGGGACGGGAGCCATTGGGCCAACAAGACGCAGGCCGCGAGCCCACCGAGCCGCATCTTCCACTCCATGGCTTACGACCGCGCGCGGGGCAAGGTGGTCCTCTTCGGCGGGTTCGGGCAACGAGGCCCGGTGGGCGACACGTGGGAATGGGACGGGACGAGCTGGCTCCAGCGGACACCCGCGACGAGCCCGCAGCCTCGGCACAGCCACACGATGGTGTACGACGCCGCGCGCGGGCGCGTCGTGCTTTTTGGCGGCTCCAACGGATTCGAGTATTTCTCCGACACGTGGGAGTGGGACGGAAACGACTGGGTCGACGTGACGCCGGCAACCGGTCCGTCGCCCCGCTACCGTTACGCGATGGCGTACGACGCGGCGCGTCGGCGCGTCGTCCTGTTCGGCGGCGCCGACGCCACCTTCGTCTTCTCCGACACGTGGGAGTGGGACGGGACGAGCTGGACCGAGAAGACGCCGGCAACGAGTCCGCCGGCCCGCTGGAAACACGCGATGGCCTACGACCAGGGGCGTGACCGCGCGGTGATGTTCGGTGGCTCCGACGGGTCCGGGGTCACCAACGACACCTGGGAGTGGGACGGAAGCGACTGGACCGAGTCGCAGGCCGCATCGAGACCCTCGCCCCGCTTCCAGCACACGATGACGTACGACGGCGTGTCGGGGCGCGTGCTTCTTTTCGGAGGGTACAACGGGACCTACCTCGGCGAAACCTGGGAGTACGGTCCCGTCACCGTGTGCGGCCACGCCGACCGCGTGGTCGCCTTTGTACCGGGGAGCGACAGCACGAGCACATCGGCCGATGCC
>Ga0315273_10001684_pt1 | contig 25374 bp, 19 predicted proteins | sample YL17G02_0_MG_FD_205753 | JGI IMG/M metagenome (GOLD analysis project Ga0315273, IMG submission 205753) | Sediment microbial communities from Yellowstone Lake, YNP, Wyoming, USA - YL17G02_0 | ecosystem: Environmental > Aquatic > Freshwater > Lake > Sediment | place: USA: Wyoming | collected... | reverse complement strand
ACCTGGATAACCTTATCAACCACGCCAACGCCCCGATCATCGTCTGGGACCCGCAATTCCGCGTCACGCGGTTCAACCGGGCCTTCGAGTCGCTCACGGGGAAGCAAGCCGGCGACGTCATGGGGCGGTCTCTGGAGATCCTTTTCCCGCCCGGCCAGGCGGGGGCGACGATGGAACTCCTGCGAAGGACAATGGCCGGCGAACGGTTGGAGGTGGCGGAGATCGAGATCCTGCACACGGACGGGTCCGTGCGCACGGTTTTGTGGAGCTCGGCCACGATTCCCGCCTCGGACGGGAAGACCCCGGTGGCCGCCATCGCCCAGGGGCAGGACATCACCGAACGCAATCAGGCGGCGGAGGCGCTGCGGGAGACCAAGGACTACCTGGAGAACCTGTTCAACTACGCCAACGCCCCGATCATCGTCTGGGACCCGCAATTCCGCGTCACGCGGTTCAACCACGCTTTTGAGGTTTTGACCGGCAGAAGCGCCGGCTCGGTCCTCGGCGAAGACATCGGGATTCTCTTCCCGCCCGGCCAGAGAGAAAGCGCGATGGAGATGATCCGCCACACACTGGGGGGCGAACGCTGGGAGACCGTCGAGATCCCGGTCGCGCTTGTCGACGGGTCGGTCCGGACCGTTCTGTGGAACTCGGCCACGATTTTCGGCTCGGACGGGAAGACCCTGGTGGCCACCATCGCCCAGGGGCAGGACATCAACAAGGAACTGCAACAGAATAACGACGAACTGGCGCGCTTCACCTACGCCGTCTCGCACGACCTGAAAAGCCCGCTGGTCACGGTCAAAACCTTTCTCGGCTACCTGGAGTTGGACGTCCGGAACCAGGATGCGGCGCGAATGGACAAGGACCTCGGGTATATCCGCGGGGCGGCGGACAAGATGACCCGGCTGCTGGACGAACTGCTGGAACTTTCGCGCGTCGGGCGCAAGATGAACCCCTTCGTGGACGTGCCGCTGGAGGCCATCGTGCGGGAGGCCCTGGACCTGGTGGCCGGGCGGATCGCCGCGCGGGGCGTGACGGTCCGGGTCACCGGGGAGCCGATTCTGCTCCACGGCGACCGTCAGCGCCTGGTCGAGGTCTTCCAGAACCTGGTGGACAACGCGGTCAAGTTTCTGGGCGATCAACCGGCGCCGTGCGTAGAGATCGGCGCCGAACCGGCCGGCGGTGAAATGGCGATCTACGTCCGTGACAACGGCATTGGAATCGATCCGCGGCATCGGCACAAGCTCTTCGGCCTGTTCGAAAAGCTCAATTCCGGGTCGGAGGGTACCGGCATCGGCCTGGCCCTGGCGCGGCGGATCGTCGAGGTGCATGGCGGCCGGATCTGGGCAGAATCGGCCGGCCCCGGCCAGGGCGCCACTTTCCGCTTCACTCTGGCCAAGACAAAGCGGCAATCGGCCGATAAGGAGAACGTGCCATGATCGACGGCGAACCCATCCTCATCCTGCTCGTGGAAGACGACCCGGCGCACGCCGAGATCGTACGGCGCAACCTGGAAGACTTCCGCGTGGCCAACCGGATCGTCCATGTCGAGGACGGGCAGGCGGCGTTGGACTATCTTTTCCGCCAGGCGGCCTTCGCCGGCCCGCAATCCAGCCCCCGGCCGAGCCTGGTTCTGCTGGATCTGCGCCTGCCCAAGGTGGACGGTTTGGAAGTGCTGCGCCGGATCAAGGAGGATGAGGATCTCAAGAGGATCCCGACGGTGGTGCTCACCACCTCCGCCGCCGAATCGGATATGGTCAGCGCATACAGCCACGGCGCGGGGAGTTACCTGGTGAAGCCGGTGGATTTCGAGAAATTCAGCAAGCTCATGGAAGCCTTCGGCTTCTACTGGCTGGCCTGGAACCGGTTTCCGGACTGAACCATGCAAGAAGCCAGGATACAGGATGCCGGCCGGTACATATTGCTTGTCGATGACGAGCCGGCGCATGCCGAAGCCGTTCGGCGCGCCTTCGACGCGGCGGGCCTGAATGGTTCGATCCAGGTGGCCGGCACGCTGCGGGAGTACCGCGAACTGGTGGCGGTGCGTCCGCCGGAGATCGCCATCGTCGACTTAAACCTGCCCGACGGCCGGGCCCTGGAAGTGCTGAGCTGGCCGCCGGAAGCCGGCGCTTTCCCGGTGGTGGTCATGACCAGCTACGGCAACCAGCAGGTTGCCGTCGAGGCAATGAAAGGCGGCGCGCTGGACTACGTGGTCAAGTCACCCGAGGCTTTCGCCGGGATGCCCCGCACCGTGGAGCGCGCCCTGCGCGAGTGGGGCCTGCTCCAGGAGCGCAGGCGGGCGGAGGAGGCGCTGCGGACCGAGAAAGACCGAGCCCAACGCTATCTGGACATCGCCGGGGTGGTTCTGGTGAGTTTGGCGCCGGATCGGACGATTGTGCTCATCAATCGAAAAGGGTGCGACTTGCTTGGGTACACCCAGGAAGAACTCCTCGGCAAGAACTGGATTGACACGGTTATTCCCGAACGGGAACGGGAGAAAGTCAAGGCCCTCTTTGTCGGGTTGATTGACGGTGAGCTGGAGGCGCTGGAAACCGTCGAGAACCTGGTGGTCACCCGGAGTGGGGAAGAGCGCATAGTCGCCTGGCACAATGGGCTGGAGCGGGACGCCTCGGGCGTCATTGTCCGCACGTTGAGTTCGGGAGAGGACATCACCTGGCGCAGGCGGGCCGAAGAGGCGCTGCGGCTGAGTCACGAACGTTTCCAATTGGCGAATCGCGCCACGTTCAACGCAATCTGGGGTTGGGACTTTCAGACCAATGCCCTTTTGTGGAACGAGACTTTCCAGACGCTGTTCGGCTATCGGGCGGAGGAGATCGAGCCGAACAGAGAGTCGTGGACAAACCGGATCCACCCCGAAGATCTCGACCGCGTTGAGACGGGCATTCGCGCGGCCATCGACTGGGGGCAGCAGTTCTGGAACGACCATTACCGCTTCCGCCGCAAGGATGGAGCATATGCGGAGGTCGAGGACCGGGGCTACATCGCCCGGGACGCGAAGGGCCGCCCGGTGCGGATGATCGGAGCGATGCAGGACGTCACCGAGCGCAAACGGGCGGAGCGGGCGCTGACTCTGCATACCAGGGTCGCGGTCATCTTCGCGTCGATTTCCGGCGACGAGATGTTCAACGAGGTGTTGAAGGTCGTCCTGGATGTGATGCAAAGCCCGCTCGGCGTCTTCGGTTACATTGACGAGGACGGCGCCCTGGTGGCGCCGACCATGACCCGGCAGGCATGGGACCAGTGCCAGATCGCCGGCAAGGCCATCAAATTCCCGCCAGCCACGTGGAGCGACAGCAGTTGGCTCCCCGCCATTCGAGAGAAGCGGACCATCTATTCCAATGAAGCGTCCACGGGAGTACCCGAGGGGCAGGTTGGTATTCTCAGGCATGTCTCGCTGCCCATTGTGAGCCAGGGGGAGGTCATCGGCATCCTTCAGGCGGCCAACAAGGAAACGGACTACACCGAAGAGGATGTGCGCACGCTGCAGGCGATCTCGGGGCAGGTTGCCCCCATCCTGCAGGCTCGATTGCAGCATATGCGGGCGGAAGAGGCGTTGCGGGAAAACGAACTGCGATTCCACACCCTGGCGGACTCCGGCCAGGCCTTGATCTGGACATCCGGCCTGGACCGGAAATGCGACTACTTCAACCGGCCCTGGCTCGAGTTTACGGGCCGCGCGCTGGAGCAGGAACTGGGTGACGGATGGACGGAAGGCGTGCATCCGGACGACCTGGAGCGGTCGATCGGGATCTACACCGGCGCCTTCGACCGGCGCGAGCGCTTCAGCATGGACTACCGCCTGCGCGCTCACGACGGCGAGTACCGCTGGATACAGGACGACGGCACACCGCGCCACGACAGCCAGGGGAACTTCCTGGGCTATATCGGCCATTGTCTGGACATCACCGGGCGCAGGCGGGCCGGGGAGGCGCTGCTCCGGCGGACGGAGGAGCTGGCTCGCTCCAACGCGGAGCTCGAGCAATTTGCCCGCGTGGCCTCCCACGATTTGAAGGAACCGCTGCGGATGGTCTCAAGCTATACCCAACTTCTGGCCCGGCGCTACCATGGCAAACTCGGCGCCGACGCCGACGAGTTCATCGCATACGCGGCGGATGGCGCCCTGCGCATGCAACAACTGATCGACGACCTGCTGGCCTATGCGCGGGTAAGCGCGCGGGAGCGCGAGTTTCAGACGATCAGTTCGGAGGCGGCGCTTTCCACCGCGCTCCAGAACCTTGCGGCGGCAATCCAGGAGAGCGGGGCCGTGATTCGTTCGGGGCCGCTGCCGCCGGTGTGCGCGGACCCGGTCCAACTGGGACAGGTTTTTCAGAACCTGGTGGGCAACGCGATCAAATTCCGCAAATCCGCGACGCCGCACATCGACGTGGCTTGCCAGGAAGACCCCGGCGAGTGGCGTTTCTCGGTCTCGGACAACGGCATCGGCATCGATCCAAAGTCCGCGGACCGGATCTTCGAGGTATTCCAGCGGCTGCACACCAGAAAGGAGTACCCGGGCACGGGAATCGGCCTGGCGATCTGCAAGAAGATTGCCGAGCAGCACGGCGGCCGCATTTGGGTGGCATCCCAACCCGGTCAGGGCGCCGCTTTTCAGTTCACGATTCGGAAGGACCTGGGAGAGCGGGGGTGACGGCAAGTGGGACAGGGGGGCGCCCTCTGGGCCCGGCCTGTCATCTGGACAGGCCGGGAGGCCTGTCATCTGGACAGGCCGGGAGGCCTGTCCCACATTGAGCCAAAGGAGAACTCGTTATGATCAAGGGCGAACCCATCCTCATCCTGCTCGTGGAAGACGACCTGGCGCATGCCGAGATCGTACGGCGCAACCTGGAAGAGTTCCGCGTGGCCAACCGGATCGTCCACGTGGAGGACGGGTAGGCGGCGTTGGACTATCTCTTTCGCCAGGCGGCCTACGCCGGCCCGCAATCCAGCCCCCGGCCGAACCTGGTTCTGCTGGATTTGCGCCTGCCCAAGGTGGACGGTTTGGAAGTGCTGCGCCGGATCAAGGAGGATGAGGATCTCAAGAAGGTCCCGACGGTGGTGCTCACCACCTCCGCCGCCGAATCGGATGTGGTCAACGCTTATAGCCACGGCGCGGGGAGTTACCTGGTGAAGCCGGTGGATTTCGAGAAATTCAGCAAGCTCATGGAGGCCTTCGGTTTCTACTGGCTGGCGTGGAACCGGTTCCCGGACTGAACCATACAAGGAGAAATGATGCAGGATGCCGGCCCGTACATCTTGCTTGTCGACGACGAGCCGGCGCATGCCGAAGCCGTTCGGCGGGCCTTCGATGCGGCGGGCCGGAATGGTTCGATCCAGGTGGCCGGCACGCTGCGGAAGTACCGCGAACTGGTGGGGGTGCGACCGCCGGAAATCGCCATCGTCGACTTAAACCTGCCCGACGGCCGCGCCCTGGAAGTGCTGAGTTCGCCGCCCGAAGCCGGCGCTTTCCCGGTGGTGGTCATGACCAGCCACGGCAACCAGCAGGTTGCCGTCGAAGCAATGAAAGCGGGCGCGCTGGACTACGTGGTCAAGTCACCCGAGGCTTTCGCTGGGATGCCCCGCACGCTGGAACGCGCTCTGCGCGAGCGGGGCCTGCTCCAGGAGCGCAGGCGGGCGGAGGAGGCGCTGCGGGCCAGCGAAGAAAAGTTCCGCGGCATGGCCGAGCAACTGGCGGATGTCCTCTTTGTGACCGACAGCGAAGGAGGCATTACTTATCTTTCGCCCTCGGCGAGTCGAGTGTTCGGCTGGACCCCCGGGGAAATGGCGGGGCGGCACTTCACCGACTTCGTACCGGAAGAGGAGATCCCCAACATCATCTCTTCTTTCCAGGCCGCCGTGGTTTCCGGACAGCCCGCGCAGAACCTGGCTTTGACCATGAAGCGCAAGGACGGGAGCGCCTTCTCCGGCGAGTTGAACGGTTCCAGGGTCGAGAGGGACGGCGCTGTGGCGGGCGTCATGGGGCTCATCCGCGACGTCACCGAGCGCAAGCGGGCCGAGACGGCGCTGCGGGAGAGCGAACAGCGTTATCGCTCGCTGTTTGAAAACATGCTGGAGGGGTTCGCCTACTGCAAGACGCTGTACGACGATCGGGACCGCCCGGTGGACTTCGTCTGTCTCGAGGTCAACGATGTCTTCCAACGTTTGACGGGACTGCGCGAAGTGGTGGGGAAACGCGTCTCGGAGGTGATCCCGGGGATTCGCGAGTTGAGCCCGGAGTTGTTTGAGAGCTACGGTCGAGTCGCGTTGACCGGCCAGCCCGAAAAACTCGAGTTTGACTTTAAATCACTCGCGCAGTGGCCGGCCATCTCGGTCTATAGCCCGGAAAAGGGATACTTTGTGGCGGTTTTCGATAATATCACCGAGCGCAAGCTTGCCGAAGCAAAGCTGGCGCAGTCCCAAAAGATGGAGTCCATCGGGCGCCTGGCCGGCGGCGTCGCCCACGACTTCAACAACCTGCTGACCGTGATCAACGGCTACAGCCTGTTGCTGCTCGGCAAACTGAGCCCGGCCGACCCGCTCCGGGCCGGCCTCGATGAGATCCACAAGGCCGGAGAGCGCGCCGCGGGATTGACCCTCCAACTGCTGGCTTTCAGCCGCAAGCAGGTGCTCGAGCCACAAGTGCTTGATCTCAACCGCGTGGTGGGCGAGATGCGGCCGATGCTCGGGCGCCTGGTGGGCGAAGACGTCGAGGTGCGCGTCGAGTTGAGCGCCCAAGCCGGGCCGGTCCACGCCGACCCGCACCAGTTGGAGCAGGTGATCATGAACCTGGTGGTGAACGCCCGGGACGCCATGCCGCACGGCGGCAAGCTGCTGATCGAGACGGCCGGCGTCGAGTTGGACCCGAGCTATGTCCAATCGCATCCGGAGGCGCGCGCGGGCCGCTACGTCCTGCTGGCGGTGAGCGACACCGGTGTGGGCATGGACGAACAGACGCGGCGGCGGATCTTCGAGCCGTTCTTCACCACCAAGGGAGTCGGCAAAGGGACCGGACTGGGGCTGTCGATGGTCGAGGGCATCGTGGCCCAGAGCGGCGGCCACATCCAGGTCTACAGCGAGCCGGGGCATGGGACGACGTTCAAAATCTACCTGCCGAGGGTCGAGGAAGCCGCCGCGGTGAGTCAACCGGAAGCCGCCCTCCCGCTGGGAGGAAAGGAGACCGTGCTGGTGGTGGAGGACCAGGCGGAAGTCCGCGAATACGCAGTCACCGTTCTGAAGGCATACGGTTACCGGGTCATCCAGGCGCAGAGCGCCGGCGAAGCGCTGTTGATCTTCGAGCGCGAGCCGGAGCGCATCGACCTGGTCCTGACCGACGTGGTGATGCCCAACATCAGTGGCCGGGAACTGGCCAACCGGCTCGAGAAACTCCAGCCCGGAATTAAAGTGCTGTTCATGTCAGGGTATACCGATAACGTAATTGTGCACTACGGGGTTCTGGATGAGGGCGCACAGTTCATTCAGAAGCCGTTCAGCCCCGAGCAGTTGGCCGTCAAAGTCCGGGAAGTGTTGGGGCCGCCGAAGCCTCTGGGCCGCATCCTGGTTGCCGGCGACGAAGCCGGGGTGCGCAGTTTCCTGCGCACGGCGCTGGAGGAGGGCGGCTACGAGGTGATCGAGGCGGCGGACGGAAACCAGGCGCTCAGACAGGCGCGGGCGGGCGGGGTGGACCTGGTCATCACCGACATCGTGATGCCGGAGCAGGAGGGGATCGAGACCATCCAGGCCCTGCGCAAAGAGATCCCGGGCATCGGAATCATCGCCATCTCGGGCAGATTCATCTCGGGGAGATTCGAGGTGCCCTACCTGAAGATGGCCGAAATGCTGGGGGCCGACGCGGTGCTGGCCAAGCCGGTGAGCACTGAACTGCTGCTGGCCAGGGTCGCCGGGGTTCTGGCGTCGCGGCGGTGAAAGGACTCGAAGGACGCCGGCGCGGGCTTGCCGGTGGTGTTTGCCGTGCTACACCGAGAGGCGCCCTCTGGGCGGGGAGCGGGCGGACATGAAAATCCTCTTCCACGACAAGTTCCGCGAATCGGCCTATGCCGATGACGGCGCGTCAGTACCAGGCCGGATGGAAGCCATCATGGCGGTGATTGGATCTGAGAGCGCCTTTGAGATTGTTCGCCCCCAGCCGGCGGGTGAAGATGCGGTTCGGCTGGCGCATACGCAAACCTATGTGGATACCGTCAAATCGAACGCCCCACTCTACGACATGGCGACGCTCGCCGCCGGAGCGGCGATCGCGGCGGCAAACCTTGCCGTCACCGGTGAGCCGGCTTTTGCCTGCCTGAGGCCGCCGGGGCATCACGCCTCTCGCGAGTCCGCTTGGGGGTACTGTGTTTTCTGCAACATGGGAATCGCCCTTCTGCAATTGAAGCAGCAGCGAAAAGCCGAATCGGCATTCGTTCTGGACTTCGACGCGCATACCGGCGACGGCACCAAGGAAGTACTTTCGAATTGGAAGGAATGTCTGATCCTGAATCCCTACGCCGACACCAGTCAAGGGTATCTCGCGGAAATTCGGTCTTTCGTCCAGAGTATCCCCGCCGTAGACATCGTTGGCGTGTGCGCGGGCTTCGACTCGTACGAAAAAGACGTGGGGCGGAAACTCACGACCTTCGATTTCTACGCGATAGGCATTTTTATGAAACAGTTTGCCCAAAGAGCGGCGCGCGGCCGGCGCTTTGCCATTCTTGAGGGCGGGTATTACTTGCCGGACCTCGGCAAGAACGTGCTGGCGTTTTGTCAGGGCTTTCAATAAAGGCGGTGCAATCCATGCCGGTATCCATCGACTTCGTGCCGGAAGCACAGCAACACTCGCAATATGACTGGGCGGATATTTCGAGCGGAGGCGGCCGCGTCGGCAAAGCCCGCTGCAAGCGGAATGTTCCGCGGGGGACAGAGAAAGCGGCTCTCGTTATCTACTCGATCAACATCTATCCCGAATGGGCGGGGCGTGGCTTTGGCCGGGAGTTCGTGGACCATTGCAAGCGGCGCTTTGAAATCATCGTCGCCGATCGGGTCCGGCAGAGCGCCATCGGCTTTTGGGAAACCATGGGATTCCGCGACAATGGGGACGGGAACTGGATCTATCGAAAAGAGTAGCCGTTCAGCACCCGGCTGCCGCTGGGGATGCGGCCGATGCCGGCGCGCGGGCCGCCGAAACCTCTGGGCCGCTGGCCCGACTTTTGCACCACAGTTATCGGAGGTTGGGTGCGGAAGGGGATTTCAGGGCTGGATTTCCTTTGGCATCAGCACGGCTCCCCCAAAAACTCGAAGAATAGTCTCGAATTCTGAAGGGCCATCGGGGAGGCCGTCGCCGGACAATCTTCCCGTCCTTGGCGCGACACCTTCACTCGTAAGCGGGATTCCTGATGCCGTACGCGTATCCAGCGGCGTTCCGGCAGGACCAGGACGGCACAGTCATGGCGCTGGCGCCGGATGTGCCCGGCACAATGACGGTGGGTGGTGACCGCTCAGAGGCGTGGGAGCGCGTCCACGGTGCGCTCCTGGTGCACGACGCGGATGTGGAACCGAAGCGTGCAACTGACAGCCTTAAGAGCGAGACTCAAGCCCCGCGGGGGTGAACCCTGCCCTCCATATCTACGTCGTGCACCCGGCGGGGCTTGCCAGCGCGGCTGGAACGTCCTACTCTGAATAGGATCGGAGAATCTCATATATGAAACGCGCGGTGGTGGCATTCCTCCTGGTTTTGTCGCTCGGCGTCGCGACGCTTTGGGCGGCCGACTTCTGGCAGAAGTCGAAGTTTACCGAGTGGTCGGACAAAGACGCTCAGAAAATGCTCAAGGATTCGCCGTGGGCACGGCCGGTGGAAATCCGCCTGGGTGGCGCCGGAGGCGGCGGGGGCAGCAAGGGCGGCGGGCGCGGCGGACGAGGAGGCGGCGGGGGCGACATGTCGGCCGCTCCGGCGGCCTCGGAAGACCTTGGCGGGGGCGGGGGCGGCGGCGGGCGCGGCGGGCGCGGCGGCGGAGGCGGGGGCAGCATACAGGAGTCTACGCCGGGGCAGATTCTGATCGTCCGCTGGCACACGGCCATGCCTGTCAGGCAAGCGGTGGCGCGCATGCGCTTCGGCAAGGAAGCCGGCACTTCTCCGGAAGCGGCGAAGCTGCTTCAACCCGACCAGAAACGCTATGTGGTCGGCATCGCCGGCCTGCCGCCACAACTGGTGATGCGGATGAAGCCCGTCGAACTCAAGTCCAGAGCCACGCTGAAGCTGAAAGGCAAGGACCCCATCCAGGCGATCGACGTTCTGACCGATAAGGGGGAGCGTGGAGCGAATCTGTATCTCATTTTCTCGCGCACGGATAACCCCATCACGCTCGAAGACAACGACGTGGAAGTCGTCCTGAAGCTCGCCAACGTCGAAATCAAGCGCCGCTTCCGGCTGAAGGACATGGTCTTCGACGGCAAGCTGGAACTTTGAGTGGCACAGCCTTCAGGCTGTGTCAGCGAACCGCGAGCGTGACGCCGGGCTGGCTTTTGCACGGCTCGGCCGGAGCGCACTCCACCTCGACCACCACTTCCGCCGGCCGGTCGACCGGCGTGTCCCCGGGGACGAAAAAGCGGACCGGCCAGATTCCCGGAGCGTCCATGACCGCTGAGACCAGATGGTCCGCCGGCACAAGGTGGCCGGCGAGCCTGACGCGCCAGGGGAGCTGCGGTTTCGGCGGTTCGGGTGTTGCCGGCCAGCCCCCGTCCGTGCTCGGGGGATCGGTCTCGCCGAGGCCGGTGACGTAGAGCGTCACCACCGACCCGCGCGGCGCCGGGTTTCCCGCGCCATTCACGGTTCCATCCTCGTTCAGCGCCGAAGCCGGCCCCACGCCGGATGCGTCGGCGGTGAAGACGCCCGGGTCGGCCGGCAGCACCGGAACCCTTACGTTGCCGCTCATCCGATCCCGATACCGGCCCCCGACCGTAGTTTCGCGCTCGCCCGTGATCGAAAAGGGAACCAGAGCCCTCACTAGCATGTTGGAGACGTAGGTGAGCAACGCCGGCCGGGAGCCGAACCAGATCTCGACGTCGGCCAGCCTGCGTTGAGGGATCTCCGATGCAACCGGTTCCGGCGGGCCGAGCGCATATCCCCAGACAGAGACCAGAGTTCCAGGCGCGACCCCGCCAGTGGCACCGCTGGCCGCATTCACAACGCCGCCGGGGAGAACCATCGGCCCGCCCGGTTCCTGAGAGTGAAGGGCAGCGATTGTCCCGCGATGCTCAGCGTTGCCAGCCGCGGAGTGGGGCTTCCTTGCGGGCTCCAGGAGTAGCGCACGACTCCTTCCCCGAAACCGTGAACGGGCGACAGGACTCGCAGCCAGAAGGCGTCCGAGGAGACGGCCCACGGGCAGCCCGCGGGCGCAGTCACCTTGACCGTGCCCTCTCCGCCTCTCTGAACTCCGACGGCGCTCGCCGGATCGATCGAGTAGCTGCACCCGCGCGGCGCCTGAAGGACGGTTAGAGTCTGGCCGCCGACGGCAAGTGTGCCGGCGCGATAGCTCGCCGACGGATTGGCGGAGACGCGGAACGTCACCGTCGTATCACCAGCGCCCTCGGCAGACGAGGTCAGCGTCAGCCACTCGGCGCCGGCGGCGGCCTTCCACGCGCATCCCGCCCCCGCGGAGAGTGCGACGCGGGCCTCGTTATCGGCTCCGGGGACCGCCAGCGACCTCTCGCCAAGCCAGTAGGCGCACTGCTGGCTCTCCGGCGGGCGCATCAGCGGGAAGCGGTCCATCACCTCAACGCCCGGAGTGCTGGTCCGGATAGGGTAGGGGGTGTCGCCGATGCCGTCGTTGTTGGCGTCCGGGCCCGCGTAGTCGCTGTAGTAATTCCCGCGGCCATTGTCGTCCCAACGGTTCGTGGCGCCATTGGAGTTGATCTGATCGCCGCCGCCGGTTTCGGCGCGGGGCAAGTTCCGCCAGAAGACGTTTCCGGCGATGAGATTGTTCGACCCTACAGCCATGATGCCGGAGCGGCAGTCTCGGACCTGGTTGCCGGAGACCACCGCCTGCGCGTCGTACAACTCGATGCCGCGGCCCGAGCGTTCGATGATGTTCTGCCGGACCACGGCCTTGGGGCTGGAAACCTGCAACGCGGCCAGAACGATGTCGGAAATCCGGTTGCGCTCGACCGCGATGCCCGGAGCGCTTCCGTCCAACCCGATCCCCGTGACGGAATCCGCAATCCGGTTGTTGACCACCCGCGCCCGCAAACCGCCGCTAACGCGAAGGGCGGCATAGGAGCCGATGACGTCGTTGTTCTCGATCCAGGCGTCGTCCGCCGCCGAATCAAGCGCGGCGCCCCAGGTCCCCAGATACTCAAGCCGGCTGTCGCGAATCGTCAGGCGCGACCCCGGAAGAGCATTCACAATCATGTAGGAACGCACTCCGTCACTGCCGATGGTCGAGCGTTCGACAACCAGGCCGGCGCCCTGGTTGACCATAATTCCCATCCAGCCGCCAACCTGGTCGAGCGGCGCCGAACGGATAGTGCAGTTGCGGATCGTAAGAGTAGCGCCATTCTCGACGTGAAGCTGACCCCGAATCTCCCGTTCGCAGTTGCTCCAGAGGGTGTCCTGGCGGATGAACTCGAAGGTGGACGAGAACTTCGGCCGGGGCGCGCGGACCATCTCCGGAACGGAAACGGGAGTTTCCGCGTAAGCGGCCGCGGCCGGTTCCATGTCCATTCCCGCGCCCATCAGGGGATAGGGCAGCGAGGTCTCAGCCCCGGTGCGATCGTCGAAGAAGTTCGCGCTCCAGGCGTTGGTCCGGTCGTCGGAGCCCTGCCACTTCCCGAGGCGGAAATTGTTCCGTGAAATCCGGTTGGCCGTGGACTCCACCAGTCGCACGTTCTCGGTGTTCCGGTCGAAGCTGTTGCCCTCGATGACGTTGCGGTCGGAGCGGTGGAGCCATACTCCCCAGGCAGAGTCCCGGATTCGGTTTCCACGGATCTCGACTGCCTCGGAGTGAACCAGGAGCACGCCGTTGTTGGAGGATTCGACTTCGTTGTTCAACAGCCGGATGTTCCGTGAGCGATAGACCTGGAAGGCGCCGTGGCCGGGCGAATTCAATCTGAGGCACTTGTTGCCCGCCGCCACGACATTTGACGAGTAGCCGATCAACAGCGCCACCTGCGTCCCGACCACGGTATTGTCCACGAAGTAATTGGGGAGCGATAACCCGATCGCCCGGAAGGCCGTTCAAGTATTCCCCGGCGTCAGCGAAGTGACTCGATTGCGAGTAACCATGTTATTGCCGGACCCGCCGGACACCACAATGCCGGCCGTCTGACCGGCTGCCGTGACGTCGTTTTCGGCGATGTAGTTGTCGAAGGAACGGTCCAATATCACCGCCTCATTCTCCAGTTCCATCCGGTTTCCCACGATCTGGTTTCCATGGGATTCCTGCAATTGGATGGCCCAGTTCTGCTGCTCGGCGAGGCGGCGAAACGTGTTCCGCCGCAGGATCGCGTTGTTGGATTGCTGGAGGCTGACGCCGCCCGACAAATCGTGCAGGAACGTGTTTCCTTCGAGCATCGCGCCGTCGGTCTGGTTGATTGCGAACCCGCCTCCGAAGCTCTCCCGCGCGACGCCGCCAACCCCTTCGAGCTGCGAATTCTCCATCCGAAAACGGGCGCCTTGAACCAGAAATTCGAATCGTCCCGACTTGGTCGCCGGACGGAAAGTGCAGCCGGCAATGGTCAGCGTGCTGCCCGGCCGCGCCTCAATGCGGTAGAGCTTGTCGCCCGCCTGTTCAATGGAGAAGGTGACGTTGCGTAAGGTCAGCGCACCGCCGGCTTCGACAACCAGGTTGCCGGCGAGAACTATCGACTTGTTCTCGACGGTTTCGGAGGCCTTGACGATCCAGTCTCCCTGCCGCCGCTCCGGCGTCTGCGCGAATGCGATGCACGCGAGAACGGCAAAGCCGATGAGAAAACGATATCCACGCCTGGCACTCCGCATTTGGTCGGTAAGCCTCCTCGGCCAATATACATCACCGGGTTGCGAAGTTCAATCCAGGCGGGCCGCTGGGAGGGCTGCGACGTCGGTGTGGCTGAAGTCGTCGCCTTTGAACAAGAGCGGTTCGCCGGCGGTCTTCGAGAGCGCGTAGGAGAAGCAGTCCCCGAAGTTCAGCGCGGCGGGATGACGCCCCTTGCCGAAGCGGCGAAACGCGCGCCGTGCGACTTCCGCCTGTTCGCGCGTGAGCGGCACGATCTCGATCCCGGCTCTGTAAAGCAGGAGATCCAACTCGCGCCCCCCCGGCTCTCCCAGACGCAATTCAACCACAATCGACAACTCCACCAATGACGCGGCCGAAAGCAGCCGGACGGACGCGCGCTCGATTGCGACCTCAAACGCGGGGGCCTCCGGTTCGTCGAACAGGATCGCGGCGATGGCCGAAGTGTCCAGAACCATCAGCCGGGCAACCCCGATTCGTCGTATCCGAGAATCTCATCCGCACGGCGGGCGTCCAGTACCGGGAGCCGGGAGCATCGTTCCCGGATCGCCCGCAATTCGTCGGACAACCGAAGCGCCGGCGCGCGCCGCTGTTCTTTCTCCAACCTCTCCCGCAACGCCTTCACAATCGCGTCGGTCAGCGACTCGCCCGTCGCGGCAGCCAGTTCCCGGGCCAACCGGTCAGCCTCCGGATGTTTGATGCTGAGTGCCATTCTATATACCAGTATAGAACAAAATATAGATTTATGGAAAGACACCATCCGACGGCGCGCACAGGATGTTATCGATCAGCCGGGTGGACCCGATCCGGATGGCCGCGGCCACCAGGACCGGACCCTCGATGCGACCGGCCGGCTGCATCCCGGCCGGGTCGGCGATCTCGAGATACTCGACGCGGATTTCCGGCCTGTTCAGCTCCGCCAGGGCTTCGAGTCTGACCTTCTCCGGCCGGCGCTCGCCCATGGCGATGCGCTTCGCGGCGAGTTCGAGGGCCCGATACAGCGCTGGGGCGATGCGCCGCTCTTCCTCGCTCAGACGCTGGTTCCGCGAACTCAGGGCCAGGCCGTCGGGTTCGCGCACGGTGGGGACGCCCACCACTTGCACGGGCACGTTCAGGTCCCGGACCATGCGCCGGATCACGGCCAATTGCTGGGCGTCCTTTTCGCCGAAGTAGGCCCGCTCCGGCTGGACGATACCGAACAGCTTCAAAACCACCGTTGCCACGCCCCGGAAGTGGCCCGGCCGGAACTCGCCGCACAGACGCTCGCTCACGCCGGCGACCTCGACGAAGCTCGATTGGGGGTGCGGATACATCTCTTCGGCCGAGGGAGCGAAAACGGCGTGGGCGCCCAGCGCCTGGCAGAACTCGAGGTCCGTCGAGAGCGTTTGCGGATAGAGCGCGTAGTCCCGCTGGTCGTTGAACTGAATCGGGTTGACGAAGATGCTGACCACCACGTAGCCGCACTCGCGGACGGCGACTTCGATCAGGCGGCCGTGGCCCGCGTGAAGCGCTCCCATGGTCGGAACCAGGCCCAGGATCGTCCCCGGGCGGCGAACGGCGGACAAAGCCTGGCGCGCTTCGGCGACCGAATGAATGAGCTGAGCGTTCATGGGCGTTTGGTCTTGCCGGGAGGGCGGGCCGGGAATCGGCCTTCGCGCACCTCGCGGGCGTAGGTCCCGGCCGCTTCGACGGCCAATTCGCCGAGGCGCGCGTACTGCTTGGCGAAGGGCGGAACGAAGTCGCCGGAAAGGCCCAGCGCGTCGTAGCTGACCAGCACCTGGCCGTCGCAGTCGGGGCCCGCCCCGATGCCGATGGTCGGGATGCCGGCCTCGCCGGTGACGGTCCTGGCAAGCTCGGCCGGAATCGACTCGAGCACAATCGAAAAGGCTCCGGCGTCCCGCAGGGCTTTGGCGTCGGCGATCAGCCGCCGGGCTTCCGGTTTCGAGCGGGCCTGAGGCCGGAAGCCGCCCAACTGGTGCACCGACTGCGGCGTCAAGCCCAGGTGTCCCATCACCGGAATGCCGGCGTCCACGATGCGGCGCACGGTCTCGCACACCGGCCGGCCGCCTTCCATCTTCACGGCGTGCGCCCCGCCTTCCTGGATCAGCCGGCCGGCGTTGCGCAGCGCTTCCGAGGGGCTGACCTGGTAAGTGAGAAAGGGCATGTCGGCCACCACCAGCGCCCTCCGCGTCCCGTGGCAGACCGCGCGGGTGTGATGAATCATGACGTCGAGCGTGACGGGCAAGGTGGTTTCATATCCCAGCAGCACCATGCCCAGCGAGTCTCCCACCAGAAGGACGTCGATGCCCGCCCGGTCCAGCAGGCGCGCCATCGCGGCATCGTAGGCCGTGAGCATGGCGATCTTCTCGCCGCGGCGTTTCATCTCCGCCAGGTCGGGGACCCGCACTCGCTTCACTCGCTCAGTCATCGCGTCGAATGCCCTGGCGCAACAGCATCTCCACATCCTCGAGCCTGGCGGCTGGGTTCTTTCGCCGCGCAAGTTCAACCACGTGCAAGCCGGCGTGGCGATAAAGTTCCGCGACCGAGGCGGGCGCGCCGGCCAGGGCCGCCAGGTGGGCCGCCACGGTCCGGCAATCGCCGCGCTCGATGGGGCCCGTCAGCGCCGCCGGCGTTCCAAGCGCCAGCGAGTTTTCGACGCTGGCCCGCACCAGCGGCGCGATGGCCCGCAACGCCTCGCGTTCCTCGATTCCGGCCTCTCCCATCAGCATAACAGCGGCGTCGATGAGACCGGTCAAATAATTGCTCGCCATCACCGCGGCCACGTGATAGAGCGGCCGGCGGCCGGGAAGAATCCGCAACACCCGGCCGTCGAGGAGTTGCGCCATCTGCTCGGCCCAGCGCCGGGCCGGGCCGTCGCCGGCGATCGCATACGCCGAACCGGCGAGCGCGGTCAAACCCTGCTCGCGAGTAGCCACCGTTTGCAGCGGGTGAAGCGCGGCGCAGGAAACACCCTGCGCCTGGAGCGGCGCAAGCGATTCCGGGTCCAATGCGCCCGAGGTGTGCACCGCCATCCCGCCGCGCATCCCGGCCTCGGCCAGCGCGGCGGCGACCTCCGTCACGGCGTCGTCGGGAACCGCAATCAACACGCGCTCCGCGCGCCCGGGCAGCTTCGCCAACGTCACCGGCTCGACGCCGCCCCCCAGGAACGCGGCCCCCGCCTCGGCCCGCTCGAAGTGGCGGCTGGCGATCGCCACGACGGGCTGCCCGCGCTCGGCGAGCAGCCGGCCGAGCGCTTGACCGATCCGGCCGGCGCCCGCGATTCCGATCGGCGCCGCTGCGTGAATTTCGTCTCCGGACACGATGTCCTCCGAACCAGGATCTCATGAGCGGCCCGGCGCCGCCGGCGCGACCTTGGGTTCGGCAATCCGCATGGTCACGGCCTCCTTCAGATCCTCTCCGCCACGGCACCCAAGCTGCTCTGGCGATCCTTCGGCTCCTGGGTCCGGACCGTTCGGCCAGGACTGGCCCCCTCCGAACAGGTCGTCGCCGTCGCGCTACGCAGTACCCTACCGGAATTTCTCGCAACTGCCGCCGAAACCTCAATCCTCGTGAAATTCATCCGGGACCGGCTGGATCTGTCCAGAACCGAGGGAACCAGCTTAGTGGCATGAGCCGCCCACCCTCATATCGCGGTACTCTCAAGTTCCGAATATTGGGGCCCAATAAAAACCCGGACTCGTTGCAGCGGCTGAAGATGGTCGAGGCTGCTGACACAGCGCCCGGCGGCACCGCCTGGAACATCCCGGCCTTGCCCTGCCCCTTGGACCCCGAGGCCGTCGGAAGCGGGCCGAACCGTCCCACGGACGGCGCCTTTAGAGTCTAAAGGCCGGCCTCGGGCGGCGGGACTGGGGTGCGCGACCCGAGGGTAGGCGGTCGGGGGGCCGGGGACAGCCGCGGAGTGCGGCACGGCGAGCGGGCCATGGGCTTGCCGCCGGGCTCCTCGGCAACCGGTAGCCCATCCTGACTGCCGCCTTCCACCAGCACCCCGTGCGCTTCGTCCGCAAACCACCGCAGCCCGCGCCGCTCCCGGATGCGGTCTGGAACAGCCCGCCCAAAGCCGGCTCGCCGGAGGGAGGCGAAACTCACTACTTCATGCGGGCAGGTGTCTCAGAGTCGTTGACAAGTTCCGAAGCTGAGTTTTGGCTTGGACCGGATAGTGCTCGCCGAGCCACTTTTCAATCTGTTCCCTTTGCGAGGCCGGCACGACACGTTGCCATTTCACCACACCAGTACGCTCACTGTACTCAGCCATTACGTACAAACCCTCATTGAGGACCTCGATGAGGCCGTCACACTTTGACCGCCTAAAGTGATGCGAAGAGAGACTGACGTGGTGTTGTTGCATCTACAACTAGAATAGCAGATGCCCAAGAATGACTTGACAGGGATGCCCTTTCGGCTGACATTTCCGCGATGCTCAATTCGTCCTTCCATCCATGTGCCCGATGGGCCGCACCGGCACGCCGTTCGTCACCGGGCCGGTTTGCGCGGTGGACGGCGGCTGGTGAAACGGCAGGAAGCCGGCAGTCTCCCGATTCGGCCGGCGACGCCAGCCCCGGCGCTCAACTGTAGAATTCCTGTTTGTGCCGTTCGGCGTATCCTTTGAGCCTGGCGGCGACCTCCGGGAATTTGCCGATCACGTTGGTGGTTTCGAGCGGGTCCTTCTCCATGTCGAACAGCGAAAGCTCGATCGTGGCCTGCCGGTATTTGCCCGCCGCGCCGTCCCGGCCCGCCTCGACCAGGGTCCGGTATTCGTGCCGCAGATGGAGTTTCCATCGCCCGTCTCCGCTGATGACACCCTCGAAGTTCGGTCCCGTGCAGAAGGGGTAGAATTCGTGCGGGTTCACCGCGCCGCGTTTTCCGGAGATGAGGTCCCAGAGATTCCGGCCGTCGATGGGGTTTTTCGGCAGCGCGGCGCCCGCCAGGTGGGCGATGGTAGGCAGCAGGTCCACCGAGCAGAGCGCCCTCTTCGAGACGGAGCCCGCTTTGATCCGTCCCGGGTATCGCATGATGCAGGCGCTGCGGGTGCCGCCATCGAAGCCGGTTCCCTTGGCCTCGCGATAGGGGGTCTTGCCGGCATGGTTGCCGTAGGAGATCCACGGGCCGTTGTCGGAGGTGAAAACAACCAGCGTGTGGTCTTCGACGCCGGCGGATTTCAGCGATTTCGCGATTTCGCCGACCGACCAGTCGATCTCCATCATCACGTCGCCGTATAACCCCGCGCCGGACTTGCCGCGAAACTTCTCGCTGCGGAACAGCGGCACGTGCGGCATGGATTGCGGAACGTATAGCAGGAACGGATTGCTCTTGTTGCGCTGGATGAAATCGACGGCATGCTCGGTGTACCAGGTGGTGAGCATGGGCTGGTGCTCCTTGGTCACCCGTTCGATCTTCACCTTGCCGTTCTCCCAGAAGTGGAGCGGAAACTTGCTGTAGGCTTTCGGATTCTCCGGGTGGAACTCCCACATGTCGTTGGAGTACATCAGCCCGCACGATTCGTCGAAGCCCCGGGCCGGCGGTCGCGTGTCCGGCTGATCGCCGATGTGCCATTTGCCGAAGACCGCGGTCCGGTATCCGCCGGCCTTGAGCACCTCGCCCATGGTGGCGAATTTCGGGTCGAGCCCCCGGCCCCCGGGGGGATGGGCGCCGAAAACCTTGGTCCGGCCCGGATAGCATCCGCTCAGCAGGGCCGAGCGGGAGGCCGAACAGACGGCCTGCGGCACATAGAAGTTGTTAAAGCGGCAGCCTTGACCGGCCAGCCGTTCGACGTTGGGCGTCGGGTAGCTGGGTTGGCCGAACGGCCGGAAATCGGAAAAGCCGGAATCGTCGAGGAAGATGATGACGAAGTTCGGCTGCTTCCCCTTGCCGGCCGCCGGCAGCATGCCGGGCATTCCCAACGCCGCCGTTCCGAGGCCGGCGGATCTCAGGAAGTCCCTGCGGTTCAGGTTCGTATTCATTGCGCGTCTCCCTTTGGATGAACTGCGAGTATATCGCGGCCGGTATCGATCCTGCCGGGCCTTGCCGCTTGGAGGCGAGGTTTGGTCTACGGGAAACGGCCGTTGGCCGTTTTCTTGTCTGGCCGGCGCGAAGCCACCGCGCCGGAGGCGCCATGGCCCCGCGCGAGTGGATCAGCCCGAGGCCGTCGAGAACGAAGAAGCCCGGGCGATTTGTTGGCAGCTCAAGCGCCCGGCCGGCCGGAGGGTCGATGGGGATGGACGCTGCGCACCGATTCTCATCTGTTTTCCGTTGGTTTCTTCTCCTTCGCTTTTCATTTGCAGTTCGATCGAGATGGGTGGATAATCATGGGACTGATCGCGGCGGCGAAAACTGTTCGCCGCCGCGAATCGAGTTGGAAACCGAGCCCGGACTGGCCGGCCAACCAGCGCCTCCTCATGGGGGCGTGAACGGCTACTATAGACGATGGACTCACAAACCGGATTTTCCGCCAAACCCACGCACGGATCTCTTCCACCGGTTCCCCGGGCAATCGGGGACTTGGGTATTCCGGAACCCGTGGTCACCGATCTCGTCCTCAGGCGCGCCCAGATCGAGGGGACCACTTCGCTCGGTTCGCTCAGCCAGGCGCTCAAACTCTCGCACGGAATCGTCAGCGCCGTCTTTCGGCAACTGCAGCAACAACAGCTTGTCGAGGTGCGGGGAATGGTCGGCGAGGACTATGCCTTTCAGCTCACCAGCGCCGGCCTCCGGCTGGCTGCAAGCCGCCGCGAACTTTGCCATTATGCCGGTCCGGCGCCGGTGTCGCTCCCGGACTACAACCGCATGGTGCGAGCGCAGGCGGCCAAGGTCAAACTCGGCATGGGCCGACTGAGGGAGGTGTTCTCCGACCTGGTGGTGACCGACGAGCAGCTTTCGCAGCTCGGTCCGGCGTTGATTTCGCAGACGTCGCTGTTCCTGTACGGACCTACCGGGAACGGAAAGACCAGTCTCGCCGAACGGCTCCCGCGGATCTACCGCGACCTCGTATTCGTGCCGTATGCCGTCGAGGTGGACGGCCAGGTGATCCTGGTATACGATCCGGTGGTGCACGAGCGGGTGGACTACGAGGGGCATGAGTTCGACGGGCGCTATGTGCCCTGCCGGCGGCCGTTTTTGGCGGTGGGCGGCGAGATGACGTCCTCGATGCTCGAGTTGCGTGTGGATCCGGCGTCCCAGATCTACGCCGCGCCGCTTCAGATGAAGGCCAACAACGGCATCCTGGTAATCGACGATTTTGGGCGCCAGGTGGTGCCTCCGCACAAACTTCTGAACCGGTGGATCGTCCCGCTCGACCGGCGGGTGGACTACCTGAGCCTGAGCTACGGGGTGAAGTTCAGCATTCCGTTCGAGCTGATGGTGGTTTTTTCGACCAACCTGAACCCGCGGCGGCTGGCCGATGATGCGTTTCTCCGCCGCATCCACAACAAGGTCTATGTCGGCGCCGTGGAGCCGCCGGTCTTCGACGAGATCCTGCGCTGCGTGGCCCTGTCGCGAGGCCTGGCGTATTCGCCGGAGGTTGCCGCCATCCTCCGCGATCTGTGCTGGAGGGCCGGCTGCACCGAGCTTCGCGCCTGTTATCCGGGCGACCTGTGCAGGGTCGCGGAATCGATCGCGTCTTTCGAAGACCGTCCGGCGGAGTTGAGCGCGGGCGACCTGGAGCGCGCGGTGGCGATCTACTTCACGCGGCCCGAACCCGAATCCGCGGCGGCCGAGCCCGACCCCCAGGACGAAGCCGAGGATTAGCCCGCGCGAGGCCTTCGGGCCCCGGCCAGGCGCCCCGGCCTGAAAGACCGGCCCACCCGCAGCCCCGCGGCGCTCATCTTAACGCCTATGACCCTCAGGACACGCGAGATCGGAGAATCCGGAAGGGACTGCTTTCAAGTCATTGAAGCGGCCGAGTTGGGGCTGGCTGGGAGGCAGGGACTCGAACCCCGATACGCAGATCCAGAGTCTGCAGTCTTACCATTAGACGACCTCCCAAGGGCACTTCCCATTTTAGACCGGCCAAGCTGCCGATGACAACCGCGAGGACCGCTCACGCCGGCTGATATAATCTTTGTTTCAGGACACTACTTTTCCGGAGACTCATCGCATGGACGAAAAAGAACGCGCACGGGCGCTGAGCGTAACGCTCGGCCAGATTGAGAAACAGTTCGGCAAGGGAGCGATCGTGCGGCTGGGCTCGCGCGATGTCATCGTGCCTGTCGCGGCGATCTCGACGGGTTCGATCTCGGTCGACGCCGCCCTCGGCGTCGGCGGCTTCCCGCGCGGACGCATCAACGAGATCTTCGGCCCGGAAGGGTCGGGCAAGACGACCATCGCATTGCATCTGATTGCCGAGGGGCAGAAGGCGGGCGGAATGGCCGCCTTCATCGACGTCGAGCACGCGCTCGACCCGGGCTACGCGCGCAAACTCGGCGTGGATGTCGACAACCTGCTGGTCTCCCAGCCCGACTACGCCGAACAGGCTCTGGAAATCACCAGCGCGCTGGTTTCCTCGGGGCAAATCGACGTCCTGGTGGTCGACTCGGTCGCCGCTCTGGTGCCCAAAATCGAGCTCGACGGCGAGATGGGCGACGCGTTCGTCGGCTTGCAGGCGCGCCTGATGTCGCAAGCCATGCGAAAGCTCACCGGTATCGTGTCGAAATCCAACACCTGCCTGATCTTCATCAATCAGCTCCGCGAGAAGATCGGTGTGATGTTCGGCAACCCGGAGACCACCTCCGGGGGCCGCGCGCTCAAGTTCTATGCGTCGGTCCGTTGCGACATCCGCCGCATCGGCGCCATAAAAGAGGGGGATGTGGTCACCGGCAACCGCACCAAGGTGAAGATCGTCAAGAACAAGGTTGCCGCGCCGTTTCGCGAGGCCGAGTTCGACATCCTTTACGGCGAGGGCATCTCGAAGGAAGGCGACCTGATCGATCTCGGCGTGGCCAACAATGTGATCGAGAAGAGCGGCTCCTGGTACAGCTACAAGGGCGAGCGCATCGGGCAGGGCCGCGAGAACGCCCGGCAATTCCTCAAGGACAACCCGGACGTCCGCCAGGCGATCGATGTCGAGCTGCGGAAACTGCTCGGTTTGGTGAAGACCGAGATGGCGGTCGCCGCCGCGGCGGCCGGAGCGACCGAGACGCCGCCCTTAGCCCGGACCGCGCCTGCCCCGGCGAGGCGCTGAGTCTCACGGCCGCTTGAACAGGTCGCGCCAGGAATCGTCCATGTCCGTCCAGTCCGATGATTCCGGCCCGCCGGGCGCGCCGGGCGTCACCGAAACGGTCCCGTGCCCGGCCGGACACAGATACTCGGTCCGCGGCCGGTTGAAGAGGTAGCCGGCCCAGGAACCGCTGCTGGCGGGAGTGCGCACGCGGCGCAGGCAAACGTGGCAGCGCAGTTGCTGGTCGCGCCAGGACCAGTGCAGGAACCCGCAAGCGATTAGCGCGAACACCCAGGTGGTGATCAACCCGGAGAACTCGCCCAAGCCGCGGCTCAGGTCGACACCGTTCGAGGGGTCGACGATCGGAATCCACACGCAGCCGATCGCCGCCAGGCCCACATAGGACTTGGCGACGAAGAAGAACCAGTAGCGCGGATCGGCGTGTTGCGGCCCGCCCCGGGACCGCAGCCACGCCAGCCGCGCCATTCCGATCAGCGCGACCAGCGTCGCCAGCGCCCCCGTGGCGCCGATGACCAGCAAGGGCGAGTAAAGCGCGCGCGCCAGGACCTCGGCGACCGGCGCAACTCGCACCCAGTCGCGGCCGGACCGGGGATAGGTCCGGCTGGCCGTCGAACGCAGCTCATAGCGGGCCACCTCGATTCTCGCGTTGGGCTTCAGCCGGCCGGCGACAATTACCAGGTTCCGGTTGAGCAAATTGGATGGGATGATGCGGCCCGGCGTGCCGCTGCGGGGGCCGAGGCTCAAAATCGGCGGCAGATCCTTGGCCGGGTCCAGATCCTCGGCCAGCGGGACCCAGATCTGGGTGCGCCGGGACACCAGCCAGAAGCCTTCCGGAAGAACGCCCACAATGGTGTGCAGCGTTCCGTCGAGGTCGATGGCCCGCCCGACCACGCGCCGATCCGCGTTGAAGCGCTGGCGCCAAAGACCATGCGCGAGCAAGGCCGCCGGCGGTGCGCCCGGACGGTCGTCGGCTTCCGTGAAGCCGCGGCCCAGCGCGGGTGCGACGCCCAGCAGCGGCAGCAGACTCGCCGAGACCGACACGGCCTGAATGCGAACCGGACGCCCGTCCGAGTCCGGCGCTTGAAACTCCCGCCAGCGGTAGGCGCCCAGCGCCTCGAAGGACGGGCACTTCTCCCGCCAGGCGAGGTACTTGATGGGCAGCACGCCGGGCGGCGCCTCCAGGAATGGGCCGGCAGGATAGACCAGAACAACCCGGTCCGGTTCGCGGAACGGCATGGGCTTCCAGAGCAGGCTATCGAGCGTGTTCCAAACGTCCCGAATCGTGCCGGGACCGAAAACCAGGGCCAGCAGAATCACCGCCACCCAGATCGGATGCCGGGCCGCATGGGAGAGGCCGCGGGTGAGCGAGGGAAACGCGCCGCCGCCTCGCTCGCGCCGCTGGAATCGATACGCGTCCCGGAAGGAATCCAGGGAGAAGCGCAGCAGTTCCCCCTCCACCTTCCGCCGCGATCCGCCCTCGATCCAGCGCCGGCCCACGGAGGTTTCCCGTCCGCGCCGCCACTGGGCGCGCAAACCTCGAGGGACGATCCAGCCTGCCAGCGCGATGATCCAACTGTACAGCAGTGGCACCCTGACGCCTCGCTCACCTGTTGCGCCACCGCTCCCGTTAACATAAGGCGCCTGGCCATCGAAGGGGGGCGAGCTTCAGCCGGGCGCCCCCGGTCTGAAAGACCGGCCCCAGCCTGAAAGGCCGCCCCACCCGTAGCTCCGTGGCGCTTATCTTACCGCCTACGGCCCGCATACCTCACACCCTCCTGCGAGCGGCGGCTCGATCCCTTGGTGTACACCTTCTAGGACACCGCGCCCGGCCCGCAAGTTTCGACAAAAACAGGTTTGATTGAATTGTACGATTGATTCACTTGAGACTACCGTGTTCCAGCCTGTCAGGTCGCCTTGGGTGTTCCTTGTGGACACACCGGCCTGTCTCCGCACACACCGCCCTGCCTCCGCACGCACGCCGAAGGAGCCGACCCCAAGGACAGTGTGGCCGGAATCTGTCCGAACCGTTTCCGCGGGTGTCCGCGGCAATCCGTGCCCGCCGTCTGCCCGCTCCGTCCCCGCGGAACCGCACCTGTCGCCAGCTCACCGTTACGTAACGTCGCTCCGCGCCGCGGACTCGGTTCTGGCTACGGACAGGGCCGAAACTCTGTACTACTAAATCTT